>Ga0247725_1000057_pt1 | contig 154255 bp, 143 predicted proteins | sample OKSTACKMCFT3sol_FD_183021 | JGI IMG/M metagenome (GOLD analysis project Ga0247725, IMG submission 183021) | Subsurface sediment microbial communities from gas well in Oklahoma, United States - OK STACK MC-FT3-sol | ecosystem: Environmental > Terrestrial > Deep subsurface > Rock core/Sediment...
GTTCGTCGGGGTGTTTCCGCTGCATAGCGAGGCGCCCGCTGTCGAGCCTGGCCAGATTGCTGTGCCGGCCGTGGTCGACCTGGTCGATGACGTCTGGACGCAGCTCTGGACCGTCCGCGACATGACGCCCGAGGAAGTGGAGTCCGCCCGGCCGCCAAAGCCGGCCGAGGTCACGATGCGCCAGGCCCGGCTTGCATTGCTGGCGATCGGAAAGCTCGACCAGGTCGCGCGCGCGATCGAGTCGCTCGAAGGCGACGAGCGCGAAGCGGCCCGCATCGAGTGGGAGTTCTCCAGCACCGTTGTGCGCAGCCGGCCGCTGGTGGTCATGCTCGGCCAGTCGCTGGGCCTCGACGAGGCGGCGCTCGACCAGCTGTTCATCACCGCGGCGGGGCTGTAATGAAGGCCGCCTTCTATCGCGGTACCCGGCCCGGCTTGGCTGGCGTCTATAACCGCCTGGTGCGCTGGTGGACCCGCAGCGAGTTCTCGCACGTCGAGCTCGTGCTGTCGACCGGACGCGCCTGGTCGGCCTCGTTCGCTGACGGTGGCGTGCGCAACAAGCTGATCGACTTCGACACGGCGAACTGGGTGCTGGTCGACCTGCCGCCCGAGTTGGAGCAGGGCGCCGAATCCTGGTTCCGTGCGCACCGCGGCGCCAAGTACGACCTGCTGGGCAACCTGCAGTTTGTGCTGTCGCCGATCCCGCACAGCCAGCGCCGCTGGTTTTGCTCCGAGGCGGTGGCCGCAGCGCTTGGCATCCCGGACCCCTGGCGCTACGCACCCGGCACGCTGGCAAGTGCGCTCACATTGCTGTCTCATGGCCGTGACGTTACCGGAGATCAGCAAGCGCAAGCGGCATAGCATTCAGTCTCATTCTTCCGAGAAATGAGACGGTGAAAAGTCGACACTGGGGCACCCGGTGGCTCACTGCGCACGAACGCGGTTGAGTGTCATGCCGGGCACTCGACCAGAGAGCAATGTGACGACCTCCACCGACCAACAGAACACGATCGCCTTGGCCCAGCTCCAAGTCGAAGTGGCGTATATGAAGGCCGCCATCGCGCGGCTGGACGCATCAACCCACGAACTCGACCAGAAGCTCGACATGGTGCTCAACCAGCTGGCTCAGGCCCGCGGCGGCTGGCGCACCCTGATGCTGATCGGGGGTGCGGCCGGCACCCTGGGCAGCGGTATTACCTGGCTGGTATCTCAGGTGAGGGGATGACAATGACGCCCCTCCGCCTTCTGAATACGGCCATCATCCCGGCACTGCAAGAGCTCAAGTTCTGCGGCATCCCGGATACGACCGAGGCGCGCCATTTCATGCTCGCGATCGCGCTGCAAGAGTCGGCTCTTGTGCGCCGCCGACAGCTCATCAACGGTGCCGGCGAGACTGGCCCAGCCGTTTCGTTCTGGCAGTTCGAGCAGGGTGGCGGCTGCAAGGGTGTGTTGACCCATTTCCAGGTGGCCCAGTGCATGCGCCGTATGTGTGTCGAATTCAACGTCACGCCGACCGCGCAGGGCTTGTGGGAGGCAATGCGGTATCACGACGTCATCGCCGCGATCGCTGCGCGCCTACTGATCTACACGCTGCCCGACCAGCTGCCAGCGACGCCTGAGCAAGGCTGGGAACAGTACATGGATGCCTGGCGTCCCGGTAAGCCGCATCCAAATACCTGGGCGCAGGCTTGGTCCACCGCAGCCGAAACCGTAGGAGGCCAATAATGACACCAGCAATCGCAGCCCTCATCCCTATGCTCGGAAACGTCTTCGACCGCCTGTTCCCGGATCCGGCCGCGGCGGCCGACGCCAAGGTCAAGGTGATGGAGATGGCCCAGCGCGGCGAGCTGGCCCACCTCGATGCCGACCTCAAGATGGCCACCGGCCAGATGGAGGTGAATCGCGCCGAGGCGCAGCACGCGAGCATCTTCGTCGCCGGCTGGCGCCCGGCCATCGGATGGGTATGCGCCGCGGCGTTCGCGTTCAAGTTCGTGCTGGGACCGAGCGCTGTCGTGCTCATGACCATGGCCGGGCACCCCATCACATTGCCCGAGTTCGATTTCAGCGAGATGAGCACCATCCTGTTGGGGATGCTGGGCCTGGGCACCCTGCGTACGGTCGAGAAGATCAAGAAGGTCCCGTGATCGAGTTCGATATCTACGCGCTCACGCCGGGCGGCGGCGGCCAAGTGCTGACCGTCCGACAGGAGCGCAAGGACGCGGGCGCCCGACTGGTGGTCATTGCTGGCGATCCGCACCTGTCGAGCCCGGCCGAGACGATGATGGAGCGTATGCTCGGCCATCCCCTCGACGAGGCCCTCCCTCAAGGATGACCCGCTGGACGACCGCAGGCGCAATGCTTTCGGGGTGCAGCACACACACACCGGCCCCCATGCCGAACACGGCGGCCACGTTCACTGCTAGGTCGACCTGAACGGCCGCCAATCGATTGGTTCGTCTGTTCATGCCGCGACGGTATCACGGCGCCGGCGCTTGGCATTGATCCGGCTCAACAGTGCTAAACTCAACTGATGCGAGCGAGAGTCAAACGCCTCCGGGAGCGCGGCCAGCGCATGTCCGACTACCAGATAGCCGCGGCGCTGCCCGTCGACGGCGAGCTACGTGTCTATGGCATGGGCGGCGCGATCCAAGCCACGGTGACCGATCCTGCCAGCCAAGTTGGCGAACCGCTCATCCCCATTCTTCACGAGGCTAAGTTGACCACGATGCATGGACCCGGCATGCTTTTGCGCGGCGAGGAGCGGCCTCAAGGTGACAAGGGGCCGGCTTATATTCAGGAATGGTCTGTCCGCTTCGAGTGAGCGTATTAGCGTAGCTTTTGGCGTAAGTTTCTTATTTCAAGTTGCTTCGCCATAGGAGAACACGCCCATGCATCATGGGGCGGGCGAGCTCACATATACAAGCCAATAGTAAAGTTCTTACCTTTAAGCTTGCCATTTAAGGTGCAGCGTAACGACAGCGTGGTGAAGTCCTATAGTTGCTTATCCCGGGCCATTCATGTGCATCTCGCGCCGCATCCGAGCACGTCGAATATCACCATTGATCTTGGAATACAAATCGTCGAACGGGATCAATACCATAAGCAGAATAGTTACCTGCCAGTAAGACAGGACACAAAACAACGAAAATGAAACCTTCTGCAACGTAGCGATCTCTGCAGCAAAGTCTGCCGTATTAAGCGTTGTTATCCAAGCAATTGCGGGAGCCATAACTACCAGGACAATGAGGAGCAAGGCAGAGTGACCGCAGGGAGTGATTAACTTACGCAGCCCACCGTCTGTGGGCGCGGCAGAGTCTCCACCGCGCAGGGCATTCTTAACTGCGTCGGGATACACCAATGCAATTAGTGCTCCCATAATGCCGAAGACGATAGAAGTGGTATTTCTTAAGGTATCGAACAACGGCCACTGATCCTTCAGCGCTATAGGCGTGCCGAAGTAATAGCCTAACCAAGCTATCGCTACCACCACACCGAAGCGCAAAAAGAACATATTATCCTAACGCAAGTACCGCAGCGCGGTACGCTTGCAACTGAGAAAGCAAACCCTTGACATCGACCAGCTCTGCGTCTTCCCAAGTGACATCAATCTGATACCCGGTTCTCGGGTGCGTTCGGCTAAGCCACTTCGTTTCGCCAGAGGTCAGATGGAAGCCAAGATCGTCCTCTGCCGTAGCATCCGTAGCGCCATCTCGCTTTTGCCAGTTTGCGACAGCCTCGTCAAACTCTTGCGGAGTGAAGCTCATCGGAAACTCAAGGCGCACCAGCGACTCCTCCCGAAGGGGCGGTGGCGTGCGGAAGAACCTCGAAACGTCCACGACCTTTTGCCAGCGCTCCCAGTCTCCTGGAGACTCAGACGAAAGTGTCGTTTTCGTCAGGACCTTGTCGATAGCGGCAGCGTTTGTTCGAAGGTACGACACATCGCCGGGGAGCACAATCGATTTTACAGAAACTTTGGGATACGCGCCGGCGGTAGGAGTGATCGTGGTGGTGTTCTGACGGTATCCATCGACAACAATCTCACCATTGGGACCTGGTGGGCCCAGGATAACATTTTGTGGATTGTAGTATTTCAGGAAAGCCAGAATGTACCGCCTGAAAGTCTCCAGGCCTTGACTGTCGTGCTTTAAACGCAAGCAGGCAATACGTGCCTCAGAAGGCATTACCCAAAAATAAGTTGCGATACCCGGAATCCTGTTGAGGTCGATCTTGGTCTCGGCCGCTGAAGCGCTTCCGACGACATCACCGATGCCAACCGATGAAATATTGTTCTTGTTCCCAGGCAGGCGGTTCCACAAGCCAACTAGGAAGTCACCATTCGGCCCCTTCGCAATGTCTAAAAAGTAAGCGCCGCCCACGATTGTATTGTTGTCACCGGGTACCGAAAAGGTGGCGGTTTGACCGAGTTGCTTACCCGCGGCCCAAGCCGTCAGGGCATCGAATGTCTGCGAGATACCGCCGAATAGCGGAGGGGTGTCCCCGCGGAATGGGAAGTAGCCACATTTTGGAATTTCGTACAGCCAGATTTTGACATCGGTCAACATAATGTTCCCAAGGTAAGGTAACGCAATCGTGCACGTTCTTAGAGACAACTTCCGTGACTGGCGAATCATATCAGTTGCCAGTTCGTCAGCGCTCGCAGCATACCCCGAGGTTGACTCAAACTCAATGCACCACGTATAGGCATCTTCCAAAATTTGGAATCCATCTTCCAAAAACAACAAAGGGCTACAAGCTCGAAGCATGTAACCCTTTGTTTTTACTACTGAATTCTTGGGGTGGCTGATGGGACTCGAACCCACGACAACAGGAATCACAATCCTGGACTCTACCAACTGAGCTACAGCCACCACTGACTTTCTTTCCATCTCTGCATTGCCGAGACAGAACGAGATTATAAGGGCTCCATCCCAAACTGGCAAATTTAAATGCGTGCCCAGAGCGACTAGGCCGGCGGCCAGCCCGCCGGCAGGGGCAGCGCCACCTCGTGCACGGGCGGATCGATGCCGAGCAGGCTGCGAAAGGCCGCCGTCAATGCGGTCGCGCTGGCGCTGGTATAGGCGGTCAGGCCGGCGGGGAGGGGCCCCGGCGTACGCAGCAGATTCGCCCCGGCGAGCAGGCGCGCGAGCTGGCGGGCCACGGCGTCGCCCGTGTCCACCAGGGCCACCTCTGGCCGTCCGGCGTCCTCCAGCACGCGCTCGATCGCGGCGCGCACCAGCGGGTAGTGGGTGCAGCCCAGCACCAAGGTGTCGGCGCCTTCGGCGAGCAAGGGCATGATGAAGCGCTGGAGCATGGCGCCGGTGGCGCTCGAATCGAGTTCGCCGAACTCGATCTGGTCGGCCAGGCCGACGCAGGGCTGCAGCAGGAATTCGGCGCCCGAATCGCGATGGACCTGGTCGCGCAATTGCAGGAACTTGGCGCCGTTCAGGGTGCGCTCGGTGGCCAGCACGCCCACTTTACCGGTGCGGGTGAGGCTTGCCGCGGGCTTCAGGCCGGGTTCGACGCCGACGATGGGCAGGCCGGGGTGAATGGCGCGCAGCTCGCGCACGGCGGCCACGGTGGCGGTATTGCAGGCGACCACCAGGGCCTTGGCGCCTTGCGCGAGCAGGAATGCGCCGATCGCCAGCACGCGCTCGACGACGACCGATTCGGGTTTGTCGCCGTAGGGGGCGAAGCCGGTGTCGGCCAGGTAGAGCAGGTGTTCGTGCGGCAGCTGCGCCTGGATGTGGCGCAGCACCGACAGGCCGCCGACGCCCGAGTCGAAGATGCCAACCGGGGCGTCGGGGAGCGTCATGGTGCGATGCGAATCAGGCGACGGTGACCGGCACGCCTTTCAGCGATTCGATCCTGGCCGACCATTCCTTCGGGCCGGTGTTGTGGACCGAGGTGCCGGTGGAGTCGACGGCGACGGTGACCGGCATGTCGGTCACGTCGAATTCGTAGATCGCTTCCATGCCCAGGTCCTCGAAGCCGACGACCTTGGCCGACTTGATCGCCTTCGACACCAGGTAGGCCGAGCCGCCGACCGCCATCAGGTAGGCCGATTTGTGCTTCTGGATCGATTCGATCGCCGCCGGGCCGCGCTCGGCCTTGCCGATCATCGAGATCAGGCCGGTCTTTTCCAGCATCATGTCGGTGAACTTGTCCATGCGGGTGGCGGTCGTCGGACCGGCCGGGCCCACCACCTCTTCGCGCACTGGATCGACCGGGCCGACGTAGTAGATCACGCGGTTGGTGAAGTCCACCGGCAGCGACTCGCCCTTGGCCAGCATGTCCTGGATGCGCTTGTGCGCGGCGTCGCGGCCCGTCAGCATCTTGCCGTTGAGCAAGAGGGTCTGGCCCGGCTTCCAGGAAGCGACTTCCTCCTTGGTCAGGGTATTCAGGTCGACACGCTTCGACTTCTCGGTGTCCGGGGTCCAGTTCACGTCGGGCCAGGTCGACAGCGCCGGCGGTTCGATATAGGCCGGGCCCGAGCCGTCCAGCACGAAGTGGGCGTGGCGGGTAGCGGCGCAGTTCGGGATCATCGCCACCGGTTTCGAGGCCGCATGGGTCGGGTACATATTGATCTTCACGTCCAGCACGGTGGTCAGGCCGCCCAGGCCCTGGGCGCCGATGCCCAGCGCGTTGATCTTGTCGCACAGCTCGATGCGCAGCTCTTCGAGCTTGTTTTGCGGGCCGCGCTGGCGCAGCTCGTACATGTCGATGTCTTCCATCAGCGACTCTTTCGCCATCAGCATCGCCTTTTCGGCGGTGCCGCCGATGCCGATGCCGAGCATGCCCGGCGGGCACCAGCCGGCTCCCATCAGCGGCACGGTCTTGAGCACCCAGTCGACCAGCGAGTCGGACGGGTTGAGCATGACGAACTTGGTCTTGTTCTCGGAGCCGCCGCCCTTGGCCGCCAGCTTGACGTCGACGGTATCGCCTTCGACCAGTTCCATGTGGACCACGGCCGGGGTATTGTCCTTGGTGTTCTTGCGCTCGAAGTGAGGATCGGCCACGATCGAGGCGCGCAGCTTGTTGTCGGCGAAGTTGTACGCGCGGCGCACGCCTTCGTTGACCGCGTCGGTGACGCTGCCGGTGAAGCCTTCGAAGCGCACGCCCATGCCGACCTTGAGGAACACGTTGACGATGCCGGTGTCCTGGCAGATCGGACGCTTGCCTTCGGCGCACATGCGCGAGTTGGTCAGGATCTGGGCGATCGCATCCTTCGCTGCCGGGCTCTGCTCGGTCTCGTAGGCGCGTGCCAGGTGCTGGATATAGTCGGCCGGATGGTAGTAGCTGATGTACTGCAGCGCGGCCGCGACGGATTCGATCAGGTCTTCCTGGGTAATGACGGTTGCCATGGTGGGAAATCTCTCGTGATGGAGTGTCGGAGTATCGTTATCGTTGTGGTGTTACAGGTGCTTCAATGCTTTTCGCTGTGCGTCATGGTGGTGATGCGGTCGGTCCACGAAATCGCCAGTGCCGAGACCAGGAAGGCGACGTGGATCAGGGTCTGCCACATCAGGGTCTTCTCTTCATAATTGGCGGCGTTGATGAAGGTCTTGAGCAGGTGGATCGACGAGATGCCGATGATCGCCATCGCCAGCTTGGTCTTGAGCACCGAGGCGTTCACGTGCGACAGCCATTCCGGCTGGTCCGGGTGGCCATCCAGGTGCATGCGCGAGACGAAGGTTTCATAGCCGCCGACGATCACCATGATCAACAGGTTCGAGATCATGACCACGTCGATCAGGCCCAGCACGACCAGCATGATGACGGTTTCGGTCAGGCGCTGCGGGCGGTTGCCGGACAGGCCGACGGCGTCGATGATGTGGTTCAGCGAATCGACGTTGCCCATCGCGGCGCCGATCAGGTCGACGAGTTCGACCCAGAAGTGGAAGACATACACGCACTGCGCCAGGATCAGGCCGAGGTAGAGCGGCAGCTGCAGCCAGCGGCTGGCGAAGATCAGGTTGTTCAGCGGGGACAGCTTGCGGACTTGCTTGCTTGGTTCGAGGGCGGACATCGGGATGGAACTCCAGGGGGATGCGAAAAAATTCAGCTCAGCATTCTACACCGGAGCTTGTCGATGAGGTTGAAGGCAGGCCGCCATGCGCCGCCCACTTGTACGCTTTGCAACGGCTGGCGTTAAAATAAGGGCCGACGATAGCGGGCAGTGCGATCCGCCTCAGGGAGTTTCCATGTAAGGGCTCAGTAAGCGAGCCCCCCTATGGTATCTGGCATAACCTACTACATGATTATGGAGACTAGTATGGCCGAGAACGAGACCAACCAAGAGCAAACCCAGGGCCTGCAGGAGCACCGCGTGTTCCCGCCGCCGCAGGCGTTTGCCGACAAGGCCGCCATCAACGGCATGGCCGCCTACGAAAAACTGTGCGCCGAGGCCGAAGCCGACTACGAAGGTTTCTGGGCCCGCCTGGCGCGCGAGCACCTCGACTGGCACAAGCCGTTCACCTCGACCCTCGACGAATCGAATGCGCCGTTCTACCAATGGTTCGCCGACGGCCAGCTGAACGCATCGTACAACTGCCTCGACCGCAACCTGGAAAACGGCAACGCCGACAAGACCGCCATCATCTTCGAGGCGGACGACGGCGCGTCTACCCGCGTGACCTACCGCGAGCTGCACGAGCGCGTCTGCAAGTTCGCCAACGCGCTCAAGTCGCGCGGCATCAAGAAGGGCGACCGCGTCGTCATCTACATGTCGATGTCGATCGAAGGCGTGACCGCAATGCAGGCCTGCGCCCGCATCGGCGCCACCCATTCGGTGGTGTTCGGCGGCTTCTCGGCCAAGTCGCTGCAGGAGCGCATCATCGACGCCGGCGCCGTGGCCGTCATCACGGCCGACGAACAGCAGCGCGGCGGCAAGGCGTTGCCGCTGAAGGCGATCGTCGACGAAGCGCTGGGCCTGGGCGGCTGCGACACCGTCAAGGACGTCATCGTCTACAAACGCACCGGTGGCAACATCAACTTCAAGGAAGGCCGCGACCTGTGGCTGCACGAGCTGGTCAAGGACCAGAGCGCCGACTGCGCGCCTGAATGGGTCGATGCCGAACACCCGCTGTTCATCCTCTATACGTCCGGCTCGACCGGCACCCCGAAAGGCGTGCAGCACTCGACCGGCGGCTATCTGCTGTGGGCCGCGCTGACGATGAAGTGGACCTTCGACCTGAAGCCCGACGACGTCTACTGGTGCACCGCCGACATCGGCTGGATCACCGGCCACACCTATATCGCCTACGGCCCGCTGGCCGTCGGCGGCACGCAGGTCGTGTTCGAGGGCGTGCCGACCTTCCCGAACGCCGGCCGCTTCTGGCAGACCGTCGAGAAGCACAAGGTCAGCATCTTCTACACGGCGCCGACCGCGATCCGTTCGCTGATCAAGGCCTCCGACCTGGATGAAAAGGTGCATCCGAAGAACTTCGACCTGTCCAGCCTGCGCCTGCTGGGCTCGGTCGGCGAGCCGATCAATCCGGAAGCCTGGATGTGGTACTACCGCAATGTGGGCCAGGAACGCTGCCCGATCGTCGACACCTTCTGGCAGACCGAGACCGGCGGCCACATGATCACCCCGCTGCCGGGCGCGACGCCGATGGTGCCGGGTTCGTGCACCCTGCCGCTGCCGGGCATCATGGCCGCGATCGTGGACGAGGCCGGCGCCGACGTGCCGAACGGGCAGGGCGGCATCCTGGTCGTCAAGCGTCCATGGCCGTCGATGATCCGCACGATCTGGAACAATCCGGACCGCTTCCGCACCAGCTACTTCCCGGACGAACTGGGCGGCAAGTACTACCTGGCCGGCGACGGCGCGATCCGCAACAAGGACACCGGCAACTTCACCATTACCGGCCGCATCGACGACGTGCTGAACGTGTCGGGCCACCGCATGGGCACGATGGAGATCGAATCGGCGCTGGTGGCCAATCCGATCGTGGCCGAAGCGGCGGTGGTGGGGCGTCCGGATGAAACCACGGGCGAGTCGATCTGCGCCTTCGTCGTGCTCAAGCAGGCGCGTCCGACCGGCGACGAGGCGAAGAAACTGGCGAACGAACTGCGCGCCTGGGTGGGCAAGGAGATCGGTCCGATCGCCAAGCCGAAGGAGATCCGCTTCGGCGACAACCTGCCGAAGACCCGTTCCGGCAAGATCATGCGCCGCCTGTTACGCGTGCTGGCCAAGGGCGAGAACATCACGCAAGACGTGTCGACGCTCGAGAACCCGGCCATCCTGGAGCAGTTGAAGGAGTCTGCCTGAGCGACAATGCCTGAGCAACCTGCCTGCGCCCGCCCACAAGGTTGACGCAAGGCTTGCCCGCCGACTCGGGAGAGCGGCGGGTATTTTTTTGTGTGGGCGTCGACAAGCGGCAGGGGGGATGGCTTGCGATCCGGTCGACTGGACCGGATCGCTCCACGCGTTCAATCGCCGTGCACGGGCTCTTTTCCACGCGTTCCCCACCTTGTCGCTCTTGTACTGCTGGGAATACTTGCTATAATAGGCGGCTTCGTGGGAGTCCCACGTCGACCCATCAGGAGAGATGGATGAGTGGTTTAAGTCGCACGCCTGGAAAGCGTGTATAGGTTCATAGCCTATCGGGGGTTCGAATCCCCCTCTCTCCGCCAAGAACACCGAAAAGTCCCTATGAAGGGGCTTTTTCATTTTCGCCTACCCCCATTTCTACCCACGTCGCTAACTGAGCTGTTTGTTGACACCGCGGCTCAGGTTTTGCTGCCAAGTTGCCAGCTCCTGTTCGTCCCAGGCCGAGGCGCGCGGACCCAACTTCACCGGCGCGGGGAACGTCCCAGCCTTGATCCGCTCGTAGACCGCGGTGCGTTTGAGGCCCACCATTTCCATCACGGCCGGCAGCCGCAGAGTTCCGCGCCACGCTGTCCGAGCCGGCGCTGGCCGACGCCCAGGCCGATGCGAAGACGATCCGCACGGCGGCGGCCGAGTTCGCCACCATCCAATCCACCCTGGCGCCGCGCATGTCGACGCTCACCAAGGAGCTGCGCAATGCGAAGCCTCTCCCTCCTGATTGCCGCCCTGATGCTGTCCGGGTGCGCAACCTCGACGCGGCACTCGATGCCGCCAACCAGGCCATCACGCGATAGCGCGCTGGCGGCGCCGCGCCCACCGGTGGCGCGTCCGTACGCCGACGACTTCGACGCATGGCAGGTCTGGGCGATCGAGATGCTGCAGCAGTACGCGGAATGCGCTGCGCGTCACTCGAAGACAGTGCAGGTCTGGCCGAAGTAGAGCGGAAGCGCAGCGAGGGCTTGAGCCGCACGCGCAGGGTATCTCGGTCGGCACGCGCTAATCGCACAGGCGGGCCGCTGGCGAGCGCGCACTGAGCAACGTCGGGACATTGATGACCAAGTTGTCCTGGGCGGCGGAGATCCGGTCAAAATGGATATGCATTTAGAAAAAATAGCAGGCGCTCTGATGCTGGGCTTGTGCCAAGTCAAAGTGCCTGCTAAAAGCTGGCCGCACAGAGCGCCCGTTGCTGCTTACGACTTGCGGCGACGCGTGAGCGCCAGGCTAGCCATGGCCAGACCCATCAGGGCGATCGATGCCGGCTCAGGAATACTCGAGGGCGGGGGGGCCAACTCAAAAATTGCATAATTACGCGGGTTAATCGCCTCGTCATCTGCGGTTGAGCGGTCAAGAAGACCTCCACCAGTCACAATGTCATTTGGGCCAAATTGGCTGTATTCGAAACGATGGTTGAATGCTGCTAAGAGCATCACGTACGTATTGCCACCGGAGGTCAATAAATCATATGGTATCAAAGAAGAGCAAGCGTATAAATTCCCACAACCCCTTACCTTATTCGGTGAGCTATCGAAATTTCCCATTGGGCCATCAACTAAAACCTGATTGAATAGTGCATAAACAGCAGCTTCAGCACTGTATCGGTCTCGGAACGCAAAAGTTGACGGTCCGCAGCCATTAAAAAGCTCGGCACAAGTACCATCCGCAAATGTTACATTGTATAGCTTACCACTGACTTCGACTCCTTTAGCACCAGTCAGAATACCATTATCATCAACCAGCAGGACCGGGGCAGCACCAGCGTGGGCGCTGAGCACAAATGCGCAGGTAGTGAGAACTCCGCGATAGAATGAGATAATTTTCATGACTTCCTAGAATGGATGAGTTAGCTGATGCCGCTCGATAGCGGTCAGGGAATTTCCCATAAAGCATGAAGCGTGCCAGAAGGGAAATACTGAACGATTACAACGATCTATTTGGAATGAAGTAGGATTAAAAAGTTGCTTTTGTAAAGAAACTCGACAGACGCTTGCGCACCTAAAAACGATGTCGATCTACCGCGCCAGTATGCGGACTGAGCCGCCCCGGGTTTTGTAGAGGCTCCATTCTTTGAGAAAATGGAGCTATGAAGAATCACCCAAGTATTCCCCTGAAGTCATCGAGCGCGCTGTGCGCATGGTCAGCGAGGCTGGCAGCGAGTATCCATCGCAGTGGCGGCCATCACGTCGATCGCGGCCAAGATCGGCTGCACGCCGGAGACACTGCGCCGCTGGGTACGTCAGCAAGAGAGTGACACTGGCCTGCGTCCCGGTCCAATCGCTGCCGAGGAAGTACGCATCAAGGCGCTGGAGCGAGAAGTGCGGGAGCTGCGTAAGGCAAACGAGATCCTGCGTCTGGCGAGTGCGTTTTTCGCCCATGCGGAGCTCGACCGCCGCCTCAAGCCGTGAGGGCATTCATCGACCAGTACCGCCATGCTTACGGCGTCGAGCCGATCTGCCGGGTGATGCAGGTCGCGCCGTCCGGCTACTGGCGTCACGCCGCGCAGCGGCGCAATCCTGAGTTGCGTTGTGCACGTGTCCAGCGTGACGACATGCTGAGCGTCGACATCGAACGAGTCTGGCAGGCGAACATGCAGGTCTATGGAGCTGACAAGGTTTGGTGCCAACTGCGGCGTGAGGGCACTGATGTAGCCCGCTGCACGGTGGAGCGCTTGATGCGCAAGGCCGGCCTGCGAGGCGTCATGCGCGGCAAGGTCGTACGCACAACGGTCCCCGATGCAAAGGCGCCGTGCCCGCGCGACCGGGTCAATCGCCAATTCAAGGCGCAGCGGCCAAACCAGCTTTGGGTCAGCGATTTCACGTACGTCTCAACGTGGCAGGGTTTCGTTTACGTTGCCTTCGTTATCGACGTCTGTGCGCGACGTATCGTCGGCTGGCGGGTAAGCAGCTCGATGCGGACCGACTTCGTGCTCGACGCGCTGGAGCAGGCACTGTACGCGCGTCAGCCCGAGCGAAATGCCTTGGTCCACCATAGCGATAGGGGCTCGCAATACGTGTCAATAAAGTATAGCGAACGTCTGGCAGAAGCCGGCATTGAGCCCTCTGTGGGCAGCAAAGGCGACAGCGATGATAATGCCCTGGCCGAGACCATCAACGGGCTCTACAAGGCTGAGTTGATCCACCGCCGCGCTCCTTGGAAAACACGTGAGGCCGTTGAACTGGCTACGCTGGAATGGGTTTCCTGGTTCAAGCACCACCGCTTGCTGGAGCCGCTCGGCTATATACCGCCAGCGGAAGCTGAGGCAAACTATTACCAGCAGTTGAGCAGTCAGGCTGTTCCGGCCTGATCACACTAACCGGCCTCTACGAAAGCCGGGGCGGTTCAGCCGCCGCTCAAATTCGCACGATGACATCAACGCGAGTGAACGGCAAAAGTGTGGTCGCGCGTGGTCTGATTTCACGTCGAGCAGAAGAAAGCGCACCGTTCGACGCGGCTGCCAAATCCGCAGCGATGGTTAACAAATAAGCGAAGGGGCCTTACATGTCTTTCTTACATACCTCTGGCCGTTTGCTCGCCGCAATCGCGCTGTTTGCCCTGGTCACCCATGCAGCGCAAGCGAAGAAGCCGGAGAAGGACGCCGACATTCTCGGTACATGGACGCTTACCAAAGTCCTAGACTCAGCTGACGTAGCCTCACTGACTGACCAACAAGCTGCCGCACTTGTCGGCAAGGTCATGGTCGTACGGCGCGACAGCGTCATGTTCAATGGAGAGCCCTGCCCTGCGCCGGAACTGACGCGCCACCGCGAGGACGCAGCGAAGTACGTTCGTGAGGGCTATCACGCTCGGGTCGGCTATCTCGGCCTGCCTGACACCATCACAGTAATCGACCTTGACTGTACTGAGGCGTTTATAAAAGGGAAAGAAAGGATTGTGGTGTTCTGGCAAGGCTACTTTTATGACGCAATGAAGCAGCAGCCGGCGAAGCGCTGAGTTTGACAGGTCGCAGCAACCCGCAGATGGTACAAAATGATGGCCAAGCTCAGGTACAAAGGGGTGCCTGAGCTTGTTTCTAAGTCATTGTTTTTAAGCGAATTCTAATCTTTTGGCCAGACTCCCCTCTCTCTCCGCCAAGAACTTCGGAAGTCCCCTCTGCCGGGGCTTTTTCTATTCCGCCCGCTGTCAGGCAGTTTACCAGCCTGCCCATTGACGCCCACCTCCGGCGATGATTTCTATTGGGAAATTGTTAACGATTCCTATCGGGAGTTGTCAATCAGTATTTGGCGCGGCACGTTCATGCTAATGTAGGAAAAGAACCTTACCTGAGAACCCGATCCGGGAGGCCCAACCAAGGCCGCTACATCATCCCGACTTCCATCGACATGAATCCATTCCCGAGAAACAGCAGGCTCCCATTCGGCGAACATTCATTTGCTCCAGTTCATCTACCGGTTCCCGCGGCCAATCAGGCGACCAGGGTGCTGCTCGTGGACGACGAGCCGCGCATGCTGTCCTCCCTCCAGCATCTGCTCAACCACCGTCATTTCGATCTCGAGACGGCCAGCTCCGGCGCCGAAGCGCTGGCGTGCCTGTCTCGCACGCAATTCGACTTGGTACTACTGGATCTTGGTCTCGAGGACATGGATGGGCATCATGTCATGGACTTTATCAATGCCCACCGTATCGAAACCGATGTCATCGTCGTCAGCGGCAATATTCGCATCGACGCCGCGATCGGCGCGATGCGGCGCGGGGCGCACGATTATCTGCGCAAGCCCTTCAGCCAGCAGGATTTGTTCAAGACCATCGACCACGTCCTGACCCAGCGCCGGCTGCGCCAGACCAGCCGCGACATGGCCTACCGGCTCGAACTGTCGGAGCGCACCTACCGGTATATGGTCGACGCCTCGCCCGACCTCATCTACATGGTCGAGCCAGAGGGACGATTCACCTTCGTCAATGACCGGGCGTGCCAGATGCTGGGCTACGACCGCCGCGAATTGATCGGCCAGCATTATTCGATCCTCGTGCACCAGGAAGATTTCGCCAGGGCGCGCTACGCATTCAACGAACGGCGCTCGGGCGATCGGGCCTCGCGCGACGTCGAGCTGCGCATGACGTGCCGGCTGAATCCGGCCCAGGCCGACGAGGCCGACGAGTCGTCGCTGGTGGTGTCGCTCAATGCCGTCGGCATGCATCTCGACCATGTGGAGCAGGGGCGGCCGACCTATATCGGCACCTACGGGATCGCCCGCGACATCACGGCGCGCAAGCAGGCCGAGGCGGTCATCCTGCACCAGGCTTACCATGACGTCCTGACCAAATTGCCGAACCGCCTGCTGTTCCAGGACCGGCTCGGCCAGGCGCTCCTGCAATCCAGGCGCAACGGGACCGAACTGGCGGCGATGTTCATCGACCTCGATCGGTTCAAGCGCGTCAACGATACGCTCGGCCACGACATGGGCGATGCGCTGCTGCTGCAGGTGACGGCCCGGTTGAAAAGCTGCCTGCGCAAGGGCGACACGCTGGCCCGTCAGGGCGGCGACGAATTCACCGTGGTGCTTCCCGACCTGCACGCCAGGGACGACGCGCGCCGGGTGGCCGACAAGTTCCTGGAGAGCCTGAACCAACCGTTCGACCTGGGTGGCAACGAGGTGCGCATCTCGGCATCGATCGGCATCGCGGTCTTTCCCCACGATGGCGCGACGATCAATGAATTGATGCGCCGCGCGGACGTCGCCATGTATTCCATCAAGGGGCAGGGCAAGAACGGACAGGCGTTCTATGACAAGGCCATGGAGCAGGCCTGGAACCGGCCGCCGGATGCCTGACCGACTCGGGCGGCCGCCCCGAATCGAGCCGCGTTCGATGTTCGCGCAGCACGTCGAGATCGTCGCTGTACCGATGCGCGAGTCCGGTCGGTGCAGCGATCCGTTTCATCGGTTCGCCGCGGCATCTACGCTGGCGTTCATGGCGGTGTTGTACGACGCGAACAGAACCATATCTTCCTGGCTCGGCATGCTTTGACGACTCCTGATCGAAGGGGTTCGGATTGAAGATTGTTGCAGCACCGGGTAGCCCTCCTGCACTCGCATCGCTCGCGCACCCGCTGGAAATGACCAACTGTTGTTTTTCCGTACCAAACCAACGGTCCGGGAAACCATGCATATCGTCTTTGAGCCCGGACTCTACCGGGCATCCGGTCACGGCCAATTAACGTTTCGCGCCGACCGCCGTCGAACGGGTTTGGCCCCGCACTCCTTATTTCTCAATGGTGTCGGAAGGTCTGCGCGTCAGTACGCCGTGCCATGCCGCCAGGAAATTGTAAAAATATTGCACTATAGAAAATATTATGATGGCTCTAGTATTGTTTTTCCTGCAGGAATAACCTGCTAGAATGTGTTCATTGCAATAAATATTGACTGATGTCAAATTTTCATTGCTCGTAGAAGGTGGGCTCGACAATCAGCAGAGCCCCGCCGTCCGGCCGAAACCTGCCGGCGCTTATTTACCATTTTTATCCTGGAGCTTGTGCCATGCGCCTCAAGTCAGCTTCGCTGTTCATGTCTGCCGTCCTCGCCGTCAACGCCAACCTCGCGCACGCGAACCTGATCAAGAATGGCGGTTTCGAATCCAATGTCATCGCGCACAGCCAGATCGTCAACGGCAAGCACATCGAGAAGAATGGCGTCACGATCGATAACTGGATCAGCAGCAAGAATGGTGGCAATAGCGGCGGCTATAACTTCCTGATGAACAGCAGCAATGCCCACCTGCATGGCGGTGCAATGCGTCTGCAGGGCGAGGGTGACAACTTCTTCCAGTCCCCGTCCGGCGGCAATTTCTTTGCTTCCGACCCTGACTACGGCCCAGGCACGCTGAAACAGCTCGTCAACGGCCTGGAAGTCGGCACCACCTACCAGTTGACCTTCGAATACGCGCTGGCCCAGCAGTATGACTGGAAAGGTGCTAACAACAACGTCTGGTGGGAAGTCGGCTTCGGCGATTCGCTGCAGAACACCAAGAAGCTGAGCATTCCTGAAAAAGGCTTCAGTGGCTGGCAAACCGCCACCATGTATTTCACCGCCACCAGCACCGACGAATGGCTGTCCTTCCTGTCGCAGCGCACCGCATCCGGCGGCCCGCCGTTCATGCTGCTCGATAACGTGCAACTGCACGCCGACGTGCCCGAGCCGGCAACCGGCGCGCTGATGCTGGCCGGCCTCGGCATGATCGGTTTCATTGCACGCCGTCGCCGCAACGGCCAGGCATAAGCACGGCCAGGTCATGACAGCGCGGTCCGCGGCGCGCCGAACTGCGCGCGCCGCGGATCGCGCCGGCGCCACCGAGATCGCTCGACCGCAGCATCCCCCATGAACGCATTTCTTTCCGAGTTCGCCGTCGACGTCGCGCGCACCTGCGTCTGGCTGGTGTTGCTGGTCGTCCTGTTCGTTCCGCTCGAGCGCTGGTTCGGCATGCGCCATGCCCAGCCGAATCCCCAGCTGCGCCACAACCTGGCGTATTACTTCATCAGCAGCCTGGTGCCGATCCTGCTGCTGACGGCGCCGATGGCGCTGCTGGCCACCGCCGCCCATCACCTGGCGCCGGCCGCGCTGACCACGGCCGTCGCCGAGCTGCCGCTGGCGGCGCGCGTCGCGCTGGCCTTCGTGGTCGCCGAGACCGGTTTTTATTGGGGTCATCGCCTGAGCCATGAAATCCCCTGGCTGTGGCGCTTCCACGCGCTGCACCACACCGCCGAGCGCATGCACTTCCTGACCAATACCCGCAATCACCCGGTCGACATGGTCGTCACCCGGCTGTTCGGCCTGGTGCCGCTGTATATGCTGGGCCTGGCCGGACCGAGCCTGGCGGGCAGCGCCACGCCGGCGCTGCTGCTGGTGCTCGGCAATGTGTGGGGCTTCTTCATCCACGCCAACCTGCGCTGGCGCCTGGGTCCATTGGAATGGCTGGTCACGACGCCGGCCTTCCACCACTGGCACCACAGCCGCCACGACCACATCAACCGCAACTACGCTTCCACGCTGCCGTTCCTGGACCGCTTGTTCGGCAGCCACTACCTGCCCGGGCACTGGCCGGCCGAGGTCGGGACCGATACGCCGTGCGCCCCGACGCTCGGCGGCCAGCTGCTCGAACCGATGCTGCCGCCACGCAGGGCGGCGCCGGCTGCCGACTGAAGTCCGGCGCGGCCGTTCGCGATCCCCGCCGCGAGGCTGCCCCGGCGCCCTGCGATTTGACGCCGCTTCGGGCCCGGTTCCGCCCGGATGCCGGCACGATCGCGTACAATGCCCCTTCCTTCACTACAAAACTCTCCAATGGAATGGCTACTTGACCCGAATATATGGGTCGGCTTGCTCACTCTTGTCGTGCTCGAAATCGTCCTGGGCATCGACAACCTGATCTTCATCGCCATCCTGGCAGACAAACTTCCCCCGCACCAGCGCGACAAGGCACGGCTCCTCGGCCTGTCCCTCGCCATGATCATGCGCCTCGGCCTTCTTACGATGATCTCGTGGCTGGTCACGCTCACCGCACCCCTGTTTTCCATCGGCGCCTTGTCGTTCTCGGGCCGCGACCTGATCCTCCTGCTCGGCGGTATCTTCCTGCTTGCCAAGGCGACCATGGAACTGCACGAGCGCGTCGAAGGCAAGTCGCACGTCCAGACCGGCAAGCGCGAATACGCCAGCTTCGCCGCCGTGGTGGCGCAGATCATCGTGCTCGACGCCGTGTTCTCGCTCGACGCCGTGATCACCGCGGTCGGCATGGTCGAGCAGCTGGGCGTCATGATGGCCGCCGTCATCATCTCGATGGGCGTCATGCTGTTCGCATCCAAGCCGCTGACGCGCTTCGTCAATGCCCATCCGACCGTGGTCGTGCTGTGCCTGTCGTTCCTGCTGATGATCGGCCTGTCGCTGATCGCCGAAGGCCTGGGCTTCCACATCCCGAAAGGCTATCTGTACGCCGCGATCGGCTTCTCGGTCGTGATCGAGTTCTTCAACCAGCTGGCGCGCCGCAACTTCATGAAGCAGGAAGCGCACATCCCGCTGCGCGACCGCACGGCCGACGCCGTGCTGCGCCTGCTCGGCAGCAAGCGCGGCGCCGACCACCACGACGAACCCGAGGCCGAGACGCAGGCGGCCGACGAACCGGCATTCGAGGCCGAAGAGCGCAATATGGTCAGCGGCGTCTTGAGCCTGTCGCAGCGCTCGGTGCGCTCGATCATGACCAACCGCGCCGACATCTCGTGGATCAATATCGAGGACGACGCCGACACCATCCGCGCCCAGCTGCTGGCCACGCCGCACGGATTCTTCCCGGTGTGCCGGGGCCAGCTGGACGAAGTGATCGGCGTGGCGCGCGCCAAGGACCTGATCGCCGACCTGACCCAGTTCGGCGCGATCGACGCGGCGCATATCCGCGCGCCGATCATCATGCCCGACGCCAGCGGCGTGCTGAAGGTGATGGACCGCCTCAAGCGCTCGCACGGCCAGCTGGTGATCATCGCCGACGAATACGGCACCCTGCAGGGCCTGGTGACGCCGATCGACATCCTGGAAGCGATCGCCGGCGAGTTCCCCGACGAGGACGAGCAGCCGGTGGTGCAGGCCCTGGGCCCGGGCCGCTGGCGGGTCGACGGCACCGCCGACCTGCACTACCTGGAACAGGTGCTCGAGGTGGACGCCCTGGTCGGCGACACCGACGACTACACCTCGCTCGCCGGCCTGATGCTGGAACGCTTCGGCACCTTGCCGAAGGTGGGCGACGCGGTCGAGATCGAGGGCTTCAGGTTCGAGGTGGCGCAGGTGCTGGAGCGCCGCATCGCGACCGTGATCGCGACCCGCATCGACGACGGTTATCCGCCGCCGCCCGCGAATGGTTGAGCAAGGCGGTTCCCTGACTCGACAATGACATGAGCGGCCGACGCCGATGGCGGACATGGCGTTAATAGAAGGGTAAAAGCCTTTCTATTCCTGCATTGGCCTCCGCCCGCCCCACGTTATTCTTCCGCTATCGTCAGGACGGCAAGACGTCCGCATCGTCGCATACACCAGGGAGAAATAACGTGTTCGAAGGATTCATCCAGCTCACCCCGACCGGCGTCGCGCTGGCCATGGCAGGGTCGTACATCATGACCGTGTTCGCCAGCGAGCTGTATCTGCACCGTTCGCGCAGCCACCGCGCCGTGACCTTCCATCCGCTGCTGTGCCAGCTGTTCCGCATGTGGATCTGGCTCACCACCTATGGCGTGACCGCCAAGACCTGGGTCGCGGTGCACCGCAAGCACCACGCCAAGTGCGATACCGAGGAAGATCCGCACAGCCCGCGCATCCACGGCCTGTGGACCATCCTGGGCAAGGGCACGCTCCTGTACCGCAAGGCCGCGCGCGACGCCGACCTGGTGAAGGCCTATGGCGTCGGCATCAAGGAAGACTGGATGGACGAGCACCTGTACACGAAGCACCGCTTCCGCGGCGCGCTGTTCTTCCTGGCGGTCGAGCTGATGGTGTTCGGCCCGGCCAACGGCATCATGATCTGGCTGTTCCAGCTGTCGATCCTGCCGTTCTGGGCATCGGGTTTCATCAACGGCATCTTCCACGTGGTCGGCTACCGCAATTTCCAGACCAAGGAAGACTCGCGCAACTTCTTCCCGATCGGGATCATCTTCGGCGGCGCCGAACTGCACAACAACCACCACGCCAACCCGGCCTCGGCCAAGTTGTCGATGAAATGGTGGGAATTCGATTCGGGCTACCTGGTGCTGCGCGTGCTGGCCTTCCTGCGCCTGGCCACGATCAACCGCGTCGACCGCCTGCCCGCAGGCGACCAGCCGCAGGCAAGCCGCCACGTGGCGGGCGCCGCCGGACAGTAATCAGGATACGCCGGCCACGCCCGCGCGAGGCGCGTCCACGCTCGATGCGTGGCGCGCCTCGCGCAGCTTGCGTCCCAGCCGGCGCCAGCCGATCACCACCCCGGTCACGCTGAGCAGGGTCCCGCCCAGGCTCAGCGCGATGAGCACCAGGTCCCACAGCGGGCGCCGTTCCAGCAGCGGCAGCCAATCCCACGAATGCAGCATCGCGAACAGCCAGCGGCTGGCGCGCTTGCCGCTGTCCAGGCGGCCCAGCACCGCGCCGGTGTGCGGGTCGAGGTGGACCCAGGTCGCATGCGGATCGTCGAACACGATGCGCAGGACCGGCAGCGGCTTGGCGCCGCCGCCCGTCATCGTGTGCGCGTCGCGCGCGTAGTAGTACAGGTCGTAATCCTGCAAGCGCTCGATGCGCGCGGCCGGCGCGGGCAGCAACCGCGTCGCCGCAAGGCGCAGCGCCGCCGGGTCGAGGTCGACCGGGCTGCCGTCGCGGCTGTCCAGCACCTGGGGCGGCCCGCCGGCTGCCTGGGCCAGCACCCGGTTTTGTCCCAGCACGCGGGTCCAGCGCAGTTCGCGCACGCCGGCGCCGGTTGCGGCCAGCAGCACCTGCGGCGCGGCGTCCGCGGCGCCGGGCGCCAGCGGCCCGCCCTGCAGCGCCGCCATGTCCAGCTTCGGCGCGCCGGTATCGAAGATGCGCCAGGGGTTCATCGACATCAGGCCGCTGAAGATCCAGGTGATCGTCACCAGCGCGAACAGCAGCCCGCTGATGTGATGCCAGCGCATCATGGCGCCCGGATAGGGCGTGCGTGCGCCGCTGCGGTAGGGCTTCCTGAAGCGCCAGCGCATGATGCCGACCACCGTCCCGGCCAGCGCCATCACGATGCCGAGGATGGACAGCCAGTTCACGATGTCGGTCCAGTACGGCTCGAAGGCATTGCCGCGCAAGGGATACAGCCAGTGGATCCAGGCGCCCGCGTAATTCCACCACTGTTCGGCGCGCGTGGCGTCGCGCACCACTTCGCCGCTGCGGCCCGAGATGTAGAGCAGGGTGCGTTCGGCATCGTCCAGTTCGACCTTGTGCAGCGGCCGGTGGGGGTCGAGCGCGCGCGAGTGGGTGAACGCGTCCTCGGCGATCGCGCCCAGGTAAGCGAGTTTCATACCCGGCCCGGCGAAGGCGGCGGCGCTGGCCAGCGCATGCGCCTCGTCCACCGCCCGCAGGCGCTGTCCGCTGACGGCGTCGATCATCACCGCGCCGCTGCCCTTCGGCGGCGGCTTGTGGGCGGCCGATGCTTCTTGCCTTGCTGGCGTCGCCACGTACACCGGACGGCCGCCGCTGGACGCGGCCAGGCGCAGCTCGTCCAGCGGGCCGGCGACGCCGGCCGCCGCCAGCGCCCGGGCGGGCGCCAGCAGGCGCGCGTCCGCTTCCAGGGGCGGCAGATGCCGCAGGCGCTCTTCCTCGGTCAGCTTGGGGTAGCCGACATACATCATGACCATGCCCGAGACGAACCACATCGCGAACAGCAGGCAGATGCCGATGCCGAGCCAGCGGTGGACCAGGAACAGCCAGCGTTTCATGCGCGCTGCCATCGTGTGCTCCCGTCAGAAGGCCATGCGCAGCGCCACGTCCGCCGTGCGCGGCGCGCCGAGATAGGCCATCGTGTTGTTGACGTTGGCCGCGTACAGGCGGTCGGCGAGGTTGCGCACGCGCGCCTCGACCGACATCGTGCGGTTCAGCCGCCAGCTCAGGCCCAGGTCGACGAAGGCATAGGCCGGCCAGTACAGGGTGTTGGCGGCGTCGGCATGCACCTTGCCGACCCGCCGCGCGCCGACGTGGGCTTGCACGGATGGGGTGACGGCATACGAGACCCAGACATTGGCCACGGTCGGCGGCGTGTTGGTCGGCCTTTTCCCGTCCAGCACGACGCCGTTCGGGCGGTAGTGTTCATACTCGGCGTCCACGTAGGTGAAATTGCCCTGCACGGACAGGCGCCTGGTCGGCTGCAGTCCCAGCGCCAGCTCGACGCCCTGCGACGATTGTTCGCCGACCATATGGGACCGGCTGCTGTCGACCGGGTCGGCGACCGCGATGTTCTTGCGCGTGATGCGGTAGGCGGCCACGGTCGCCGTCCCCTTGCCCTGCCAGAAATCGAGCTTGGCGCCCACCTCCGCCTGGCGGCCGGTGGTCAGTTCGCTGTTGTTGCGCACGTCGCCGAACGAGGCGGTGGACAGCACGCCCGACGGCGGATCGGCGGCGGTCGCGTACTGGGCGTAGAGGTTCATGCCCGGCGTGACGTCCCACACCAGGCCGAGACGGCCGGTGGTCGCGTCGTAGCTGCGCGCGTAGCCGGCCGGCGCGGTGGGGGTGATCTCGCGCCGGTTCGCCAGGTCGAGTTCGATGCGTTCGTGGCGCAGGGCGGTGACCAGGTCCAGGGCGGGCAGCAGTGCGGTGCGGTTCTCGACGTACAGCGCCGCGGTCTTGACCTCGTTGTCGCGGTCGGGCCAGTAGCCTGGTGCGATGCCCGGCACGTCGAAGAAGCGCTCGGTGACGAAGCGGTAGGGATCGACGCTGCTGACCACGGCCGGCTGGCTGTTCGGATAGCGGGTCTGGCGGTTGATGCTGAAGTCCAGCCCGAACGCCCAGTCGCTGCGGCGTTCGCCGATGCGGCCCCGATACGCGCCGTCGATGCGGTCGCCGACCATGGTCTGGTCGTGGCGCTGGAGCAGGGCGCCCGCGCGGATGACCTGCGTGTTGGCGGGATCGAAGCGGTAGTTCTCGACGTTGCGGTAGTCGCGCAGCGCATCGTAGACGTAGAAGGTGTTGGTGAACTGCAGCGCCTCGCTCGACCTCCAGGCCACGATCGAGCGCAACCACTGCACGCGCTGGTCGTAAACGGCATCGAGGCTATTGTAGTTCTTGAAGCGGGTGCCTTCGTCGATGCGCAGCTTGCCGGCGGCCGGATTCAGGACCGGCGTGCCCCAGTAGGGCCGGTCGACATCCTCTTGCTGGAATTCATAGGCCAGCGTGTGCGTGACGCCGCGTCCGAAATCGGAGCGCAGCGAGGCCGCCAGCTGGGTCGAGCGGCTGTCGACGCCGTCCACCCAGCTGCCCGTGTCGCGGTGGTTGACGTCGATGCGCGCGTAATGGCCTTCGCCCACGCGGCGGTTCAGGCCGACCGAGGCTTCCTTCAGCTCGTCGGCGCCCAGGCGCAGCCGGCCTTCGGAGAATTCGCGCGTTTCGGCCAGCTTGGTGATGGTGTTGATGGAGCCGCCGACGGCGCCGGAGCCGAACAGGAAGCTCGAGGGGCCGCCGATGGCTTCCACGCGGTCGACGATCCAGCTGTCGACCGGGCGCGCGGCGATCGAATACTGCACATTGATGCCGTTGAACAGCTGGCTGATCGAGCCGCTGCCGAAGCCGCGGTAGCTGACGCCGATACTGCCCGGGGCGTTGTGGGCGGTGACGCCGGGGATGGCGCGCAGGATTTCCTGCGTGTCCTGGGCCCCGCGCACCTCGATCAGGCCGCGGTCGACCACGGTGACGCTGGCCGGCGTCTCGCGCGGAGTGAGGCCGAGGCGGCTGCCGGTATCGCTCGGGGTGTCCAGCTTGAGCAGGCCGTTGGCGTGCGGCGCCGCGGCCCTGATGTCGACGGTGGGAATGGATGGGAACTGGTCCTCGGCCCGGGCCTGCAAGGTGGCGAGGGCGCATCCGATGGCGAGTGCCAGCCTGCGCGGCTGGACGTGTAAGCATGTCTTCATTGCGAATCCTGTGCGCGCGACGCTGCGTTCGTGCGGCATCGCGCATGGTCTACCCGCGACGCACGGCGTGCATCGCGGGACATCGTATCGGGGGATGGCTCAGGAAAGCGAAGACGGCGGCCCGCGCGATTGCGTGGGCGACCAGGCGTGCTGCGGGCGCGGTGCGCGGTAGAACAGCGCAGGGTAGGGATCGCGCGCGCGATCGAGCGCCAGCACCGGCGCCGCCTGCGGCGGCGGGGCCAGTGGCGCGTGGTGGTGCGAGCAGCACAGCTTGCAGTGCGACATGTCGGGCACCGCCGGCGCGTCGGTCTGCGCCGCGCCGTCGACTACCATCACGTGGCGGGTGCCGCTGGCGCTGCAGATCTCGGTGATCCAGGCGGACGCCGGCTGCTGGGTGGCATGGGCCACCGCATGCGAGATGGCAGGCACGAACAGGCCGAACAGGAACGCCAGGAGGACGGTCCAGCCATACAGCGTTCGGGTTGTGCGGAGTCTGTGCATGTGAAAATTATAGCCCTGCCGGAGGGCCGGCGCGCACGGGTGGGCAATTTGTCCTGGCGGCCCGATGCTGCTACCATCAGGCCTTCATCCCCAAGGAGCGCGCACGTGTAATACCCCGTCGATGCCATTTTTCCGATCTTCCCAGCCAGGCTGTGGAAGTGTTCCAGGCATCCTTGGAGTCTTGCATATGACGCATCCCATTCTGGCGCTCGAGGGCGTCTCCCTGCATCTGCCAGACGGCAGAGCCCTGTTTTCAAACCTGAACCACCGGTTCGACCTGCGCCGCACCGGCCTGGTGGGACGCAACGGCATCGGCAAGTCGATGCTGGCGCGCCTGCTGGCCGGCGAGCTCCCGCCCACGACCGGCCAGTGCCTGCGCAGCGCTCGCGTGGCCTATCTCTCGCAACAGGCGGGCAGCGGCCGGGCGGCGTCGGTGGCCGGGCTGGCCGGCATCGCGACGATCACGGAGGCGCTCGCACGCATCGAAGCCGGCAGCGTCGACCCGCGCGACTTCGATGCGGTGGGAGAGCATTGGGACATCGCCGCGCGCCTGCGCCAGGCTTGCCAGGCGCAGGGCCTGGCGCGCATCGGCCTCGACACGCCCGTGGCATCGCTCAGCGGCGGCGAGGCGGTGCGGGTCGCCCTGATCGGTGCGACCTTGTTCGACCCCGATTTCCTGATCCTCGACGAGCCGAGCAACCACCTCGATGCCGCCGGCCGCGCGGCGCTGCTGCGCCAGTTGCAGGCCTGGCCCAAAGGCCTGCTGGTGATCAGCCACGACCGCGAGCTGCTCGATGCGATGGAGCGCATCGTCGAGCTGTCCGGCGACGGCTTGCGCAGCTATGGCGGTAATTACACATTTTATGAGGAAGCGCGGCGCCAGGAGCAGGCGGCGGCGCAGGGCGCGCTCGCTCACGCGCGCCAGGAACTCAGGCGCGACGAGGCAGCGCGCCGCGAACAGCGCGAACGCCAGGACCGGCGCCAGGCGCGCGGCAACGTCGACGCGAAGGACGCCAACCAGGCCGCGATCCTGCTCGGCCGCGGCAAGGACCGCAGCGAAGGCAGCGCCGGGCGCCTGCGCCAGCAGCACGAAGAGGCGCGCGCCGGGCAGGTCGAGCGGGTGCGCGACGCCGCGCGGCGGGTCGCGGGCGAGGCTGCCGTGCGCATCCACGCGGCAGGCGTCGACGGCGCGGCCCAGCGCCGCGTGGCGCTGCTCGCGGGCGTCGTGCTGCCCTGGGTGGCGCCGCCGCTGGCGCGCATCGACCTGGTGCTGACGGGCCGCCAGCGCGTGGGCCTGGTCGGCCCGAACGGCAGCGGCAAGTCGACCCTGCTCGAGGTGCTGGCGGGCCGGCTCGACCCGGTCGCGGGCGAGCGCAGCCTGCCGTCGCGCGTCGCCTGGCTCGACCAGCAGCTGGGCAGCCTCGATCCGGCGCGCTCGACCCTCGACCAGCTGCTGGACGTGAACCGCGGCGCCGGCCAGGACATGCTGCGTACCTGGCTGGTCCAGCTGGGACTTGACGCGCGCGCGGTCACCCGGCCGGCCGGCCTGCTGAGCGGGGGCGAGCGCCTGAAGGCGGCCCTGGCCTGCGCGCTGTACGCCGACACGCCGCCGGCGCTGCTGCTGCTCGACGAGCCGACCAACCACCTCGACCTGGCGTCGCTGGCGGCGCTCGAGGCGATGCTGAACGCCTATGACGGCGCGCTGGTGGTGGTCTCGCACGACCGCGTGTTCCTGGAGCGCGTCAACCTGACGCATCGCCTGAGCGCGCACGAGGTCGGCTGGCGCCTGGAGGCGTGCTGATTCGGCGGCGATTGCTATAATCCCGGGCTGGAACCCCACCTGAAGAAGACCATGTCGCGCACCCTTGTGATTTCCCCGAACTGGATCGGCGACGCCGTGATGGCACAGCCGCTGCTGCGCCGGCTCAAGGAGCGTGCGCCCGGGCGGCCGATCGACGTGCTGGCGCCGACCTGGGTGGCGCCGGTCTGGCGCGCGATGGCCGAAGTCGATACCGTGATCGAGTCGCCGTTCAAGCACGGGTCGCTGCAGTGGAAGGAGCGCAAGGCCTTCGCGAACATGCTCCGGGCGCGCGGCTATGTCGACTCCTACGTGCTGCCGAACACCCTGAAATTCGCCCTCATCCCCTGGCTGGCCGGGATCCCGAAGCGGGTCGGCTACAAGGGCGAGATGCGCTATGGCCTGGTCAATGTGATGCACCACGACGACAAGGCGGCGCCGCGCCCCATGGCCCAGTTCTACCAGGCGCTGGCCGACGCGCCGGTGCGTCATTTGCCGCGTCCCGAGCGCCTGCCCGAGCCGGTGATGACGGTGGCCGCCGGCGAAGCCGAGGCCGCGATCGCGCGCCTGCAACTGCCGGACGGTGTCTTCGTCGCCTTCGCGCCGGGCGCCGAGTTCGGTCCGGCCAAGCGCTGGCCAGCGTCGTATTTCGCCGAGCTGGCGCAGACCATCCTGGCCAAGCGCCCGGATGCGCAGATCCTGCTGCTCGGCTCTCCCAAGGACCGCGCGGTCTGCGACGAGATCACCGCCATCGTGCCGCAGGCGCACAACCTGGCCGGCTCGACCTCGCTCTCCGAGGCGATCGCGCTGATCTCGCGCGCCGCCGCCGTGGTCACCAACGATTCGGGGCTGATGCACATCGGCGCGGCCCTGCAAAGGCCGGTGGTGGCGATCTACGGGCCGACCGACCCGCGCCATACGCCGCCGCTGTCGCAACTGGCGCAGATCCTGTGGCTGCACATCGAATGCTCGCCCTGCCAGCAGCGCGAATGCCCGCTGGGCCACCAGAACTGCATGAAGCAGATTCTCCCGCTCGACGTCTGGCAGCCCCTGCAACCCATGCTCGCCGGCGCCTGAAACATGGCGCCCGCCGCGGCACAACGATTTTAAAGAGGACCCCATCATGATTCTGGTTACCGGCGCAGCAGGCTTCATCGGCGCGAACCTCGTGCACGCGCTGTCGCAGCGCGATCCGTTCAGCGTCTTCGCCGTCGACAATATGTCGCGTCCCGAGAAGTTCCACAACATCGTCGACGCCGAGATCGCCGACTATGCCGACAAGGAGGACTTCCTGGTGCGCCTGAAGGCGGGAGAATTCGACAACAAGTTCACCGCCGTGCTGCACCAGGGCGCCTGCTCCAATACGATGGAGACCGACGGCCGCTACATGATGAAGAATAACTACGACTACACGGTCGCCTTGTTCGAGTTCTGCCAGCGCCAGGGCATCCCCTTCATCTATGCGTCGTCGGCCGCCGTCTACGGCGCCGGCACCGTGTTCCGCGAAGAGCGCCCGCTCGAGCGCCCGCTGAACGTGTATGGCTACTCGAAATTCCTGTTCGACCAGTACCTGCGCCGCTACTGGCAGGCCAAGGGCCAGGACGCCGGCAGCCAGGTGGTCGGCCTGCGCTACTTCAATGTCTACGGTCCGCTCGAAGGGCACAAGGGCGCGATGGCCTCGGTGCCGTTCCACCAGTACCACCAGTTCCTCAAGGACGGCAAGGTGCGCCTGTTCGGCGCCAACGAGGGCTATGAGGCCGGCGCCCAGATGCGCGACTTCATCTATGTCGAGGACGTGGTCAAGGTCAACCTGTTCTTCCTCGATAACCCGGATAAACGTGGCATCTTCAACCTCGGCACCGGCCGCGCGCAACCCTTCAACGACCTGGCGGTGGCCACCGTCAATGCATTGGCGAACGAGGGCAAGCCGGCACTGTCGCTGCAGCAGATCCTCGACGGGGGCCTGCTGGAATACCTGCCGTTCCCGGACAAGCTGAAGGGCAAGTACCAGAGCTTTACCCAGGCCGACATCTCGGCGCTGCGCGCGGCCGGCTACGACGCACCGTTCACGGATGTCGCCACCGGCGTGGCGAAGTACATGGACTGGCTGCGCGCCCAGCCGGCGCGCTGATTCTTGCGCCGCCTGATTTTTACACGACGTTTACACCCTCCACCGGCCTTTATACCCGGTTTTTACGCCTGAATCGCTAACCTGCTCGTGTTCCATGCGGCGTCCTCGCGACGCCGCATGGCTCCAAACACAACCACGAGCAGGAACCCATGAAAGCATCGATTCACGCGCTGGCCGCCATCCTGGCGTGCGCCGGCACCGCCCACGCCCAGGTCTCCGAACCGGCGCAGGCCGCACCAGCCGCCGCGGCGTCTTCCATCACCTGGAACGCCGCCGTTACCTCCGACTACCGCTATCGCGCCATCTCCCAGAGCCGCCTGCGCCCGGCGCTGCAGGGCGGCGTCGACTACGTCCATGCCGATGGCTGGTACGCGGGCGCCTGGGCCTCGACCATCAAGTGGGTCGAGGACGCCGGCGGCGACGGCGAAGTCGAGATCGACGTCTACGGCGGCAAGCGCGGCGCGCTGTTGTCCGGCCTCTCGCCTGGCCTGTCCTACGACGTCGGCGTGCTGCGCTACTTCTATCCGGATAACGGCATGGGCCGGCTCCCGGGCTGGGTCAACGCCCATACCACCGAGGTCTACGCGCAACTGGGCGTTGGGCCGGCCTACGTCAAGTACTCGCGCGCCACCACCAACCTGTTCGGCTTCGTCGACAGCGACAATAGCGGCTACCTCGATATCGGCGTCAATCTCGACGTCGGCAACGGCTTCACCCTGCAGCTGCATGCAGGCCGCCAGGAAGTGGAGAACAATCCCGCATCCGACTACAACGACTGGAAGATCGGCGTGAGCCGTTCGTTCGCGCTGGCCACGGTCAGCCTCGCCTATCTCGGCACCAATGCCAGCCAGACGGCCTATGCCTCGCCGCTCGACGGCAAGTTCACCGGCCGCGACGCGCTGCAACTGACCGTCGGCCGCACCTTCTGAAAGCACACGCCATGGACCTCATCTACCTCGGTGCACTCCTGATCTTCTTCCGCCTGACGGTCCTGCTGGTGGCCGGCTGCGCACAAGCGGGAGGCAAGCCATGAATCTCTCCTACCTGGTCGGCGGCCTGGCCGCCGCCGCGCTGCTGGTCTACCTGCTGGCGGCCCTGTTCAAGCCGGAGGAACTGTGATGATCCTCGAATTCATCGTCCTCCTTGCGGTCTACCTGCTGGCGCTGCTGCTGCTCGCCTGGCCGCTCGGGCGCTTCATCGCCCGCGTCGCCGGCGACGGCAAGGTGCCCGGCTTCGGCTGGGCGGCCGGCGTCGAACGTATGCTGTACCGCCTGGCCGGCCCCGCCGCGAGCGGCTCCCACGACTGGAAGGGCTACGCCCTGGCGCTGGTCGCCTTCAACGCGGTCGGCGCGATGTTCGTGTATGGCCTGCAGCGCGTGCAGGCCTGGCTGCCGCTCAATCCTGAAGGCATGGGCAACGTGAGCCCGGATTCGAGCTTCAATACCGCGATCAGCTTCGTCGCCAACACCAACTGGCAAGGCTATAGCGGCGAGCAGACCATGAGCATCCTGACCCAGATGCTGGGCCTGGCCGGCCAGAACTTCTTCTCGGCCGCCACCGGCATGGCCGTCGTGTTCGCGCTGGTCCGCGGCTTCGCCGCAAGGTCGGGCGGCGCGATCGGCAACTTCTGGGTCGACCTGACGCGCTCGACCCTGTATGTGCTGCTGCCGCTGTCCCTGGTCCTGGCCGTATTCCTGGCCGGGCAGGGCGTGGTGCAGAGCCTGGGAAGCCACGTCGATGCGCGCCTGCTGGAGCCGGTGAGCTACACGCTCGCGAACGACCAGGCCACGGCCGACACCCAGGTCATCCCGCTGGGTCCCGTCGCCTCGCAGGAAGCGATCAAGCTGCTGGGCACGAATGGCGGCGGCTACTTCAACGCCAACTCGGCGCACCCGTTCGAGAACCCGAATGCGCTCACCAACTTCGCGCAGATGGTCGCCATCCTCCTGATCCCGGCCGCGCTGTGCTTCAGCTTCGGCCATATGGTCGGCGACATCCGCCAGGGCTGGGCGGTGCTGGGCACGATGGCCCTGCTGTTCGTCGTCGCGGCCGTCGCGGCCTTCGCCGCCGAGCAGCAGGCCAATCCGCTATTGAGCCCGCTGGGCGTCGACCAGGTCGCGAGCAGCCTGCAGGCGGGCGGCAATATGGAGGGCAAGGAAACCCGCTTCGGCATCGCCGCATCGAGCCTGTTCGCGGTGGTGACGACAGCCGCCTCCTGCGGCGCGGTCAATGCCATGCACGATTCCTTCATGCCCTTGGGCGGCATGGTGCCGATGGTGCTGATGCAGTTCGGCGAAGTGATTTTCGGCGGCGTGGGCTCGGGCCTGTACGGTATGCTGGTGTTCGCGATCCTGGCGGTGTTCATCGCCGGCCTGATGATCGGCCGCACCCCGGAATACCTGGGCAAGAAGATCGGCGCCTACGAGATGAAGATGGCGGCGCTGGTCATCCTGGTCACGCCCTGCCTGGTCTTGCTGGGCACTGCGCTGGCGGTGACTTCCGCAGCGGGCGCCGTCGGCGTGGCCAACCCGGGCGCCCACGGTTTTTCCGAGATCCTGTACGCCCTGACGTCCGCCGCCAACAACAACGGCAGCGCCTTCGCCGGCCTGTCCGCCAACACGCCGTTCTATAACGGCCTGCTCGGCTTGGCGATGTGGTTCGGCCGCTTCGCCGTGATCGTGCCGGTGCTGGCGATCGCCGGTTCGCTCGCCGCACGCCAGCGCCTGCCGGCCACGCCCGGCACCCTGCCTACCCATGGCCCCATGTTCGTCGGCATGCTCGCTGCCGTCGTCGTGCTGGTCGGTGTCCTCAACTACGTTCCGGCGCTGGCGCTGGGCCCGGTGGTCGAGCACCTCCAGCTGTTCGGAGAATAACGTGAAAAACCCGGTGACAAATTCGATGGAGAGCTCAATGGCGCAATCGATTCCCCAACACCCGTCCCAGGCGCCGCGGCGCGCCCTGAGCCTGTTCGATTCCACGCTGGTCCGGCCGGCGCTGATCGATGCGCTGCGCAAGCTCCACCCGCGCATCCAGTTGCGCAGCCCGGTGATGTTCGTGGTCTACGTCGGCAGCATCATCACCAGCCTGCTGTGGGTGCAGGCGCTGGCCGGGCAGGGCGAGGCGCCCGCCGGCTTCATCCTGGCCGCCGCCGTCTGGCTGTGGTTCACGGTGCTGTTCGCGAACTTCGCCGAGGCCCTGGCCGAAGGCCGCAGCAAGGCGCAAGCCGCCTCGCTGCGCGGCCTGCGCCAGACCGTCGACGCCAAGAAGCTGGCCCAGCCGGTGCATGGCGCGCCATGGCAAGCCTGCGCCTCCGGTGAGTTGCGCAAGGGGATGTTCTTCCTGGTCGAAGCGGGCGACGTCATTCCCGTGGACGGCGACGTGGTCGACGGCGTGGCCTCGGTCGACGAAAGCGCCATTACCGGCGAATCGGCGCCCGTCATCCGCGAGTCGGGCGGCGACTTCTGCGCCGTGACCGGCGGCACCCGGGTGCTGTCCGACTGGCTGGTGGTGCGGGTGTCCGCCAACCCGGGCGAGACCTTCCTCGACCGCATGATCGGCATGGTCGAAGGCGCGGCGCGCCAGAAGACGCCGAACGAGATCGCCCTGACGATCCTGCTGGTGGCGCTCACCATCGTGTTCCTGGTGGTGACCGTGACCCTGCTGCCGTTCTCGCTGTTCGCGGTGAGCGCGTCGGGGGGCGGCCTGCCGGTGACCATCACCGCCCTGGTGGCGCTGCTGGTGTGCCTGATCCCGACCACCATCGGCGGCCTGCTGTCGGCCATCGGCGTGGCCGGCATGAGCCGCATGATGCAGGCCAATGTGATCGCGACCTCGGGCCGCGCGGTGGAAGCGGCGGGCGACGTCGACGTGCTCCTGCTCGACAAGACCGGCACCATCACCTTCGGCAACCGCCAGGCGGCCGCCTTCCTGCCGGCGCCCGGCGTGACCGAAGACGAACTGGCCGACGTGGCGCAGCTGGCCTCGCTGGCCGATGAAACGCCGGAAGGGCGCAGCATCGTGGTGCTGGCCAAGAACCGCTTCGATATCCGCGAGCGGGCGATGGAGGCGATGGGCGCCGCGTTCGTGCCGTTTACCGCGCAAACGCGCATGAGCGGCGTCGACCTGGGCACGCGCCAGATCCGCAAGGGCGCCGCTTCGGCGATCCGCCGCCATCTGGAGGCGCTGGGCGCGGCCTGGCCGGGCGACGTCGAGCGCAGCGTCGACGAAGCGTCGCGCCGCGGCAGCACGCCGCTGGTCGTGGCGGACGGATCGCGGGTGATGGGCGTGGTCGAGCTGAAGGACGTGGTCAAGGGCGGCATCCGCGAGCGCTTCGCCGAGCTGCGCCGGATGGGCGTCAAGACCGTGATGGTCACCGGCGACAACAAGCTGACGGCGGCGGCGATCGCCGCCGAGGCGGGTGTCGACGACTTCATCGCCGAAGCCACGCCCGAGGAAAAGCTGGCCGTGATCCGCCGCTACCAGGCCGAGGGCAAGCTGGTGGCGATGACCGGCGACGGCACCAACGACGCCCCGGCCCTGGCCCAGGCCGACGTGGCGGTGGCGATGAACTCGGGTACCCAGGCGGCGAAGGAAGCCGGCAACATGGTCGACCTCGATTCGAACCCGACCAAGCTGCTCGAGATCGTCGAGATCGGCAAGCAGATGCTGATGACGCGCGGCGCGCTGACCACGTTCTCGATCGCCAACGACATCGCCAAGTATTTCGCGATCGTGCCGGCCATGTTCGTGGCCACCTATCCGCGCCTGGACGCGCTGAACGTGATGGGGCTGGCCAGCCCGGCATCGAGCATCATGTCGGCCGTGATCTTCAACGCCCTGATCATCGTGTTCCTGATCCCGCTGGCCCTGCGCGGCGTGCGCTACCGCGCGATCGGCGCGGCGGCGCTGCTGCGCCGGAACATGCTGGTGTATGGCCTGGGCGGCCTGTTGCTGCCGTTCGCCGGCATCAAGCTGATCGACATGGCGCTGGTCGCCCTCAACCTGACCTAAGGAGTATCCCATGCAATCGATTCTTCGCCCCGCGCTGGCCTTGTTCGCGGCGCTCACCCTGGTTTGCGGCGTGCTGTATCCGCTGGCGGTCACCGGCGTGGCCCGGGCCGCGTTCCCGGCGCAGGCCAACGGCAGCCTGGTCGAGAAGGATGGCCAGGTGGTCGGCTCGCGCCTGATCGGCCAGCCATTCGGCGCGCCCGGCTATTTCTGGGGCCGTCCTTCGGCCACCGCGCCGATGGCCAATAACGGCGGCGGTTCCGGCGGCTCGAACCAGGGTCCGCTCAACCCGGCCTTGCAAGAGGCCGTCAAGGGCCGCATCGCGGCGCTGCGCGCGCTCGACCCAGGCAACACGGCCCCGGTGCCGGTCGACCTGGTCACCGCGTCCGCCAGCGGCCTCGATCCCGAGATCAGCCTGGCCGCCGCGCGCTACCAGGCGCCGCGGGTGGCGCGTGCGCGCGCGCTGCCGGTCGCGCGGGTTGGCGCCCTGGTCGAACAGCATGCCGAGCGCCCCTTCCTCGGCCTCATCGGCGAGGCGCGCGTGAACGTGCTGGCGCTGAACATGGCGCTGGACGGTGAAAGCGGGCATACTCGCTGAACCATGCCGCACGACCGACAGCGACCCGATCCCGACGCACTGCTAGCCCAGATGCGCGAAGACGAGCGGCGCGCCGCGCGCGGCCGCCTGCGCATCTATTTCGGCGCATCGGCCGGCGTCGGCAAGACCTACGCCATGCTGCAAGAGGCGCGCAAGCTTGCCGCCGAGGGCCGGGCGCCGCTGGTCGGCGTGATCGAGACCCATGGCCGCGCCGAGACGGCGCGCCTGCTCGACGGCCTCGAGCAGCTGCCGCGGCGGCGCATCGACCATCGCGGCCGCCGGCTCGATGAATTCGACCTCGACGCCGCCCTGGCGCGCGCGCCGGCCGTCATCCTGGTCGACGAACTGGCGCATTCCAACGCGCCCGGTTCGCGCCATCCGAAACGCTGGCAGGACGTCGAGGAACTGCTGGATGCCGGCATCGACGTGCTCACCACGGTCAATGTCCAGCACCTGGAAAGCCTGAACGACGTCGTTGGCGGCATCGCCGGCATCCGCGTGGCCGAGACGGTGCCGGACCGCGTGTTCGATGCGGCCGACCAGGTGATCATGGTCGACCTGCCGGCCGACGCGCTGCTGGCGCGCCTGAAGGAGGGCAAGGTCTACCAGCCCCGGCAGGCCGAACGCGCGGCCGGCAATTTTTTCAGGAAGGGCAACCTGATCGCGCTGCGCGAACTGGCGCTGCGCCGCACGGCCGACCGGGTCGAGGGCGACGTGCGCGCCTGGCGCGAACAGCAGTCGATCGACGCGATCTGGAAGACCGGCGCCGGGCTGCTGGTGTGCGTGGGTCCAGGCGACCTGGCCGAGCACGTGGTGCGCAGCGGCGCGCGCATGGCGTCCCAGCTCGGCGCCGGCTGGCATGCGGTGTACGTCGAGACGCCGCGCCTGGCGCGCCTTCCCGACGCGGCGCGCCAGCGCACCATGGACGCGCTGGCGCTGGCGCAGGACCTGGGCGCCATTACCGCCGTGCTGTCGGGCGACGACGTCGCCGCCGTGACGATCGAGTATGCGCGCGGCCACAACCTGTCGCGCATTGCCCTGGGCCGGTCCGGTTCGCCGTGGCGCCGGCGCACGGCGAGACGCCTGGCGCGCCAGGCGCCGGGCCTCGACCTGGTCGAGATCGGCCAGCCGGCGGTGCCGCCTCCGGCTGGCGCCGCGCAGCCGGCGCCGGGGCCGGGCTGGCAGGGGCAGCCCTGGCCGGCGCATGCCTGGGCCGCCGCCGCCAGCCTGGCTGCGGCAGCCCTGGCCGCTCCGCTGAGCGGTCGCTTCGACCTCGTCAACATCGCGATGATGTTCCTGCTGGTGGTGCTGCTGGTGGCGGTGCGCTTCGGGCGCGCGCCATCCGTCACCGCCACCTGCATCGGCGTCGCCTGCTTCGATTTCTTCTATGTGCCGCCCCGTTTCACCTTCGCCGTATCCGATTTCCAGTACGTGGTCACCTTCGGCGTCATGCTGGCGGTCGGCCTGATCACCGGCCACCTGACCGCGGGCCTGCGTTTCCAGGCGCGCGCCGCCAGCGAGCGCGAGCGGCGCGTGCGCGCCCTGTACGAGTTCGCGCGCGAGCTGTCCGGCGTGCTGGCGGCCTCGCAGGTGTTCGAATCGAGCCGCGCCGTGATCCAGAACGCCTTCGGCGCGCGCGCCACGCTCCTGGTGCCGGGCGCCGACGGGCGGCTCGGCATGCCGCCGGCGGACGACGGCGGCGCGCCCGAGCCACTGCCGGCCAATGTCGATCCGGGCGTGGCCCAGTGGGCCTTCGACCATGCGCAGCCGGCGGGTCTCGGCACCGATACGCTGCCGGCCAGCCCCCTGTTCTACCTGCCGCTGGTGGCGCCGATGCGCACGCGCGGCGTGCTGGCGATCGAACCGCAGGCAGGGCGCTGGGTGCTGGTCCCCGAGCAGCGCCGCCAGCTCGACGCGCTGGCGGCGCTGGCCGCGATCGCGCTCGAGCGCGTGCACTACGTGGATGTGGCGCAGGCGGTGCTGGTGGACATGGCCTCCGAGCGCCTGCGCAATTCGCTGCTGGCGGCCCTGTCGCACGACCTGCGCACGCCGTTGACGGCACTGGTCGGGCTGTCCGAATCGCTGCTGCGCAGCGACGCGCTGCGGGAAGACCAGGGGCAGGCGCCGCGGGCACTGGCGCAGTCGCTGCACGACGAGGCGGTGCGCATGGCAACCCTGGTCGCCAACCTGCTCGACATGGCGCGCATCGAGAGCGGCGAAGTGCGTTTCAACCTGGAGTGGCAGGCGCTGGAAGAAGTCGTCGGCAGCGCGCTGCGCGCCTGTGGCGCGGTCCTGCGCCAGCATACGGTCGTGGTGCGGCTGCAGGAAGATCTGCCCCTGGTCCGCTTCGACGCGGTGCTGGTCGAGCGCGTGCTGTGCAACCTGGTCGAGAATGCCGCAAAATACACGCCAGCCGGCTCGCGCATCGAGATCGCCGCCAGCCGGCGCGGCGCCTGGATCGACGTCACGGTAAGCGACGACGGCCCCGGCCTGCGCCCCGGCAGCGAGGAAGCGATCTTCGAGAAATTCACGCGCGGCGAGCGCGAGTCGGCCTTGCCCGGCGTGGGCCTGGGCCTGGCGATCTGCCGCGCGATCGTCGAGGCGCACGGCGGCACGATCCGGGCCTGCGCTGCGCCGCTGGGCGGCGCGGGTTTCGTGTTCTCGCTGCCGGCCGGCACCCCGCCCGCGCTCGATTTGCTGTCGATGGAAAAAGACGATGACTGACGCCCCCTGCGCCTTGCTGGTCGAGGATGAACCGCATATCCGCCGCTTCGTGCGCGCCGCCCTGGAGCAGGAGGGCTGGCAGGTGCATGAATCGGTGAGCATCGCGCGCGGCCTGATCGACGCCGGCACGCGCCGCCCCGACCTGGTGGTGCTCGACCTCGGCCTGCCGGACGGCGACGGCATCGACTTCATCCACGACGTGCGCAAGTGGTCGACGGTGCCGATCATCGTGCTGTCGGCGCGGGTGGCGGAGCACGAAAAAATCCGCGCGCTCGACGCCGGCGCCGACGACTACCTGACCAAGCCGTTCGGCACCGGCGAACTGCTGGCGCGCGTGCGCGCGACCTTGCGCCGCCAGCGCCAGTCCGGCGCCGGCGAGGACGGCGCCATCCATTTCGGCGACGTGACGCTGGACCCGCAAGCCCGCGCGGTGACCCGCAACGGCGAGCACGTGCACCTGACCCCGACCGAATACCGCCTGCTGTCGGTGCTGGCGACGAATGCGGGCAAGGTGATGACGAATCCCCAGCTGCTGCGCGCAGTATGGGGCCCCGGCCATGCCGAGAGCGGCCACTACCTGCGCATCTACATGGGCCACCTGCGCCACAAGCTTGAGGCCGATCCCGCCCAGCCGCGCCATTTGCTGACCGAGACCGGCGTCGGTTATCGGCTCTGGCTCGGCCAGTGAACCAGCGAACAGGCTTTAGCGCGCCAGTCCGTAGCCGCCGACTGGCTCGGTCTCGAAACGCTCGCCGAAGCCGGCGATCAGCGGCCGGCCCTTCGCGATGGCGGCTTGCACCGCCGGCAGCGACAGCGAGGCCTTGTGGCTGGCCTGGTCTTGCCAGGTCTCGGTGATCCAGATGGCGTCCGCATCCTGCGTGTCTTTTGCGATCACGTAGGCCAGGCAGCCGGGCATCGCGGCGGTGCCGTCGAGCAGGATGGCGATGAGTGCGTCGCGCTGGCCCGGCTGGGCGCGCATCTTTCCGATCAAACCGTACATGCGGGTGTGCTCCGTGGTGGTGGTCCTGGTGGTCCCGGTGATGGCCGTGGCGCCGGGCGCCGCATGCGCGCCGGCCGGCGGGATGGCCAGCGGGACGGCCGACATGTAGCCGATGACGGTGCGTCGCGAGATGGGCATGCGTGCTTCCTTTTGGCGCCATGATTGGGTGACCGACAGTATAGGGCCTCGTTGGTTTAAGATGGTCTTTTTCATCACACCGTCACGGAACATCGATGCGACTCCATCCCCTTGCCCTGGCCGCCAGCGCCGCCGTCCTCACCCTGTCACAAGCGGCCCACGCCCAGCAGCCGTCCGCCATCTCGGAAACCGCGCTGCGCGCCCACCTGTCGTTCCTGGCCGATGACCTGCTCGAGGGCCGCGGCACCGGGCAGCGTGGCGGCGACCTGACGGTGCGCTACCTCGAGACCCAGGCCGCGCTGGTCGGCCTGCAACCGATCCCCGGCGGCGGCTATCGCCAGAAGGTCGAGATCGAGGGCAGCAAGCTGGTCGAAGGCAGCGCCACCTTCACTGCCGGCGGCAAGGCCATCAGGCCGGAACTCGGCAAGGGCATCGTGATGGGCACCAGGAGCGGCAGGGAGGACGTCGCCTTCGACGCGCCGCTGGTCTTCGTCGGCTATGGCGCCGACGCGCCGGAAGAAAACTGGGACGACTACAAGGGCCTGGACGCCAGGGGCAAGATCCTGGTCATGATGGTCGACGATCCGCAGCCCACGGCGGAGGAGCCGAACCGCTTCGCCGGCAAGGCCTATACCTGGTACGGCCGCTGGGTCTACAAGTTCGAGGAAGCCGCGCGCCGCGGCGCCGCCGGCGTCCTGCTGATCCACACCACGCGCTCCGCCTCGTATCCGTGGAGCGTGCCGGCCAACGGCTTCGGCAACGAACGCTTCGGCCTGAAGGGCAACGGCAACCAGATGGAAGGCTGGTTGCACGAAGACACCGCGCGCGCGCTGTTCGCCGCCGGCGGCCATGACCTCGACCAGCTGCGCGCCCAGGCCGAGCGGCGCGACTTCCGGCCGGTCGACCTGAAGGTGGCCGGCAAGATCGCGCTGCGCTCGACCATCCGCCCGGTCGAGCAATTCAATGTGATCGGCATCGTGCCAGGCAGCGACCCGAAGCTGAAGGAGCAGGCGGTGATCTATTCCTCGCACTGGGACCACCTGGGCATCGTCGACGCCAGGCCCGGGGACGATCCGAAGAAGGACCGCATCTACAACGGCGCGATCGACAACGCCTCGGGCACCGCCGCGTTGCTGGCGATGGCCGCCGAAGCCGTCAAGAAGCCGGCGAAGCGCACCCAGATCTTCCTGTGGCCGGCGGCCGAGGAGCAGGGCCTGCTGGGCGCCGCCGCCTACGTCGCCAGGCCGGTGTGGCCGCTGGCGCAGACCGCGGCCGACCTGAACCTGGACAGCCTGAACTTCGTCGGCCGCACCAGGGACATCGGCGTGGCCGGCGCCGAGCGCAGCTCGCTGTACGAGACCTCGCGGCAGGTGGCCAGGTCGATGGGCCTGAAGATCGCGCCGGCCGTTCCCGACCTGTCGGGCGCCTACTTCCGCGCCGACCACTTCGCCTTCGCCAAGGCGGGCGTGCCGGCCTTCAACGTCGGCTCGGCGGTGTTCTCGGGCGACGGCCACTTCGAGTTCGAGCACCACCAGCACGACGCGAGCGCCAACATGAAAGGCTTCAAGGACCACTATCACCAGGTCAGCGACGAGTACAGGCCGGAATGGGACCTGTCGGGCATGGTGCAGCAGGCCCAGTTCACGCTCAACCTCGGCTATGCGGTCGCCAATGCGCCGGCCATGCCGACCTGGAAGAAGGGCGAAGCCTTCGGCAGCATCAAGCGCTGAGCGCGCGCCAGGGGCGTGCTCAGGGGCGTGCTCAGGGGCCGATCCTGGCGGCGCCGGCCGCCGCCAGGATCTGTTCCAGCTCGCCCATGTCGACCGGCTTGACCAGGTGATGGTCGAAGCCGGCGCGGCGGCTGGCCTCGCGGTCCTGGGCCTGGCCGTAGCCAGTGACCGCCACCAGCAGCGCCTGGGCGGTGGCGGGCAGCGCGCGCAGGCGGCGCGCCAGTTCGTGCCCGTCCATGCCGGGCAGGCCGATGTCGAGCAGGCAGGCGTCGGGCGCGAAGGATTCGGCCCGCCCCAGCGCCGCGAACGGGTCGTGCTCGACCGCCACCTCGTGCCCGGCGGCGCCGACGTACATCGCCAGCACCTGGGCCGCGTCGACGTTGTCGTCCACCACCAACACCTTCAGCGCGCGCGCCGAGGCCGAAGGCGCCGCCCCGGCGCCGGCGCCGGGCGTTCCGCCGCGCGCCGCGCAGCGCGGCAGGGTGACGGTGAAGGTGCTGCCCCCGCCCTGGCCGGGGCTCTCGACCGCCACGCTGCCGCCATGCAGCTGGACCAGGCTGCGCACCAGGGCCAGCCCGATGCCCAGGCCGCCCTGGGTGCGGTCGGGCGTGCGTTCGCCCTGCACGAACATCTCGAAGGCGCGTTCCAGCTCGTGCGGCAGCATGCCGATGCCGTTGTCCTTCACGACGATGCGCACCCACTTTTCCTCGGCCTCGAGCGCGACCGCGACGTCGCCTTCGGCGGCGGTGAACTTGACCGCGTTGTGCAGCAGGTTGCCGACCACCTGCACCAGGCGCTTGCGGTCGCCCATGACCCAGGCCGGCGCCGGCAGCAAGGTCGTCGCCAGGCGGTGCCGCTTGTGGCGCAACGGCTCGCCCACCTGTTCGAGTGCTTCCAGCACCACCTGGTTGACGTCGATGCGGGACTTCGACAGCGCCACCAGGCCGCGCGTCACGCGCGACACGTCCAGCAGGTCGTCGACCAGGCCGGCCATGTGGCGCGCCTGGCGCGCGATGATGGCGCTGATCTGGCGCGTGCGCGCCGGATCCAGGCCGTCCTGGCCCAGCAGCTGGGCGCCGGAGGCGATCGGTGCCAGCGGGTTGCGCAGCTCGTGGGCCAGCATGGCCAGGAATTCGTTCTTGCGGCGGTCGGCCTCGCGCAAGCCTTCTTCGGCGTTGACGCGGTCGGTGACGTCCTGGATGGTGCCGCGCACGGCCGTCACCTTCCCGGTTGCATCGTGCACCGCTTCGCAGTGCAGGTCGATCCAGATCCGGTGACCGTCGCCGTGCACCACTTGTAATTGCAGGCGGCCGTTGCCGCCGTCGCGTTCCAGCTCGCGCAGCAGGGCGTCGAGGCGGACCCACGATTCCTCGGGCAGCAGGGTGCCGCGCTGCTGCGGGTAGGGCGGCAGCGCGCGCCCGTAGATGTAGGTGACCGACTCCGAGGTCTCGACCGCGCCGGTCGCCAGCGTCAGGTGCCAGGTGCCGAAGCGCGCCATGCGGTGCGCGTCGCGCAGTTCGGCCTCCTTGACCGCCAGCGCCTGGGCGCGTTCGCCCAGCAGCCGCGACGCGGCGCCGATCGCCTCGGCCACCTCGGCCGTCTCCTTGACGTAGGTCCGGGTGAAGCGCGGCGACTGCTCGCCCTTGCCGAGCGCCACCGCCGGCGCCGTCAGGCCCTGGACCGAGCTGGCGAGCCGGCCGCCGATCTGCCACGCCAGCCACAGGCCGATCGCGAACAGCAGCGTGATGCCGGTCAGGAGCGCCGCCAGCGGCTCGAACAGCGCCCGGTTGAGGTTTTCGCGCGGCACGCCGATCGCCACGTGCCAGCCGGTGGTGCGCGAACGCGAATAGAAGGTCAGCAGGGTCGTTCCTTCCTGCGAGACCGAGGGCACGATGCCTTCGCGCGCGCGCTGGAGGGCGCGGTACAGCGGATCGGTGACGCGCTTGCCGACGAACAGCTCGGGGCTGAGATTGCGCGCGAAGATGGTGCCGGCGGCGTCGACCACCGAGGCGCGGGCGCCTTCCGCCACCGCCTTCGGCGTGAGCATGTCGTCGAAGTAGGCGGGCCGCAACCCGATGCTCAGTACATGGGTGACGCGGCCATCGACCAGCACCGGGACGTCGAGGCTGACCGTCGGGCGCTTGAGGACGGCGCTGGTGAACACGTTCGACACCGCCGCCTTGCCGCTGGCGAACACGGACGCCACCTGCTGCGTGGGCTCGATCGGGAGCGCCACCCCATAGGGACGGCTGGTATTGAAGATCTGCTGCCCGCTGCGGTCGCGCAGGACGGCGCTCATCTCCGGGCCCGCCAGCCGCAGGGCGGCGCGCGCCTGGCGGTGCGCGCGTTCGAAATCGCCGCTTTGCAGCGCGTCGAAGGTCGACAGGGTCTGGGCAATCGCCTGCGCCTGCAGCAGCTTGCTGTCGACCGTGTGCACCAGGGCGCGCACGGTCTGCATCGTGTTGCGTTCGTACTGGGCGCGGCTCTTGCGGTATTGATCGATGAACAATAGCGACGCGCCGACCACGCCCGGCAACAACGTCGCCAGGACGAGCCAGAGCAGGTAGGCCCGCAGCGGCCTGCGGGTCATGGTGGAGGAGACGCCAGTCACATTGCTTTCCAGAACATTCGACCGGGCGATTCTACGCGCAATCCTGCCGGCGCACACCGGCCTTAGCGGCGGCGTGTGGCGGGCGCCACGCCGGCCGGGGCCGGGCCGCCAGTCGGGCCGCTTACCGGCGGCTGCGGGTGAACAGCGTCTTGTAGTAGATCGCCGTCGCGTGCCAGCGGCCGTTGGGCGTGCAGGCATACTCGGGCAGTTCGCCGACCCGCTGGTAGCCGCTCTTGCGATACAGCTGCTCGGCGTCGGAACCGACCGCCGTGTCGAGGAACAGCAGTCCACGGCGCAGGGCCAGCGCCTCGATCTCGAGCGCCTGCATGAGGGCGGTGCCGATGCCCTTGCGGCGCTCGGTGCAGTGCACCAGCACCTTCTGCACCTCGGCGCGGTTGTTCCCGTTCGGTTTCAGGCACAGGTCGAGCTGGGCGCTGCCGACCAGAGCGCCGTCGCGCTGGGCCGCCAGCAGCACGCGCCGCCCGGCGCCGACCTCGTCCGCCACGGCCTGCCAGTAGGCGTCGAGCTGCTCCTGGTCGAGCCCGTTGAGGAAGCCCAGCGAATGGCCATCGGCGACGGCGTCGAGCAGCAGCGTGGCCAGCTGCGGCCCGAGTTCGGCGATGGCGCGCGGGTCGAGTCGGCGAATGATCATGGAAAACTCCTGGGGTGGTGGAAGGGCGCTGGAGGCGTACGGCACAGGATGTTTTCCAAGCATGATTTGTGCCAGGAACATCCTCCGACGCGGCCGGGTGCGGGTCAAACCCGTTGCATCCGCACCATAGTGAACTCGGAATCGGGCGAAATTTTACAGTTCTTGACATTTGTCCATCGACACCGCATGGCAGCGCTTGTAGAGTTTTTCCTTTGAGAAATTCAGTAAAACCGGTTACCCGAGGAGAGCCACAACATGACCCTGTCAAACCTGAAGATCGGCAAGCGCCTGGCGCTGGGCTACGGCCTCGTCTGCGCCATGCTGGTCGTGATGATCGTGATGAGCAATGCGATGCTGGGACGGATCAATGCCGGCACCGACGAGATCGTCCACGAACGCATGCCGCGCATCGCGCTGACGAACCGGATGCAGGCCGAGATCAACGATGTCGCGATTGCGCTGCGCAATATGCTGCTGACCGGCGACGTCGCCGACCACGAACGCCAGGTGCGCGACATCATGGCGTCGCGCGCGGCGATGGACGATATCCTGGCCAGGCTGGAGGACGCGCTCCATCACGAGAAGGCGCGCGCACTGCTCGCGCAGATGCGCCAGGAGACCGCGCAGTACCAGCGGGGGCAGGACGCCATCATCAAGCACGTCGCCGCCGGCGAGACGGCAGCGGCGCGTACGCTGCTGGTCGAAGACCTGCGTCCGCTGCTGGCGCGCCTGAAGCGGGCGACCGCCGAGCAGACCGCGCTGCAGAACGAGATCGCCGACGCCGCGGCGCGCGATGCCGAGGCCACCTACCGCAAGACCAGCGCGATGATGTGGGGCTTCGGCGCCGCCGCCCTGGCGCTGGCGGCACTGGTGGCGTGGTGGATCACCCGTTCCATCACGCGGCCGCTGGCGCGCGCGCTGGACGTGGCCAATACCGTCGCCGCGGGCGACCTCACCAGCCGCATCGAGGTCGTCACGGCCGACGAGACCGGCCAGCTGCTGCAGGCCCTCAAGACCATGAACGCCAGCCTGGCGCATACCGTCGGCACGGTGCGCGTCGGCACCGATGCCATCGCGGTGGCCGCGGGCCAGGTGGCGGTCGGCAGCCAGGACCTCTCGGGCCGCACCGAGCAGCAGGCGTCGGCGCTGGAAGAGGCGGCATCGTCGATGGAAGAACTGACCTCGACCGTGCGCCAGAACGCCGACAATGCGCGCCAGGCCAACGGGCTGGCCGTCGCCGCGTCGAGTGTGGCGGCGCGCGGCGGCGCGGTGATCGAGCAGGTGGTGGGCACCATGGACGCGATCCAGGCTTCCTCGAGCAGGATCAACGACATCATCGGCGTGATCGACGGCATTGCCTTCCAGACCAATATCCTGGCGCTGAACGCGGCGGTCGAAGCGGCGCGCGCCGGCGAGCAGGGCCGCGGCTTCGCCGTGGTGGCGAGCGAGGTGCGCAACCTGGCCCAGCGCTCGGCGGCGGCGGCCAGGGAGATCAAGGGGCTGATCGGCGATTCGAGCGGCAAGGTGGCCGATGGCAGCCGGCTGGTGGCCGAAGCCGGCGCCACGATGACGGAGATCGTCGACAGCGTGCGCCGCGTGACCGACATCATGGCCGAGATCAGCGCGGCCAGCCTGGAGCAGACCGAGGGCATCGAGCAGATCAACGGGGCGGTGGCGCAGATGGACGAGGGCACGCAGCAGAACGCGGCCCTGGTCGAGGAAGCGGCGGCGGCGGCGGCGGCCCTGCGCGAACAGTCGACCAGGCTGGCGCAGGCGGTGTCGGTGTTCCGGATCGATGGCGAGCAGCTGCTGGCGGCCGCCGGCGACTCGGTGGCGGCGCCGGCCGCGGCGGCTCCCGCCGCCGTTGCAAGGCCGGCGCCGTCACGCCCGGCGCTGGCCGGCCGGCCGGCGGCGCCAGCGGCCAGGTCCAGGGCCATGGCGGCGGACGGGCAGGAGTGGGAAGAATTCTAGGCCGCGGTCCGGAATGAACGACAAGAAACGAATAACGGGTACGGCGCCAATGAAAAACGGCAAGCCGAAAGGCTTGCCGTCGTGGCTTGCGGTGCGCACCGGGTGATGGGCACCCGGTGCGATCCAGCGTAGATCAGAACGAGTGACGCACGCCGATGTTGTAGACCTGTGGGTCGGCGCCGAAGGCGCTTGCAGGCAGGACGATGGCGTTGCCCGAACCGGCCAGCGTGAACACGCCGGTGCCGTTGTTGCGCAGCTTGGCGTACGAAGCGTACACATTGGTGCGCTTCGACAGGGTGTAGGTGTAGGCCAGGGTGATCGCCTTGCCTTCGGCATCGCCGACTTCCTGTTCCTGCTGCTGGTAGTTCAGGTAGACGCGGCTGGCGCCGAAGCCGTACGAAATACCGGCGTTCATCTGCTCGTACTTGTTGTCGATGCCGTTGGCAAACTCAGGATCGGCAGCCAGGTAGCCGCCGCGCAGTTCGAAGGCGCCGAACTTGTAGCCCAGGCCGATGCCGTATTCCTTGGTGTCGCCGGATGGGAGGTCTTCCTTGTTCTGGTAGCCGGCGCCGATGTAGAAGCCCGCGTTCGCGTATTCCAGCGACACGCCGGCGAGGTCGCCGGTATCCTGGGTGGCGGTCTCGTTACGCTCGCCGGCGCCGTAGGCTGCGCGCAGCGTGACGCCGTTCAGGGCGTTGCTCTGGTAGTTGACCGAGTTGTCCAGGCGGCGGGTCAGGCGGTTGGTGCCGAAGGCTGCCAGGTTCGAGCCGTAGAAGCCCTGGCCCAGGATGTCCGAGGCGCTGGCGACGGCAGCGATCGGGCCGTATTCGCGGCCGACGGTCACGGTACCGAAGGCGCCTTGCAGGCCGACCACGGCGCGGCGGTCGAACAGGCGCGAGTTGGTGGCGCCGGTATCGGCGCTGATCGCGGCTTCGATGTTGAACAGTGCTTTCAGGCCATTGCCCAGATCTTCAGTGCCACGGAAACCGAGACGGCTTGCCGACTGGGTGCCCGACGACACGACGGTGCGGCTGCTTTCGCCAGGCGCATCGTTGTTTTCGACGCCGATCGATGCATCGATCATGCCGTACATGGTGACGCTGGTTTGAGCGTGGGCGACCAGCGGCAGTGCCGAGACGAGGGCGATGGCAAGAATTTTTTGCTTCATGGATGTCTCTCCAATGTTTGTTTGTGAAATAGCCTATCCATCATGACATGCCAGACGGACATTTGTCATCGGTCCGCGCGCAATCGGAACGGGGTCGAAACCCCCAATTGACAAGCGCAATTCTCACGTTCCTTGACACCGTTTTCATAGGAGAACCCAAGAGGGGCGGGGGTTTTCGGGAAGGGCCGCGCAGGCGCGCGGCAGTTCGAATAAATTGCTGAAAATCAACTTATTGCGTTGCAATAACACCACATTTTCACCTTTGCTATCTGTTGCAGTGCGCAATATCGGTGCAAGCCGGACGCTGCGCGGATCGTTGCGGCGCGCATCCCAGCGTGCATATATATGTCGGCGCGTAATTGCCGAGTCCGGCGCGCGGGCTTGCCGGTTCACGATCGCACTATGCTCATGCGCTTTTTGCACCGCAGTAGTGCATGCCCTGGCGGGCAAACCCGGTGTCGGCCACAAATGACTTGACAGCAACCCATGCATGGAAAGCGGAATCGTTTGCGCACGTGCTACGATCACGGCGTCCGCGAGCGGGGCTCTGCACGCCTGTCCCATGCCGATCCCGCGCGCCCACTCATGACGACGTCCACGAGGATTCGAACAACGTGCAAACCGGTATCACGCAAGCGCCGTTCGGCCAGCTGCCCGACGGCAGGGCCATCACCCAGTTCACGCTCACCAACGCCCATGGGATGGTGGCGAAGATCATCGACTACGGCGGCATCGTCACCGCACTGTACGCGCCCGATCGCGACGGCAACTTCGCCGACGTGGTGCTGGGCTTCGACTCGCTCGCGCCCTACCGCACCGACAGCCCGTATATCGGCGCGCTGATCGGCCGCTATGGCAACCGCATCGCGCAGGGGCGCTTCACGCTCGACGGCCACGCCTACCGGCTGCCGGTCAACAACGGCGCCAACCACCTGCACGGCGGGCCGGACGGCTTCGACCGGGTCAAGTGGGAGGCCACGGTCGATGGCGCCAGCCTGCGCCTGGCATACCGCAGCGTGGACGGCGAGATGGGCTATCCCGGCAACCTCGATGCGACCGTCGTGTATACGCTCACGGACGATAACGAGCTGGCGATGTCCTTCCATGCCGTCACCGACAAGGCGACGCCGGTCAACCTGACCCAGCATAGCTACTTCAACCTGGCCGGCGCGGGCGACATCCTCGGCCACCTGTTGACCATCGATGCCGACGCCTTCGTGGCGGTCGACGCCGGGGCGATCCCGACCGGCGAACTGGCGCCGGTGGCGGGCACGCCGTTCGACTTCCGCACGCCGCGTCCGATCGGGGAACGCATCGGCCAGCCGGACGCGCAGCTGGCCCACGGCGGCGGCTACGACCATAACTTCGTGCTCGACCAGCCGCAGGGCCAGGCACGGGAAGGCCGATTGCGGCGCGCCGCGCGCGTGTGCGAACCGGTATCGGGCCGCGTGCTGGAATTATGGACCGAAGAGCCGGGCGTGCAGTTCTACAGCGGGAACTTCCTCGACGGTTCGCTTTCGGGCAAGGGCCGGACCTATGGCCATCGCAGCGGCTTGTGCCTGGAGCCGCAGCACTTCCCGGATTCGCCGAACCGGCCGCAATTCCCGGACACGATCCTGCGCCCGGGGGAGGTCTACCGGACCGAGTCGCGCTTCCGGTTCCTGGTGGAGGCGTGATGGAGGTCCTGGGCGACAGCCGGCACGAACTCGGCGAATGCGTGCTGTGGTGCGAGCGCACGGGCAGGCTGCTGTGGACCGACATTCCGGCCGCCACCCTGTGGTCGCATTCGCCGTCGACCGGCCGCCTTGCCAGCTGGCCGATGCCCGAGCGCCTGTGCTGCTTCGCCCTGACCGGCAGCGACGACCGCCTGCTGCTGGGGCTGGCCTCCGGCCTGGCCTTCTTCGCTTTCTCGACCGGCAAGATAACGCGGATCTGCGACGTCGAAGCCGGCAATCCGTCCACGCGCCTGAACGATGGACGCTGCGACCGCCAGGGGCGCTTCGTGTTCGGCATGTTCAACCAGGACGACAACCCGAAACCGGCGGTGGGCGGCTTCTATCGCCTGAACCTCGACCTGTCGCTCGACGCGCTGCCGCTGCCGAAGGCGGCGATCGCCAACAGCATCTGCTTCAGTCCCGATGGCCGCCGCATGTATTTCGCCGATTCGCAGGAGAAGGCCATCCTGTACGCCGACTACCATCCCTGCAGCGCCGAGGTCGGGCGGGTCCATACCCTGGTGGCGGCCGGCGCCGCGCCGGGCGAGCCGGACGGATCGACGGTCGACGCCGACGGCTATCTGTGGAGCACGCGCTGGGGCGCGGGGCAGGTGATGCGCTTCGCGCCCGACGGCCGCCTCGACCGGGTGGTGCGGCTTGCGGCGCCGCAGCCGAGCTGCCCCGCGTTCGGCGGGCCCGGCCTGTCCACCCTGTACGTCACCACTGCCCATGTGGGCATGAGCGCCGGGGATCGCGCGGCGGCGCCCCTGTCCGGCGCGCTGTTCCGGCAGGTGCTGGACGTGCGCGGCCTGCCCGAATCGCGCTTCCTGCATATGCCGGCGGGCTAGGCGGTATGCGGACGGCGACCCGCCGGAGTTGCGTGCACGCTCGCTGCGCGTCGTCTCCTGACGACCGGTCCATGACCGGTCGTGGGGGGCGTCCCCCCCCTGCATCCAGGCCTGTAGCGCTAACACAACCACCAAAAGTCACTGATGTGTAACGGGCGCAGCCCATTCTGTTTGCTCGCTATAATCGCTCACAACAAGAAAATGTTGGCGGCAGGGCAATAAGAACGCGAGGGGAAACGTTCCAGTGTATTAAGCCCAGCCAGCTTCGAGAGAACCACACTGGGTAATCCTGATGAGCAACCTGAGCAGTTTCCCGCCGACGGCCCTCGGCGGTTTGGCGCTGGAGGCGCCGGCGCCGTTCGAACCCGACCTGTGGCCCGAAGGCCTGCGCGCCATCGGCGACCTGATTCTCGCATCGCGCTTTCCGATGTTCCTGGCCATCGGCCCCGACCTGCGCCTGTTCTATAACGACGCCTATTCCGACCTGCTCGGCGACAAGCACCCATCGGCGCGCGGCGCCCCGTATGCCAGCGTGCGGCCCGAGCTGTGGGAGCGCATGCGTCCCTATTTCGAGCACGTGCTGGCCGGCGAGGCGACCCAGCTCCAGCACGCCCTGATGGAATTCGAGCGTAACGGCAAGCGCGAGCGGCGCTACTTCAGCGTGTCGCTGTCGCCGGTGCGCCATGCGGGGCAGGTGGCCGGCGTCTATTGCGTGCTGACCGAGACCACGTCCGACGTGCTGTCCGAGCACCGCCACGCCTTTCACCAGAAACTGGGCGAGACCCTCGACGGCCTGGACGACGCGGTCCACATCATGAAGGCCACCAGCGCCATGACCGGCCAGACCCTGGGCGTGGCGCGCGTCGGCTATGGCGAGATCGACGCCGCCGGCCGCAGCGTCAGCATCGACCGCGACTGGACCGATGGCCGCATCGCCAGCCTGGCCGGCATGACGCATCCGCTGGCCGCCTTCGGCCCCGAGATCGCGGCCATGCTGGGCCAGGGGCGCACCGTACGCATCGACGATGTCGACGCCGACCCGCGCTCGGCCGCCTGCGCCGCGGCCTATGCCGGCATCGGCACGCGCGCGGTGGTGATCGTGCCGATCATCGAGGAAGGGCGGCTGTCGGCCGTGTTCTACCTGCACGAGCCGTGTGCGCGCCACTGGACCGAGCAAGAGAGCGCGATGGCCGAGGACGTGGCGCGCCACACGCGCGAGGTGGTGCGCCGTTCGCGGCTCGAGGAAACCCTGCGCGACGCGGCGCTCGAGCGCGACGCCCTGCTGCAAAGCGAGCGCGCGGCGCGGGTGCAGGCCGAGCGCCTGAGCCACACCAAGGACGAATTCCTGGCCATGCTGGCGCACGAGCTGCGCAATCCGCTGGCGCCGATCAGCAGCTCGGCCAGCCTGCTCAGCATGCAGTTCTCCAGCGAGCCGCGCATTTGCCAGACCAGCACCATCATCAGCCGCCAGGTCAAGCACATGAGCCGCCTGATCGACGACCTGCTGGACGTCTCGCGCGTCACGCGCGGCCTGGTCAAGCTCAAGCTGGCCACGGTCGATTTCCGCGACGTGGTGAGCGGCGCGCTCGACCAGACGCGCCCGCTGGTGCTCGAGAAATCGCACCAGGTGAGGGTGGAACTGCCGGACGCCCCGGTCCACGTGCGCGGCGACCAGACCCGCCTGGTGCAGAGCGTGGCCAATATCGTCAACAACGCCGCCAAGTACACGCAGAAAGGGGGCCAGCTCGCGCTCACGCTGCAGGTCCAGGATGGCCGCATGGTCTTGCGCGTGCGCGACAACGGATCCGGCATGCCGCCCGAGCTGGTGCCGAACGTGTTCGACCTGTTCACGCAAGGCGCGCGCACCCTGGCGCGCTCGCAGGGCGGGCTGGGGCTCGGCCTGACCCTGGTCAAGCGCCTGGTCGACCTGCACGAGGGCGAGGTGGCGGCCCACAGCGACGGCGTCGGCTTCGGCAGCACCTTCACGCTCACCTTGCCGTGCGTGGCGGGCGCCTGCGAGGGCGGCGAGGCGCAGCCGGGCGACCAGGACGCCGTGCGCGTCACCCTGCAGCGCAAGCTGAAGGTGCTGATCGTGGACGACAACAGCGACGCCGCCGACAGCCTGGCGACCCTGCTGCAGGTGCAGGGCCATGCAACGTCGGTCGAGTACGACGCCCAGTCGGCCTTGCGCCGCGCGCGCGCCGAGCGGCCCGACGTGATGCTGATCGATATCGGCCTGCCCGACGTCGACGGCTACCAGCTGGCCCAGGAGCTGCGATCCCTGCCCGAGACGGCGGCCACGGTGCCGGTCGCGGTGACCGGCTACGGACAGGCCAAGGACCGCGAGCGGGCGTTGCAGGCGGGCTTCGCCCACCACCTGGTCAAGCCGGTCGACATGACCGCGCTGGGGCGCATCCTCGAGTCGGGCGCGGCGCTCGCGGCGCTGGCCGAGGCCGAGGCCGCCGCCGCCGCCACGCCGCCGCGGCCGGCCTCGGCGTCCGAATCCGAGGACGCGCTGGCCCCGGCCTGAATCGCCCGCCGGGCCACGGCCATTCCCGGCGCGAGTATGATCATGCTTTCGTCAATGAAAGGATGAGCATGTCCGACTTCGTCTTCGCCGCTCCCGCCACGCCTTCGGTGGCCGTCAGCGGTTCGAGCAGCCGTTTCCCGGTGCGCCGCGTGTTCTGCGTCGGCCGCAACTACGCCTCGCATGCGCGCGAGATGGGGAGCGACCCGAACCGCGAACCGCCGTTCTTCTTCACCAAGCCGGCCGACGCCGTGGTGCCCGCCGGCGGCGCGGTGCCGTATCCGCCGGCGACCGGCGACCTGCACCACGAGATCGAACTGGTGGTGGCGCTCGGCGCCGGCGGCGCGGACATCGCACCGGCCCAGGCGCTCGACCTGGTGTGGGGCTATGGCGTGGGCCTGGACCTGACCCGGCGCGACCTGCAGGCCGCGGCCAAGGACACCGGCAGGCCATGGGACATGGCCAAGGGCTTCGACGCATCGGCCCCCTGCAGCGCCCTGCATCCGGTCAGCGAAGTCGGCCACCCGGCCAAGGGCCGCATCTGGCTCGAGGTGAACGGCGCCCTGCGCCAGGAAGGCAACCTCGACGAACTGATCTGGCCGATCGCCGACGTGATCGCCTACCTGTCGCGCTTCGTGACCCTGGCGCCGGGCGACCTGATTTATTCGGGCACGCCGTCGGGCGTGGCGGCATTGCAGCCGGGCGACCGCCTGCGCGGCGGCGTCGATGGCGTCGACAGCTTCGAGCTCGAGATCGGCGCGCGCTGAAGCCTGCCCGACGAATCAGCGCAGCAAGTCCGCCATCTGCGCCAGCAAGGCCTGGCGCGCCGCATCGATCTGCGCGCCGTTGGTCTTGCCCGACAGCGCGGCGCGGTCCTTCTTCCCCAAGAAGTAGGCGACCCGTTCGGCATTGGCGCCGGAAGGATGCGGCAGGCCGTGCAGGATGCGTTCGGGACGCAGCACGCCCTGGCCGGCGAGCCAGTCCAGGCCTTCGCTCACGCTCGCGCCCATCGGGATATACAGCGCGTCGGGCAGCAGGGCGGCTTCGTGCGCGAACCAGCGCAGCGTCTCCGCGCGCAGGAAGGCGTGGCGCGGCATGGCCGGCGTGCCGCTGTAGTTCTTGCCGTCGACAAAGACCGGATGGCGCAGGATGGCGCCGATGTGGACCAGGCCGGCGTCACGGTCGAACAGGGTGGCGCAGCTGGCGATGCCGAGCCAGCGCTGCACGCCGATCGCATCGAGCAGGGCGACGAAATTGGGCCGGATCGCGCCGCTGAAGGCGCCGGCCTGGCGCGCCGCGCGCAATACCTCTTGCGTCGAGGCGCCCAGCGCCATGCGGCGCTGCGCCTCGCGCATCGCATTCTTCCATTGCACGAAGCCGGGCGAGATGCCGACCACGACCACGCGCGCCGTGCGGTTGACCGACTCGAACGGTATGTAATAGCTGCGGTAGCGGCCCTCCTGCGCCAGCAGGAAATTCTCGGGGATGTCGCCGGCCTTGCCGACGGCGGCCAGGTCCAGGCGGCGGATCGCATCCGCATGACGGTCGAACAGGATTTCCATAGTGTAGATATTGTGCCAGCGTTTTGAGGCGCATCAACGCAGCCGATTTTGGTACGCTAGCGACATCGACGCACCTTGCGCCAGATCCAATGGGAGAAGGGCCATGACTCAAGTCGCATTGATCGCCGTACATGGCATGGGTGAGACATTGCCCGACTACGCCGACGGCCTGGTGGCGCAGCTGCGCGGCCGCCTCGGCCGGCTGGCCGGCCAGGTCGTGATGCGCCCGGTGTATTACCAGGGCATCCTGCACGATAACCAGCGCCAGGTCTGGGAGCGCACGGCCGCCACCGGCAAGGTGCGCTACGACGCCCTGCGCAAGTTCGTGCTGTATGGCCTGGGCGATGCGGCCGGCCTGGAAAACCGCAAGGAGATTCCCGGCTCGGTCTACGAGCTGGCCCAGGGAGAGATCGCCGGCGCCCTGCTGTCCGCCCACGCCGCGCGTCCCGATATGCCGGTGGTCTGCGTCGCCCAGTCGCTGGGCGGCCAGGTACTGTCGAGCTATCTGTACGACGCCCAGAAGGCGGCCGCGGGACGCCCGGTCGGCGCCGGCATCTGGCGCAATATCGATGCCTGGGCATTGGCGGCGCTGGGCCGCCCCCTGACCGCGAGCGAGCGCGTGTTCCTGGGCGGCGCGACCTGCGCCGGCCTGGTCACCACCGGCTGCAATATCCCGATCTTCGTCGCCGCGCACAAGGAAATGCACATCATCCCGATCGCGCCGCCGACGCCGTTGTTCAAGTGGATCAATTTCTACGATCCGGACGACGTGCTCGGCTGGCCGCTGCAGCCCTTGTCGCCCGGCTACCGGGTGCTGGTCGAGGACCGCGCCATCAATGCCGGCGGCGGGGTGGGGAGCCTGCTGGCGCGCAGCTGGAACCCGCTGTCGCACGGCAGCTATTGGGACGATGGCGCCGTGCTGGACGCGATCGCCGCCATGCTGCGCCGGCTGGCGGCGTAGCCCCGGGCGCCGGCCGCCGCTACATCGCCAGCGCCGGCACCGCCGGCGCAGCCAGCCGCGGGCGCGCCGCGCCGTCGGCATGGCCGAGCCTGAACCCGGCCGCCACCTGGGCCAGGCGCGCCGCCTGTTCCTGCATGCTGGCCGCCGCCGCCGCGGCCTGCTCGACCAGGGCGGCGTTCTGCTGCGTCACCTGGTCCATCTGCGTGATCGCCTCGTTCACCTGGTGGATGCCGGTGCGCTGTTCCTGGGTGGCCGAGGTAATCTCGGACATCATGTCGGTCACGCGCGCCACGCTGCTCACCACGTCGTCCATGGTGCTGCCGGCCTGCTGCACCAGCGTCGTGCCGGCGTTGACCTGCGTCATCGAGTCGCCGATCAGGCCCTTGATTTCCTTGGCCGCGCTGGCCGAGCGCTGGGCCAGGTTGCGCACCTCGCTCGCCACCACGGCGAAGCCGCGGCCCTGCTCGCCGGCGCGCGCCGCTTCGACCGCCGCGTTCAAGGCCAGGATATTGGTCTGGAAGGCGATGCCGTCGATCACGCCGATGATGTCGACGATCTTGCGCGCCGAGGCGTCGATCGAACCCATCGTGTCGACCACCTGGCCGACGATGGCGCCGCCACGCGCCGCCACTTCGGAGGCCGCCTGCGCCAGGCCGTTGGCCTGCACCGCGTTGTCGGCGTTCTGGCGCACGGTGGCCGTCAGTTCTTCCATCGAGGCCGCCGTCTCTTCGAGCGCGCTGGCCTGCTGCTCGGTGCGCGACGACAGGTCGAGATTGCCGGCCGCGATCTCGCTCGAGGCGGTCGAGATGGCGGTGGTGCCCTGCTGGACCTGCGAGACGACGTTGGCAAGGGATCCGTTCATCGTTTCCAGGGCCCGCATCAGGTCGCCCACCTCGTCTTTCGGGTAGGTGGCGAAGGCATGGCCGAGGTCGCCAGCAGCCACGGTTTGCGCGACGGTCAGGGCCGCGTCGAGCGGCCTGGTGATGCTGCGGGTGATCATGAGCGCGGCGACCGAACCCAGGCCGGCAGCCAGGAGCGCCAGCAGGACGACCAGGCGCGTGCTGCGCTCGTTCGCCGCCGCGATCTCGACCGCGGTCTGGTCGATCGCCTTGCGCTGGAGGTGAAGCAGGCTCAGCACCTTGGCGCCGTAGGCGGACGCCGCCGGCGAGAAGGCTTGCTCGTAGGCGCGTTCGGCGGCCTCGGCATCGCCGGAGGTACGCGCGTTCATCACCTGTTCCTTGGCGCCCTGGTAGGTCTTGCGCAGGGCCAGGATCTCGTCCAGCGTCTGTTTCTCTTCGGGGGAATCGAGCAGGACTTCGACCTTCTTGAGGATGGCCGTGGTGTCGGTCACGCTGTCCTTGATCGGCTTGGCGAAGACGGTCGACAAGGTGGCGTCGGTGCTGCGCGCGATCAGCGAGGTGCGGGCGATGGCGGAATAGGTCAGCACATACCAGTCGGCGACCAGGCGCTCCTTGGTCAGCGGCTTCTGCATCATCTCGTGCGTTGCCCGCGCGCTGCTGTGCGTCGTGTACAGGGCGAAGGCGGTCCCTGCCAGGGAAAGGACCAGGATCGTTGCGAATGCGATGGTCAGGCGTGAGCCGATGCGTAGATTGTTTAACACGATGTCAATAATCCTGAAAAACGGAAAATTCCGCTCAGCAAGTATTAACGTTTTAGGCCTGAAATGAAATGCCAGAAAGGATAGGTGTTGTAAATATGCACGCGCCTGCCCCGCGCGCCCATTACCTGCCCGGCTCCAGCGTAAACAGTGGCCGGATATCGCCTGCCTCCACGCCGCGCGCATTGCGCAGCACCGGCTGGCGGTAGCGTTCGAGGGCGGTCCTGCGCGCGCCGTCCAGCAGGCCCAGCTGGTCGAGCACGGCCACCACGGCCGGATGCAGCGCGCGGCTGTTGCCGTCTGCGATCTTGACCGCGATGCCGATCCCGGCCGAGCGCACGCCGATCGCCTGCACAGCATCGGCGCCGACCTTGGTCACCCAGTCGCCGCCGCCGGCGTGCATGTAATGCAGATCGGTACGCTCCTGGCCCGAGACCATGTCGGGCCGCGCGGTCATGGCTTCGCCCAGGATGCCCAGCGCGCCGCCCAGCTGCGGGTCGCCGCTGCCATGCGCCAGGCGCGCATACAGGTGCGCCAGCGACGACAGCGGCAGCGCATAGTTCGGCGCCGAGCAGCCATCGATCCCGGCCGGCATGCGCTCCGCCGGCAGGCCGACGGTGTCGGCCAGGGTGGCGCGGATCGCCTGCTGCAGCGGATGGCCGCGATCGACGTAGTTGGCGCCCGGGACGCCGTGCAGGCGGCACCAGGCCAGGAAGCCGGCGTGCTTGCCGGAGCAGTTATGGTGCAGCGGCGTCCATGCGGCGTCGGGCGGCGGCTTGTCGCCGGTGAACTCGTAATGCAGCGGCGCCGCGCAGCCGCATTCGAGGTGGCCGGGTTCACACCCGATCTTGTCCAGGATCGCGCGCACGCCGTCGAGATGGATGGCCTCGCCCGAGTGGCTCGCGCACAGCAGCGCCACCTCGGCCTGCGTGAGGCCGAAGCGCGCCGGGCCGTCGGCCAGGATGAAAGGCAGGGCCTGGAACGGCTTCAGCGCCGAGCGGGTGAAGGTGGGATGGCCGGGATCGCCGGCCGACCACAACAGCCGGCCGCGGGTGTCGACCACGGCCACCGAACCCCAGTGGACGTTCTCGATCGCGGTGCCGGAATCCGGGTAGCCGCGGGTGGTCGCGACGAGGGGAATCGCTTGCATGGGATGGGTCCGTGTCGTTATCGATGACGCTACTGTACGGCATCTGCACGCGGTGCAGACACACAGTTGAAACCTGGCTTGCTTCGCGTTCGCCGGCGCCAGGAAATGCGCGCGACGGGGCATGCAGACGGCGTGCAGACACGCCGTTTCGCGCGCGCATATGCACCTCCCGTCCACCGCGCGTTTTCCGCATTTCGTCGCGCGTTTCGGCGCTTCGTCCCAATGCCGCTTGAATGCGCGCGGCGCCTGGCTAGACTGGCTTCATCGCCAGACGAACAAGCAGGCCTGGCGACTCCGGAACACGTGGACTGCGCGGCTTCTTCACAAGCGGTTGACCGCTTGCCGCAGCAGGTCCTTCTTCGAACTCGACCTGAAAGGAACCATCATCATGCGCATCAAGCACATCGCCCTGTTCGCCACCGCCGCCACCGCCGCCACCCTGTCGCTGTCGAGCGTCGCCGCCCCCCAGGGCGCAGCCAAGCCCGTCGTCGAAGTGCGCAGCTCCCATCAACAGGTGCCGATGCCGGCCTTCGCCTACGACCGGGTGCAGGGCGAGTACGCGCTCGAGGATGGCCGCACCCTGCAGGTCGCCGGCAGGCTCGATGCCGGCAAGCGCACCCTGTACGCCGACCTGGGCGACGGTCCGGTCGAACTGGTCCACGTCGGCAGCAAGCGCTTCGTCGCGGTCGGCACCGACCTGAGCCTGCGCTTCCAGGGCGACAGGATTCCCGACACCGTCTTCGTGCGCGACGGCGACAACCGCGCCGTCGCCGCGGCCCTGCGCTGATCCGGCCGGGAAGGAACACCATCATGCGCACGATACATATCGCACTGCTGGCCGCCGCGGCCTGCGTGTCGCTGTCCTCCGTCGCCGCCGGGCCGGCGACCCCGGCCGAGGCCGGCGCGGCCAGCACCTCTGCGCCGCGCCAGGCCTGGATCAACCCGGCGATGGTCCGGGGCATGCAGGGTTCCTACGGGCTCGACGACGGCCGCACCCTGCGTGTGAGCGAAAAAGGCCGCAAGCTGTATGCCGACCTGGGCGACGGACCGGTCGAGATCGTCCATGTCGGCGACGACCGCTTCGAGGCGATCGGCCGCGACATCGGCCTGCGCTTCGAGGGCGGCCCGCGGCCGCACGAAGTGTTCGCCCGGATCGGGCCGCAGCGCCAGGTAGCCTCGCACCGGCGCTGAATCGGCGTCGGATTGGCGATGGCTCGGCGATGAGCTGGCGATGAGCTGGCGTGGCGCCGGGCGCCCTGCCGTCGGCGAGCGGCAGGGCAGGGATCCGGTCGTGCTAGACTTCCTGCGCTCTTGCAATCCTGCTTCGTTCCGGAGACCGCCCCCGTATGTACAAGAAAGCCTCGATCGCCAGCCTGTTGCTGGCGTGGACCGCCGCCGCCTGTGCCGCCCCTGCCTTGCCCCCGGCCGGCCCCGCCGCCAGCCCCGCCGCCAGTTCCACTCCCAGCCAGGCCGCCGTCGACGCCGCCAAGTATGCGGCCGCGACCTACCGCAACGACGTGGTCGACACCCTGGCCAGGCTGGTCAGCTTCAACACGGTGGCCGATCCGCGCTACCCGTCCGACAAAAACCCGGTCCATATCGCGTTCAAGGCCGCACTGAAGGAAGAGGCCGAGCGCCTGGGCCTGGATGTCGCCGACCATGGCTGGACCATGATCGTCGGTCTCGGCAAGGGCAGCGAACGGGTCGGCATCGTGACCCACGGCGACGTGCAGCCGGTCGACCCGGGTAAATGGAAGAAGTCGCCCTTCGTGCTGGACCGGTCGAGCGAGCCGGGCAAGCTGATCGCGCGCGGCGCCGAGGACGACAAGGGGCCGATCGCCACCGCGCTGTATGCGATGAAGGCCATCCGCGACCGCCAGATCCCGCTCGGAAAACGCATCGAGCTGTACGTGTACATGGGCGAGGAATCGGACTGGGGACCCTTGACCGAATTCCTCCAGACCCACGTGCCGCCGCAGATGAGCATCACGCTCGACGCCGAGTATCCGGTGGTGACGGCGGAGAAGGGCGGCGGCACCGTGGCGGTCACGATTCCGAAGGCCGGCGCCCAGGTTGCGGCGGCCGGCGAAGCGTATATCGCCACATTCAAGGGCGGCTCGTTCAATACCCAGATTCCCGAGGATGCCGAGGCCGTGGTCGCCAACGCCACGCCCGAGATCGAGCGCCAGGTGCGCGCGCGCGGCGCCGCGCAGGACGGCATGCGCTACACCTTCGAGCGCCAGGGCGCGAACCTGAGGGTCGTGGCCAAGGGCCTGTCGGCCCACTCGTCCAAGCCGCAGGAGGGCGTGAACGCGGTCAGCATGCTGGCCGACGCGCTGGCGGTGCGCAGCTGGCCCAATACGGTGGCCGGCGGCGTGGTGAACTACCTCAACGACCTGGTCGGCACCGGCTACCATGGCGAGAAGTTCGGCCAGATCGCCTACCGCGACGACTTCATGGGGCCGATGACCTTCAAGCCGACCGTGATCCGCCAGCTCGACGAAGGCATCGAAGTGGCGATCAACGTGCGCCGGCCGCGCGGCAAGACGTCCGAGCAGCTGACGTCCGAGATCCAGGCCGCGCTGGCCGACTGGCAGGCGCGCCGCCTGCCGCTGGTGAACGTCAAGGTGGGCGTGCGCGAGCCGTGGATCCTCGAGAATGCGCCGCAGGTGCCGACCCTGCTGTCGACCTTCTCCTATTTCACCGGCATGAAGGATGCGAAGCCGGTGGCGATCGGCGGCGGCACCAATTCGCGCCTGTTTCCGAACGCGGTCAGCTTCGGGCCGTCGATGCCGGGCGCGAAGTACACGGGCCATTCGGAGCACGAGTTCATCACCACCAGGCAACTGCTGCTGAACCTGCAGATGTACACGGCCGTGCTGGTCGACCTGGCCAGGTGAAACGCATCGACGTCAACCGGGACGGTCTGCCTTCAACGCTTGGAAACGTGGCGGATCGTCTAAATTTTCCGTAAGCAAAAAATCGCGCGCACGCCCGGATAGAATGTGGAACCGTGCGTGCTTGCTACTCGTGGTATTGACCTGTTTGGCCTTGGTATCGAGTGACGCAGCTTTTCGCCACTTCTGACATAGTTCACACCATGAGCCAGACGATTTTACCGACCTCCCTGCTCCAGTGCGAGAACGAGCCGATCCACATCCCGGGTGCGATCCAGCCGTTCGGCGTCCTGATCAGTATCGACCTTCCCACGCTCAAGATCACCAACGCCAGCCTCAATTGCGTGGAGGTGTTCGGCGTCGATGCCCCTGCGCTGGTCAACCGCTCGCTGGCGGAATGCCTGTCGGCGAGCGCGCTGGCGTCCCTGCATGCCCATATCGGCGCCGACGACCTGGCCGAGGCGGCGCCGCTGGTCATCCCCATTTTCCATCTCGACGCCCAGGGCGAACGGGAGTGGGAGTTGACGGCCCACCTGCGGCATGGCGTGCTGATCCTCGAGATCGAGGCGGTGGCGCCGCAGGAAACGCCGCCAGCTTCGCTGCAACGCGCGATCCGGAGTGCCGTCCACGTGGTGTTCGGGGCGAGCAGCCTGCTCGACCTGTGCCAGCGTACCGCCGAACAGGTGAGGATGATCACGGGCTTCGACCGTGTGATGATCTACCGCTTTACCGAGGACTGGCACGGCGACGTCGTGGCCGAAGCCAGGTCCGGGCAGATGCATTCCTACCTGCACCATCACTTCCCGGCGTCGGACATTCCGGCGCAGGCCAGGCGGATCTTTTTGGAAAACTGGCTGCGCATGATTCCGGATGTCGGCTATGCGCCGGTGCCCATTTATCCCAGCCGCAATCCAACCACCGGCGATGCCCTCGATCTCGGCCAGGCGGCGCTGCGCAGCGTATCGCCGCTGCATGTCGAGTACCTGCGCAATATGGGTGTCGGCGCCACGCTCACGCTGCCGCTGATCGATGGCGGCAGGCTGTGGGGCCTGGTTGCCTGCCACCATGCGGGTCCCAACAACCTCGACTCCGACCGCCGCCTGGGCGCGAAGATGATCGCGCAGATCGTGTCGTCGCAACTGGTGCTGAAGGAGTCGATGGAAGACCAGCGCTATCGCGGCGAGCTCAAGCGCATACATGCAAAGCTCGTCTCGCGTATCGAAGAAGAGGATGACCTCGCCCTGGGACTGGTCAAGCGCAGCCAGGACATGCTGGAGCTCGCGGGCGCCGGCGGCGGCAGCGCGGCGATCTATCACAACGGCAGCTGGACCACGATCGGGCAGACGCCGCCCGTCGCGCAGCTCGAACTGCTCGTCGAGTGGCTATCGGCCGAGCATGCCAATGAGCAGGTCTACGCGACCAATCAGCTGGGTAATGTGTTTCCGCCAGCCCGGCAATACAAGGACATCGCCAGCGGCCTGCTGGCGATGTCGATCCTGAAGGCCGACCAGAACTACATGTTCTGGTTCCGGCCCGAAGTCGTCACGACCGTGGTATGGGCCGGCCAGCCCGATAAACGGGTGCAGGTCGATGGCGGCGTCGCGCGCCTGCATCCGCGCTTTTCCTTCGACTCGTGGAAGCAGGTGGTCGATGGCGTGGCCTTGCCCTGGAAGCGCGCGGAGGTCGAGGCGGTCTCGGACTTCCGGGTCAGTGTGCTCGCCTATGGCCTGCGGCGCGCCTTCCGGCAGGAGCAGGCGGCCAGGGAACTGGCCGAGCGCGCCAGCCTCGAAAAGGCAAGCATGGTCCACATGGTGTCGCACGACATCCGCAACCCGTTGAGCGTACTGAAGATGATCTTGCAGATGATGCAGATGGACCAGGCCCCGGCACCCGCCATGCTCGCGCAGCTGGTCGCGCGTGGCTTGCGCGCGACCGACGCGATCGAGCGGCTGGTGACCTCGGTCCTGGATTTCGCCAAGCAGGAACATGCCGGCCTGGCGTCCGGGCTGCAGGTGGAGAACGTGAATGCCTTGATCCGCGAAGCGATCGACCTGGCGCTGCCGCTGGCGCGAAAGGCCGAGGTCGGCATATCCGCCGCGGTCGAACCAGGGAAGCTCCTGGTCGCCTGCAAGCGGGCGCGCGTCGAGCAGGTGCTGGGCAACCTGATCAGCAATTCGCTCAAGTTCACGCCGGCGGGAGGCCGCATCACGGTCGCGGCGCGCCGCAGCGACGGCGAAGTCGTCGTCTCGGTCGCCGACACCGGGATCGGCATCGCGCCGGCGCTGCTGCCGCGTATTTTCGATCGTTTCACCCAGGGCCGCATCGGCGCGGAACACGGCGCAGGCCTTGGACTGTCGATCGTCAAGGGCATCGTCGAGCAGGAAGGCGGCCGGCTTTGGGTCGACAGCACGGTCGATACCGGATCGACATTCTTTTTCACGCTTCCTCTGCGGCAAGAATAACGCGCCCGGCAACCCGGCGCCCCTGGCACCGCGCTCGCCGGGCATGTCAGCGTTTTTCTTGGTATTCAGTGTAATTACTTCTATTGGTAATGTAGGCATGGGCCTACAATGGCCTGGTAGGGTCGCGTCTGCTCATGCACCGTCCCTTATGAATCCACGTCTTAGGCCGACGGCTGTCTCGCCCTTGTGACAGCGCAGTATTGTTGCCCGGAAAATGCGTTCGCACGGGCCGGAAAGTGTGGCGAAAACAGCATGTTAGGATCGGCTTTCAGCGCCGCGAGCGCGCCGGTTTGTCGACCGACCTGTCGACGGCCCGGCCTGCGTTCGCGCCCGACGTGACCGAAAGCTTGACCGAACCTGAACTGTCGCCATGCATAGCAAAGACCTCAAGAAGCCGGACGGACGCAACCTTACCCTGTACAGCAACGGGCCGATCCCCGACGGGATCGAGGCGCCCAGCCCGTTCCCCGATCCGCAGCATGCGAACCCGCACCTGCGCTGGCATTCGCTGCGCGGCGAGTGGGTGACCTACGCCGCCTTCCGCCAGAACCGTACCTACCAGCCGCCGCCGCAATACAATCCGCTGGCGCCGACCGTGGACCGGGAACACCCGACCGAGATGCCGGCCGGCGACTACGAGATCGCGGTGTTCGACAACCGCTTCCCGTCCCTGGCGCTGGAGTCGCACGATCCGCCGACCGTGACGGTGCCGACCGCGCCGGCCAACGGCCATTGCGAGGTGGTCGTGTTCACGCAAGACCCGAACGCGGCGCTGGCCCACCTGCCGCTGTCGCGCATCGAACTGCTGCTGCAGGTATGGGGCGACCGCACCGCGCGCGTCGGCAGCCACCCGCACATCCATTACGTGCTGCCATTCGAGAACCGCGGCGCCGAGGTCGGCGTGACCCTGCACCATCCGCACGGCCAGATCTATTCCTATCCCTTCGTGCCGGCGGTGCCGGCGCGCATGCTGGCCCAGGAGCGCGAATACTATCTGCAGCACGGCGCGAGCCTGCTGTGCGATATGGCGCGCGACGAGGCCGCCGACGGCCGGCGCGTGCTGTACCAGGACGAGTACGCGATCGCTTTCGTGCCGGCCTGCGCGCGCTATCCCTACGAGGTATGGGTGATGCCGACTGCGCCGTGCAAGGACTTCGCCGCGCTCACGCCGCCGCAGCGCGAAGGCCTGGCGCGCGCGCTCAAGACCGTGCTGCTCAAGTACGAGACCCTGTGGAACCGGCCTTTCCCTTACCTGATGGCCTGGTACCAGGCCCCGACCGACGGCGCCGAGCATCCGGAAACCCAGCTCCACGCCCAGTTCTATCCGCCTTACCGCACGCGCGACCGCCTGAAGTACCTGGCCGGCACCGAGCTGGCGGCCGGCATGTTCGCGATGGACGTGCTGCCCGAGACCACGGCCTATGAGCTGCAGCAGGTCGAGGTGAGCCTGGAGGACGGCGCATGACGGGACTGGATATGCGCGCCACGGAGGTGGCCGACAAGCTGGCGCTGCTGCGCGCCATCCTGGCCCAGGAGGGCGCCGGCGCGTTGCGCCTGCGCGGCACCGACTGGTTCGCCTGGGTCACGGCAGGCGGTTCGAGCGCGGTGCTGCAGACGACCGACGTCGGCATCGCCGAAGTGCTGGTCACCCCGGTCGAAGCCTGCGTGCTGACCGACGAGATCGAGGGCGAGCGCCTGCGCGCCGAGGAAATCCCGGGCGGCTTCACCTTCCACATCGAGCCGTGGGCCGAGCCGGAGCTGCGCGAGCGCTATGTCGCCAATGCGGCGCAGGGCGGCGCGGTGCTGTCGGACCGGCCAGTGGGCGATGAACATCCTTTGCCGCTGGCGCTACGCCAGCGCAAGCTGGTGCTGGGCGACGCCGAGCAGGCGCGCTACCGCCTGCTGGGCCGCGAGGCGGCCGAGGCGATGACCGAGGTGCTGCACCGCGCACGGCCCGACTGGACCGAGCAGCAGCTGGCCGGCGCCGGCGCCGAAGCCTTGTGGCGGCGCGGCATCCATCCGGCGCTGGTGCTGGCGGCCGGCGCGCGGCGCCTGCCGCTGTACCGCCATGCTACGCCGTCACACGAACCGATCGGCGAGCGCGCCATGCTGGTGTTCTGCGCGCGCCGCCATGGGCTGTATGCGAACCTGACGCGCTTCGTGAGCTTCGGCGGCGCGGGCTCTGCGCCGGAAGCGCAGCGCGCCTTGATGGACGTCGAGGCCACGGGCCTGGCCGCGGTGGCGCCCGGCAAGTCGCTGTCGAGCGTCTACCACGCGTTGGCCCAGGCCTACCGCCACGCCGATGTCGAAGGCGCGATCCGCGAGCACCACCAGGGCGGCATCACCGGCTACCTGGCGCGCGAGATCGTGGCCACCGCCAGCACCGCGACCCAGCTCGAGGAAGGCATGGCCTTCGCGTTCAATCCGAGCTACGGCGGCATGAAGATCGAGGACACCTTCCTGCTCGGCCCGCAGGGGCTCGAGAACCTGACGTTCGACCCCGGCTGGCCGGCGCTGGACGTCCATGGCCGCAAGCGGCCGCTCTGGCTGGAGGCGCAGGCATGACCGTGACGACCGACACCTTCTTTGGCGGCGCGCCCGAGGTGAACGCCTCGGCCCCGGGCCGGGTCAACCTGCTGGGCGAGCACACCGACTACAACGACGGCTTCATGCTGCCGGTGGCCACGCCCCAGCGCACCATGGTGGCCTTGAGCCGCAGCGGCGACGACCATTTTCACTTCTATTCGCCGAACCTCGACGCCACCGTGACCTTCGCGAAGGATGGCAGCGCGCCGCAGGGCTTCGGCAGCTATATCGAAGGCTGCATCCGGCTGGTGCAGGCGGAAGGCATCGAGGTGCCGCCGCTGCGCGTGTACGTCGAGACCGACCTGCCGGTCGGCTCGGGCCTGTCGTCGTCGGCCGCGCTCGAGGTGGCGACCCTGCGCGCCATGCGGGCGCTGCTCGGCTTCGAACTGGACGACGTCAAGCTGGCCCGCATCGCCCAGCGCGCCGAGATCGAGTACGCGCGGGTCAATTGCGGGATCATGGACCAGATGGCGTCCAGCCTGGCCGACGAGCGCAATATGCTGTTCATCGACGCCCGCACGCTGGAACACCGCCTGGTGCCGCTGCCGCCCGACACCGAGCTGATCGTGGTCGACTCGGGCGTGGCGCGCAAGCTCGCCGCCAGCAAGTACAACGAGCGCCGCGCCGAGTGCGAGGAGGGCGCGAAGAAGCTCGGCGTGCAGGCGCTGCGCGACGTGGCGGATCCTTCCGCGGTGGAGAGCCTGCCGCCGCCCTTGCGCGCGCGGGCGCGCCACGTGGTGCAGGAAAATTTGCGCGTGCTCGAAGCGGCCGCAGGCGTGAGCGCCGAACGCTTCGGCGAATTGATGAACGCGTCGCACTTCAGCCTGCGCGACGACTACGAGGTGTCGATTCCCGAGCTGGACGCCCTGTGCGAGGCCTTGCGCGCCGCGCCCGGCGTGCTCGGCGCGCGCCTGACCGGCGCCGGCTTCGGCGGCGCCTGCGTGGCGCTGTGCCGCAAGGGCCAGGCCCAGCAAGCCGCCGCCACCGCGCTGGCGGCCTATCACAAAGCGGATGGGCGCCAAGGCCGGATCCTGGTGCCGGTGCCGACTGACAGAAAGGACAACGATGAACCAGTTTGAATATCCCCGTCCCCAACTGGTGCGCGACCAGTGGCAGAACCTGAACGGCAAGTGGCGCTTCTGCTTCGACGACGAGGGCCGTTATTTCATGCCGTCCGACGTCAAGGAATGGACGCACGAGATCAGCGTGCCGTACGCTCCCGAGACCGAGATGAGCGGCATCCAGGACACCGGTTTCCACCGCGTGGTCTGGTACCAGCGCGACTTCGAGCTGGCGCCCAACGAGGGGCGCACGATACTGCACTTCGGCGCGGTCGACTACAGCGCGAAGGTGTGGGTCAACGGCCAGCTGGTGGCCGAGCACGAGGGCGGCCACACGCCGTTCGCGGCCGACATCACCTGCGCCATGAACGGCGACGGCAAGCAGACCGTGACGGTCTGGGTCGAGGACGACCCGGCCGACCTGGCCAAGCCGCGCGGCAAGCAGGACTGGCTGCTCGATGCGCACTCGATCTGGTATCCGCGCACTACCGGCATCTGGCAGACCGTGTGGGTCGAGCAGGTGGCGCCGACCTATATCCAGAAGCTGCGCTGGACCCCGGTGTTCGAGACCTACGAAATCGGCTGCGAGGTGTTCGCGGCCGGCGACATCCAGCAGGAGCTGTTCGTCGAGGTCAAGATCTGGCACGGCGACCAGCTGCTGGCCGACGACTACTACAAGCTGCTGGCGGGCGAGGCGAACCGCAAGATCGCGCTGTCCGACCCCGGCATCGACGATTCGCGCAACGAGATCCTGTGGAGCCCCGAGCGGCCGACCCTGCTCGACGCCGAAGTGACCCTGCGCTGCGGCGACGTGGTGCTGGACCGCATCCGCTCGTACACGGCGCTGCGCTCGGTGTCGATCAACCGCGACCGCTTCATGCTCAATGGCCGTCCCTACCAGCTGCGCCTGGTGCTCGACCAGGGCTACTGGCCCGAATCGTTCATGACGGCGCCGTCGGACCAGCACCTGAAACGCGACGTCGAGCTGGCCAAATTGATGGGCTTTAACGGCGTGCGCAAGCACCAGAAGATCGAGGACCCGCGCTTCCTGTACTGGGCCGACAAGCTCGGCTTGCTGGTGTGGGAAGAAATGCCGTCGGCCTACCGCTTCAGCCCGCGCGCCATCACGCGCATGGTCAAGGAATGGACCGAGGCGATCGAGCGCGACTACAGCCACCCCTGCATCATCGTGTGGGTGGCATTCAACGAGTCATGGGGCGTGCCCAACCTGACGCTGACCCAGGCCCACCGCAATGCGGTCGAGGCGCTGTACCACCTGACCCGCACGCTCGATTCGACCCGCCCGGTGATCGGCAACGATGGCTGGGAAGCGTCGGCCACCGACATCCTGGGCATCCACGACTACGACAGCGACCCGGAGAAAATCCAGGCGCGCTACGCCGTGACCGATCCGGTGCGCACCTTGTTCGACCAGCGGCGCCCCGGCGGGCGCATCCTGACCCTGGATGGTTTCCCGCACCGCGGCCAGCCGATCGTGCTGACGGAGTTCGGCGGCATCGCCTACGATCCGAAGCAGACCCCGAACCCGGACGAGACTACCTGGGGCTATAGCCGCGCCCACACGGCCGAGAGCTATCTGAAGCAATACCGGCGCCTGCTGCAGGTGGTCAACGAAACCTTCATGTTCAGCGGCTTTTGCTATACGCAGTTCGCCGATACCTTCCAGGAGGCCAACGGCCTGCTGAACGCCGACCGCACGCCCAAGCTGCCGCTGGAGGTCATCAGCAACGCGACCCGCAACATGCCGATGTATCACCGCGAGGCGGAAGGCGGCAAGGACCCGGGCACGTCCTGAGCCCGGCATGCTGCTTGCCAGGGGTGGACCGGGCGTCCACCCGGCGGTGCGGCTAGCGCTGGATGCTGCCGCCCGTCACCTTGACGCGATCGCCGCTGCGGAAATCGGGCGCGGCGTCGTGGGTGACGACCTGCGTGCTGCCGTCGTCCATGCGCACTGTGACGCGGTAGGACTGGCCGCTGCCCGCGCTGCCGGTGGCGCCGGCCGCACCGCTCGCGCCCATCGACGCATCGCCTTCGGTCATCCCGGCGGACGCCGGCAGGATCTCGATGGCGAGCACGGTGCTGTTGGGCACCGCGCCGGTGGCCGAGGCGCTGCCGCCGCGGTCGTCGTGCATGCTGGAGGTGCCCGCGCCATCCTGGAGGCTCGCGGGAGACGGTCCGGAACTGCCGCTGGCGCCCGAACCGTAGTCGCCCGATCCGGTGCCGCCGCCTGCACCGCCGGCCCCGCTCGACGACGATCCGCCGCGCATGGCGGCGCACCCGGAAATGGCAAGCGCGACCGCCAGCAGGCCCGCCATGGCCACGCTCTGGTGTGATTGCTTCATGATCAACTCCTCTTGTGCTGGGATTGGTGGGGATGTGACGATGCCGCGCGCCACGAGGATAAGAGGCGGGAAGTGCGCCAGCGTTCCAGCTGACTTCCTTTGAAGGCGGATTGGATCAAGCGGCGAGGTTCTGTGCGGAACCCGGCCGGAGGATAATGGTCAGCGCGACCGGCCGGATGCCGCCGGCCGCGGCGCCGGCGCCAGCGTGGCCAGCAGCGCCAGCACGGTCGAGGCGAGGGTGGCGGCCGTGACGTCGACCAGCCAGTCGCGCACGTCGCCCGAGCGGTAGGGGAAGAAACTCTGTACCCATTCGTCGACGGCGCCCATCAGGGCGATGGCCAGCATCGCCTTGAGGGCGCGCTGCAGCGGCGTGCCGGTGGCGCCCAGGAACCACAAGGCGGCCAGGAAGGCATAGGTCATGCCGTGCAGCACCACGCCGGACGCATAGGCGCCGACCTCGGCGCGCGCGCCGGGGATCGAGCCGGCAACCAGGATGGCCGCCAGCCCGAGCAGGGCAAGGGCGTGCAGGGATCGGCGGACGTTGACGGGAGGCTGCAACAGGGACGACAAGGCGGGCATCGGGGCAAACGTGGACGGTGGAGACGCGAAACGCCAACCATACCACGCCGTGCGGCGCATTGCCCGCACGCCAATACTTGTAGAGCCCGGCGGGGCGGTCCGTCAGATCGTCAGCGCCGGCGCGCCGTCCGCGTAGTGGGCGTCGAAACAGCTCGCGCAATCGGCACAGAACAGGTGGGCCATGCGAACGCTTCCCTGTCGCAAGACCAGCTTGAGGTGGGTTTGCTGGCACTTGGGGCAGACTTCGCGCACATTGCCGAAGGTCAGCAGGTTGAGCGGCGTATCGTCGCTGTCGAGGCCATCGACGACGGTGCGGGGGTTCAGTTCGCTCAGGATGAGGTCGCCTTCTTCATGGTGCCGGCGGCAACTGTCGGGCGCTGCGGTGGCTGGTACACGTAAGTTCATAGGACGGGCTCCCTTGGACGTTTCGTTGTACGTTGGTCTTCCGACAGGCGGTTCGAATCGGAAGCGCGAACTTCATGATAACCAAATCGGCGATGGCTTCAAGCGCTGTGACAATTTTTTTATCTGCAGCTTGTGGCAGGGCAGAAAAAAATGCCCGCCGGTAGCGGGCACAACCCAAGATCGGGCCAAGAGATGCGGAAACCGGTTGGTGTGGAGCGCCCTGGGCGCCGCACACCTGCTGCCATCAGGCATATCGGTTGCGTGTATGGCAGGTGATTTTTAGTATAGGGGGTGTTTATTACGACATCGTGACCGAGCGCAAAAGCCTGGCGACGTCAGGGCGGACCGGGGCGCGCGGCTTACCGGGCCGCCCTACGTAGTAATACGTATCGCGTATGTCAGCAGCCATTCCAGGCAAAAAAAAAGCCCGCTCTTTCGCGGGCTTAAAACTATTTTCTTGGAGGAGAATAGTGGAGACAGGTGTAATTATCGGGGGCGGCATGCGAGGTGTCCAATTGCGAGTTCGGATACCAGACATGCGTTAACGTGATATCTCTCCGAATAATCACACCGCACATCAGGCGCGTACCGGCACCGTGTAGTTCAGCGCCATGCGGCCGCCGTCGGCATACAGCGTCTGGCCGGTCATGTACGAGGCGTCGTCGCTCGCCAGGAAGGCGGCGATCGATGCGACTTCTTCTGGTTCGCCGCAGCGGCCCAGCGGGGTGCGCGACAGGATCGTGTGGCGCGCCTCCGGACTGCCGAGCACGGCCTGTCTGGCCAGTTCGGTCAGGATCGTGCCCGGACCGATCGCATTGACGCGGATGCCATGCTGGGCCAGGGCGATCGAGGCGACCCGGGTCAGCTGGTTGACGCCGCCTTTCGACACCACGTAGGGCACCTGGTTCGGGATGGTCAGCTCGGCGTTGACGCTCGACATATTGATGATGCAGCCGCCTTCGCCGCGTCTCACCATATCGCGCGCCGCCGCCTGGCTGCACAGGAACATCGATTTCAGATTGATGCGCAGCACGCGGTCGAAGTCGTCCTCGTCCAGGTCGAGGAAATCGGCCGCGTGGGTCACGCCCGCGTTGTTGACCAGGATATCGATGCGGCCGAAGGCGTCCAGGGTGGCCGCGATCATGCCATCGACCTCTTTCTTGATGCCGACGTCGGCGCGGAAGAAGCGGGCGGCGTCGCCGAGGCTGGCGGCGGACTGCTCGCCTTCGGGACGGATGTCGACGAGCATCACGCGTGCGCCTTCGCGCACCAGGCGCTGGGCGCAGGCCAGGCCAATGCCCTGGCTGGCGCCGGTGACGATGGCAATCTTCTGGTGGAGTTTCATGGCAGTTTTCGTGGATGTGCAAGGACCGCCATTCTAACCACTGGGAATGATTTCAGTTCCGCGGTCAGGTTTCGGTGCCGGCAGGTACGACACGGTCATCGCCATTCAAACCAGCACAACGATGACCCGCAAGCACTCGCCCTCGGCCATATTCCTGACGACACTGCTGTGCACCGGCCTGGCCGCCGCGCTGGAACCCTGCCGCCAGCCCGATTTCTCCAAGCGCGTCGCGTGCGGCGCGCTGGCCTGGAGTATGCGCGGCGCTACCCGGACAGCGTGCCCGGCATGGTGCTCGATTCGGTGGCGCCGCCGACGTCGGCGCCCCGGCGCGTGAGTGGCTCGGCGACCAGTACGGGACGCCTACAGCATGAGCGGCCGGTCCGGCAGCTCGTTCGGCCGCTCGCCATGGGCCGGGAAGTGCTGGCGCAGCAAGTCGTTGACCTGCCCGACCGCGGCCAGCGTGGCGTCGTGGAAGCGGCCCTGCTTGAAGCCGTCCGACATGGTGCGGCACACCGCCTGCCAGGTGGCGGCGTCGATCTTGCGGTCGATGCCGCGGTCGGCCACGATGTCGATCTTGTGCTCGGCCAGATTCACGTAGATCAGCACCCCGCAATTGTCTTCGGTATCCCACACGCCGTAGTCGGCGAACAGCGCAATCGCGCGCTGGCGGTTGGTGACGCCGTCCCAGGCCGCCTCGACCGGCAGGGCCTTTTCGACGATCAGGCGTACCTCGCCGCGGTGGGTGCGCTCGCCCAGGTCGATCGCCTCGGCGATGGCGTCCAGGGTCGCGTCGGGGAAAGCCCGTTTCGCCTCGCCGGCGCTGCTGTTCCAGTGGCGCCAGGCGCGGCGCATCTTGTCTGTCATCGATCCCATTACCAGTCTCCCGAGGCGCCGCCGCCGTCGAAGCTGCCGCCGCCGCCCGAAAAGCCGCCCCCGCCGAAACCGCCGCCGCCGCCGAAACCGCCGCCTCCGCCGCGGCTCATATTGCCGATGATGTTACCGAGCACGAAGCCGGTGGTGGCGCTGCCCCAATGCGACTGCCCGCGGCGGGTGCCGATCGTGCGCCCGCGCGGCCGGAACGCCGAGCGCAGCACCGAGGCGCCGATGATGACGAGGAAGATCGCCCACAGCGGGAAGCCGCCGTCGTCGGCCGCCGCCTGGCGCTGCCGTTGCGGTGGCGGCGCCGGGAAAGCCTCCTGGTTCAGCAGGGTGGCGATGGCGCCGACGCCGGCCACCAGGCCTTCGTAATAGTGCTCTTGCCTGAAATGCGGCGCGATCACGTCCTGCAGGATGCGCTTGGACTGGGCGTCGGTCAGCACGCCCTGCACGCCGCGTCCGGCCTCGATGCGCAGGCGCCGCAGCGCGCTGGGATTGTCGCGCGCGACCAGCAGCAGCACGCCGTCGTCGACGCCCTTGCGGCCAAGTCTCCAGGCATCGGTGACGCGGATGCCGTACTGCTCGATCGCCTCGGGCGCGGTCGACTTGACCAGCAGGACGGCGATCTGGCTGCCGGTCTTGGCTTCGTAGTCGGCCAGCACCGCCTCCAGGCGCTGGCGCTGGGCGGCGTCCAGCATGCCCGCCTGGTCGGTGACGCGGGTGGCCAGCTTCGGCACTTCCTGCAGTTGCGCGAAGGCCGGCGCACTGGTCGCCAGCGCGAGCAGCAGGATGCAGAAGAAACGCGAGAGCGCTGCCATCCCGGCTTACTTGCCGAAGTCGACCGTCGGCGCGGTCGAGATCGCCTTCTCGTTCTCGACGGTGAACGAGGGCTTGGTTTCATAGCCGAACACCATCGCGGTCAGGTTCTTGGGGAACTGGCGTACGGTCACGTTGTAGTCCTGGACCGAGGCGATATAGCGCTGGCGCGCCACCGTGATGCGGTTTTCCGTGCCTTCCAGTTGCGACTGCAGGTCGCGGAAGCTCGCATCGGCCTTCAGGTCGGGGTATTTTTCGGACACCATCATCAGGCGCGACAGGGCGCCCGACAGCTCGCCCTGCACCTGCTGGAACTTCTGGAAGGCCTCGGGATTGTTCAGCACCTCGGGCGTGATCTGGAAGCTGGTGGCCTGGGCGCGGGCGCGGGTCACGGCTTCCAGGGTCGCGCTCTCGTGCGAGGCATAGCCCTTGACGGTATTGACCAGGTTGGGGATCAGGTCGGCGCGGCGCTGGTACTGGTTCACCACTTCGCTCCAGGCCGCCTTGGTGGCCTCGTCCTTGGTCTGGAAGTCGTTGTAGCCGCAGCCGGACAGCAGGGCGCCGGCCAGCACGGCGCCGCCAACGAAGCGGGTCAAGCGAAGGAAACGGGAGTTGGTCATGATGATGTTGGTCTGTACAAGTTGTCGAATGATCAAAATATACCTGAAACATGGGGCGCCGGGCGTCCTGGATCGGCGCCGGATCGGCCCCGACTACCGGCATCGTGCCGCCGGCGGTTACAATAATGGGTTTGCAATTACAAAGATACAAGGGGCTAGAGGTGAATTTCATCAACAAACTTTCCGCCGCATGGACCCGCAACGATTCGCTGCTGTGCGTCGGCCTCGACCCGGACGTGGCGCGCTTCCCGGCCCACCTGCAGGGCCGGCCGGATGCGATCGTCCAGTTCTGCAAGGCCATCATCGACGCGACCGCCGACCTGGCCTGCGCCTTCAAGCCGCAGATCGCCTATTTCGCGGCCCTGGGCGCGGAAAGCCAGCTCGAGGACATCTGCCGCTACCTGCGTGAAACGTATCCGCACATCCCGCTGGTGCTGGACGCCAAGCGCGGCGACATCGGCGCCACCGCCCACCAGTACGCGCGCGAAGCCTTCGAACGCTACGGCGCCGACGCGGTGACGGTCAGCCCCTATATGGGGTTCGACTCGGTCGAGCCGTACATGGAATGGCCCGACCGCGGCGTGATCGTGCTGTGCCGCACCTCGAACGCGGGCGGTTCGGACCTGCAGTTCCTGGACGTGGCGGGGCGCCCGCTGTACCAGCACGTCGCCCGGCTGGTCGCCGAAAAATGGAACCGCAACGGCCAGTGCGCGCTGGTGGTGGGAGCGACCTTCCCGGACGAGATCGCGCAGGTGCGCGCGCTGGTGGGCGACATGCCGCTGCTGATCCCGGGTGTCGGCGCCCAGGGCGGCGACGTCGCGGCGACGGTCAGGGCGGGCCGCACGGCCAATGGCGCGGGCATGATGATCAACTCGTCGCGCGCGATCCTGTATGCGGCGCCGCGGGATGGCGAGGATTTCGCCGCGGCGGCGCGGCGCGTGGCGCGCGAGACGCGCGATGCCATCAACGCGCATCGCCACGGCTGATGCCTGCGTGGACGGCGCCGCCGTCCACGCGTTCAATACCGATCCGGCGCGATCGACTCGGCGTAGTCGTACAGTGCGCCGAGAATCTCTTCGGCGCGCTCGTCCGCCGTCTCCGACAGCGCATCGATCTCGGTAAACAGCTGGTCCACCGTGCGCGCCCCATGCGCGCCCTCGAACAGGCGCGCCGCGCGGTGCGCCTCCCACAACTGCATCTCGTCATCAAGCAGGGTATGCGGGAAGTTGCGCGCGCGGTAGCGGAACAATAGCTCGTTGAGCCGCTCGTCCTCGAAGCTGACCCGCCGCGCCAGCGCCTCGGGCTTCTGCATGCGCAGCGACTCCAGCTGGCGGCGGTCGTCGCGGCTGACGAAGCCGCCGTACAGGTCTTCGTCCACGTCCACCGCCTCGCTCGCGCCAGGCTTGTTCAATACCTGGGCCCAGACCGGCTGCATGTCCGGTCCGCCGGCGGCCAGCGCCGCGTGGGCGCGGCCGCGTTCGAGGTCGATGTCCCAGCGCGCGGCCAGATCGGGCCGCAGGGTCTTGAGGTTCCCGACCAGCATCGGCGATTTGTTCAGGTGCACGCTCTTGACCGGCAGGCGCGTCACGCCCTCGGGCAGGTCGCCGGCGCGGGTGAACATGCGGGTGCGGATGGTGTCGGCGTCGAGCGCGAACAGTTCGGAGGGGTCGTGGCGGCAGTCCCAGACCAGCACCTCGTTCTTGTTGGTCGGGTGCTGGGCCAGCGGAAACACCAGGGCCAGGCAGCCATGTTCGACCGGGAACATGCCGGATACATGCAGGAAGGGCTGGCGCTGCGAGGGCGCGAGGTGCAGGCCGATCTCGGCCGCCACCCGGTCCTTGCGGCGCAGCTCGAGGCAGAAGTCGAACAGGCGCGGCTGCCTGGCGCGGATCAGGCGCGCCAGCGCGATCGTGGCGCGCACGTCGGACAGCGCATCGTGGGCCGCCTCGTGCGCCAGGCCGTTGGCCGCGCTCAGGTGTTCCAGCTTGAAGCTGGGCTTGCCGTCCTCGCGGGTCGGCCAGGCGATGCCTTCCGGGCGCAGCGCATGCACCATGCGCACCACGTCGAGCAGGTCCCAGCGGCCGCAGTTGTGCTGCCATTCGCGCGCATACGGGTCGATCAGGTTGCGCCAGAACAGGAAGCGGGTGACTTCGTCGTCGAAGCGGATCGTGTTGTAGCCGACCCCGATCGTCCCCGGTTCGCTGAAGGCGGCTTCGACCTGGCGCGCGAACTCGTGCTCGGGCACGCCGCGCTCGAGGCAGTGCTGCGGGGTGATGCCGGTGATCAGGCAGGATTGCGGGTCGGGCAGGAAATCGTTGGCCGGCTGGCAGTACAGCATGATCGGCTCGCCGATCTCGTTCAGGTCGGCGTCGGTGCGGATCGCGGCGAACTGGGCCGGGCGGTCGCGGCGCGGGACGGCGCCGAAGGTTTCATAGTCGTGCCAGAGGAAGGTATGCGTGCTCATGTGTTGTTCTTGTGGGGGCTGCGATCACAGCGTCAACCCGCATGGTGGCACATCCGCGCGCTCCAGTCACGGCCGGCCGCAGGGCGCTCAGGCGCAAACGCGGTCGCGCCCGGCTTCCTTGGCCCGGTACAGCGCGGCGTCGGCCGCCGCCATCAGGCTGCGCTCGTCGTCGCCCGCCACCAGGCTGGCCACGCCGAACGAGCCGGTCAGGTGCGGCAGCGGCAGGCGCATGTCGGGGAACACGACGGCCAGGCGCAGGCGTTGGCACAGGCGCTCGGCCACCATCGTGGCCAGCTGCGGCGGGGTGTCGGGCAGCACGGCCAGCATCTCCTCGCCGCCATAGCGCACCGCGAAGTCGGACGGGCGCAGCGCGCCGCGGATCGCGCCGGCGGCGGCGGCCAGCGCGGCGTCGCCGGCGATGTGGCCATGGGTGTCGTTGAAGCGCTTGAAGTGGTCGAGGTCGATCATGACCAGCGACAGCGGGCTGCCGTCCTGCGACGCGCGCGCGGCCAGCTTGGGCAGCATCTCGTTGAGCCAGGCCCGGTTGTACAGGCCGGTGAGCGGATCGTTGAGCGACAGCTGGCGGTAGAATTCGCCCAGCTTCTGGCGCCGGCGCAGCAGGGCGCCCGCGGCGCGGATGCGGAACGACAGCAGGCGCAGCAGGTTACGGGCCAGTACGCTGGAACGGTCGATCAGGGTCCACACCAGGTCGGATTCGATCACCAGCAAGTCGCTGTCCTCGAGCGCCGTCATCGCCGCCAGGTTCGCCGCATCGTCCAGCACGGCCTGTTCGCCGACGCTTTCGCCGGGCAGGACGCGGCTGGTATTGCCCTCGTCGCCGGCATGGGCGTCCGAGGCGATCTCGAGCTGGCCCGCGAGCACGATGTACAGGCGGGCCCGGCCGCCGTCGTCGATGCGCTGGCCGCGCGCAATGCGCACCACGGGGCAGCCGGCCAGCAGCGTGGCGATGGCCGGGTCGGTCTCGTCGCGAAACAGCTGCAGGTCGCGGATGGTCGTGCGGGAAGCACCGAAGGTGCCGATCTGTTCCAAGTGGGTCCTCGAACGGGGCGAATATGGTTGAGCCAGGATAATCCGCGAAATGATAGCCTATCGCACCGGCGCTGCGTATTCGGCGAGGCTTAAACAACAATGGTGAAATACGGCATGACACATTCTGACAATCCGCTCGTCGACGCACTGGGGCAGGTCCATCGGCCGGCGTCCGGCGCCCGCATCGTGTCGCTGGTGCCCTCGATCACCGAGCTGCTGTGCGCGCTGGGCCTGGCGCCGCAGCTGGCGGGCCGCACCGGTTTCTGCATCCACCCGAAGGACGTGGTGGCAGGCATCCTCAAGGTGGGCGGCACCAAGGATGTCAACCTGGACAAGATCCGCGCGCTGGCGCCGACCCATGTGGTGGTCAATATCGACGAGAACGAGAAGCCGGTCTACGAGGCGCTGGCGCAGTTCGTGCCGCACGTGGTGGTCACGCATCCGCTGGTCCCGCGCGACAACCTGGCGCTGGCGCGGCTGATGGGCGGGATCTTCGGCGCGCAGGCGGCGGCCGAGGCCTGGTGCGCCGGGTTCGAGGCCGAACTGGCGCGGCTGCGCGCCGCGCCGCCCGGCCCCGCGCGCACGGTCCTGTATTGCATCTGGCAAGACCCCTGGATGAGCGTGTCCAAGGACACGTATATCGCCGCCATGCTGGCCGAACTGGGCTGGAAGGTGCCCGATCTGGGGCCGGAGCGCTATCCCCGTTTCGACTGGTCGCAGGCGCTGGTGGACGGGCTCGACGCGGTGCTGCTGTCGACCGAACCCTATCGCTTCACCGACGCGCACGCGGACGCGCTGGAAAAGCAGGTCGGCATTCCCGTGCTGCTGGTCGATGGCGAGATGATGTCGTGGTATGGCAGCCGCGCGCTGGCAGGCCTGCGCTACCTGTCCGTGCTGAGGACGATGCTGGAAGGAAGCCCGCACGGGGCGGGCTGACGGCAGGCCCGGACGGGCCCGCCGGAACCGGATCACATATCCGTCAGATGCTTGTCGGCAGTCGGATCCTCGGTGTGCGTGATCGAGGCGGCGCGCTGCTTGTCGTGCAGGCGGCCCAGTGCGCTGTCGAGCGCGCGCGCCAGCTTGCCGCCGGCATTGTTGATGGCCTGGTGCAAGTCGGTCGCATGCTCATGGATGACGATCGGCGCAATGCCGGTCAGGCGCGCTTCGAGCATGCATGAATTGCCGCCGTCGGCCTTCTTCTCCTTGTTTTCGTTACTCAAGTGCACGTCAACGCGATTGACCTGGTCGCCGAAGCGACCGATCGAGGAGCGCACGACTTCCTGCACATGTTCGTCCAGGCCTTGATGTTTATTGATGGTGTTGTCGGTGTTTACATTGATCTGCATGAATGGCTCCTGTAAGTCACTACGGCTTCATCTTACACGCATCGCGATTTTCGCCGCGTACGCGCGAATGGTCGTTTTGATAATGGCAGAAAAGCACCGATGTTGCCGATTTTCCACATGGCAAGAATTCATTCGCCTTGTAGGAGTGCTCCTACTAAAATTGGCAAATTCGTTCAATTCTATCGAATTGTTGCATGTGTCTGTTCCGTATTAACGTTCCTGTCCAGATTCAAGCAGTGGAAAAAACCGAAAAAAGCGCAGGCAACAGGTGGCTCGACCCGGTGCTCGTCAACAACAATTGGAAAACAAGATGAATTTCATGCAACTAAAAATCGGTCAGCGCCTTGCGCTCGCCTTTGGCCTCGTGCTGGTACTGCTGGCCGTGGTCCTGGGGACTGGCGTCCTGAAACTGAGCGCGATGAACGACCTGCTGGTCAAGGTGGTCGAAGTGAACAACGCGCGCATCGAGGCGGCTGGCACGATGCGCGACAACCTGCGCCTCATATCGATCGCGGTGCGCGATATCACGATCATCTCCGACGACGCCCTGATGCAGGAGCAATCGGCTGCGATCGTCAAGGCGCGTGAAGCCTACGATGCCGCAGCGGGCGCATTGGCCGCGTCGGTCACGTCCGCAGAAGGCAAGGCCCAGCTTGCCGCTACCGCGGCCGCATCGGCCAAGGTGCTGCCGCTGGTCGCCCGTGCCGAGTCGCTGGCGCGCCAGAACGACCTGGAAGCCGGCCGCGAATTCCTGCGCACCGAGTTCGTGCCCGCCATGCGCGGCTGGGCGGTGTCGATCGACGAGATCATCGCCCTGCAAACGACCCGCAACCTCGAGGACCAGGGGCACGGCCAGGATGCGTATCGCGATGCGCAGACGCTGATGTTCGGCGTAGGCGCGCTGGCCTTGCTGGCGGCCGTCGTGGTCGCATGGCGCATCACCCGCTCGATCACCCGTCCGCTGAACCAGGCGGTCGAGGTCGCGCGCACCGTCGCCGCGGGTGACCTGAGCAGCGATATCGAGGTCACCTCTACCGACGAAACGGGGCAGCTCCTGAGCGCCCTGAAGGAAATGAACGGCAACCTGCGCGACATCGTCGGCCAGGTGCGCACCGGCACCGAGACCATCGCCACCGCTTCGGACGAGATCGCGTCGGGCAACCTCGACCTGTCGGCGCGCACCGAGCAGCAGGCCAGCTCGCTGGAGGAAACCGCTTCGTCGATGGAAGAACTGACCTCGACCGTCAAGCAGAACGCCGAACACGCCCGCCAGGCCAACGGCCTCGCGCGCTCGGCCTCCGACGTCGCGACCCGCGGCGGCGCCGTCGTATCCAGCGTGGTCGAGACCATGGGCGCCATCCATGCGTCGGCCAGCAAGATCGTCGACATCATCTCGGTCATCGACGGCATCGCCTTCCAGACCAATATCCTGGCGCTGAACGCGGCGGTCGAAGCGGCGCGCGCCGGCGAGCAGGGCCGCGGCTTCGCCGTGGTGGCGAGCGAGGTGCGCAACCTGGCCCAGCGCTCGGCCAGCGCCGCCAAGGAAATCAAGACCCTGATCGACGATTCGGTATCGAAGGTCGACGAAGGCAGCCGCCTGGTGAGCCAGGCCGGCACCACCATGAGCGAGATCGTGGTGAGCGTCAAGCGCGTGACCGACATCATGGGCGAGATCTCGACCGCCAGCCACGAGCAGGAAAACGGCATCGAGCAGATCAACCAGGCGGTCAGCGAGATGGATGCGGTGACCCAGCAGAATGCGGCCCTGGTCGAGGAAGCGGCCGCCGCCGCCCAGTCGCTGAAGGAACAGTCGGCGCGCCTGGCAGAGACGGTCAGCGTGTTCAACCTGGGCAGCGGCCAGCGCCGGACCGGCGCGGTGCGCACCGGCGCCGCCGTGTCGGGCGCGGCATCGAACGGGCGCGCGCTGGCCGTCGCCTGACGCCGGGCTCAGCTTCCGCGCGCCTTTTCGTGGTGCGGGAAGCGGTCCATCTTCGACAGCACCGGGAACAGCACCGCCCACAGCCCGGTGACCGCCAGCGTGGCCACGCCGCCCAGCAGGATGGCGCGCGTCAGGCCCAGCCAGCCGGCGGTGACGCCGGATTCGAACTCCCCCAGCTCGTTCGAGGCGCCGATGAACACCGAGTTCACGGCGCTGACCCGGCCGCGGATCTCGTCCGGCGTCTCGTACTGCACCAGCAGGTGGCGGATGTAGACGCTGACCATGTCGCCCACGCCCAGCAGGAACAGGGCGGCGAGGGCGACGGGGAAGCTGTCGGTCAGGCCGAGCAGGATCACGCACACGCCGTACAGCGCGACGCCGCCGAACATCCAGGCGCCGACCCGGCGCGTGATCGGGAACATCGCCAGCGTGATCGAGCACAGGGCGGCGCCGATGCCCGGAGCGGTGCGCAGGAAACCGAGGCCGGTCGGCCCGGCCGCCAGCACGTCGTGGGCATAGGCCGGCAGCAGGGCGGTGGCGCCGCCGAACAGCACCGCGAACAGGTCCAGCGAGATCGCGCCCAGCACGACCGGGCGCGAGCGCACGAAGCGCAGGCCTTCGAGCAGGGTATGCCAGCTGACCGGCGCCTTGTTGATGACCTGCTGGATGCTGCGCGTGTTCGAGATCAGGAGCACCGCCAGCGCCAGCAGGCAGCTCGAGGTCATGTGCACGACCTGCGCGCCGAACACATACAGCAGGCCGCCGACGATCGGCCCGGCGATCATCGCCACGTGCATGGTCGACGAGCCGAGCGCCACGGCCTGGCCGAACTCGCGGTCGGAGACCAGGTTCTTGAGCACCGCCTGCGAGGCCGGCATCATGAAGGCGCGCGCGCTGCCGAAGACCACCAGGATCGCGAACACCGGCCAGATCACGCTGCTGCCGCTGGCGGTGAAGGCGACCAGCAGCGCGCTGCACAGCAGCTGGACCGCCATGCAGGCCATGACGATGAGGCGCCGGTTATGGCGGTCGGCCACGTGCCCGGCCCACAGGATGAACACCAGGAACGGCGCGAACTGCGCCAGGCCGATCAGGCCGAGGTCGAACAGGCTGCCGGTGATCTGGTACACCTGCCAGCCGATCGCCACGCTTTGCATCTGGACGGCGAAGGTCGCCAGGAAGCGGGCGGAGAGATAAAAGGCGAGGTTACGGTTGCGCAGCACGCCAAGGCGGCCGGAGGGCGACATCGGGGACATGGATCGATCGGAGCGACGGAAGAACCCGTCATTGTGCCCGAAGATGCGCCGCCGCGTCCGGGCGGCGGCGCATGCGGTCAGCCGTTGGCCAGGTCGGCCTCGGTGGTGAACGAATCGGCGAAGAACTCGTCTTCCGGCAGGCCGCACAGCGCGGTGTAGTCGCGGCGCGCCGAATCGACCATGACCGGGGCGCCGCAGGCGTACACCTGGTGGCCGGACAGGTCGTTCAAGTCCTGCATGACGGCCGCGTGCACGAAACCGGTGCGGCCCGTCCACCCGTCCTCGGGCAACGCATCCGAGATCACCGGCACATAGGTGAAGTCGGGCAGCGTGGTTTCCCAGGCGCGGCACAGCTCGTCCATATACAGGTCTTGCGGACGGCGGCCGCCCCAGTACAGGCGCACCGGCCGCGCGGACTTCAGGTGCATCAGGTGCTCGACCAGCGCCTTGACCGGGGCGAAGCCGGTGCCCGAGGCCAGCAGCACGATCGGCTTGTTCGATTCTTCGCGCAGGAAGAAGGTGCCGAGCGGGCCTTCGAAGCGCAGGATGTCGCGCTCCTTCATGGCGCCGAACACGTGGTCGGTGAACAGGCCGCCCGGCAGGTGGCGGATATGCAGTTCGAGCGGACCTTCGAACGACGGCGCATTGGCGATCGAATAGGCGCGGCGCTTGCCGTCCTTGAGCAGGAATTCGATGTACTGGCCGGCGCGGTAGGCCAGCAGCTCGTTGGCCGGCAGCTGCAGGTTGACGATCGCGACGTCGGGCGCGGCGCGGCGGATGGCGGCGACCCTGGTCGGCATCTTGCGCAGCGGGTAGTCGGAGCTGCCGCCGACTTCGCGCGCCTCGATCACCAGGTCGGCGCTGGGCACGGCGCAGCAGAACAGCGACATGCCGGCGGTCTTTTCGAGGTCGGACAGGGCGCGCTGCTGGTGCGGCTTGTGCTCGACCGCGCCATCGACGACCTTGCCCTTGCAGGAGCCGCAGGCGCCATTCTTGCAGCCATAAGGCAGGCCGATGCCGGCGCGGATCGCCGCGGAAAGGACGGTTTCATCGGCCTCGCAGGTGAACTGGCTGCCGCTGGGCTGGACGGTGATCTGGAAGGTCATGCGAGTCGGTGGTTGGGCGCGAGAGCGCAAGTGGTTGATCCGATGGCGGTTTCTGTTGCAGGGCGTTATTCTACACCGGCCCCGGTCTTGCCGGGCGCCGGCGTCGGCCCTGTGCTACAGTGCCGCCGTCCCTGTCCACCTCATTCGATGCCATGCCCGCCTGCGCCGCCTTCGCCCGTCCCCGCCTGCTCATCGTCGGCTGCGGCGACGTCGGCATGCGCCTGTTGCCGCTGCTGGCCGCGAAGGTCCGGGTATTCGCCGTGACCAGCCGGCCGGAACGGCGCGCCGAACTGTGCGCGCTGGGCGCGGTGCCGGTGCTGGCCGACCTCGACCGGCCCGCGAGCCTGGAGCGCTTGCGGCATCTCGCGCCGTGGGTGCTGCACCTGGCGCCGCCCCAGCCGGATGGCGAACACGATCGGCGCACGCGCCGCCTGGCGGCGGCGCTCGGCCCGGTCACGCGCATGGTGTACGTGAGCACGAGCGGCGTGTACGGGGATTGCGGCGGCGCGCTGGTGCCCGAACACCGGCCGGTCGCGCCGCGCAATGCGCGCGCGCGGCGGCGCGTGGACGCCGAACGCGTGCTGCGCGCCTGGGCCCTGGCCAATGGCACGGCCTTGTCGATCCTGCGGGTGCCGGGCATCTATGCCGACGACCGCCTGCCGCTGCGCCGGCTGGAGCAGGGCACGCCGGCATTGCGCGCGCAGGACGACGTCTACACCAGCCACGTGCATGCCGACGACCTGGCGCGCATCGTGCTGGCGGCGCTGTGGCGCGGACGGCCGGGCCGGGTGGTGCACGCGGTGGACGGCACGCGCATGAAGATGGCCGATTATTTCGATGCGGTGGCCGACGCCTTCGATCTCGCGCGCCCGCCGCGCCTGGCGCGCGCCGACCTGGAGGGCGCGGTGTCGCCGATGCTGCTGTCCTTCATGTCGGAATCGCGACAGCTCGACGACACGCGCCTGCGGCGGGAACTGCGGGTGCGCCTGCGCCACCCCGACGTCGCCACGACGCTGGCGCGGCTGGGGGTATCACGCGACACCGGCATGGATTCGTCAACATGACTGACAGTCTGTATAATTTCGCGTCCCGCGAAAATAGCCATATAAATGCAGATGGTTTGCCTTATTTTGCTAATTTTTGGCGGTTCAGCGTCTTAAATAGCAAATAAATAATAAATACCTGAAAAAGCCATGCCGATCCGTCGCCTGCCGCCCGGCGCCGAGTACGATCCCCAACCGGGTCCTCGACGCCATCATTTCCCGCCTGCGCCTGAAGAACGATGCCGCCCTGTCGCGGCTGCTCGAAGTGGCGCCGCCCGTGATCAGCAAGATCCGCCACGCCACGCTGCCGATCGGGGCCACGCTGCTGATCCGCATGCACGAGGAGAGCGATTTCAGCATCGGCGAATTGCGCGCGCTGATGGTCAAGGACTGCGGCGGCGCCGCGCAGGCGCACGCCTGATAGGACTGCAGCCCGCATGGCGGCGACGGCCGCCATGCAGGCTGCAGAGTTAGGCTGAACCCCGGGCTGTACCTGGGGCTGAACCCCGGGCTGAACCCCGGGCTGGACTTCAGGCGGCTTGCGCGTCCTTGCCCGGGGAGGCGCACCATGCGGTGTCGCCGACCCTGGTCAGCTGCCTGCCCGGGGAGGCGCACCACGCGCTGTCATCGGCCCGGGCGGCCTGCTGGCCGGGGGCGGCGCACCAGGCGCTGTCATTGGCCTTGGCGGCCTGGGCCTGCTTGCCCGGGGAGGCGCACCAGGCCGCATCGCCCTTGACGACCACGCCGAACTCGGCTTCGTAGATTTCACGCATGCGCTCGCCGGCGCGCAGGCGTTCGCCGTCATCGGCGCCGGCGCCCATGCCGACGTAGGGGTAGTGGTGCAGGAAGAAGCCGAAGGTGGCTTCGCAATCGCGTGCGTATTTCATGGTGTCGAGGATGTGGTAGTGCCAGAAGGTGTCGACATCCACCGTCGGCGACGCGCCGTCGTCCGGGTATTTTTTCATCAGGAACAGGAAGCGCCGGTATTCGGCTTCCACCGCGTTGGCGCGCAGTTCGGACCAGCCTTCGCCCGATTCGACGTGCATCAGTTTCATCTTGATGGGGGTCAGGTCAAGGGCTTCGAACACTGAAAATTCGGTTTTGGTCGACATGGTATTCACCTCGTTAGATTGGTAATGGCGCTGCGGTATCCCTGTTCGGCGTGGCGGAGAATGCTGGCGGTGCCGGCTTGCGACATGACCTCTTGCTGGATCATGCTTCTGTCATGTCCGTATTGACCCTTGACAGTGATAGAAATTGTCGTGCGGATTCTCACCTCAACTGTTGAGCTTGCTCAAACTCTTCCCGCAATTGCAGCGTCTGTTGCAACACCGCGTCATGCGGCCGGCCGGCGTCATGCGGCAACCGGCACGGTCGCCGGCGCGTCCGGGTGCGCGGCGTCGCCGTTGCCGAACATGAAGGTGACCGGGATCGACACCACCACCGTGGTGCCGACATCGAGGCCGCTGCTGATCGAGAACGAGCCGCCCAGGATGCCGACCCTTTCCTCGATCCCGACCAGTCCGAACGAGCCGAGGCGGTTGCGGCTGCCCGGCTGCATGCCGACCCCGTTGTCGCGGATCGTCATGGTCAGCATGTCGGCCTGCTGCTGCAGCGCGATCCTGACCCGGGTGGCGCGCGCATGGCGCGCCACGTTGTTGAGCGACTCCTGCAGGATGCGGAAGAAAGCGGTGGCGCAACCGTCGTCGATGCGGTGCTCGCCGTCGTCGTCGACCAGTTCGCACTCGATGCCGGTGCGGCGCGCGAAATCGGCCACCTGCCAGTCGACCGCCGCCGACAGGCCCAGGTCCAGCACGTTCGGCCGCAGGTCGTTGATGATCTGGCGCACGCTGCGGATGGTGACGTCGATCTGGCGCACCGTGGCGTCGGCGCGCGCATGCAGGCGGCGGTGGCCGCCGCGGGTGCGGTTGGCCAGGAACTCGGCCTCGATCTTGAGCGCCAGCAGGTTCTGCGCCAGGTCGTCGTGGATCTCGCGCGCGATCCGCTTGCGCTCGCCTTCCTTGATCTGCTCGGCGTGGGCGGCCAGCAGGCGCAGCTTCTCGTGGCTGGCCTGCAGCTTGGCCTGGCTGGCGCGCAGCTCGCGCGTCATCTCCTCGGCCATGCGCAAGGCATTGCGGCGCGACGAGGCCAGGGTCTGGAACAGGGCGTAGAGCAGGGCGGTGCTGATGCCGGCGGCAAACGCGGCCAGCCACGGGTAATACATGTCGAAGCGCGTGTACAGCGCCGATTTCGGGATGCTGAAGTCGGCGCGCCACACGCGCTGGTTGAATTCGATCGGCAGGCTGGCGGCGAACACGCTGCCGTCGTCGGGCGGCGCCTCCGGGGCGGGGCGTTCGGGACTGGCCAGGCTGTCATACAGGACGGCGCTGGGCGGCGCCTCGCCGGGCTCGGGCGGCAAGGCCGTCAGTTCGGTCAGGACCAGGCGCGCGCCCCGGATCGGAAACTCGTCGAGCACCCCGCCCACCAGGCGCGCGACCCCGAAGCCGATGCCGACCGAGCCGATATAGGCCAGGCGCCGCGCCTCGACCGAGTCGGTCGGCAAGTCGGCGCGGTACACCGGCAGCCGCAGCGCCAGGCCGCTCCGGTTGGGGCCCGGGAACAGCTCGATGCGGGTGCCCGAGGCGCTGGGCAGGCCGCTATCGCGCGCATTGGCCAGTACGCGCCGGGTGGTGCCGCGCGCTTCCAGGTCCATGCCCAGCTTGGTGAGCGAGTGCGGCAGCAGGGGTTCGATATAGACCAGTACCGTATAGGTATGGCGGTCGGGGTCGGCCAGCAGCGGCTCGTAGTGGTGCACGCCGCGCCGCGCCAGGCGTCCCCGCAGTTCCTCGTTCAGGGCCGGCAGGCCGGACGCCTGGACGTTGCGCGCATAATTGATGACTTCGATGCCGGGGAAGTTGCGCTTGATGTCCAGCTGCTGCACGTATTGGCGGAACTGGTCGGCCGAAATGTCGGGCGCGGCGCGAAACAGGCCGGCCGCCCCGCGCAGCACGTCGCTATAACTCTTGACGCGGGCGTCGATCGTGTACTGGGAGGCGCGCGCCATGCTGCGAAAGCGTGCGTGGGCATCGCTCTCGATCGCTTCGGCCGTGGTGAAATAGCCCAACGCGCCGAAGGTCAGCGACAGCAGCATGCCCGTCAGCAGGGTGGCCGGCGCGAACATCCCGGGATGGCGGTCTGGGGGCATGCGATGGTCTCTAGGACAACACGACGACGCACCAGGCGCGTCCAATGTGAATACGCTAAAGCAATAGTGGCAGGGGCAGGAGCTAGCAGGTCTGCTAGGTTTTGTAAAAAGGCGTCAAAAAACGGCGCCCGGCTCCAGCTGGAGGGGGCGCCGCGGGGCGCGCACCGGCCTGGCGCCGGTGGCGGAGGGTGACTGGCGATCAGTTGAAGCTCAGCCCGTTATTGCTGGCGTTGCTGACCTTCTTGCCCTTCAGGTCGACGGTGAAATGGTCGCTCGGCTTGGCCGAGCCCAGGCCCTTGAGAATGGCGAACACCTGCTTGAACTGGTTCTGGAACGGCACGTGCACCGGGTTCTGGTCGGACGGCTTGTCGCCGACCTTGACGATCGCCGCCGGGGCGGCCGGGAAAGCCGCCATCAGCAGCTTGTACTGGTTCACGCGTTGCTGGCCCATATCGCGCAGGGCCAGTTCGCCCGCGTACACGGTGCGGTGGAAGTCGCCATAGAAATCGTAGGCCGTGATGGCGGCGAAGTCGTCCAGGCGCAGGCCGGCGGCGGTGGCCAGCCTGTCGGCGCGCGCGGTGGCCTCGCGCCAGTCGGTGGCCAGGGTCGAGGCGGCGACCGGGGCGCCGCTGGCCGTGCCCGGTGCGGCGCAGGCGGCGGTGAGGGGCACGACGCCTGGTGCATCCTTCAGCTGGGCCAGGGTCACCCTGGTCTGCAACTGCGACAGGATCAGCATCTGCTTGCCGTCCAGCGCCATCGCCGCTTCCTTCATCTCGCATGGCCAGTACTCGTCCATGAAACGCAGGCGCGACAGTTCGCCGAAGTATTGGTGGGTGTATTCGCCGTAGGAACGGGTCTCGAGGATGTCGCGGTCCCAGCGCTTGGCGGCGTCGCCTGGCGCCGAGCTGCCCTTCAGGTAGTCGTTCTCGACCACGTAGTGCGGGAACAGTTCGGCAAAGCGCGGCACCGTGTTGAGCGGCATGGTCTGGACGTCGATCGTGTCCAGGTCCTTGTAGGTGACGATCTTGTAGGCGGCCCCGTACACCGCCAGCGATGGCGACTGCACATTGACCAGGTAGTTGCCGCCGGCATCCTGGTGGTCGTTGGTGCCGTTGAAGTGCATGTGGCCGCCGACGTGCAGGCGCAGGCCGGTCGCGGCGACCGCGTTGGCGACGGTCTGGTCGGGCACGCGCGCGGTCTGGAAGGCGCCCGACTTGAACACGGCCTTCATGGCCCCGGTCTGGTTGGCATAGAAGTCCATGGTCGGGTAGTGCGAGAAGGCCATCAATTGCTTGCCCTCGGCCTTGGCGCGGGCCGCCACCGACTTGATGTAGTCCATCAGGAACATCTTGTGGGTGATCACCTTGTTCCAGCCGGCGTTGCCGGCGCCGTCATAGCCCTTGAAGTCGTGCGGCCTGCTCGGGTCGAACTTCGCGTTCGGGACGAACACATTGGCGTCGATCGACAGCAGCCACAGGCCCTTGACCGGTTCCACCAGGTAGGTGCTGTCGATCATCTGGGTGCATTTGGTGAAGGGCTTGCCCAGTTTGGCCTCGCCGGCCGCCTTGTAGGCGCCGCCCGACCCCTCGAGGCAGATCTCGAACTGGCGGTTCCTGACCGCGGCCTGGGCCGATGCTTCCTCGAATGTGTACTTGCCGCCGCTGTACTTGCTGAACGGGGTTTCCCACAGCAGGTCGGCCTTGTTCGGCATGAAGCCGAACTCGGCCATCTTGGTCATCAGGCGTTCGGTGCCCTGCTCCATGACCTGGTCGGTGCAGATCACGGTCGGGTCCTTGGCGATGCAGGCCGGGTTGCCGGTGGCGAAGATCTTCTGTTCCTTGCCTTCTTTGGTCAGGAAATCGTTCTTGCCGGCTTCGTTGTCGTCGTAGGGCTCGACCGGATCGTGGTTGCCCGGCGCCAGGAAGAAGCGCATGCCCTTGGCCTGGTATTGCCTCATGATGGCGGCGATGCCGTCGACGTTCATCGGCTGGGCGTCGTCGGTATAGTCGCCTGGCAGCGCCACCACGCGGATGCCCTTGGCATAGGCGTCGTCCAGCGCCGCGAAGAAGGCGAAGTAGTTCTCGTTGAACAGGCGGGTCGAGGTCAGCTGCGCGTACATGGTGCGGATCGTCGCGTGCTTGCCGTCTTTGGTCGGGATGCCGGCGAACTGGCTGTTCTTGAAGTCGCCATACACGTCCTGGAAGTGCACGTCGCTCATGAAGGCGACGGGCGTGGGGACCGGGGCAGGTTCGGGATCCGGCGTCTGCACCGGCGGCGTGGTCGCGACCGGGGCGTCTGGGTCGCCCGGGCTGCAGCCGGCCAGCAGCGCGAGGGAGAGCGCGAGGGAGAGCGCGAGGGGAAGGGCGAGGGCGCGAGAAGCCGCGCCGGTCGGGCGTAAGCGGGTCATGCATAACTCCGGTCAACAATCATGGCCGGAAGGATGACAGTCTTGCATGACCGCCTTGTTACAAGGCGGCGTCTGGCCGCCTCGCAGCTTACTTGCCCCAGCTATCCTTCAAGGTGGTCACGCGATTGAACACCGGCTTGCCCGGCTGCGAGTCCACGCGGTCGGCCACGAAGTAACCGTGGCGCTCGAACTGGAAGCGCTGGTCGGCCACCGCGTCCTGCATGCCCGGTTCCAGGTAGGCGGTGACGGTTTCCAGGGCGTTCGGATTGAGCACCGACTTGAAATCCTTGCCGCCGGCATCCGGCTGCGGATCGAGGAACAGGCGATCGTACAAACGCACCTCGGCTTCCAGCGCGCTGGCCGCGCTGACCCAGGTGATATTGCCCTTGACCTTGTAATTATCGGCGCCCGGCGTGCCCGACTTCGAGTCCTCGAAGTACTTCACGTGCACCGCTGTCACCTTGCCGTCGGCATCCTTGTCGTAGCCGGTGCATTCGACCACGAAGCCGTACTTCAGGCGCACGCGGCTGCCCGGCTGGTCGCCGACTGGCGGCGTGAAGCGGAAGTAACCCTTGGTTGGGGTTTCCATGAAGTCTTCCTGCTCGATCCACAATTCGCGCGTGAACGGGAAGGTGCGCTTGCCCAGTTCAGGGTGGTGCGGGTGGACCGGCGATGAGCATTCGACCGACTCGCCCTCGGGGAAGTTATCCACGATCAGCTTCAGGGGACGCAGCACGGCGATCGCGCGCGGCGCCTTCGGATCCAGGTCGTCGCGCAGCGCGCCTTCGAGCGTGCCCATGTCGATCCAGCCGTCGGCCTTGGACACGCCGATGCGTTCGCAGAACAGCTGGATCGATTCCGGCGTGTAGCCGCGGCGGCGCAGGCCGACGATGGTCGGCATGCGCGGGTCGTCCCAGCCGGTCACGGTGCCGTCGTCGACCAGCGCACGGAGTTTGCGCTTGGAGGTGACGACATAGGTCAGGTTGAGGCGCGCGAATTCGTACTGGCGCGGCACCGGCTTCCGGAAGAAACCGCCCTCGGCCAGGGTCTCGACCAGCCAGTCGTAGAACGGGCGGTGGTCCTGGAATTCCAGCGTGCACAGCGAATGGGTGATGTTCTCGATCGCATCCGAGATCGGGTGCGTGTAGTCGTACATCGGGTAGATGCACCAGGCGTCGCCCGTGCGGTGGTGGTGCGCATGGCGGATGCGGTACAGGGCCGGGTCGCGGTTGGTCATGACCGGGGACGCCATCGCGTCTTCGCTCATCTTGGCGCGCAGGATGTGCTCGCCGTCCTTGTACTTGCCGGCCCGCATGTCGCGGAACAGCTGCAGCGATTCTTCGACCGGCCGGTTCCGGAACGGCGAATTGGTGCCCGGCGTGCCGAAGTTGCCGCGGTTTTTCGCCATGTCCTCGGCGCTCTGGCTGTCGACGTAGGCATGGCCCTTCTCGATCAGGTATTCGGCCATCCGGTACAGCTGCTCGAAGTAATCGCTGGCGTAGTACAGGTGTTCCTGGCCGTCGCGCTCCCACGAGAAGCCGAGCCACTTGACGCTGTCCATGATGGTGTCGACGTATTCCTGGTCTTCCTTCTCGGGATTGGTGTCGTCGAAGCGCAGGTGGCACAGGCCGGCGTAGTCGCGCGCCAGGCCGAAGTTCAGGCAGATCGACTTCGCGTGGCCGATGTGCAGGTAGCCGTTCGGCTCCGGCGGGAAGCGGGTGATGACCGGCGGCAGGCCGTCGCGGGCATGGGTGCCGGCGGCCAGGTCGGATTCGACGATCGCACGGACGAAATTCGACGACGGTGCATTGCCCGGCGCCGGGGTATTCTTGTCGTTGCTCATGAAATAGTTCTGAGAGGGTAAGTTGGCGAGCATTTTACCGTACCCGAAGGCGGCTGAGGTTGCCCGTGTCGCGGGCGGCGCGGCGGGCGCCGCGCCACGGCCGGCGTTTTCTATAGGATAATCTCGCTTTTACCGTTGTTGACTGCAGCCGGGAGAGTTTCTGTTGGAAAATTTATATGCGATCCTCGGCGTCGCGCCGAACGCCAGCGACGACGAGATCAAGAAAGTCTACCGCTCGCTGGCCATGCGCTACCACCCGGACCGCAACGGGGCGCCCGGCGCCGAGGCGCGGTTCAAGGCCGTGACCAAGGCCTACGAGGTCCTCTCCGATCGCAGCAAGCGCGAGGAATACAACCAGAGCGTGAACCACCGCATCGTGCTCGACGCCGATGCCGAGGCCTTCGAGCTGTGGCGCTCGCTGTTCGCGCTCAATGGCGTGAACCTGCCGTCGCACTGAGCGGCCCAAGATACATTACAGGACAACCATGAAGAACGTACATCCCGAATTCTCCTTCCAGTCGCGTGAACTGGAAGGCCAGATCGAGGGCACACTGGGCGACCCGCCCAACCGCAAGAACTACGACATGATGGTGAACGCGCTGGTGGCCGAATACGCCGACGGCGGCGGCATCGACGACGTCAACATGATGGCCTTCGCGCTGGTCGACAAGATCCGCTTCCTGGACCCGAAGGGCCTGATGCGCGAAGCGGCCGACTATGCCGACGGCGACCCCGCGCGCGTGTTCGCGATGGCCGAGTGCCAGGGCGACGATGGCAAGGCCATGTACGAAGGCATGACCGCGAATTATCCGGAACTGGCGCGCCAGGCCATCATTACCGCCTTCCTGTTCAAGAACCAGAACCGCTGGATTGATGACGACCAGTCGCTCGAGCAGCTCGGCCGCGACGACGACGGCGACGATGTCGACGACAACGGCGAAGCCACCGACGACTTCACCGGCCTGTTCGACGAAGGAGACCGCGATGAGCGATGACACCAAGAATTCGAACCTGCCGGCGCTGGTCAGCCAGGTCGGCGAACTGGTGCTGGCCGGCTCGCTGGAACATGCCGAAGAGGTGTTCTCGAAAGCCGCCGACGAGCATGGCGACTACGCCGTGGCGCAGGTCCTGACCGAGCTGCCGCCGCAAGTAACGGCGCTGCACCTGTCGGGCTTCGACGGCGCCAAGACGTCGCTCGCCACCATGCTGGTGCCGCCCAAGGCCTGGGCCGACAGCCTGGCCTTCATCGCCGCCACCTGGCCCGACAACCTGATCGAGGACGATCCCGAGCGCATCGCCGAGAACCTGTTCAACCACGTGCACGGCGTGGTCTATGCCCAGGACGACGAGGAGCGCCGCAACGAACTGCTCGAGGCGGCGTCGAGCACCGACCATGGCGCGACCGTGTTCGCCATCCTGTGGTCGCTGGCGCCGAAGGAGATCCTCGAAGTGGCGGGCGAGATCCTGTCGAAAGGGCGCTACGTGAGCGGCCAGACCAGCGCCGACAGCGACATCGTGCCGCTGGCGGTCGACCTGGCCAAGGCCACCGAGGATGGCTGGGAGCGTTCGCTGCTCGAGCTGTTTCCGGAGTTCCGCCACAGCGCCGAGATGGCCGAGATCGAGCTGCCCGACGATCCGGACGAAGAATCCGAATTCATGCAACGCTCGACCCGCGACCTGCTGCTGCGCCTGAGGAAGCAGGTGCCGTCGGTGCGCAGCCGCGCGGCCCGCAGCCCGCGCCGCAGCCTGGGCACGGACATCTTCTCGTGAGCGCAGGCGCCCCGAATATGTTGCCAGCCATCGTCATCGAACAACCCCCGCGCCTGGTGCGCGCGATCCGGCTGCTGCCGGGCGAAGCCACGCCCGAAGAAGCGGCGATCCTGGCCGACGAGCTGTCCGGGATCACCGCCATGGTGGCCGGGAAGTTCACCAACGACCGCACCGCCGAAGGGATCCAGCGCGCGCTGCTCCTGACCGTCGGCGGCGTGTCGCTGGGGCTGGAGCACCTGATCCAGAGCGAGGACGAAGGCGACCTGGACGCGCTCGACATCCTGGTCGGAGAGGGCGCCGAACACGCCTTCCAGACGGGTTTTCGCATGATCCGCGAACTGTCCGCGCTGCCGGAGGACAGCCTGGTAAGCGAGTACGACAACGACCCGGTGTACGCCCAGCGCCGCCTGAAGGAGCTGTTCATCGACATCTGCACCGCCGATCCGGGCGAATCGTGGTCGGGCTACGAACGCTTCCTGGGCCAGGTCCGGCAGCGCCAGCAAGTCCAGGCGATCGTCAAGGCCGCCGAATGGCTGCGCAAGAACCACTACGAAGGCCCGGTCAAGGACCCCGACCTGAACGCCGAAGGCGTGATCGCGATGGCGATCATCTTCGCGGCCGAGGGCGGCGCGCGCATCACGGCGCGCACCGGTCAGCGCGAGTTCGAGCGCTTCGTGAAGGCGCTGCGCAAGCACCAGCCCGACGTCGAGCAGGGCTGGGCCGAATTCATGGCGCGCATCCCGCCCGCCCACCAGGCCGTGATCGCCGAGCGCATCGACATCTACCGCAAGAGTTGCACGGTGCTGGAACAGATCGGCACGAGCGCGACCATCGGCCAGCTGATGGCCGAGCTGGAGAACTACGCCGGCTCCGAGCTGGATCCGGAGTACCCGTGAACGCCGCCGCGCGAGCATGAGCACCCCGGGCGCGCGCATCGTCTCCGGCAGCCCGGAATTCCGGCGCATCAACCGCGCGATGGCGTTCGGGGGCTTTTCGATTTTCGCCCTGCTGTACTGCGTCCAGCCGCTGATGCCGCTGCTGGGGAAGGACTTCAAGCTCAACCCGGCCCAGAGCAGCCTGGTGCTGTCGGTATCCACCGCCACCCTGGCGCTGGCGCTGCTGGGTTCATCGAGCGTGGCCGAGCGCTTCGGCCGCAAGACGGTCATGGTGGCCTCGATGATCAGCGGCGCGGTGCTGACCCTGGCCTGCGCCCTGGCCGCCAACTACACGCAGCTGGTGGCCGTGCGCGGCCTGATGGGCCTGATGCTGGGCGGCTTGCCGGCGGTCGCCATGGCATACCTGAGCGACGAGATCGAACCGACCTCGCTCGGCCTGTCGATGGGCATGTACATCAGCGGCAGCGCCTTCGGCGGCATGAGCGGACGGGTGATCGCCGCCTTCATCAGCGACTTCGCGTCGTGGCGGGTGGCGGTCGGGCTGCTCGGTGCGGCCGGGCTGGTCGCGGCCTGGGAATTCTCGCGCAGCCTGCCGCCGTCGCGCCATGGCGGCGCGCTGCCGGCGCGCGGGCCCGGCTTCGTCGACGGCCTGCGCATCCACCTGCGCGACCCGGGCCTGCCATGGCTGTTCGCACTGCCTTTCCTGCTGATGGGGGCGTTCGTGAGCCTGTACAACTACATCGGCTACCGCCTCCTGGCCCCGCCGTTCGGGCTGCGCCAGAGCGCGGTCGGGCTGCTGTCGCTGCTCTACCTGCTGGGCATCTTCAGTTCGATGTGGGCCGGCAAGCTGGCCGACCGCCTGGGCCGCCGCAACGTGCTGTGGCTGGTGATGGGGGCGATGATCGCGGGGTTATTGGTCACCCTGGCCGATTCGGTGCCGGCCGTGGTGCTGGGCGTGGGCCTGGCCACCTTCGGCTTCTTCGCCGCCCATTCGGTGGCCAGCAGCTGGGTCGGGCGGCGCGCGCGGCCGCCGCAGGCGCTGGCCTCGGGCATCTACCTGTTCTTTTATTACCTGGGCTCGAGCGTGGTGGGATGGTTCACCGGCTATGTGTACGAGCACCGGGGCTGGGACGGCGTGGTGGCGCTGCTGGGCGCAATCCTGGGGATCGGCATGCTGATCGCGCTGCGCCTGCGCCGGCTGGCGCCGGCGCCAGTCGCTTAGCGAGCCAGTCGCGCAGCCTGGCCGCTTCGCCGGTGCCCGGCTGCAGGGACGTCAGTGCGCGAACAATGCTTCGAACACCAAGCCTTGCATCACTGCCACCCGATGAGTCAACTCGACAGTGGCTGAGACCGGCGCGGAGGGGAAAGGGGCGCATAACGAATGCGAACAGCGCCAACGAAAACGCCACGCTGGGGCGTGGCGTCTCGGTCGGTCAGCGGCGCGCCGCGCGGTTCACCGGCGGGCGCGGGCCGCTGCCGGTCTTGCCCAGGTGGCGGAAGGTGATCCGGCCCTTGCTCAAGTCGTAGGGCGACAGCTCCAGGCTGACCTGGTCGCCGGCGATGATGCGGATGTGGTTTTTACGCATCTTGCCGGACGTATAGGCGATCAGCTTGTGGCCGTTTTCGCAATCGACGCGATAACGCGAATCCGGCAGCACTTCAGCGACGACGCCATTCATTTCGATGAGTTCTTCTTTTGCCATGATGGGCTCCTGTGAGTGTGAATACGAATCTCGGGCCGGCCTGGCGCGAAGGCGCACGGCGGGCAGGTGGTGCAGCCTGCGAGCAGGCGGTGTCAGGGTGAACGTGGCGGCGCAGCGCGAACGCTCCACCGGGAGTGACAAAGCCCGCGCAGGGCAGGCTTTCGGTTCGATGACAAGCGGTACTTCGTTCGGTGTCGTGCGGCCCTCGTCATCCGCAAGGGTGCCTCGCCATGGGGCTGCGCCGTGGGCGCAAGGTCGTCCGCATGCACACGATATGGGGACAGGACAGTAAATTTCCAGGGGCAATCGTCGTGGTCGTCACACGCCGCCATCCAATGCAGTCAAATGACCGATGCCGCAAAGCGATAGTGTAACACGATTGACTTTCTCTCGCTCATGCTTCGGTTCAATGACGATATAATCAGGTCAATATTTGTTGGTACCTTTTCTTATCGGTCGTTCCGCGTCCCGCAGCGGTGAGCGCATGCAGCGGCCTTTCCTCTGGACCGTCTTCATGAGCAACAGCAATTCGACGCGTATTTCTACCGGCATCCCCGGCCTCGACGACATTCTTGGCGGTGGCCTGACGCCGCAGCGGGTCTACCTCGTCGAGGGCTCTCCCGGCGCAGGCAAGACCACCCTCGGCCTGCAATTCCTGCTCGACGGCCAGGCCAGGGGCGACAGCGTCATGTACATCACCCTGTCCGAGACCACGGACGAACTGATCGCGGTGGGCCGCAGCCACGGCTGGGACCTGGGCGCGCTGGCGATCGTCGAGCTGGCGGGCGACGACGACCTGGACATCGATGCGCAGCAATCGGTATTCCACCCGTCCGAGGTCGAGCTGGCCGAGACCACGCGCAAGGTGATGGAGCGGGTCGACGCCCTGCGTCCGCAGCGGGTGGTGTTCGACAGCTTGTCCGAGGTGCGGCTGCTGGCCCAGAATCCGCTGCGCTACCGGCGCCAGATCCTGGCCCTGAAGCAGTTCTTCTCGGCGCGCGAGTGCACCGTGCTGCTGCTGGACGACAAGACCGCCGAAGCCGACCAGCACCTGCACAGCATCGCCCACGGCGTCATCAGCCTTGAGCAGATCGCGCGCGAATACGGCAAGGAGCGGCGCCGGGTGAGCGTGATCAAGATGCGCGGCATCAAATTCCGCGGCGGCTACCACGACTACACGCTGGAGACCGGCGGCATCGTCATGTATCCGCGCCTGATCGCGGCCGAGCACCTGCGCGACTTCACCGCCGAGATCGGCACAAGCGGCTCGGCCGAGCTGGACATCCTGCTCGGCGGGGGGCTGGTGCGCGGCACCAACACCCTGATCGTGGGGCCGTCCGGCGTCGGCAAGACCACGCTCACGACCCGCTGCCTGCTGGCGGCCCTGGAGCGCGGCGAGCGGGCGGCGTACTACCTGTTCGACGAGGGGTTGGGCACCTTCTACACGCGCAGCATCCAGCTCGGGCTCGACCCGCGGCCTTACATCGACAGCGGCCAGCTCAGCATCGCCCACATCGACCCGGCCGAACTCTCGCCGGGCGAGTTCGCGCAGATGCTGCGCGACGCGGTCGAGCAGCGCAAGACGCGCTTCATCGTGATCGACAGCCTGAACGCCTACCTGCAGGCGATGCCGGGCGAGCATTTCCTGATCCTGCAGATGCATGAGTTGCTCTCCTACCTGAACCAGCAGGGCATCACGACCGTGATGATCCTCGGCCAGCACGGCATGATGGCCGAGGCGCGCACCGACATCGACCTGAGCTACCTGAGCGACAGCACGGTGCTGCTGCGTTTCTTCGAGGCCAATGGCCGGGTGCGGCGCGCGATCAGCGTCATCAAGAGCCGCACCACCCAGCACGCCGTGACCATCCACGAGATGCAGCTGGGCGAGGGCGGGGTGCGCATCGGGGCGCCGCTCGACGGCTTCGCGGGCATCCTGGCCGGCATCCCCAACTACGATGGCGCGACGCCCATGATGACGCCGCCCGCCAATGAGCCCGGATAGCCCGCGCGACGAGCGGATCCTGGTATTCGCGCCGCTCGGGCGCGATGCCGAGGTCATGGCGACGGTGTTGCAGCGCGATGGCCTGGCCTGCGAGATTGTGGCCGGCTTTGCCAGGCTGGCGGCCGCCATCGGCGAGGGCGCCGGCGCCGCCATCGTGGCCGAGGAAGCGCTGCACGACGTCGACGATGCCGGGCTGCGCGCCTGGCTCGCGCGCCAGGAGCCATGGTCCGACTTCCCGTTCATCGTGCTGCTGGGGAAGGCATCGAGCCGGCAGACCGACAACCGCGCGCGCCTGGGCGACCTTGGCAACGTGATCCTGCTCGAGCGCCCGCTCAATGCCCAGACCCTGCGCAGCGCCACCGTCTCGGCCCTGCGGACACGGCGCCGCCAGTACCAGGCGCGCGACGTGCTGGCCGATCGCGAGCGCACCGCCGCGAGCCTGCAGCGCAGCCGCCAGGAACTGGTGAGGCTCAACGAGACGCTCGAATCGCGCATCGACGAACGCACCCGCGCGCTGGCCCAGGCCAATGACCGCCTGATGAACGAGATCATCGAGCGCGAGCGGGTACAACAGGCGATGGCCCAGTACCAGAAGATGGAGGCGGTGGGACGCCTCACCGGCGGCATCGCGCATGACTTCAACAACCTGCTCAACGTGGTCCAGGGCAGCCTGGACCTGATCCTGTTGATGTCGAAGGACGAGGTGGCGCGCGGCCGCGCCGAGATCGCGCGCAAGGCGTGCCAGCGCGGCGGCAAGCTCACTCGCCAGCTGCTGGCCTTCGCGCGCAACCAGAGCCTGGACCTGCGCGAGACCCATGTCGGCGCCTTGTTCGACGGCGTGCGCGAGCTGGTCGCGACCTCGCTCGGGTCGCGGGTCAGGCTGCGCTTCGAGGTGGACCAGGACTGCCCGCCGGTGCTGGCCGACGGCAACCAGATGGAGATGGCGCTGCTGAACCTGGCCATCAATGCGCGCGACGCGATGCCCGACGGCGGCGAGCTGGTGTTCGTCGCCGCCTGCGACGGTCCGCCGCCGGGCTTCCTGCCGCCGGGCGACTATGTGCGCATCGCCGTCACCGACAGCGGCGAAGGCATGCCGCCCGAGCTGGTGGCCAAGGTGTTCGAGCCCTTCTTCACGACCAAGGGCGTCAAGGGCACCGGCCTGGGCCTGAGCCAGGTGTACGGCATGGCGCAGCAGTCGGGCGGCGCCGCGCGGATCCTCAGCGAACCCGGCGTCGGCACCACGGTGGAGATCTGGCTGCGCACGGCGACCGGGGCCGAGGATGCCGAACCGGCGCCGCGCGCGAGCCTGCCCGCGGCGCGCCAGGCGGCGCGCATCCTGATCGTCGAGGACGACGATTTCGTGCGTGAGTCGATGGTGTCGTCGCTCGAGGCCCTTGGCCACACGGTGCGCCAGGCGCCGGATGGCGAGGCCGGCCTGCGCGCGCTGCACGACGAGCGGCCCGACCTGCTCATCACCGACTACCTGATGCCGGGCATGACCGGCGCCGAACTGATGCAGCGTACGCGCGCCATGTTTCCCGGCCTGCCGATGATCATCGCCACCGGCTATGCCGACATGAAGGTCATCGAGCAGGTCATCCACGACGACGTCGTGCTGCGCAAACCCTTCCAGCTGGCCGAGCTGGCGGTGAGCGTGGGCCAGGCGCTCGACCGCACGCGCGCGCGACAGGACTGACATGCAAGCGTGCAGGGCGCTTTCGCCTGCCTGACTATAATTGCCTCCGTGACGACTGCATCCGACCATTTCGACTATGAAGCGCACCTCGCCGCCTGCGCACGCGGCGACCGGCAGGCGCTGCGCCGCCTGTACGACCGGGAGAGCATGCGCCTGCTCGGGGTGGCCCTGCGCATCGTGCGCGAGCGCCAGGCGGCCGAGGACGTGCTGCACGACGCGTTCGTGAGCATCTGGACCCGCGCCGCCAGCTTCGACGCCACGCGCGGTTCGGGCCGCGGCTGGATGTATACCGTGGTGCGCCACGCGGCGCTGGACGCGGTGCGCGACGGCGCGCGCGACGTCAACGTCGACCAGGAGGCGCTCGACGCCCTGGGCGGCGAGGCCTTCGATCCCGGCATGCAGGACGCCTTCGAACTGCGCCAGGACATGGGACGCCTGCACGATTGCCTGAACCGGCTCGATGTCGCCAAGCGCAACAGCATCCTGCATGCCTATGTGGACGGCTTCTCGCACAGCGAGATCGCCGAGCGGCTCAAGTCGCCGCTGGGCACCGTCAAGGCCTGGATCAAGCGCGGCCTGAGCGCGTTGCGGGAGTGCATGGTATGACGCCGGTCCACGATCCCGACGAGCTGGCCGGCGAATACGTGCTCGGCACCCTGTCGCGCGCGCGCCGCCGCGAGGTCGATGCCATGCTGCCGAAGGATGCCGCCTTGCGCGCGGCCGTCGCCTATTGGGAAGAACGCCTGCTGCCGCTGAGCGCGCTGGTCGAGCCGGTGGCGCCGCCCGCCGCCCTGTGGCCGCGCATCGAGCGCAGCCTGGGGCCTGCCTCCCTGCCGGCGCGCCCCCCTGCGCCAGGCTGGTGGGAGCGCCTGGGCCTGTGGCGGGCCCTGGCGGCCGGCAGCTTCGCGGCCGCCGCGGTCATGGCGGTGGTGGTCGGGGTGGATCTGCACCAGGTGGAGCAGCCGCGTTACATGGTGGTGCTGGCCGCGCCGCAGACCGCGGGACCGGGCTGGGTGCTGGAGCTGGTCAGCGACGATACGCTGCGCCTGAAGCCGCTCGTCAATACGGCGCTTCCCGCCGATCGCGCGTTGCAATTGTGGACCAAGGCCGACGACTGGGAAGGTCCGGTCTCGCTGGGCCTGGTCAAGCCCGGAGAATCGGTCGAGGTCAAGCTCGCCAACCTGCCGAAAGTGGTGCCGAACCAGCTGTTCGAGATCACCCTGGAACCGGCCGCCGGTTCACCGATCGGCCGTCCGACCGGGCCCATACTCTACATCGGGCGCGCGGTCAGGATATAAGTGCCTCTGCCGGCAGGTGGGAGAGGCACGGACGGCGGCCCGCACGCCGCCGCCCGTGCCGGTCAGCGCAGCCAGATCGCGATATCGCGCAGACCTGGCGTGCCGCTGCCGATCACCGAGGTGGCCGGCGTCGCCGCGCCGTTCACCGGGATGCCCGCGCCGGTGGCCAGGTTCACCCGGTACAGCGAGCTCGGACCGCCGGCCGTGGTGCGCAGCGCCGCCAGCACCAGGCCGTTTTCTCCGCCGCCGATATCCATGCCGCCGTCGCCCGCCACCGTTACGCCCAGCGGACCGACGTCGACCAGGGTGCCGTCGTTCGGCGGATTCTGCAGTGCCAGCACCGAGCTGGCGCCGTCGACGTCGAACAGCTGGGTCGCCGTGGCGTTCGGGACGCTGTTGGTATAGGCAGCGGCGGCGACGATCGGCGCCACGCCGGCGCGGTTGATATTGCCGTCGGTGATGGTGGCGCCGGTATCGACATTGATGCGCAGGCTCTGGCCGGTGTTGCCGATCACGCGCAGGCGGTCGGCCACCGGGTTGAAGTCGACGGCGAAGGCGGTGCCCTGCATGCCGGTGTACGGCGCGCTGCTGTCCGCGGCATCGGCGGCGAGCGTGGCCTTGACGGTGGCGGCGCCGGTAGCCGGGTCGATCGTGACCAGGCGCGCGGTCGAGGTGAGGCCATACAGCATGCCGTCCTTGGGGCGCACGTCGATGCCGACCAGGGTCTCGCCGCCGGCCAGGCCGCTGATCGCGACATTGGTATCGATCGTGTTCGGCGAACTCACCTTGAAGCCCAGCAGGCGATTGTCGTCCGCCAGGCCGAGCACCACCGGCGCGGCGGCGCCGCGCAGCGCGATGCCGCGGATGTCTTCGGTCACGCCGAGCGCGCCGATCAGGGTGGCCGGGGCGCTGGTGGCGGCCAGGTTCACGCCATACAGGTTGCGCGCGCCGCCGACGGTGGCGACCAGATAGCCCATGTTCGTGCGCGCATCGATGTCGAAGCCGTTGGCGGCGCCGACGGTCACGCCGAGCGGCACCGGCATGGCCAGCTTGCCGTCGTTGGGCGGGTTTTGCGTGTACAAGGTCGAGTTGGCGCTGTCGATGCCGTACAGGGTGGTGGAAGCGGTGCCGGCGAACGCGTTGGTATAGGCCGACGCCGAGATCGCGGTATTCGCCGCGCCGCCATTGATGCTGCCGTCGGTGGTGGTGGCGCCGGTGTCGACATTGATGCGCAGGCTCTGGCCGGTATCGCTGACGATGCGCAGGCGGTCGGCCATCGGGTTGAAGTCGACGCCGAAGCTGGTCCCGGCCAGCGCGGTAAACGGTTGCGTGGTGTCGGCGGCGTCGGCTGTCAGGCGCGATTGGTTGGTGGCCGCGCCGGTGGCGGCGTCCAGCGTGTACAGGCGGCCGGTCGAACCGACGCCGTACAGCTTGCCGTCCGCCGGACGCACGTCGATGCCGACCAGGTTCTCTCCGCTTTGCAGGCCGGTCACGAGCACATTGCTGCGGATGGTGCCGGGTGCGGCGCGGTCGAACGAGACCAGGCGGTTGCTGGCGGTCAGGGCCACCACGTCGCCCACGGTTGCAGCTGGTGGCGGTGGCGTGGTCGGCGGCGTCACGGTGTCGTGATCGCTGCTGCTGCCGCAGGCGGCCAGGGCGAGGGCGATCGAGGAAACGAGGGCGAGCTTGGCGAATCGTGGTTTGGTCATGATGTGTCCTCAGTAAGAATGGCTTGTTTGAATTCATGGCGGCGCATCGCGGCCGGGCTGGCCGCAATGTTGGCGCTTGTACTACGCGCCAGATGCGGGAATGGATGCAGCTTGTGAAAAAAATATGTTCACGGCGGTGAGATATGCATGTATGCAGCATAAATGTCTGCTAGACAATTAGTTGCACAGGCCATAGGCTGGTCGCTTTCATTGCGGGGGTGACCATGAACAAGCTGGGCCGAACCATCACCGTTGCCGCCTTGCTCCTCGGCGCAGGCCTGGCGCAGGCGACGGGCTTTACCCCGTGCGAGGACGCGGCGAGCGACCCGGCGCTGGCCGGCAGCCTGTGCGCGCGCGAAGACGCGCCCGGCGATCCATCCGGCCTGGCAGGGGCGCCGGCCAGGCCGGTGTCCTTGTTTGTCCGCAAATTTCCTGCACAAGAGGCGGCGCGCGGCCAGGTATGGCTGGTTGCCGGCGGTCCCGGCGAATCCGGCGCCGCGTTCTACGGCATGCTGCCGACCTTGCGCCGCGCCTTCCCCGGCTTTGATCTCGTGATGCCGGACCACCGCGGCACCGGCTTCTCGACCCGCATGTGCCCGGCCGAGGAGGCCCCCGGGTCGTCCGGCGGCACGGCGCTCGACGGCGCCGAGTGGGGCGCCTGCTTCGCTTACCTGAACGCGCATCCGGCCTACACCCGCCAGTTCTCGCAGACCAATGCCGCCCACGACCTCAAGCTGCTGCTGGAACGGACCCCGCACCAGGGCAAGACGTATGTCTATGGCGTGTCGTACGGCACCCAGCTGGTGCTGCGCGCGGTGGCGATGGGGGCGCCGGTGGATGGGCTGGTGCTCGATTCGCTGGTGCCCTTGCAGGACGACGCCAGCGCCGACCTGAGCCGGCGTTCGCTGGTCGCCGACGAGGTCGGGCGCGCACTGCTGGCCGGCTGCGACCGTGGCCGCTGCGGCCACCGCATCGGCGAACCGCTCGAGCCGCTCTACCGGCGGCTGCTGGCGCGCGCCGAGGCCGAGCCGGCGTTGCTCGCGAATGTGCCCGGCAAGAACCTGAAGCGCTTCTTCGGCAGCCTGCTCGACTTTCCCGAACTTGCGGCCCGGATCCCGGACATCATCAAGGAGCTCGATGCCGGCCGGGATGCGCAGCTGGAGGCGACGCTGGCCGACCTCCGGCGCAGGTTCGAGCGTCTGGGAAGCTTTCCGCAACTGCCGCCGTCGACCCCGCTGGTGAGCCTGATCAGCGGTTCAGAGAACGATCTGCAGCCGGGACGCACGGCCGAGGCGGTAAAGCAGGAAGAGGCGGGGTTGCTGTTCGCGAGCAGCATACCGGGCCACCTCGCCGGCAGGCCGATCCCCTTGTATGAACGCGATGCGTGGTTCGCGCGCCTGCCTGCACGCCTGCCGCCGACGCTGGTCCTGCATGGCGACCGCGACGCCAAGACCCATTACGGCGCCGCCCTGCGCCACATCGAGGCGCTGCGCAGGGCCGGGCCGGTGCAGCTGTTCACCGACGAGGGCGGCGGCCATTCCGTGCTGTGGGCCGACGCCAGGTGCAGCGCGGACGAGGTAAGGCAGTTCGTGCTGGGCGACGAGGTGAAGACGCGCTGCGTCGTGATCACCCTGAGCCACTGAGGTCACTGAGTCACGCGCTGGCCGTGCGCAGGCGCGCCACCAGCGGCGCCAGCACCGCGCAGAACAGCAGCGGATTGCCGCGCGGGCGAGCCGGTCGAGAGCTTGTGCACGGCGCTGGAATGGGACGGCTTGAATTCCGGCTGGAACGCACCGCCATTGTCCCGCGGAACGGGCGAAATCGATGCTTGATAAACCACGGATCCATCCTAAGCTGGAAGGCTCCCGTGGAGTCTTCCACATTTTTTCAGGAGGAAATCATGCTGCAAACCGCCGACATCCAGCAACGTTTCAGCCACGTCCAGCAAGTCGTGAACCAGGCCGAGCAGGTCTGCCAGAACGACCAGAGCGTCCCGAGCGAGATCCGCGACTGCATCCGCAAGATTGCCGAGGAAACCGGGCGCGTGCAGGGCGTCATGCAGTCGAACGACCAGTCGAGCATGATCCAGGCCATCGACGGCCTGGAAGCCATGGGCGACGAGGCCAAGCGCGTCTGCACGTCGACCCGTCCGTCGCCGCAAGTCCAGTCGGTCATCGTGCGCGTGCACGACGAGCTGTCGAACCTGAAGCACCAGCTGCATTAGTCGTTAGACGACACCCCGATCGCGCAAGGCCGCGATCTCCTCCTCGCTCCTGCCCAGCACCTCGCGCAATACCTCGCTCGTATGCTGGCCCAGCAGGGGCGGGGCGATCCCGCTCGTGGCCGGCGTGGCCGACATGCGGATCGGATTGCGCACCAGTTTGACCCGGCCCGCGCTCGGGTGCGGGAGGTCGATCGCCATCGCGCGCGCCACGACCTGCTCGTTGGCGAACACGTCGCCCACGTCGTTGATCGGCCCGCAGGGCACGCCTTTCTCTTCCAGCAGGGCGATCCATTCGTCGCGCGCCCTGAGGCGGACCATGTCGGCCAGCAGCGGCACCAGCTGGTCGCGGTTCTGCACGCGCAGCGGGTTGGTGGCGAAGCGCGGATCGCTGCCGAGTTCAGGACGGCCGCCGGCCTCGACGAATTTCTGGTATTGGCCGTCATTGCCGGTCGCGACGATGATGTGGCCGTCCGCGCAGGCAAAGGTCTGGTAGGGCACGATGTTGGGGTGCGCATTGCCCCAGCGCCGGGGCGGCTTGCCGCTGTTGAGGTAATTGCTGCCCACATTGGCCAGCATCGCCACCTGCGTGTCGAGCAGGGCCATGTCGATGTGCTGGCCTTCGCCGCTGCGGTCGCGGTGGGTGAGGGCGGCCAGCACGGCGACCGTGGCATACATGCCGGTCATCAGGTCGGTGAGGGCGACGCCGGCCTTCTGCGGCCCGCCGCCGGGCAGGTCGTCGCGCTCGCCGGTGACCGACATCAGGCCGCCCATGCCCTGGATCAGGAAGTCGTAGCCGGCGCGGTGGGCGTACGGGCCGTCCTGGCCGAAGCCGGTGATCGAGCAGTAGACCAGGTCGGGCTTGAGCGCCTTGAGCGTGTCGTAGTCGAGGCCGTAGCGCCTGAGATGGCCGACCTTGAAGTTCTCGAGCACCACATCGCAATGGACCACCAGTTCGCGCAACAGGGCCTGGCCTTCGCTGCTGGCGATGTCCACCGTGAGCGAGCGCTTGCCGCGGTTGGCGGACAGGTAATAGGCCGCTTCCAGCGTGTCCCTGCCTTGCGCGTCCTTCGCATACGGCGGGCCCCAGGCGCGGGTGTCGTCGCCGGCGCCGGGACGCTCGATCTTGATCACGTCGGCGCCGAGGTCGGCCAGGTTCTGCGAGCACCAGGGGCCGGCCAGCACGCGCGACAGGTCGAGCACGCGGATGTGGCCGAGGGCTTTCGGCAGCGCCGGGGGAGGGGAGCTGGATTGCGTCATGTCTCGTTCTTTTTCCGTTCGGACGAAGCGCAGATTATAGCCGGCCGAAATGCGGATGATCCGGATGGCCGGACGGCCACGGCGCGGGCGATCGACATCCGTGGCGCGCTTGGCGGCGGGGCCAAGGGACACGGGCGGGCATCGGGACCGGCACCGGACGCGCGTCCCGACGGCCAGTCGTCGATCAACTTGCCGAGTGCAAGGCAGCGACGGTGCTTGCTTCCGCCTGGCTATCGCCACCCGCCACTGCCTGCCGCCCTTCCGCCTGCGCCTGCAGCGCGCAGCGCTCGGCCTTCTCCGCATTGCGCAGTTCGACATAACGCCGCAGCGCATCGTCCAGCGCCGGCAACAACGCGCCGCGCTCGCTGTGCAGCGAGGAATACGCCGGGCGCGCCGCCGTGAAGCCGAATTCGGCAGCCGGCCTCGCCTCCAGCGTCGCCACATCGACCCCGGCCAGCTCGGCCGCGCGGCGCGCCAGCCCGGCCCAGGTCAGCTCGCCCTTGTTGGCCAGGTGCCAGATGCCGGCTTCGCGGTCCACGGCCAGATCCAGGCAGGCGTGCACCAGGTCGGGCACGTAGGTCGGCGAGATGGTCAGGTCGCTCGCGGCCACGAACGGGTCGCCGCGCTCCAGCGCATCCAGCGCCAGGGTCACGAAATTATGCCCGTCCCAGGGGCCGAAGAAGGCGCTGGTGCGCACCACCAGCGCGCCGGGGTGGTTGGCCAGTACCGCGCGCTCGGCCTCGAGCTTGCTGCGGCCATAGACATTGAGCGGATGCGGGGTGTCCGACTCCACGTACGGCCGCTCGTTGCTGCCATCGAACACGAGGTCGCTCGAGAAGGTGGTCAGGTGGATGCCGTGGCGCGCGCAGGCCGCGGCCAGGATGGCGGCGCCGTGCGTGTTCTCGCGCTGGCAGCGCTCCATGTCGTGCTCGGCGTCGTCGACCCGCACATAGCCGCAGGTATTGACCACCGCCCACGGCTTGTGGCGCGCCAGCGCGCGCTCGACCGAGTCGGCGTCGGCGATGTCCATGTCCTGGCGCGACAGCAGCTTGTAGGCCAGGTTGCGCTTGTCGCAGATGCGGGCAAACGCCCGGCCCAGGGTGCCGGTCGCGCCGAGAATCAGGATCGGCGCGGCGTCGGTGCCGACCAGGCGGTGGCCGTCGGCCGCGATCGAAGTCAGCGCATCGGGCGTGGCCACCGGCTGCTGGCACAGGAAGCGGCCGGGACGGCGCCACCAGCCCTGGGCGCGCAGCACCGGGTGCGACAGCGGCGCGCCGCCGGAGAGCTCGCGCATCATCGCCGCCAGCGCGGTCGGGCGCGGCAATGGCGAACGCACGTCGAGCGGACCAGGCTCGTAGTAGCCGCGCTCGACCGTCACCAGGCTGTTCCAGTCGAAGGAGCCGAGCAGGGCCCAGACCGTGACCGCGCGCACGTCGACGCCGTTCGCGCGCGACTGCTGGGCCGCTTCCCAGATCTCGAGCAGCCAGCGCATCTGGTCTTCGCGGTTGGCGTCGATGTGGGCTTCGGTGATCGTGAGCGCAATGCCGTAGCGTTCCCAGATCTCGGACAACAGCGGGGCGATGCCGGGCGTCGGCGTGGCGAGCACGCGCGAGGCTTCGATGTCGGCGCAGGGGATGCCGTCGGCCATGCCGCGATGGTGCGGCGGATAGCGCTCGGGACGGTGGTCCAGCCAGCGCTCGCTGGTGACGTAGTAATTCACGCCGATGAGGTCGGGTGGGCAGGGATTGTCGCGGAACCAGAGGATGTCTTCGGGCGCGACGCCGGTCTTGAGCAGGTAGTTCCACAGCTTGTGCCCGGGGCCGACCATGCCGCACAGCAGGTCCCATCCCAGCCAGCGGCGTTCGTTGTAGAACTCCGCTACGTGGGCCAGTTCGGGCGTGCTGTAGGTCTTGCCGAGGTCGTCGGTCTGCACCAGTTTCGCATCCGGATTGACGGCGCGGATGGCGCGCATCGCCAGCACGGTGGCGCGGCACTGGTTGAGCAGGGCGTCGATGAAGGTGCGGTCGTCGCGGCCGTGCGGATACCAGACGCCGTACAGCCCGGCGAAGCGCGCCGTGGTGCAGATCTCGTTGACCGGGGTGTAGTACTCGAGCCACGGGTAGCGCGCGGCGACCGCGCCGGCATACTCGGCCAGCCCTTGCGCGAAGCCGGGATCGACCAGGCTGGTGTGGCGCGGACCGCTGCCATGGTGGATCAGCCCGGCGATCGGGGTGATGCCGGCCTCGGCCAGGGCGGCCAGGCGCTCGTCCGGCCAGCGCCAGTCGGCGTGCGCGATACCGTCGGGGGCGGTGCGTTCCCACAGGATGGGGTAGCGGATGGCGCGGATGCCCAGGCCGGCGAAACGCGCGATGTCGCAGGCGCGCGCGCTGTGGCCGTTGCGGTCGAGCTGGCTGAAATAGGCGTCCTGGACGCGGTTGACCGTGCATTCGAGGCCGCCCCAGAGTTCGAGGGGCGTCGCTGGGCTGTTCGTGCTCTTGTTCATGGTTGTTCTTATTCCTTAATTTTATGACAACATAATATCGGCAATGCGGCGCTACCGACCGTTGAGCTGCGTTGGGAGGGCCTTGCCTGCCGGATCATGGGCCGATTCCGGCAGACTGCGGGTTGACAGCGCGACGCCAACCTGCAACCATGCGGTCCATGATCTTTCCGAAAGCACATCCGATTCTTGCCTGGTGGCGCCGCTTCTAGCGCGCGGCCCCGGAAATGATGTGCATTTCAGCTCACGCCGCCTCGATTAGAGCGGCGTTCATTCGATGACGCAGGACAATCGAGGCTCTTTTCTAAGGAACTCCGATGACCCTGCAACAAAATACTTCTCCTGCAAACCAGATCATCCTGACCGGCGACCGTCCGACCGGTCCGCTGCACCTCGGCCATTTCGTGGGCAGCCTGCGCGACCGCGTGCGCTACCAGCACGAATACCGCCAATTCGTGATGCTCGCGGACTCGCAGGCGCTCACCGACAATATGGATGACCTGGGTAAGGTACACCGGAACGTGGTGGAGGTGGCGCTCGATTACCTTGCCGTGGGGATCGACCCGACCAAGACCACGATCTTCATCCAGTCGCAGATTCCGGAACTGACCGAACTGACCTTCTATTACCTGAACCTGGTGACCGTCGCGCGCCTCGAGCGCAACCCGACCGTGAAGGCGGAAATCGTGCTGCGCGGCTTCGAACGCGACATCCCGGCCGGCTTCCTGACCTATCCGGCCAGCCAGGCCGCCGACATCACCGCCTTCAAGGCCGGCGTGGTGCCGGTGGGCGAAGACCAGATCCCGATGATCGAGCAGTGCAACGAGATCGTGCGCCGCTTCAACCGCATCGTCGGCCGCGACGTGCTGGTCGAGGCCAAGGCCTTCGTGCCGGAAGTCGGCCGCCTGCCGGGCATCGACGGCAAGGCCAAGATGAGCAAGTCGCTCGGCAACACCATCAACCTGGGCGCGAGCAGCGACGAGATCCGCGCCGCGGTCAAGAACGTCTACACCGACCCGCTGCACCTGAAGGTGTCGGACCCGGGCCATATCGAGGGCAATGTCGCCTTCACCTACCTCGACGCCTTCGACACCGACAAGGAAGGCCTGGCCGAGATGAAGGCGCACTACCAGCGCGGCGGCCTGGGCGACAGCATCGTCAAGAAGCGCCTGGAAGGCATTCTGCAAGACCTGCTGGCGCCAATCCGCGCCCGCCGCGAAGAGTTCGCCAAGGATCCGGCCCAGGTCATGAAGATGCTGCAGGAAGGCACCATCAAGGCGCGTGAAGTGGCGGCTGCGACCACCGACGAAGTCAAGAAGGCGCTGGGACTGTCTTACTTCTGAGTTCGGGGAGGGGAGGTATCGCTGCGCGGTACCTGCGGTAGCGCAAACCGGGCCTCTGCTAACTGCTGGTGGCAAGGCGCTCGCGACGATGGCAAGCTGCGGGCTTGTCGATTGCCGAGGAGCGCTTCATGAGCAAAGGTTTGCGCCTGACCGAGCAATGGATGCAGCGGGCCTTGTGGCTCGTGGCCTTCGTCTTCGCCGCATTCCTGATCGGCCTTGGCGGCCTGGTCGTGCAGCAGCTGCGCGACGTCGAAGAGCCGCTGACGGTCGAGGAGTTCATGAACCCGGCGCAGGTCAGCAAGCTGCGCAGCGAGATGGCCAGCGAGCGCGCACGCATCGACGGCGCCCGCACGCGCCTCGAGCAGGCCAACCAGAAGCACGCGGTGGCGCAGTCGAACACGCGCTCGGCGCGTTCGACCTTCGACAACTGGCTCGCGACGCGGCAAGCGACCGCGCGGCCCGAGCAAGACCCCGAACTGATCAAGCGTACCCAGGGCCTGGAGGCCCTGGAGCGCGCTGAACGCGCCGCCCTGGCGGCGGTCGAAGGCGAGCAGCAGACGATGCTGGACGCCACCCAGGCCTACGAGCGCGCCAATCTGCGCTGGGAGGCCCTGCAGGAACCGGCGCAGCAAGCCTTCGCCGATGAAGTCGCGGCGCGCGAGCTGCGTGTCTTTCTCTACCGCCTGGCGTTGACCCTGCCGCTGCTGCTGGCGGCCGGCTGGCTGTTCAGGCACAAGCGCAAGACGCGCGACTGGCCGTTCGCCTGGGGCTTCATCTTCTTTGCCTTGTTCACTTTCTTCTTCGAGCTGGTGCCTTATCTGCCGAGCTATGGCGGCTATGTCAGGTATATCGTCGGCATCGTCCTCACTGTGGTCGCGGGACGCTACGCCATCGCCTGGCTGCAGGCTTACCTGGCGCGCCAGAAAGAGGCCGAGGCGCTGCCCGACGCCGAGCGGCGACAGGGAATGCGCTACGACCTCGTCCAGGCGCGCCTGGCCAAAAGCGTCTGCCCCGGTTGCGAGCGCGCCGTCGACCTCAAGGATGGAAAGACCGATTTCTGCCCGCACTGCGGCATCGGCCTGTTCAACCGATGCGGCGCCTGCACGACCCGCAAGAATGCGTTTGCGCGCTTTTGCTTTGCCTGCGGGACGGCGGCCAATACGACGCTGGCCGATTAGCGACCAGCGTCCAACCGGCTCAGTCGCGCAGGTCGGCCGGCACCTTGCCGCCATTCGCGGCCAGCTTGTTCATCACCTGGCGGTGCAGCCAGATATTCATCTTGGCCGAGTCATTGGTGTCGCCGGTGTAATTCAGCTCGGCGGCCAGTTCCTTGCGCGACGCCAGGCTGCTGTCGAGGCCGAGCAGCTTGAGCAGGTCGACGATCGAGGTGCGCCAGTTCAGTTGCTGCCCGGCCGACTTCTGCATATCGTTCAGGATCTGTTCGACGTCGACTTGCTGCATCGGCGCGGCGGCGGCTGGCGCGGCGGCAGGGGCTGCAGCGGGGGCGGCCGGTGCGGCTGGCGCCGGCGCGGCTTGCGGCTGGGCTGGAGCGGCAGCCGGCGCCGCCGCCGGCGTCGTAGCGGCGGCAGGCGCCGCATCTTTCTTACCTGGGAAAATTTTATGGAAGATATTGCTCAGGATACCCACGGGTCCCTCCTTTTCTGGTGATTGTTTGCGGATGTTGTTGGCCATATAGCCGAGCGCGACCGCCAGTGCGGCGCCACCGGCAGCCTTGATCAGGGTTGGATGCTCGGCATAGAAGTCGCTCATACGGTCGACAATGCCGGGATTCTGTTGTTGCGCCTTTTCGGCCAGTTCTTGCACTTGCTCAGGCGAGACTTGCGCCGCCTGTTCCGGCGTCACCTTCGATGGCGCGTTGCCGCCGAAGATCTTGCCCAGCGCGCCGCCGGCCACCGAGCCCAGCAGGCCGCCGCCGGCGCCGCCCAGCAGGCGGTCGAGCATGCCGGCGCGCTGTTCCGGATTGCTCTGGCCAAATAGCTGGCTGACCATCTGCGGGAAGGGCGGGGTCTGGTCCGAGCGCAGGGCGCTGGCGATGCCCTGGGCGACGCTGGCGCGGGGCGCGTTCTGCGCCACCTGGTCGAAGTCGTCCGCCGCCTTGCCATTGTTGGCGACGGTGCCGGCGCCGCCAATGTATTGCTGCAATAAGTTTCCTAGATCAAAAGCCATGTCATCTCCTGCGTGATGTGATACCTGTGAATGTTCAGCGTAGGCGTTCGGTATCAATGGCTCTGTTCGATGACGAACCGAGGGAGGCATTGCCGGACAATTGGCATTGTTTGTTTGCCGTATGGACATGGCCGGCAGGGGGACGGTAAGCTGTCGGCATGCCCTACCTGCCGCTCGTCCTCTTCCTCGCCGTCTACCTGTTCGCCAGCCTGGCCTGGGATATGTCCCAGCTGGTCGGCGCGGCCTACATCACGACCAGTCTCACCTGCTTCGTCGCCTACGTCATCGACAAGTCGGCCGCGCGCGCGAACAACTGGCGCACGCCGGAAAGCACCCTGCTGATCCTGGGCCTGGTCGGCGGCTGGCCGGGCGCCCTGCTGGCGCAACAGTGGCTGCGCCACAAGACCAGCAAGGAATCGTTCCAGCGCAAGTTCCAGCTGACGGTGGCGCTCAACCTGGGCGCTTTCGCCTGGCTGGCCTGGCGCTTCGGCGTGCCGGCCTGATCCCCGCAAGGAGGCGCATATGTGGCTCTACCCCCGCATCCTGGCCCACCGCGGCGGCGGCACCCTGGCGCCCGAGAATACTTACGCCGGCCTGCGCTGCGGGATGCAAGCCGGCTTTCGCGCAATCGAGTTCGACGTCATGCTGGCGCGCGACGGCGTTCCGGTGGTCGTGCACGATCCCGGCCTGGGCCGCACGGTGAAGGGCAGCGGCAGCGTGTTCGAGCATGACGCCAGCGACCTGGCGGCGATGGATGCCGGCGGCTGGTTTGCCCCGGCTTTCGTTGGCGAACCGGTCCCGCTGTTCACTGAATTTGCGCGCCTGTGCAAGGAAAAGGGCGTCTGGATGAATATCGAGATCAAGCCGGCGCCCGGATTCGAGGCGGAAACCGGCGCGGTGGTGGCGGCGCTTGCCGCCGAACTGTTCGCCGAAGCGCTTGCCGCCGGCGACCTGGCCCAGGCGCCGTTACTGTCCTCGTTCAGCGACGTGGCGCTGGCCAGCGCGCGCCTGGCCGCGCCGCGGTTGCCGCGCGCCTGCCTGATCAGTGCGCTGGGTCCGGATTGGAAGGCGCGTGCGCGAGCGCTGGACGCGGTTGCCATCCACACCAACCACCAGCACCTGGGGCCGGAAATGGCGCAAGAGGTGAAGGAAGCCGGCTTCGGCCTGTTCTGCTATACCGTCAACGATCCTGGCCGCGCGCGGACCTTGCTGGACTGGGGCGTCGACGCTTTCTGCACCGACCGCATCGACTTGATCGGACCGGACTTCGCCTGAGCGACTTTCGTCTCAGCAATATATTTTTCAGACGGCCTCAAGAAGGGCGGGGAAAGAGACGTTAAGTACTGACGATCTCTTTGAAGCAGCAAGCATGGCACCCTCGACCACCATCATCCCGTTGTCCCCGCATGCCGACGGCGCCCAGGCCGCCGTGCGCGACTGGCTCGGCCTCGTCGCCGGGGCGCTGCAGGCGCGCCCGCAGCAGCCCGCCGCCGACCAGGACGGCGCGCGCCGCGCGCGCATCCTGCAGCAGGCCACGCTGACGATGCTGGCGCCGGTCGAGCCGAAGGCGCGCGCGGTGCGCGCGCTGCTGCGCTGATCCACTGTTGCATGCCGGCTGGTCGATATCGTCAGGACCGATATTGACGGCGGCGGCTAGGCTATAATCGTTTCTTTATATGGCAAGCTGCCCCATTCCGCCCTCCAACAGACATGAAATCCTCAGACATTCGCGAAAAGTTCCTGAAGTTCTTTGAATCCAAAGGCCATTCCATCGTGCGTTCCAGCCCGCTGGTGCCGGGCAACGACCCGACCATGCTGTTGACGAATAGCGGGATGGTGCAGTTCAAGGATGTGTTCCTGGGCCTGGACAGCCGCCCGTATTCGCGCGCGACCTCGGTCCAGCGCTGCGTGCGCGCCGGCGGCAAGCACAACGACCTGGAAAACGTCGGCTATACCGCGCGCCACCACACCTTCTTTGAAATGCTGGGCAACTTCAGCTTCGGCGACTATTTCAAGCGCGATGCGATCCAGTACGCCTGGGAACTGCTCACCAAGGTCTACGGCCTGCCGGTCGAGAAGCTGACCGTCACCGTGTATTTCGAGGACGACGAGGCCTACGATATCTGGGCCAACGAGATCGGCGTGCCGAAAGAGCGCATCATTCGCATCGGCGACAACAAGGGCGCCCGCTACGCCTCGGACAACTTCTGGCAGATGGCCGACACCGGCCCTTGCGGCCCGTGCACCGAAATCTTCTATGACCACGGCGCCGACATCTGGGGTGGCCCTCCCGGCTCGCCCGAGGAAGACGGCGACCGCTTCATCGAGATCTGGAACCTGGTGTTCATGCAGTTCAACCGCGACGAGGCGGGCAATATGACCCCGCTGCCGAAGCCGTCGATCGACACCGGCATGGGCATGGAGCGCCTGGCCGCCGTGCTGCAGCACGTGCACAGCAACTACGAGATCGACCTGTTCCAGAATTTGATCAAGGCCGCCGCGCGCGAGACCGGCATCGAGGACCTGGGCAACAACTCGCTCAAGGTCATCGCCGACCACATCCGCTCGGCCTCGTTCATGATCGTCGACGGCATCATCCCGAGCAGCGAAGGCCACGGCTACGTCCTGCGCCGCATCATCCGCCGCGCGCTGCGCCACGGCCACAAGCTGGGCCAGACCAAGCCGTTCTTCCACAAGCTGGTGGCCGACCTGGACCTCGAGATGGGCGAAGCCTATCCGGAACTGCGCGACGCGAAGGACCGCGTGGCGCAGGTGCTCAAGGCCGAGGAAGAGCGTTTCGGCGAAACGCTCGAAAACGGCATGAAGATCCTGGAAGCCCAGCTGGCCAAGGATCCGAACAACCTGGACGGCGCCACCGCCTTCACCCTGTACGACACCTACGGCTTCCCGCTCGACCTGACCGCCGACATCTGCCGCGAGCGCAATGTGACGCTCGACGAGGCGGGCTTTAGCGCCGCCATGGAACAGCAGAAGAAGACGGCGCGCGCCGCCGGCAAGTTCAAGATGGCCGCCAACGTCGAGTACGCGGGCGAGAAGACCAAGTTCGTCGGCTACGACGCGCTGGCGCACAACACCCACGTGCTGGCGCTGTACGCCGATGGCGTGAAAGTGGACGAGCTCGAGGCCGGCCAGGCCGGCATCGTGGTGCTCGACACCACCCCGTTCTATGCCGAGTCGGGCGGCCAGGTCGGCGACCAGGGCCTGATCGGACACCTCGACGGCGGCGCCGGCGCGCGCTTCGAAGTCGAGGACACGCTCAAGATCCAGGCCGACGTGTTCGGCCACCACGGCGTGCTGCGCGAGGGTTCGCTGAAGGTGGGCGATACCGTCGACGCGCAAGTCGATACCGTCAAGCGCGGCCGTACCATCCGCAACCACTCGGCGACCCACCTGATGCACAAGGCCCTGCGCGAAGTGCTGGGCAGCCACGTGCAGCAGAAGGGTTCGCTGGTCGATCCGGACAAGACCCGCTTCGACTTCAGCCACCCGCAGGCACTCACCGCGGACGAGATCGCGCAAGTGGAAGCCATCGTCAACCGCGAAATCCTCGAGAATCACCCGACCCAGTCGCACCACATGTCCTTCGACGACGCCGTCAAGCACGGCGCGATGGCGCTGTTCGGCGAGAAGTATGGCGACACCGTGCGCGTGCTGGACATCGGCTCGTCGAAAGAGCTGTGCGGCGGCGTCCACGTGACCCGCACCGGCGACATCGGCCTGTTCAAGATCGTGTCCGAAGGCGGCGTCGCCGCCGGCATCCGCCGCGTGGAGGCGGTGACGGGCGAGGGCGCGCTGGCCCTGGTGCAGTCGATCAACCGCAAGCTGGTCGACGCGGCCGGCGCCCTCAAGACCAGCCCGGACGAGCTGACCGCCCGCATCGCCCAGGTGCAGGACCAGGTGAAAACCCTGGAGAAGGAAGTCGCCGCGCTGAAATCGAAGCTGGCCGCCGGCCAGGGCGACGAGCTGCTGGGCAAGGCGGTCGACGTCAACGGCATCAAGGTGCTGGCGGCCACGATGGAAGGCGCCGACGTCGCCACCCTGCGCGAAGCGATGGACAAGCTGAAGGACAAGCTGCAGACGGCCGCCATCGTGCTGGCCAGCGTGGCGGACGGCAAGGTCAGCCTGATCGCGGGCGTGACCAAGGACGCCACCGGCAAAGTCAAGGCCGGCGAGCTGGTGAACTTCGTCGCCCAGCAGGTGGGCGGCAAGGGCGGCGGCCGTCCTGACATGGCGCAAGCGGGCGGCACCGATCCAGCGGGCCTGCCGGCGGCGCTGGCCGGCGTGGCCGGCTGGGTCGGCGAGCGCGCTTGACCCGCCTTCCGGCCTGACCACGGAACGCCACCTTCGGGTGGCGTTTTTCCTGGGCCGTCGCGCTCGCGGTCGAAAGTGGTAACACTTTGTCGCGATGGTCGTTTCGTCTATTGCGCGCCCCATTTCGGACCGCATCTGGGGAAGGTGATGCACCGCTCCAGTGCCGATTCGTGAGCATCCAGTACACACTCAATGTTCTTAGGTCAAGCATTTCACATTGAGGTTGCAGTCTCGCAACAATGTGTGACTATTTTGGTGCGGTGCGTCATACTGCCCGAATTGGAGTAGTATGCGACTGAAGTTGGACCACTTAATCAAAGCAGGTAATGCGATGAGCGATATCACTTTTGAAACCGACACCGACACCATGGAATTCCAGAGAGACCTGGATGCACGCGGACTGAACTGTCCGTTGCCCATCCTCAAAGCCAAGAAGGCGCTCGCCGAGATGGAAACCGGCCAGGTGCTGCGCATCGTTGCCACCGACACCGGCTCCGTGCGCGACTTCCAGGCCTTCGCCAAGCAGACCGGCAACGCCCTGCTGGCCCATACCCATGAGAATGGCGAATTCACCTTCCTGATGCGCCGCAAATAAGCAAACCGGCTGCGGCCATGTCGCAGCCGCGCGCATCGTCCGTGGCGGGGCATCCAGCCCCGTCCGCTCCCCCTGAACATGTGGAACTGGACACTTTAGGTGATTTCCTCTAACTAAAAATCGCACGATCGTGCTTTAATTTGGCCCGTAGCGTCGATTTCTCATATAATCTAGGCCACTTATTTCGATCCATCCCATTTTTAAAGGCACCCCATGAAAGTCCTGGTACCCGTCAAACGCGTGGTCGACTACAACGTCAAGGTTCGCGTCAAGTCCGACAATAGCGGCGTCGATGTCGCCAACGTCAAGATGTCGATGAACCCGTTCGACGAGATCGCACTGGAAGAGGCGACCCGCCTGAAAGAGGGCGGCAAGGTGACCGAGGTGGTGGCGGTTTCGGTGGGCGTGGCCCAGTGCCAGGAAACCCTGCGCACCGGCATGGCGATCGGCGCCGACCGCGGTATTCTGGTGGAAACCGCCGGTGACACCGAGCCGCTGGCCGTGGCCAAGATCGTCAAGGCGCTGGCCGACAAGGAGCAGCCGCAACTGATCATCCTGGGCAAGCAGGCGATCGACGACGATTCGAACCAGACCGGCCAGATGCTGGCAGCGCTGCTGGGCTGGCCGCAAGCCACCTTCGCCTCGAAAGTCGTGCTGGAAGACGGCAAGGTGACCGTGACCCGCGAAGTCGACGGCGGCCTGGAAACCGTGGCCCTGACCCTGCCAGCCATCATCACCACCGACCTGCGCCTGAACGAACCGCGCTATGTCACGCTGCCGAACATCATGAAGGCGAAGAAAAAGCCGCTCGAGACCGTCAAGCCGGAAGAGTTGGGCGTGGACGTGGCGCCGCGCCTGAAGACCCTGAAGGTCGTCGAGCCGGCCAAGCGCTCGGCCGGCGTCAAGGTGCCGGACGTGGCGACCCTGGTGCAAAAGCTGCGTACCGAGGCCAAAGTCATCTAAGCCGTTTGTCGTCAACTGAATACATAGGAATCAATATGGTCGCATTAGTCATCGCTGAACACGACAACGGCTCCCTGAAGGGCGCTACCCACCACACCGTGACCGCTGCCGCCCAGTGCGGCGCTGCCGGCGCAAACGAGGTCCACATCCTGGTCGCCGGTTCGAACTGCGGCGCCGCCGCCGAGGCCGCCGCGCAGATCGCCGGCGTGGCGAAAGTGCTGGTCGCCGATGCGCCGCACTTCGCCGACGGCCTGGCCGAGAACGTGGCCGAGCAGATCCTGGCCCTGGCCGGCAGCGGCGGATACTCGCACATCCTGGCCCCGGCCACCGCCTACGGCAAGAACATCCTGCCGCGCGTGGCCGCCAAGCTGGACGTGGCGCAGATTTCCGAAATCACCAAGGTCGATGCGCCCGATACGTTCGAGCGTCCGATCTACGCCGGCAACGCGATCGCCACCGTGCAGTCGAGCGACAAGGTGAAAGTCATCACCGTGCGCGGCACGGCCTTCGACGCGGCCGCGGGCGGCGGTTCGGCCGCCATCGAGAACGTCACCGCGGTGGCCGACTCGGGCACCTCGACGTTCGTGGGCCGCGAACTGGCCAAGTCCGACCGTCCGGAACTGACCGCCGCCAAGGTGATCGTCTCGGGTGGCCGCGGCATCGGCTCGGCCGACAACTTCAAGATCCTGGAGCCGCTGGCCGACAAGCTGGGCGCCGCCATGGGCGCCTCGCGCGCCGCGGTCGACGCCGGCTTCGTGCCGAACGACTGGCAGGTGGGCCAGACCGGCAAGATCGTCGCCCCGACCCTGTACATCGCCGTCGGCATCTCGGGCGCGATCCAGCACCTGGCCGGCATGAAGGATTCGAAGACCATCGTCGCCATCAACAAGGATCCGGAAGCGCCGATCTTCTCGGTCGCCGACTACGGCCTGGTGGGCGACCTGTTCGAGGTCGTGCCGGAACTGGTCAAGGAACTGGGCTGATCGCGCGGCGCGTTCGCCAGGACGCGCCGGCCACGCCAGCACACGCCGTTCCCGCCCGCGCAGGAACGGCGTTTTTTTTGCATGAGAGACAATCAGGAGACACAGGTGAGCTATCACGCCCCGCTGAAAGACATGCAGTTCGTCCTCAATGAACTGGCCAACCTCGCCGAGGTCAATGCGCTGCCCGGCTGCGAGGACGCGACCCCCGACACCGTGGAAGCGGTGCTCGAGGAGAACGCGAAATTCTGCGCCGAAGTCATCGCCCCGCTGAACCATGCCGGCGACAAGGAGCCGAGCGCCTGGAAAGACGGCGAAGTCACGACGACCAGGGGGTTCAAGGAAGCCTTCCGCGCCTACGCCGACGCCGGCTGGCAGGGCGTGCAGCATCCGCAGGAATTCGGCGGCCAGGGCCTGCCGAAGCTGGTGGCCACGCCGTGCATGGAAATGCTGCACGGCGCGAACCTGTCGTTCGCGCTGGTCGCGCTGCTGTCCGATGGCGCCATCGAGGCGCTGCTGACCGCCGGCTCCGACGCGCAGAAGGCGCGCTTCCTCGAGCCGCTGGTCTCGGGCAAGTGGACCGGCACCATGAACCTGACCGAGCCGCAAGCCGGCTCCGACCTGGCGGCGGTGCGTTCGCGCGCCGAACCGCAGGGCGACGGCACCTATAAACTGTTCGGCACCAAGATCTTCATCACCTATGGCGAGCACGACATGGCCGAGAACATCGTCCACCTGGTGCTGGCGAGGACGCCCGACGCGCCGCCGGGCGTGAAGGGGATTTCGCTGTTCATCGTGCCGAAATTCCTGGTCAACGACGACGGCTCGCTGGGGGAGCGCAACGACGTGCACTGCGTCTCGATCGAGCACAAGCTGGGGATCAAGGCCAGCCCGACCGCGGTGCTGCAGTTCGGCGACCACGGCGGCGCGATCGGCACCCTGGTGGGCGAAGAGAACCGCGGCCTGGAATACATGTTCATCATGATGAACGCGGCCCGCTTCGGCGTCGGCATGCAGGGCGTGGGCCTGGCCGAACACGCCTACCAGCAGGCGGTGGCGTTCGCGAAAGACCGCATCCAGTCGCGCGACGTGGCCGGCTCGCCTGGCCCGGTGGCGATCGTCAACCACCCGGACGTGCGCCGCATGCTGATGTCGATGCGCGCCCAGACCGAGGCGGCGCGCGCGCTTGCCTACGTCGGCGCCGGCATCTCGGACCTGGCCCACCACCATCCCGACGCCGCGACCCGCAAGGCCAACCTCGCCGTCTACGAATACCTGGTGCCGGTCATCAAGGGCTGGTCGACCGAGATGAGCGAGAACGTGGCGCGCGACGGCGTGCAGGTGCATGGCGGCATGGGCTTCATCGAAGAGACCGGCGCGGCCCAGCACTACCGCGACGCCAAGATCCTCACCATCTACGAGGGCACGACCGCGATCCAGGCCAACGACCTGGTGGGCCGCAAGACGGTGCGCGACGGCGGCGCGGTGGCCAGGTCGCTGCTGGCGCAGGTGGACGCGGTCGTCCAGGCGCTGGCCGAGGCGCAGGGCGTCGATTTCACCGCGATCGCGCGCGGCCTGCGCGATGGGTCCGAAGCGCTCGCCCACGTGGTCGACTATACGGTGCAAAACGCCAAGGACGATCCGCGCGGCGTCTATGCGGGCAGCGTCACTTACCTGAAGCTGGCCGGCATCGTGCTGGGCGGCTGGCAGATGGCGCGCGCGGCGCTGATCGCGCAACGCAAGCTCGACGCGGGCGAGGGCGACGCCGCCTTCTACCGCGCCAAGATCGCCACCGCGCGCTTCTACGCCGACCACATCCTGTCGCAGGCGCAGGGACTGCGCCACGCCATCACCGAAGGCGGCGCCGGCGTGCTGGCGCTGGACGTCGAGCAGTTCTAGCCGTAGGCCCCGCCTGTCAGCAACAAGTCGAACAGCCGCGCCATCGTCCCGATCAGGACGATGGCGCCGGCCAGCATCGTGATCACCAGCAGCACCGGCAAGACCCAGGTCGAGCGGGTTTGCCGGCCGCTGCCCTGGTTGTGTTTCTCGTCCCATTTCTCGTCCGGCGTGAGGCCGAGCGCCAGCGCCTCGATGAAGCCGGCGATGCACGACACCAGCAGCGGCAGGATCATGTAGAAGGGGTGCGGCTTGACGGCGCCGTACAGGATGCCGGCGACCGGCAGGGCGCACAGGTGCAGCAGACCGAGCCGGTCGGCGCTGCCCTTCAGGTAAAAGCGATGCGCCCCGAGGCCGCCCAGCAGCAAGGCGAGCAGGGTGGCGACGGTCTTGTTCTTGTGGGGAGCGGCCATGGATGCTGTGCAAAGTTTAAGGACAGCGAGAGTATCGTCCAAATTTGCAGGAATGGCACGTTTTGGGCGATGGCCAGCTGAAATGGGGGGATGGCCGGTGGCGGTGTGGCGAAAAATCGGCGATAATGGTTGATTGTGCTGGGACGACAGTTGGTGAAGTCGGCCCTGTTGTCATTAACGCTTGCTGCTGTTCGGTGTCGCGCGCTATAATCGTCGACTTTCTCCGTCCAGAACAACTTTTTCGGAAATATTATGGTCGTTATTCGTTTGGCTCGTGGTGGCGCTAAAAAGCGTCCGTTCTTCAACATCGTTGCAACCGATTCGCGCAATCGCCGCGATGGCCGTTTCATCGAGCGCATCGGTTTCTACAACCCGATGGCTTCGGGCGCCGAAGTCGGCCTGCGTATCGCTGCTGACCGTCTGGCTCACTGGCAAGGCGTTGGCGCACAACTGTCGCCGACCGTTGCTCGCCTGGTTGCCCAGAACAAGCCAGCTGCTTAATTTTTTCAAGTAGCACGTAGTGAGCGATTCAGCAGCAAGCCCGGCGGTTGTTCCCGCCGACCTGACCCAGGTCGGGCACATCTCCGGGGCGTATGGCATCGTGGGCGGCATCCGTGTCACCCCGTATTCGCAAGACGCCGATGCGCTGCTGAGCGTGAAGACCTGGTGGCTCGACAAGCCGACCTTGCACGCCGTCACCGTACGGAGTGCGAAATTGCATGGTGGCGACGTCGTCGCGACCCTGGTCGGCATGCGCGACCGCAATGATGCCGAGGCACTGAAAGGTGCGTCGGTTCAAGTCGCGCGCAGCGAGTTCCCGGCGCTCGAAGAGGGCGAGTTTTACTGGTCCGACCTGATCGGCCTGAACGTGGTCAACCTGCAGGGCGACGCCCTGGGCAAGGTGACCGACATGATGCACAACGGCGCGCAATCGATCCTGCGCATCACGCCGGTCGCCGATCCGTCGGCGCCCGACGCAAAGGCGCCCGAGCGCCTCGTGCCGTTCGTGGACCAGTTCGTCAAGACCGTCAGCCTCGAGCAACAACTGATTACCCTGGACTGGGGCCTCGATTTTTGAGCCCATCCACCAGAGGAGCAAAGCGCGATGCAGTTTGACGTCGTGAGCTTGTTCCCCGAAATGTTCGCCGCATTGACGCAGTCGGGGGTCACCCGGCGCGCCTTCGAGCAGCAGCGTTGGGGCCTGACGATCTGGAATCCGCGCGATTTCACCCAGGACCGCCACCGCACCGTGGACGACCGCCCTTATGGCGGCGGCCCCGGGATGGTGATGCTGGCCAGGCCGCTCGAAGCGACGATCAATGCTGCGAAGCAGAGACAGATCGACCTCGGCCTGCCGAGTCCGCGTGTCGTGTTCATGTCGCCGCAAGGCAAGCCATTGAGCCACGAACGGGCGATGGCGCTGAAGGACGAACCCGGCCTGGTGATCCTGTGCGGCCGCTACGAAGCGGTGGATCAGCGCCTGCTGGACCGTTGTGTCGACGAGGAAATCTCTCTCGGCGACTTCGTGCTGTCCGGCGGTGAATTGCCGGCCATGGCCTTGATGGATGCGGTGGTGCGCCTGATTCCCGGCGTGCTCGGCGACGATGCCTCGGCGGTCGAGGACAGCTTCGTCAACGGCCTGCTCGATTCGCCGCATTACACGCGGCCCGAAGTGTATGAAGATGTCCCGGTGCCGCCGGTCCTGATGGGCGGCAACCATGCCGAGATCGTCAAGTGGCGCCGCCAGCGCATGCTGGAAGCGACCGCGACGAAACGGCCCGATCTGCTGGACAAGGCGCGCGCCGCCGGCCAGCTGAGCAAGGCCGATGAACAGTTCCTGGCGGGTTTGGATAAACCTGCCGAGTAAGAATGTGCGCAGGCTGTACAGCGCATGCAACCATGGGCATGTTGCCCGTGGTTCAACCCCATCCTCTACTGGGCGAAGGTAGTGCCAGCAAGATGGTTTTTGGAGTCATAAAAAAATGAATCTGATTCAACAACTCGAGCAAGAAGAAATTGCGCGCCTCGGCCGCAAGATCCCCGATTTCGCACCAGGCGACACCGTCGTCGTCAGCGTCAACGTCGTCGAAGGCAACCGCAAGCGCGCCCAGGCATACGAAGGCGTGGTCATCTCGCGTCGTAACCGCGGCCTGAACTCGAACTTCATCGTTCGCAAGATCTCGTCCGGCGAAGGCGTCGAGCGTACCTTCCAGCTGTACTCGCCGCTGATCGCTTCGATCGAAGTGAAACGCCGCGGTGACGTGCGTCGCGCCAAGCTGTACTACCTGCGTGAGCGTTCGGGCAAATCGGCTCGTATCAAGGAAAAACTGCCACAGCGTAAAGCTGCAGCAGCTCCAGCCGCTGCTGAGTAATAGCGTCTGTATCCTGAAAAAGGCATCCGCGAGGATGCCTTTTTCTTTTCCGGTATCCAAGGATTCTATTTTGGCAAAATTTGTCTTCGATCCTACCCAGCTTCCGGTCCTCGGCCTGGCCGGCGAGTCGCCCATCGCACCGGCGCGCCTGACGCCGGCGGCGCTGCGCGCGCGGTTTGCGCAGACGCTGGCGTGGAGCGCCGAGGAAACGAGCGAGAACCGGGAGATGCGGGGCGTCACGCTGCGCCGCGCGGCGGTGCTGGTGCCGCTGGTCGAGCGTCCCGAGGGCGTGACGGTGCTGCTGACGCGCCGCACCGATCACCTGTCGAGCCACGCCGGCCAGATCAGTTTTCCCGGTGGCGGCGCCGAAGAGCTCGACTCATCGCCGATCGAGACCGCGCTGCGCGAAACCGAGGAAGAAATCGGCCTGCCGCGGCGCCATATCGAGATCATCGGTGTCTTGCCCGACTACGCCACCGTCAGCGCCTACCGCGTGACGCCGGTGGTGGCCCTGGTCCGGCCGCCGTTCGAACTCGCGCCCGATCCGGGCGAGGTGGCCGAGGCCTTCGAAGTGCCCCTCGGCTTCCTGATGGATGGCCTGAACCACCAGCGCCGCGTCATCGAGCTGCCGCAAGGCGCCGGCACGCGCGCGTTTTATACGATGCCGTACGAGCAATATTTCATCTGGGGCGCGACCGCCGCCATGCTGCGCAATCTCTTCCATTTCCTGCGCGCTTGAAGGGCGCCTCGAAAAATCTCCTGCGCGTTGCAGTGTCGGCCTGCGATGTTCACCGTACTAAAGCACGGCTGCGCTTCTCGACCGAAACTGCCGCCGCTCGCGACGGTTTGTCGAGGTGTCCTAAAGGGTTGTTACAGGTCCGGATTTGATTCTGGCAGGCTTCTCCGCTATCGTAGCGGGGCAGTCGTATTGCCAAAACAAAAAAGGGTTCCTGAATGACATTCTTTTCCATCTTGTGCGCACTGCTCATCGAGCAGCTGAAACCGCTGCGCGCCGACAACCAGGTCTATGGCGGCATCAAGTCGCTCGCCATGCGGATCGAAACCTGGTTCAATGCCGGCGAGCGGAACAACGGGCGCATGGGCTGGATCCTGATGATGGCGGCCCTGGTGCTGCCGACCTGGCTCGTCTACTGGTTCTTCATGCATACCAACCTGGTGTTCCTGGCCTTCGCCTGGAATGTCCTGATCGTCTACCTGACCCTGGGTTTCCGCCACTACAGCCACTATTTCACCTCGATCCAGTTCGCCATGAACTCGGGCGACGAGGCGCGGGCGCGTCACCTGCTGGCCGAATGGACGCGGCTGGACACCGTCGGCATGGACGGCACCGAGATTACCCGCATCGCCGTCGAGAAAGCCCTGATCACGACCCACCGCAATGTCTTCGGCGTATTCTTCTGGTTCCTGATGCCGCTGGGCCCGGCGGGCGCCGTGATGTACCGGGTCTCCGAATACCTGTCGCGCGCCTGGAACGAACCCGACCACATGCGCAACGAAGCCTTCGGCCAGTTTGCCGCCAGGGCCTTCTACTGGATCGACTGGGTGCCGGTGCGCCTGACGGCGGTGGCCTTCGCCGTGGTCGGCAATTTCGAGGACGCGGTTTACGCCTGGCGCAACTTCGCCAACCGCTGGGCCGACGAGGCGCGCGGCATCATCCTGTCGGCCGGCGGCGGCGCGATGGGTGTGCGGCTCGGCACGCCGAACGAAAATGCGCCACAATTACTCCCGGCGGACGCCACCACGGTGGACTTGAGCGAAAGCGACGTGGATGTGCTGCCGGGCGAAGAGCCGAGCGTCCGCGCCCTGCAGAGCACGGTCGGGCTGGTGTGGCGCGCCCTGATCTTGTGGATGATCCTCCTGCTGCTGACCTCGAGCGTGGCCTGGCTGCGCTGAGCCTTGTGGCGTACCGGGTCTCGTCCTCAAGTCTTCTATAAGATATAATACTGCCTGAACCGAGCAACGCTGTATTGCACCGAGCCGAGTTGCTCTCATCCACGCAGTATTTCCTGTCTGAGCCCGTAGGACTATGACCGACCAAGCGCAAGCCAAGGATGCAGAACTCGCTGGAGAGTTTTTCATCCTGGGCATCACGAACAAAGGCAAGCAGTTCCGCCCGAGCGACTGGGCCGAGCGGCTGTGCGGCGTCATGGCCTGCTATTGCCCCGGCTCCGGCGGTCCCAACGCCCACCTGAAGTTTTCGCCCTACGTCTATCCGACCGTTGTCAACGGCACCAAGGCTGTCGTGGTCAACCGCACCCTGCAAAAGATCGAGCCGATGGCCTACCATTTCGTGGTCAGCTTTGCCAAGGACAACGATATGCAAGTCGTCGACGCCTGTTTCGTGCCTTTGCCGGGCGAAAAGAAACCAGGCGCTGCCTGACCACGCTTGCAAGCTTGACGCCACCGGCGCTTTGATTGAGATCAAAGCGCCGGTTTTGCTTCGGCCTAGCCTTAAGCGGATCACGGCGGGCGAGGGGGCCATCATGCGCATCGGCAATATCTGCACCAGCGACACCATTTGCTGCACCCGCGAGGCGACCGTGCGGGACGCCGCCATGCTGATGCGGCGCCACCATGTCGGCGACCTGGTCGTCGTCGCGTCCGAAGGCGGCGGCAATGTCCCGCTGGGCATCCTGACCGACCGCGACATCGTGCTGGCGGTCGTCGCCCCCGGGCTCGATCCGGCCAGCCTGCTGGCCGGGGACATCATGAGCGACGACCTGCTCACCGCCAGCGCATCCGACGACGTCCATGAGACCATCGAGCACATGCGCCTGCGCGGCATCCGCCGGGTGCCGGTGGTCGATGGCGCCGGCAAGCTCGCCGGCATCGTCAGCGCCGACGACCTGCTCGAATTCCTGGCCGAAGAGATGAGCGAGCTGTCGCGCATCGGCTCCTGGCAGCAATCGCGCGAGCGCCGGGTGCGCCAATAGCTGTCTGACGCCATGTCTTGTCAACTGGGTGGGTGACCAGGCCGCAGGAAAGACGCCCGTCTGCTAACATCTCCCGATCGGGCGGGACGGCTGGCGTCCCGCCCAGCAGACGGGACACCATGAATTCGATATTTCAGCTGCGCGGAATCGCCGCGCATGTAACGGCGGGCTGCATTGCCCTGGTATTGACCATTCCGGCGGCGTCGGCCGCTGCACCTGCCAGGCAGGTTGCAGGCAAATCCGCGGCCAGCGCGGCGCTGCCGAAAGGCGTGACCCTGGGGCCGTCGGTCGAAGGCATCACCGAATACCGCCTGGCCAACGGCCTGAAAGTGCTGCTGTTCCCGGACGCCTCGCGTCCGACCGTGACGGTCAACATGACTTACCTGGTCGGCTCGCGCCACGAGAACTATGGCGAGACCGGCATGGCCCACCTGCTCGAACACCTGCTGTTCAAGGGCGCCAAGAACAACCGCGACATCACGAAGCAATTCTCCGAACGCGGCATGCAGTTCAACGGCACCACCTCGCTCGACCGCACCAATTACTACGAAGTGTTCCAGGCCTCGCAAGAGAACCTGGACTGGGCGCTGCAGATGGAAGCCGACCGCATGGTCAATTCCTTCGTCTCCGCCAAGGATCTCGCTTCCGAAATGACCGTGGTGCGCAACGAATACGAGGCGGGCGAGAACGATCCCGGCAACGTGCTGTTCAAGCGCATGCAGAGCGTCGCCTACGACTGGCACAGCTACGGCCGCTCGACCATCGGCAACCGCAGCGACATCGAGAACGTGCGCATCGAGAACCTGCAGGCTTTCTACCGCACCTATTACCAGCCCGACAACGCGGTGCTGCTGGTCGCCGGCCAGTTCGAGCCGCAGGCGACTCTGGCCACGATCGGCCGCCTGTTCGGCGCGATCCCGAAACCCCGGCGCAGCCTGCCGGCGTTCTGGACGGTGGAACCGACCCAGGACGGCGAACGCAGCTTCGTCGTGCGCCGCCAGGGCGATATGCAGTTCGTCGCCGTCGGCTACAAGATCCCGTCCGACCTGCACCCCGAGGCCGAGGCGCTCGGCTTCGCCTCCGAGATCCTGGGCGACGCGCCGAATGGCCGCCTGCACAAGCTGCTGGTCGAGACCGGCAAGGCGGCCCAGGTATTCAGCTTCGGCCAGACCGGCTATGCGCCGGGCCTGCAGTTCTTCGGCGCCGTGGTCAAGCTGGGCGAACCGATCGAACCGGTGCGCGAGGCGCTGGTCCAGGCGGTCGAGGAATTCGCCAGCAAGCCGCCGACGGACGAGGAGCTCGAACGGGTGCGCCGCTCCTGGCTCAACACGGTCGAACGCAGCCTGAACAATCCGCAGGCGGTGGGCGTGGCCCTGTCCGAACCGATCGCCCTGGGCGACTGGCGCATGTATTTCGTGGGCCGCGAGCGCGTGCAGAAGATGACGGCCGCGCAGGTCGCCGCCAGCGCCGGCCGCTACTACCTGCGCAGCAACCGCACGGTCGGCACCTTCGTCCCCGAAACGGCGTCGAAGCGCGCCGAACTGCCGGCGGCGCCCACGGTGGGCGAGGCCATGAAGGACTTCAAGCCGGCGGTCTCGACCCTGGTGTCGGAAAACTTCGACCCGAGCCAGGACAACATCATGAAGCGCACCACCCTGGCCACCGCCGGCGGCGTCAGGCTGGCGCTGCTGCCGAAGAAGAACCGCGGCGAAACCGTGACGGTCGACCTGCGCCAGCATGTCGGCGACGAAAAAAGCCTGTTCGGCAAGGGCACGACCCAGGCCCTGACCAACCTGATGCTGATGCGCGGCACCACCCGCTACACGCGCGCCGAACTGGCCGATGCCTTCGACAGGCTCAAGATCGCGGGCAGCCCGACCCATTTCCAAACCACCCGCGAGCACTTGCCGGAAGCGCTCAGGCTGGTGGCCCATGTGCTCAAGGAGCCGGCTTTCCCGGAATCCGAATTCGAGCAGCTGCGCCAGCAACTTCTGGTCGGCATCGAAGCGGGGCGCAATGAACCGCAGAGCGCGGCCGTGCGCGCCCTTGGCCAGCACTTCAACCGCTATCCGCGCGGCGACATCCGCTATTCGCCGAGCCTGGACGAACAGCTCGAGGAGGCGAGGGCGGCAAGACTGGACCAGGTGAAGGCCTTCCACCGCGATTTCTACGGCGCCGACCCGGCCGAGATGGCGATCGTGGGCGACTTCGACCCGCAGCAGGTCACGCCGCTGGTGAACGAGCTGTTCGGCGCCTGGCGCGCGCCGCAGCCCCACGCGCCGGTGCTGGACACCTTCGCCGAGGTCGCGCCGATCACGCGCACCCTGGACACCCCGGACAAGGAAAACGGCTTCTATATCGCGCGCCTGAACCTCGACCTGAACGTCGACGACGCGGACTTCCCGGCCTTGTCGCTGGCCAACTATATTTTCGGCGACGGCGGCCTCAAGTCGCGCCTGATGGACCGCATCCGCCAGAAGGATGGCCTGTCGTATGGCGGCGGCTCGGAAGTCACCCCCGGCACCCTGGACCGCGCCGGCAGTTTCACGATCAACGCGATCGCGGCGCCGCAGAACCTGGCCAAACTCGACGCTGCGGTGCGCGCCGAGCTGGCGCGGGCGCTGAAGGAAGGCTTCACCGCCGAGGAGCTGGCCGGCGCCAAGTCGGGCCTGGCGCAGCAGCGCCTGCAGACGCGCTCGAACGATGGCGCGCTGGCCTCGGGCTGGACCTCGTTCATCTACCGCGGCAAGACCTTCGAAGCCTCGGCCGAGTTCGAACGCAGGATGAACGCGGTCACCTTGCCGCAGCTGAATGCAGCATTCCGCAAGGCGATCGACCCGGCCAAGCTGTCGACATTCATGGCGGGAGACCAGGCCAGGGCGAGGGCGGCCGGTGGCCAGTGAAACCCCAAGTTACTATGCTGTAACTACAACAGTTTTCTCACAAAAAACCTCGAAATTGTGACAATGGGATAATGCTTGCGCTAAAATGTTTCTTTTCGGAAGCAAAAGTTTCATCCAGGGAGCAAAATGAAGGCCATCAGCAAGCAGCCGGCAAGCGGTTTGTCGTTCACCGGCAAGGTCGTTCTCGTTACCGGCGCCGCTAGCGGAATCGGTCGCGCGATTGCGCTGGCGTTCGGCCGCGCCGGCGCCAGCGTCGTCGTGGCCGACGTCTCGATCGATGGCGGGCACGCCACGGCGGCGATGATCGTCGAAAATGGCGGCAAGGCCTTGTTCGTACAAAGTAACGTGACCCGCGCTGCGGACGTCGAAGCCCTCGTCGACAAGACCATCAACTACTATGGCCGCCTCGACTTCGCGGTCAACAACGCCGCGGTCGAGGAAGAGCGCCAGGCGCTGGCCGACGGCGAGGACGAGCAGTTCGACCGCATCATGAACGTCAACGTCAAGGGCGTCTGGCTGTGCATGAAGTACCAGTTGCGCCAGATGCTCAGGCAGGGCCACGGCGCGATCGTCAACATGGCCGGCGTCGCCGGGCTGGTCGGCAGCCCGAACCGGGCGATCTACGGCGCCAGCAAGCATGCCGTCATCGGCCTGACCAGGAGCGCCGCCGCCGAGTACGCGCGCGAAGGCATCCGCGTCAATGCCCTGTGCCCGGCCGCGGTCAAGACACCGATGCTGGCGCGCGCCATCGAGCGCGACCCCGCGAGCGAGAAGAAGCTCAAGGCGGCCCATCCGATGGGGCGCTTCGCCGAAGCCGGCGAAGTCGCGCAGGCGGCGCTGTGGCTGTGCTCGGACATGGCATCGTATGTCAACGGCCATGAACTGGCGGTCGACGGCGGATTTACCGCCATCTGAGCGCGCACAGTGCGGGGAAACCGATCTCCATACGGTTTCTCCCGCTATCGTCCCGTATCGATGTTTCCTGTCGAAAAATTTTACAGCGGCAATTGAAACCAAGAGTCAACAAATACTAAGCCGATGTTTTAACTGAGCAATTTCTCACTGGCACGGTTCATGCTGGTAAGTGCGTAACGGGACAATACAGGTTCATCCTGAGAAGCCCGATCCAACGCCATACCTGTGCTCAACCTGCAGTTACATAGTGAGATTACCGTGAAAAAGACTTTCGCCGCATTGGCACTCGCCACCGCCCTGATTCCCTTCTCCAGCGCCCAGGCTGACGTGATCAGCTACACCGCGAACAAGGCGATGACGACGACCAACTGGAGCGATTTCTTCAGCTTCAACAAATTCGACAGCAGCCTCGGTACCCTGACCGGCATTACCTTCGACCTGACCGGCATCGTGCGCGGCACCGCAGCGCCGAAAGCCTGGATGCCGCGGCGTCGCTCGTGACCCTGACCCTGGGTTCGGAGCTGACGCTGCGTCGTCCGGACGGTAGCACCCTGGTGGTGGCCAACCCGGTATTCGACCGCAGCTTCACCTTCAGCGCCTTCGACGGCGGCATCGATTTCGGCGGCACCTCGGGCGGCAGCACCGGCAGCGTCGACGCAACCGGTTCGAACTCCTTCACCAGCAGCGCAAGCAGCGATTTCGCCCTGTTCTCGGGCCTGGCCGGCGATTTCATCAGCCTCGGCCTCGGCGCGATCGGCGCAACGAGCGGTAGCGGCGCCGGCAACCTGATCACGCAATTCGCGACCGCCGCATCCGGCTCCGCCACCGTCACCTACGAATACACGCCATTCGCCGAAGTGCCCGAACCAGCCAGCATGGCGCTGGTCCTGGGCGGCCTGGGCCTGCTGGGCCTGTCGCGCCGCCGCGTGAAGTAAACCGTCGTCTGCCGCTGCGCGCATTGCCAAATCCGCAAGCGCGGAACGGTTCATCCCCTGGCTTGCTTGTCGGAAAATTTTACACCGACAAGCACGTCTGAAGCATGTATTGACGTAAGTCCTTGTTTCCAATCATAAATATTCTGGTGGCATAGTCTGTGCTTGGTTGATGAGGTCGCGGTACCTGCCAGGTACCTCATCCACTAGTGAGACTGACTTGAAAAAGACCTTCGCCGCACTGGCGCTTGCCGCCGCCCTGATCCCGTTCACTGGCGCCCATGCTGCAACAATCAGCTATGGCGATGCCACGGAACTGAAAAAGACGAACTGGACCAGCACGCTCAATTTCAGCAAGTTCGATACCAGCCTGGGGACCCTGAACTCGATCAGGTTCGACCTGAGCGGTCTGGTTCGAGGCACCGGTAAGGCCGAGAGCGACGACGAGGGCGCGACCACGGTCAGTCTCACCCTGGGTTCGATCCTGAAACTGTCGCGTCCGGATGGCACCGAACTGGTGCTGAGCAATCCGGTGTTCAGCCAGGTGTTCGAATTTAGCGCAGGCGACGGCGACATCGATTTCGGGGGCACTTCAGGCGGCACTACCGGCCTGGTCAACGCGAGCGCCGCCGAGTTCTTCGTCAGCACCAGTTCCAGCGATTTCGCCCTGTTCTCGGCACTGGGCGGCGGCTCGATCGGTCTCGGGCTGAAGGCAACCGGCGCCTCGAGCGCGACCGGCGCCGGCAACCTGTCGACCGGGTTCCAGACCTTCGCCAAGGGCACCGTGAATGTCACCTATGACTACACGCCGTTCGCCGCCGAAGTGCCTGAACCAGCCAGCATGGCGCTGATCCTGGGCGGCCTGGGCCTGCTGGGCCTGTCGCGCCGTCGGTTCGGCAACAAGGCGTAATACCGACCTGCGGCCGCCCGCCGCACGAAGAGAAACCGTCATGCCGGCACTGGCCGGCATGACGGTTTTTTTACGTCGGCGCGTCAGTTGTGGATGTATTTGGCGAACACGTCGCTGAAATCGCGTTTGGTGTGGGTATCGAGCATGGCCGTGTTCAAGGCTTCCAGCAGTTCGCCATACTGGCTGACGAGGCTGCCCGCGCCGGGGGCGATATTGAGCTTGTGGACCGAGGCCGTGGCGTCCAGCGTGCGCAGCGCATTGTCGCGGCAGACGGCGTCGCGCCGCTGCTGCTTGCCGATCGTGATCAGGGCTTTGTAAATATCCTTCAATTGTTCGATGAAGGACTTCTTGACGTCGATCGAGAACTTGATGTCGTTCACATGGAACTTGAGCTCGATGTCCATGTCGAGCGTACCGGCGGTTTCGATGCTGACGTTGGTGATGAGGTTCGACGAGTATTCATAGCGCTTGATCGAGCGCTTCGACGAAACGGCCGAGTCGCCGTCGACATGGATCAGGGCCAGGTTGGTGAAGCAGTACTCGTCCTTCTTGCTCTTGATCAGGAAAAAGATCTGTTCGCCGTCTTCGGTGAACAGGTAATCGTCCGCATCGACCTTGCTGTAGTCCGCCGGTCCAACGATGATGCCGATGTCGCTGATGCCCAGTGCTTCCGCCGCGAATTTCTTGAACATGATGGTCCTCGGGTGGTGAAAAGGACAAGATTACCACCATCAGGCGGCATTGAGCTCGGCCACGAAGTCATAGGTGTCGCCGCGAAAATACGAGCGGCAGAATTCCACCGCGCGTCCGTCGCGCAGGAAACCCAGGCGTTCCACGCACAGGCCGGCATCGCCCTCGCGCGCGTCGAGCAGGCGCGCCTGCTCGACGCCCAGCAGCAGGGCGGACAGGCGCTGCAGCGCGCGTACCGGGCGATTGCCCGAGGCCGCGAGCGCCTCGTACATCGAATCGCCCACCGCATCGAGCGAAGGCAGGGCGAAGGCGGCGATGGTCGCGTACTCCAGGCACATCGGCGTCTCGTCGGCATAGCGCAAGCGGTTGAAGCGGTACACCGGCGTGCCCGGCGATAACCGCAGGCGCAGCGCTTCCTCGGGCGTGACCAGGCCTTCCGAGCGCTTGAGCCAGGCGCTGCGCGGCGCCCGTCCACGGGCGCGCATGTCTTCCGAGAACGACGTCAGCTTGGCGAAGTTCTTTTCGATGCGCGTGTTCAAAAAATTGCCCGAACCGGCGCGCCGCACCAGCAAGCCATCCTCGACCAGGCTGTCGATCGCCTTGCGCACCGTGATGCGCGAGATGCCCAGCTCCAGCGCCAGCTGGCGCTCGGCGGGCAGGGCGGCGGACGGGCCGTAGATGCCGTTGTCGATCGCCTGGCGCAGCGCGCGCTGCAATTGCTCGTAGAGCGGCAGCTTGCCGGCGCCGGCGGCGAGGCTGGCCTTGGCGGCGTCATGCATCAGTTGGACGAGGGGATTCATGCGATGGCAGCGTGGACGGACGGCAGATGATACCGCAGCCCCGCCCAAAGGTCATTTCGGGCGCGGATCCTTCAGCGGCTGGCTGACCACGGCGATCCGGCCGGCGCGCACCTCGCGCACCGCGGTGGCCACGGCGCGCGCCACGTTGCGCGTCTCTTCCTGCACCGCCGTGTCGCGGTCGAATGTCTCGTGGCTGTCGGCATACGATTCGTAATAGCCGATATAGCGGTCGAGCTGGCCGAAGCTGCCCGAGTTGATCAGGCCCATCCATTCCAGCCAGTCGGACAGCGAGCGGCGCGTGCCCTCGATGCCGGCCACGTCGCCGTGCACCAGCAGGCCGAAGGCGCGGCCGGCCAGGTGCTTCGGGTAATCCCAGCCGTCGCGCTCGATCTGCTTGGCCTGTTCGGCATCCTTGCCGTGGGTCGACGACGGATCGGGATTGCCGCCGTCGGCGCACACCAGGCGGTCGATCATCAGCTTCAGCACGGCCGGGGTCTGGTACCAGTAGACCGGGGTGACGATGATGACGCCGTGGGCCAGCACCCAGCGCTCGTAGATCTCGTTCATCCAGTCGCTCACCTGGCGCTCGGCATGGTTCGGATAGCAGCTGCACGGCCAGTGGCACAGCGGCATCGCGGTCGAGACGCAGCCCTTGCAGGGGTGGATGTGGCGGTCGTAGTCGGAGTTGAGCAGGGAGAGGTCGAGCACGTCGGCCTCGAAGCCTTCTTCCACCAGGACCTCCTTCGCCATCTGCGTCATGCGCCAGCTCTTCGAGATCTCGCCGGGGCAAGTGCCGTCGTTGCGGGCCGAGGCGTTGATCAGGAGTACGCGGCTGCGCGAGTCGGGATCCTTCTGGTGTCGTTCAGCGCCGAGCAGGCGGTCGCGCGCCGCTTTCCATTCGACCGACAGATCATAGGAGGGATCGGCGAAGCCGGGGCCCGCCTTGACGGTATGCGGGGCCTTGCGGCCGTTCTGGTACGCATCCCAGGCCACGTCCTCGATCGCTGCCAGCTCGCGGTCGAGCGCTTCGTAGCCGGGGTCCTGGAAGGCCTTGCGAAAACGCAGGTGGAATTCGTTGCGTCCCAGTTTGGCGGGCGCCTGGCCCTTGCGTACCGTCGTCGTCATGCTGCCTCCGATGCAAATAAGGCAATTATCCGGCGGGCTGGAGGGGCGGTAATGTACGGGCGCGCACGTTGGACGCGCGAAATCCGGGTCACTTGCGGAACCGGACCATGAAAAAAGCGGACCGGGCGCCATGCCCGGCCCGCTTTCGCGAAGCCCTCGAGAAACGAGAAAATTACTTCTGGTTCAGGTGGACGATCCAGTACTTGGCCAGGTCGCCGGCGCCGCCGCCGCCCTTGACGGTCTGGAAGGTCTGGATCGCTTCGGCCTTCTTGCCGGCCAGCGCCTGCGCCATGCCCAGGCGCAGCTTGGCTTCTTCGGGGTTCTTCAGGCCGCCCTTGGCGATGCCTTGCTGGATGAAGCCGACACCCTTGTCGCCCTGGTCCATGGTGGCGTAAGCCCAGCCCAGGTTGACCAGGCCGGCGCCGGTCTTGGCCTTGGACGCCGAGGCTTCGCCCGCGGCGATGTTCTTGGCGTCGTCCGCCGCGCCCTTGGTCGCCTTGTCGCGCAGGGCGGCGTGCGCCTTGGCATTGCTGCCCTGGCCCAGCACGCCGGCCGCGTAGCCGGCATCCATGGCCTTCTTGGCCTCGGTCGGGAAGCCGTCGCGCAGCGACAGCTCGGCCAGGTCGACGTATTCCTCGGGCGCCATCTTCTTGACGACGGCCGCTTCGAGGCGGTACACATTGATCATATTGGTCTGCGGATCGAAGCCCGGCTTGCGCGCCACGCCGCGGTTCAGGACGTCGGTCCAGAAGTCGTCGTTCGGGTAGTGGGCGACCAGTTTCTCGAGCGCGAGCAGGTAGCCGGCGTCGTCCTTGACCTTGTTGGCCGACGAGGCCAGCAGGCGCAGGTCTTCCTCGCTCGGCTTCTGGCCGGCCTTCTCGGCCGCCTCGATGGCCGGCAGCAGGGCCGCCTTGGCGTTGGTGAAGTCGCCGCCCAGGTAATAAGCGCGGGTCAGGGCCGGCGCGACTTTTTCAGGCGTCGTGCTTTCTTTCTGGTAGCGCTTGAACCACTCGATCGCCTTCGGATAGTCCTTGGCGTTGTAGTGCATATTGGCCAGGGCCTGGATGAAGTCGGTCTGCTCGTTCGGCTGCAGGCGGCCGGAGTTGATCACGGCTTCCAGCGCCGGCATGGCGATCTCGTTGTTGCCGGTCGCCGAACCCAGCGACAGCTTCATGCGGTTGACGACGTAGTCTTCGTACGGGGTGCGGTTCGGGAACGCTTCGGCCTGCTGCACGCGGCTCTGCACTTCGGCGTAATTCTTTGCATCCATCAGCGGCTTGATCGCGGCCGGGTCGAGCAGCTTGAACAGCTCTGGACGGACGGTGTCCTTCGGCGCCTCGGCGGCAGCGGCTGGCTTGTCCTGGGCGTGGACGGAGGAGATCAGGGCCGGGGTGCTCATGCCGACGGCGGCCAGCATCAGGCACAGGCGGGCAAGACGGAACTGGGACATTGGGTATCCTTCTATCTAGACAAAAAATTTTACGAAATGCGCTTTCGCCAAATATAGCAAAAATGCCAATCTCGGACAAAGTTGTGCATTGTCCCATAAAACGGCCAATTTCTGGCCCGCCAATTGTGCCGCAGAGCCGGCGCGGATGCCCGCGTCGTTACATCGCGTTACCTCGACGGCGTCACGCCCCGTCGAAGCCCGGGACCGGGCAAACGCCTGGCGCCGCGATCTCGCCGGCCAGCCAGGCCACGGCGGCCTCGAGGGCGGGCGGGGCGAACCCGTAGCTCATCAGGGCGGGGCAGGGGAAGTCCAGCGCCTGATAGGGATTCCACAGGGCCAGGTGCAGGTCGGGCCGCCAGCCGGCGCGCGCGCGCGGGCCGTAGCGCCGGCGCGAGGTCGAGGCCAGGATCGTGAAGCGCCCATCCTGGGGCATGGCCGCCCAGTCGAAGTTCTCGCTGTCGGCGAAGGTCACCAGCTCGACGTCGTACAGTGCGCGCAAGGCGTCGGCGATGCGCTCGGCCGGCACGCCGGCTTCCGAGATGCCGTCGCTGACCACGTCGGCGCGCGCCACCAGGCGCACCCGGCTGCCGCGCGCGGGACGCTGCGGCCGACCCAGTTCGGTCAGTCCGGCGCGCCAGGCGCGCGCCATCAGCGCGCGGTCGTCCTGTTCGCGCAGGTATTCGCCCGCGCCGGCGGGATGGGCGTCGGCCAGCGCGGCCAGGCGCGCCAGCTTGGCCTCGACGTCCGGCAGCGGCAGCGTGCCGGCCTCGATTGCCCGCGCGATCGCCTGCACGGTCTCGCGCTGCGTCTCGCGGCTGCCGATCGCCATCACCATGTCGGCGCCCGCCACCAGCGCATTGACGGCGGCTTCGCCGGCGCTGTAGCGGTGCGCGATCGCATGCATGTCCATGCCGTCGGTGATGATCACGCCCTGATAGCCGAACTCCTCGCGCAGCACGCCGGTGAGGATGGCGCGAGACATGGTGGCCGGATTGAGCGGGTCCAGGGCCGGATAGACGATGTGGGCCGTCATCATCGCCGGGGCCGGGGTTGCGGCCCGGGCGGCCAGGCGGAACGGGGCGAACTCGAAGCGTTCCAGTTCCGCGCGCGGCTTGTCGACCCGGGGCAGGTCGCGGTGCGAATCCACATGGGTGTCGCCGTGGCCGGGGAAGTGCTTGACGCAGCAGGCGACGCCCTCGCTTTCGCTGCCTTCCATCCAGGCCAGGGCAATCCGGGTGGCCTGGTCGGGATCGGCGCCGAAGGAGCGCTCGGCGATGACCGGGTTGTCCGGATTGTTGTTCAGGTCGAGCACCGGCGCGAAATTCCAGTTGAAGCCCAGCGCGCGCACCGCGCGCGCCACCGCGGCGCCGACTTCGCGCGCCAGCCGCGGATCGCCCGCCGCGCCCAGCGCCATCGCGCTCGGCGGCGCCGGCACCCAGGTCGAGCGCACCACGGCGCCGCCTTCCTGGTCGAGGGCGACCAGGGCCCGCGGCCCCATGGCGCCGGCCAGGGCGCCGGTGAAGCGGGTCAGCTGGCCGGCATCGACCATGTTCTGGCGGAACAGGCACACGCCGCCCACCTTGTAGGTGCGCAGGAAGGCGTCGGTTTCGGCATCGAGTTCGGTGCCGAACAGGCGCACCATCATCAATTGGCCGGCAAGGTCGAGGTAATCGGTCATGGCGTGCGGTATCAGGATGCGTTCGGTCGATTCAGTTGGTCTTGGTGACCTTGCTCAGGTGGCGCGGCTGGTCCGGGTTCATGCCGCGCGCCGCCGACAGCTTGGCCGCCATCGTGTAGAAGGCCTGCACCGCCGCGATCGGATCGAGGTCGGGGATGGCGGCGGTCGGCAAGGTCAGGTCGCGGCTGGCGACATCGCCCGGGGCGGCCAGCAGCACGCGTGCGCCGCGGCCGCGCATCTCGTCGGCCAGCGCGACCAGGCTGGCCTGGGTCGGGCCGCGGGTGGCGTAAACCAGCAGCGGGTAGCCTTCTTCGATCAGGGCCATCGGGCCGTGCTTGATCTCGGCGCCCGAGAACGCCTCGGCCTGCAGCGCCGAGGTTTCCTTGAACTTGAGCGAGGATTCGAGCGCCAGCGGGAAGCTGATGCCGCGGCCCACTACCATGATGTTGCGGGCCGGCGCCAGCACCTCGATCGCGGCCGACCAGTCCACCTCGGTGGCGGCGCGCAGCGCGTCGGGCAGGGCGGCAATGCCGTTTTTCAGTTCACGGTCGTCCTGCCAGTCGGCCACCAGGCGCGCACCGGCGACCAGGCTGGCGATGAAGCTCTTGGTCGCTGCCACGCTCTTCTCGACGCCGGCATGCAGCGGCATGGTCCATTCGGCGGCCGTCGCCAGCGGCGAGGCGGCGTCGTTGACCAGGGCGACCGTGGTGGCGCCGCCGGCGCGGAAGTACTGGATCGGCTCGACCACGTCCGGGCTCTGGCCCGATTGCGAGATCGCCACCGCCAGCGTGTCGCGGGCGATGATCGGCGATTTGTACAGGGTGATGAGCGACATCGGCAGCGAGGTGACCAGGCGCCCCATGCGCGCCATGATCAGGTAGGCCAGGTAATTCGAGGCGTGGTCCGAGCTGCCGCGCGCCACCGTCACCGCGCTGTGCAGCTGCGTCGCGCGCAGTGTCGCGCCGAGTTCGGCATAGCGTTCCACGTCCTGGGTCAGCTGGTGGGCGATGCAGTCGGCGGCGGACAGCGCTTCCTGGAGCATGAGCGATGGCGTGGCTTGGGGCACGGGCGAATTCACAGGACTTCTCCTTCGATATGGACGGCTTTGATGTTCAGGTCGCGGTCGAGGACCACGAAGTCGGCATGGCAGCCCGGCGCCAGGCGGCCGCGCAGGGTTTCGCCGAGGTAGTCGGCGGCATTGGTCGAGACGCGGCGGCTGGCTTCGGCCAGCGGCAGGCCGATGCTCACCAGGTTGCGCAGCGCCTGGTCCATGGTGAGCGTGCTGCCGGCCAGCGTGCCATCGAGCAGGCGCACGCCGCCCATGCACTTGTGGACCACCTGGCGGCCCAGCATGTATTCGCCGTCCGGCATGCCGGCGGCGGCGGTCGAATCGGTCACGCAGAACAGCTTGGGAATGCAGCGCAGCGCGGTCTTGATCGCGCCCGGATGCACGTGCAGCAGGTCGGGAATGATCTCGGCGTATTCGGCATGGGCCAGCGCGGCGCCGACCATGCCGGGATCGCGGTGGTGCAGGCCGGGCATGGCGTTGAACAGGTGGGTGAAGCCCGCCGCGCCGTGCTCGAGGGCGGCCACGCCGACCTCGTAGCTGCCGGTGGTGTGGCCGACCTGGACCCGGATGCCGGCGGCGGCCAGCTCGCGCACCAGGTCCATGTGGCCGTCGATCTCGGGCGCCACCGTGATCAGCTTCATCGGCGCCTGGGCGTCGAAGCGCTTGACTTCGTCGAGGCTGGCCTCGCGCGCGAATGGCGGCTGCGCGCCCAGCTTGCCGGAGTTGATGTACGGGCCTTCCAGGTGCACGCCCAGGATGCGCGCTTCCCCCTTGCCGCGCGCGGCGCAGGCCCGGCCGATCGCGGCCAGGGCGCGGTCGATGTCCTCGAGCGGCGCGGTCATGGTGGTGGCCAGCAGGCTGGTGGTGCCGTGCCTGGCATGCAGGGCGGCGATCACGTGCGGGGCATCGCCGCCTTCCATCATGTCGCGCCCGGCGCCGCCGTGCACGTGCACGTCGATGAAGCCGGGCAGGATGTAGTCGTCGCCGTTGGCGTCCGGATCGGCGCACGCGCCTTCGATCGCGTCGATCCGCGCGCCGTGGCGCAGGCTGCCGTGGACCCAGCCGTCGGGAGTGAGGATATTGCCTTGGATGGTAGCGCTCATGCCTGGGTGCCTTTCAGGTGCAGTTCGATCATGCGCAGCGCGCCCAGGGCCGAGTCGCCGTGGGGCGGGCTGCAGCGCGCCAGTGTCGCGGCCGGCAGGTACAGGCGCAGGGTCTCGCCCAGGCCGCCGCACAGGGCCAGCGGCAGTGCGCCGTCCGGGTCCAGCGCGCGCGCGATGCCGGCCACGTCGCGGCCGGCCTGCTCGAGGATGGCCGTGGCGACCGGATCGACGGCGCCATGGGCCACCACGAAGCGCGCCAGGCCGGCGTAGTCGGTCTGGGTAGCCTTGCCGAGCCAGACCTGGATGGCATCGCGGTCGCCGCCGCAGGCGGCAATGACGTCGCGCGCCAGTTCGCCGCCTTCGGCGCGGCCGTCGAGCACCTGCTCGACGTGGCCGATCGCGCGCAGGCCCATCCAGGCGCCGCTGGCTTCGTCGCCGGCGGGGAAGCCCCAGCCGCCGACCTCGACCCGGGTGCCGTCCGGCCGCAGGGCCTCGCCCACGCTGCCGGTGCCGATCGCGACGATGGCGCCGGGCCGGCCGCCGTGGGCGCCCATCAGGGTCGAGAAACCGTCGGTATCGAGCCTGAGGGCGGCATAGCCCGGATTGGCGGCGCGGAAGGCGGCCGCCCATTCCTTGTTGTGCACGCCGGCCAGGCCCAGGCCGATGGCGCAGGATTGCAGGGGAATCGTGTCGATGCCGAGCGCGGCGAAAGCCTTGGCGGTCGCGGCGTTGACCGCGTTCCAGGCATTGTCGATGCCGTGGCGCAGGCCCGAAGGACCGCTGTTGCCGGTTGCCAGTTCGGTGCCGTCGCGGCGCGCGAGGCGCACGCGGGTGTTGGTGCCGCCGCCGTCGACGCCGATGAGATAGTCGATCATGGTAATTGGGCCAGGAAGAGGGTCAGCGCACTATAGGCAGGCCCTACCTCGATGTCAACAGGTATTTAACTGGTATGTGCCAGCGCAGACCAATAGCGTGCAGTTACCGGCGCCCGCACCATTGATCTCCCGATAGCGGCCTGCGCGATTGGTATCGTAACTGGTATGGTTTTTTTTGCCCTCGCCGGAGGCTGCGGCCCTGTTGCCGGCGCCGGGCAGGGCGCTCGACATTGCGCGACGCCGGGCGCCGGCGCGCCCCCGGTCGGGCCGGCGCCACGGCCGCAGGCCGCCGCTGCCGCCGCCGCCGCCGCCGCCGCATCGCCTGCGCCCGCGCCCGCGTTCAGCGCCGCCCCGGCCTGCAGGCCGGCCGCGAAGACACCGCTTTCGACTTTGGCACGATCTTCGACGCCGACGTGGCCGATGCCGGCCGCGCCAGCCTGCTCACTGAAGGCATGACCTGGGGTGGCGACGTGCGCGTCGTCAGCGGCGATGGCGCGATCAACGACGGCAATGTGGCAGGTGACGCTGGAGGCGCTGCATGACTGTACCGCAGGAGCCGGCGCGAGGTCGAAACGGCGTGCCGCCCGGGCGGCACGCCGTTGGCTGGGATACACGCCGGGGCTGCCCGGCGTGCCGTTTCGACAGGGCTTACTCTGGCGCGTGGCTGGCGCCGCGGCGCTGGACGACCAGCAGCTGGCCGTTCGCGCCGGCTGGCGCGCCGTTTGCGCGCTCGGCGACATGCACCCTGGCCGTGCCGGGACCGCTGACGGCAATGTCGGCACGCTGGGCATGGAGGCGGTTGCCGTCCAGTCCACCCGAGCCGCTCAGGCGGGCATGCACCATTCCGACCCGGCCGCTGATCTGGGCGCCGCCGGGACCGTCCGAGTCCAGCAGCAGGCGCTTGCCGTCGATCGCCGATTTCAGGCTGCCCGAGCCGCGCAGCTCGGCTTCCAGCGTATCCGAGACCTGGGCCAGTTCGATGTCGCCCGGGCCGCGCGCCTTGAACGCGGCTTGCTCGACCGTCAGGCCGCGGCCGTCGATATCGCCCGAGCCCGACATCTCGGCCTTGAGCACGCCCACCGCGCCGGCCAGCCGCGCATCGCCCGGACCGTGCAGGCGCAGGGTGGCGGCCTTGGCGCGCAGGCCGAGGGCGGTCAGGTTGCCCGAGCCGCCGACTTCGGCGTCGAGCTGGGTGATGGTGCCGCCCAGGCAGACGTCGCCGGGACCGCTTTGCAGCGTGCTGGCGCGGCCGGCGGCCAGGTCGCAGGCTTCGAAGGAACCCGAGCCGGTCACTTCGGCGCGCACTTCGTCGCTGGCGCCGCGCAGCGTCATGTCGCCTGGGCCTGAAAGGCGTGCCTCCAGGCGCGACAGGCGCAGGCCGTCCGCCACCAGGTCGCCCGAACCGGAGATATTGGCCTGCAGGGCGCCGTCGATATTGGCCAGGCGCACGTCGCCAGGACCGGACAGGGTCAGCGCCACATTGCTGGCGCGCAGGCGCTGCAGTTTCGCGTCGCCGCTGCCGCTCACGCGCAGCGCCAGGTCGCGCACCGTGCCGGAGACTTCGAGGTCGCCCGGTCCATCGACATTGAGCGCGAAGCGCTCGGCGCTCACCTGGCCGAGCGTGGCGTCGCCGCTGCCCGACATGGAGAGGCTTGTCAGTTCCGGTGCGCCGATGTGGATGACGACGCTCTCGCGCCGCGCGCCGAAGCCGAAGCCGAAGCGCAAGCCCTTGTCCGATCTGGGCCGCACCACCAGGGTGTCGCCGCGTACGAAGGTCTCGACCTCGTCCAGCTGCTGGCGTTCGCCGCGCAGGCTGATGCCAGCGCGGCCTTGCGTGTCGATGGCAACCTCGTAGGGGCCGCTCAACTCGATGGCGCTGAAGGCCCCGACGCTGCGCTGCTCCGCGATCGCCTTGGCCGAGGGAGCGGCATGGCTGTCGTCGATCGAGAGGAATGCGGCGCCGAGGGCGACGGCGAACAGGGCGGTTTTTTGTACGATGGGCATATTATTCCTGGTCGGGGGCGATGGAAGAGTGAACGATATGCCAACGGCGCGGGCGCCGCATGACGAAACCGATGAAACGGCGTATTCGGCGGACGAACGGCATGTGGCGGCGACAAACCGCGCGCTGCGGGCGGCGGTGGCGAAACGGCCGCGCAGGGTGTCATAATGGCGGGATCGTCGCCAGAAAGCATATGCCGTGACCCTTCATCCAGGCCCGCAGTCCGCCCGCACCGAGCGCGCCGCCAGTTTCCGGCGTCCCGCCAGGTCCATGCTGCGCGCCATGGCGCTGCTGGCCGGACTCGCCTGCAGCGCCGCGATCGCGGCGCCGTCGACCTTCGGCCCCGTGATCGGCAGCGCATTGCTATGCCGCAGCCACCTGGACAATGCTTACTTCCATGCCTACCTGACCCAGGCCTTCGGCCCGGCCTACAAGCGCGAGGGCGGAGCTTGGTGGTTCAAGGCCGAGGCCACGCTGTGGGGCGCCCAGGTGAACGAGGTGATGGTCAGCGACGACACCAGCAACCTGGTGTTCGTGGCCGCCGTCGTCGACAGCACGCCCGAGGAACTCGAGAAATCGGTGCGGGCCGGCGCCGGCATCGCCTACCGGCCGGTCGACGCTTCGCGCCATCCCTTGCGCAAGTCCAACCCGGGCGGCACGATCGCCTACGCCAACGACAAAAGCAAAATATACTGCGCAAAGTTCAAACCGCAGCCACCCGGCCGCTAGATTCGCGCGCATGCCTCCATGTACAACCATTATTTCCAGCTGAAGCACGCCCCGTTCTCGATCGCGCCCGACCCGCGCTACCTGTTCATGAGCGAGCGGCACCGGGAAGCCCTGGCCCACCTGCTGTACGGCATTGGCAGCGGCGGCGGATTCGTCCTGCTCACCGGCGAGATCGGCGCCGGCAAGACCACCGTGTGCCGTTGCTTCATCGAGCAGGTGCCCGAGAATTGCCGGCTGGCCTATATCTTCAATCCGCGCCTGAACGCCGAAGAGCTGTTGCAGACGATTTGCGACGAGCTGCACATCGCGCTGCCGTCCGGCGTGAGCGGCGTCAAGGCCTATGTCGACGCGATCAACCGCTACCTGCTCGAATCGCATGCCCAGGGCCTGAACAATGTGCTGGTGATCGACGAGGCCCAGAACCTGTCGAGCGAGGTGCTCGAGCAGTTGCGCCTGTTGACCAATCTCGAGACCAGCGAGCGCAAGCTGCTGCAGATCATCCTGATCGGCCAGCCCGAGCTGCGCACGATGCTGGCGCGGCCCGAACTCGAGCAGCTGGCCCAGCGCGTGATCGCGCGCTACCACCTGGGGCCCTTGTCCGAGGACGAGACCGGCGCCTATATCGCGCACCGGCTGGCGGTGGCCGGCGCGGTCGGGATGCCGTTCCCGCCGAACCTGAGCCCGCTGGTGCACCGCCTGGCGCACGGCGTGCCGCGCCGGATCAACCTGCTGTGCGACCGCGCGCTGCTGGGCGCCTATGTCGAGAACAGCCCGCAGGTCACGCGCGCGATCCTGCGCAGGTCGGCCGACGAAGTCTTCGCCGGCGAGCCGGCGCCGCGCCGCCAGCTGCGCTGGCCGCTGCTGGCGGGCGGGGCGCTTGCCGGGGTGGCGATCGGCGCCGGGGCCTGGCAGATGCTGCCGCAGCCGACGCCGCCAGCCGTTGCCGCGCAGGCAGTGCAGGGCGACGTGAAGCAGGTCGCGGCCAGGCCGGCGCTGACGGCCGCCAGGGCCGCCAGGGCGACCAGTGCCCCCGTTGCCGCGGCGGATTTTGCGACCGGCAAGAGCGAGAACGATGCACTGCGTGCGCTGGCGGCGCTGTGGGGGCCGTCGTTCGCCGGCATCGGCGGATCCAGCCCGAAGGCGACCTGCGAGGCGGCGCAGCGCGCCAACCTGCGCTGCCACCAGGGCCGCGGCGGCCTGTACGAGCTGCGCCTGCTCGACCGGCCGGCGGTGGTCACCCTGCACGACGGCCCGCGCACCGGCTATGCGGTGCTGGCCGGGATGGACGAGGACAGCGTGCTGCTGGCCGTGGACGGGCGCCGCGAGCGGGTCGCCATTCCCGCCTTCGTCGCGCGCTTCGGCGGCGAGTTCACGACCTTCTGGCGCATGCCGGGCGCGTTCCGCGATGTGGTGGGACAGGGCGACCGCGGCCCGGACGTCGACTGGATCGCCCAGCGCCTGGCCGGGCTGAACAAGACCGGCGCGCCGGCGCTCGACCAGCCGCTCGATGCGCGCACGAAGGAGTGGCTGCGCGCCTTCCAGGCGGCCCAGGACCTGAAGGCGGACGGCGTGGCCGGACCGCGCACCTATATGCGCCTGAACCAGCTGTCGGGGGTGGTCGAGCCGCGCCTGCTGGCCGTGACGGGGACGGGAAACTGATATGTCGTACATCCTCGAAGCACTCAAGAAGGCCCAGGCCGAACGCCAGCTCGGCAACGCCCCGACCATCCACGCGCCACCGCCCATGTACGCGGCCCCGGAACGCACGCGGGGCGCGCAGCGGCGCTACCTGGCGTTCGGCCTCGGCCTGGGCGTGCTGGCGGCGGCGGCTGCGCTGCTGTGGCTGCGCCAGGACGGAGAACGACCGGTGCGGCTGGCGGCTGCGCCCGCGCCGGTAACCGCGCCCGCGCCGGCGGCGGTGGCCACGCCGGCGCCGGTAACGACGCCGGCGCCCGTGACGCAGGCCGCGCCGCCTGCCGCGCCGACGCCGCAGCCGGCGCCGGCGCCGAAGCCCGCGCCGGTCCAACCCGAAGCCGCGCCGATCCAGCCTGAAGCCGCGCTGGTCGCGGCGAGGCCGGCGCCAGTCCCGGCCGCGGCGCCCGAGACGGCGGCGCCGCGCGTGGCCGCCGCGCCGATGGGCGACGAAGGCCTGCGCAGCCTGCAGCAGCTGCCCGACGCGGTGCGGCGCGAGATCCCGCCAGTGGTCTTCGGCGGCTACATCTATTCGCCGACGCCGGGCGAAAGCCTGCTGCTGGTCGACAAGATGCTGCGCCGCGAAGGCGAAGAGGTGGCGCCCGGCCTGGTGCTCGAGCGCCTGACGCCGAAGGCGGCCGTGATGAACTTCCGGGGCACCCGCTACCGTGTCGCGTACTGAGCGGGAAGTAAGCACTATGCGAAGCAATATGCGGAGCGACATGCGGGGCCAGATGCGGGGCCCGGTGCTGGGCGTGGTGGGCTGGTCGGGCAGCGGCAAGACCACCTTGCTGGAGCAGCTGGTCGCGCGCCTGGCGCTGGACGGCTTGCGGGTGAATATCGTCAAGCACAGCCACCATGACATCGAGCTCGAACCGCCGCGCAAGGACAGTGCGCGCCTGCGCCAGGCCGGGGCAGCCGAAGTCATGATCGCCTCGCCTTACCGTTTCGCCATCATGCGCGAGCTGCGCGCCGAACCGGAGCCAAGCCTGGACGCGCTGCTGGCGCGCTTGTCGCCGGCCGACCTGACCCTGGTGGAAGGCTATAAATGGGAAGCCTTGCCCAAGCTCGAAGTGCACCGGCCGGCGCTGGGCAAGCCGCCGCTGTTTTCGGACGATGCGAGCATCGTGGCCGTGGTGTCGGACGCGGCGCGCCCCAGCGACGCCCGCGAGGGACTCGCCTGGCTCGACTTGAACGCGCTGGGTGGGATCGTGGACTGGTTACGCGCCTGGTTAAAGACCCGGCCTCAAGTATTGGTCGATCGGGCCGTTAAAGAGTGATCAGTCTTTTTCTGGAGAAGTCGATGGACGTCACGAATATTGCCAAGCTCTCAACCAGCATGGCCGAAACCGGTATCCGTCAGGAAGTGGGCATGACGATGCTCAAGAAGGCCATGGATATCGAAGCCAATTCGGCGGCTCAACTGATCCAGGCGCTGCCGCAGCCGCAAAACCTGCCGGCGCACCTCGGCAATACGATCAATACGAAAGCCTGAAGACAGCGGCGCTTTTCGGTTCGAGGCCGGCGTGAACGCAAGTTCGGCACCCGACCCGACGCTCGCATGCCACACCGTTTTGCCTCCTGAAACCCGGCCTCGACGCCGGGTTTTGGCATTGGCGGGCGCTCAGTGGAAGGCGCGCAGGATGCGTGCTTCGCCGGACATGTCGCGATAGCGGTCGTTGGCGGCGCGGGTGGCGGCCATCATGCGTTCGAGTTGTGCATCCTCGAAGCGGGACAGTTCTTCGTTTGCCGCTTCCAGGGCGAGCGACAGCTTGGCGCGCGCATTCTGGTACAAGGCGCTGGAGTAATGATCGGTGTTCTTGAGCAGCTCTTCCGCGTTTTCGATCACGAGTCGCAGGTCGCCGATCAGTTGCTCCTGCGTTTGAGCATGTTGTTCCGGGGTTTCCATCGCCTTCACCTCTAAGCCGTATGTCTGACGTCTTAAAATATAAACAAGGAAGCCCCGCTCTGTTTGTTAGTGCGCAAACATAAGACCGCCGCCTTGGCGTTCCATGTGTTCGCGCCGCCCCCATGAGGGGCGCCAGACAGCTTATTGCACGGTGATGCGCAGATCGCCGACCGAGACGGTCTGGCCGCTGCGGATCTTGGCCGTCTTGCGCAGCTCCTGTTTACCATCGACCGACACCACGCCGCTGGCGACCATGTTCTTGCCGGCGCCGCCGCTGTCGACCAGGCCGACCAGCTTCAGCAGCTGGTTGACCTCGACGAATTCTGATGTCAAATCGAAAACTATTTTTTGCATTCTATCCTCGGGATGGTGGAGGCGGCGTACGATTGATGAGGCCGCTTGATGGACGGCGTGCAGGGCGCGCCGACCGGGTAGTACGTGGATCCCGTGCCGGCCTGCGGCTTACGCCGGATCCGGACGGGTCATGTCGATCGGCACGATCCACCCGTCGAACTGCTGCTCGTCGACGAAGCCGCTCTGCAGGGCGGCCTGGCGCAGGGTCAGGCCGTCCGTCGACGCCTTCTTGGCGATCTGCGCGGCGCGATCATACCCGATGTGCGGCGCCAGCGCAGTCACCAGCATCAGCGATTTTTCCATCAGCTCGCCGATGCGGGCGAGGTTCGGCTCGATGCCCTGGGCGCAATGCTCGTCGAACGAGCGCATGCCGTCGGCCAGCAGGCGCGCGCTTTGCAGGAAGTTGTGCGCGATCATGGGCTTGAACACATTGAGCTCGAAATTGCCCTGCGAGCCGCCGACCGTGATGGCGACGTCGTTGCCGAACACCTGGCAGCACAGCATGGTCAGCGCCTCGCATTGGGTCGGATTGACCTTGCCCGGCATGATCGAACTGCCCGGCTCGTTCTCGGGAATGGTGATCTCGCCCAGGCCCGAGCGCGGGCCGGACGCCATCCAGCGCACGTCGTTGGCGATCTTCATGAGCGCCGTGGCCAGGGTCTTGAAGGCGCCGTGGGCGGCGACCATGGCGTCGTGGCCGGCCAGCGCCATGAATTTGTTGGGCGCGGTCTTGAACGACAGGCCGGCGCGCGAGCCCAGTTCGGCCGCGATGCGCGGCGCGAATTCGGGGTGGGCGTTCAGGCCGGTGCCCACGGCGGTGCCGCCGGCGGCCAGCAGCAGCAGGCCGGGCAGGGCGGCCTTGATCTGCTGCTCGGAATACTCGAGCTGGGCGACGTAGCCGGAGAACTCCTGGCCCAGGGTCAGCGGCGTCGCATCCTGCAGGTGGGTGCGGCCGATCTTGACGATCGGCTCGAAGTCACGCGACTTGCGCAGCAGGGTGCCGCGCAGCCGGGCCAGCGCCGGCAGCACGTCCTTGGCCACGGCCCAGGCGGCGGCCACGTGCATGGCGGTCGGGAAGATGTCGTTCGACGACTGGCCCATGTTGACGTGGTCGTTCGGGTGCAGCATGCGGCTTTCTCCGCGCTCGCCGCCCAGCAGCTCGGAGCCGCGGTTGGCCAGCACCTCGTTCATGTTCATATTGCTCTGGGTGCCCGAGCCGGTCTGCCAGACGGCGAGCGGGAACTCGGCCGGGTGCCGGCCCTCGAGCACTTCGTCCGCAGCCCGGATGATGGCGTCGGCCTTGTCGCCGGAGAGCTTGCCGAGCGAGCGGTTGACCGCCGCCGCCGCGCGCTTGACCTGGGCCAGGGCCGCGACCAGCTCGGGCGCCATGCGCTCGCTCGAGATGTGGAAGTGGTGGAGCGAGCGCTGCGTCTGCGCACCCCATAGACGATCGGCGGGGACCTCGATCGGGCCAAAGCTGTCCTTCTCAATCCGGTTTTCCATAGACTTTCCTGTTATGCAAGGGGCTGGGATTAAAGAGTTTATCGCAATGTCCGTTAATTACGCTTGGGCTCCTCTCTTGTTATTCCTTATGGCTAGCCGCCACCTTCCGATCATTGCTTGCGCGCTGCTGTCTGGCGCGGCCGGCGCAGCCGAACTGGGCGAACCGCAGATCCGTTCGTACATCGGCCAGCCACTCGTGGCCGACATCGAACTGACGATGCTCGACGCCCCGGCCACCCCGGTGCAGGCGCGCCTGGCGCACCCGAACGTCTATCGCGGCGCCAATATCGGCATGCCGCACGTGCTGTCGACCCTGAACATGACTGTGACGCAGCGCGACGGCCGCCAGTTCCTGCGCGTGACGTCGCTTGCCCCGGTCGAATCAAGCCGGCTGCACTTGTACCTGGAGTTGGCCGATGGCGGTCAGCGCAACGTCCGCCTGGTGACCTTGCCGATGGCATCGGACCCGAATCCGCCACCGCCGGCGCCGGTCAGGATCGCGGCGCCGGTCTTGGCCGAGGCGCCGGCGCCGGCGCCAGTTGCCCCGGTCGTGGCCAAGCCTGCGCCGCGGCCGCGTCCGGCGCCGCCACCGAAGCCGGTGGTGGCAAACGTCGGGGCGGCGCCGAAGCGGGAGGCAAAGCAGGAGGCGAAGCAGGAAGCGAAACAGGAAGCGAAACAGGAAGCGAAACAGGAAGCGGAACCGAAGGCGGCGCCGGCGGCGCTGTCCTTGCCGCTGGCCGCTCCGGCGGCGACGGCCGCCTGTGCGCCGTCCCTGGGCGTCGACCGTTCCAGGGTATGCGCCGCGCTCGACTACAAGAATGCGCAGTTGCGCGAGCAGATCGGCCAGCTGGAAGACAAGGTGAAGGTATTGCAGGTGGCGCTGGGGGCAAGCCCGGCCGCGGTCAGCAAGCCGCGGCCGGCCGGCCCGGGCAGGCCGCATCCGGCCCGGCGCCACCCAGGGCCAGGGCAGGAGGCGGCAACCCCGTGGGGCTGGATCGCCGGCGGGCTCGGCGCCGTGCTGGCGCTGGCCGGCGGCGCGGTCGTGCTGCTGCGCCGCCGCAAGCGGGCTGGGCAGATCCAGCCGATGCCCGGCGTGCCCCTGATAGCCCGCCTGCGCCAGCGTTTCGCGCGCAAGAAAGCGGGCCAGAATGCGGCCCAGGGACCGGTCGAGCCGCAGCTGGACGACACTGAACAGGAAATGTCTACACAAGTTTGATTTTGCGTTATACTCAACCCGTGATCGACGAGATCACAGACGGCACAGGGCCTGGCGCAGCCACCATCGATAGCGTGGCGCGGCAAGCAGGCTGACGTTGATGAAACGCCTGTGACCGGAAGCAGTCCATTGGCCTACAGTGGCCGTGGACGCCGGGAGCAACCGGCGAGAGGCGACGCCAGCAGATAGCTGGGGCTCGTCCTCTACCCCATTCGCGGCCGAGCCCCTGGCTCGGCGGCCTCCAAAGCGCCCGATGGGTGCTTTTTTTTGCCCATTCGCGGCCTCGCCAGCAGACTCGGGCAACAAAAAAGGCACCCGCAGGTGCCTTGGTACAGGATTGGCCAGGAATCAATGCGCGTGCAGCGCGCGGTCCAGCTGGCAAGGTTCGGTCACGTCGCGAATGGCGCGGTCGTTGGCCATCAACTGCTTGAGCAGGTCGATCTTGCGCAGGCGCTGGGCACCTTCCAGGGCCGGCGCGCCGGCGGCGGCGCTGCGCGCTTCCACCTTGGCCTCCAGGTTCAGGTTGGCAAACTCGTTCCAGTCCCCGGCCTTGGCGGCTTCCGACATTTGGCGGGTCAGGCCAGCCAGGTTTTCGTACATCGCGAGGACTTCGTTTGCGTTCATGTTGCCACCAAAACAATGAGACCCGGGCCGGATTGCCGCTTGTCTGCTTCTTTTACGGCAGGGGTTTCAGGAACTTTAGGGCCTTTTTAAAAAAAATTGAAAATGTTTGCTGAAACGGCCGCGCTTGCCCGACGACGCTGTTTCGGTGCATGCTGCAGCGGTTCGCCATCGACACGGAATGGTGTGCAAAGAACAATATTTATCAAGAAGGAAACCATGAGCTACCACTCGACTTCGATCAAGACCGCCATCGCCCTGGCCGTGTATGGACTGGCGCTCGGCGCCGCCCCATCGTTCGCGGCGGGGCAGGCGCCGGCGCCCGAGGCAAGCCAGGCCCGGCCGGCTGCCGCCACCGTCCTGCCGGGCGACGATTTCTTTGCCTGGGCCAATGGCGACTGGCTTGCGACAACCGAGATCCCGGCCGACCGCGGATCGTGGGGCTCGATGGCGGCCCTGGCCGATGAGACGAATGATCGCATCATCAAGCTGATCGAGCAGGCCGGCGCGGACCGGAAAGCCGCCGCCGACACGCGCAAGGCGGCCGATTTCTACAAGGCGTGGATGGACGAGTCGTCGATCGAGGCGGCCGGTTTGACCCCGCTCAAGCCGCAGCTGGCGAAGATTGCCGCGATCAAGAGCCGCAGCGACCTGTCGCGGGTATTGGGCGCGACCTTGCGCGCCGACGTCGACCCGCTCAACTTCACCGACTTCAGCACGCCGAACCTGTTCGGCGTATGGATCAACCAGGGCTTGACCGAGCCGACCCGCAACCTGCCTTACCTGCTGCAGGGCGGCATCGGCTTGCCCGACCGCGCCTATTACTTCGACGGCAGCCCGCGCATGGCCGAGTTGCGCAGCAAATATCAACAATATATTGCAGAGATGCTCAAGCTGGGCGGCTACGACGATGTGGAAGCGCGCGCCGCCCGCATCGTCGCCCTCGAAACCGAGCTGGCCGAAAGCCATGCCACGCGCGAGGAATCGGCCGATATCCAGAAAGCCAATAATGTATGGCAGGCCAGGGACTTCGCCGCCAGGGCGCCCGGCATGGACTGGAAGGCCTTCCTGGCCAGCGCGCAGCTGGGCGCGCAGGACCGCTTCATCGTCTACCACCCGGGGGCGATCCGGGGTGCGGCCGAGCAGGTGCAGGCAACCTCGATCGCGACCTGGAAGGACTACCTGGCCTTCCATGCCCTGAACCAGTACGCCGACACCTTGCCCAGGGCCTTTGCCGAACTGCGTTTCGCATTCTATGGCAAGGTACTGGCCGGCACGCCGCAGCAATCGCTGCGCGCCAAGCGCGCCCTGAGCGCGACCACGGTGGCGCTGCCCGACGCGGTCGGCAAACTCTATGTCGATCACTATTTCCCGGCCGAGAGCAAGGCGCAGGTGCAGCGCATGGTGGCCGACATCAAGAACGCCTTCGACCGCCGCATCGACAAGCTCGACTGGATGGCGCCGTCGACCAAGGTGCATGCCAAGGAAAAAGTGCGCACGATGTATGTCGGCGTCGGCTATCCGGACCGCTGGGTGTCGTACGCCAGCCTGAAGGTGACGCCGACCGATGCGCTGGGCAATGTGATGCGGGCACAGGCGCATCGCTACCAGGCCGAACTCGCCAAGCTCGGCCAGAAACCGTCGCATTCGGACTGGGCGATGCCGCCGCACGTGGTCAACGCCCTCAACCTGCCGCTGCAGAACGCCTTGAACTTCCCGGCCGCCATCCTGCAGGCGCCGTTCTTCGACCCGAAGGCGCCGGACGCGGCCAACTATGGCGCGATCGGCGCCGTCATCGGCCACGAGATCAGCCACAGCTTCGACGATATGGGCGCCCAGTTCGACGCTCAGGGGCGCCTGCGCGACTGGTGGACGAAGGACGACCTGGCGCATTTCCGCGCCGCCTCGCAAAAGCTGGTGGCGCAATATGCCGGCTATACACCGTTCGCCGACCTGGCGCTCAATGGTCAGTTGACCCTGAGCGAGAACCTGTCCGACCTGGCCGGCCTGGCAGCCGCCTATGATGCCTTCAAACTATCACCCACCGGCAAGGGCAGCGGCGTGGAGGCGGACCGCGATTTCTTCACCGGCTATGCCCACGCCTGGCGCAGCAAGATGCGCGAGACGGCATTGCGCCGCGCCGTATTGACCGATGGCCATGCGCCGGCCCAGTACCGCACTTATACCGTGCGCAACCTGGACGCCTGGTACCAGGCCTTCGACGTCAAGCCGGGCCAGCGCCTCTACCTGGCGCCGCAGGAGCGGGTCCGGATCTGGTAGGCGCATCGCGGGGGATGGCATACTGTCGTCATGAACCATGACGATATTGCGCGCCGCACGCTGGCGCACTACGAGCACAATGCCGACTCCTTCTTCGCCGGCACGATCGACCACGACGTGAGCCAGAACATCGCGGCCTTGCTGGAGGCGATCGAGGCACCGGCGCCGTATACCATCCTCGACCTGGGCTGCGGCCCGGGGCGCGACCTGAAGGCGTTCAGCGCACTCGGCCACCGCGCCATCGGCGTCGACGGCAGCGAGCGCTTCGTCGCCATGGCGCGCGACTACAGTGGCTGCGACGCCTGGAAACAGGATTTCCTGCACCTGGATTTGCCGCCGGCGATGTTCGACGGCATCTTTGCCAACGCTTCGCTCTTCCACGTGCCCAGCGCCGCCTTGCCGCAAGTGCTGGCGCATTTGTTTGCCGCGCTCAAGCCGTGCGGCGTGCTGTTCAGTTCCAACCCGCGCGGCGAGAACCAGGAAGGGTGGAATGGCCCGCGCTACGGCAGTTACCACGACTACGCCTCCTGGGAACGCTACCTGCTGGCGGCCGGTTTCAGCGCGCTCCATCACTATTACCGTCCGCCCGGCTTGCCGCGTGAGCAGCAACCCTGGCTCGCCAGCCTTTGGCGCAAGCCTGTTTGTTAAGCGTCGAACAGAACCTCCTGGCAGTTACACCTAATATCAGGGCTCATCCACGTAACAGGCAAGGAGATTGCAATGAACAAGGATCAAGTCAAAGGCAAGGCAAAGGAAGTTGGCGGTAAGGTCCAGCAGAAAGTCGGCGAAGCCGTCGGCAGCCGCCAGCAGCAGAGCGAAGGCCTGTCGAACCAGGCCGAGGGCAAGGTCCAGAAGAAGGTGGGCGACGTGAAAGAAGTCGCCAAAGGCAACCGCTGATTTGCCTTCTGCCCCATGACAAAACCGCGCAATCGCGCGGTTTTATTTTTGGCGCTGTTCGCGTTATTTATGCGAACCTTTCCCCTCCGCGCCGGTCTCAGCCACTGTCGAGTTAACTCATCGGGTGGCAATAATGCAAGGCTTGGTGTTCGAAGAAGTGTTCGCGGCACTGACGTCCCTGCGGCTGGCCACCGGCGAAGTGGCCAGGCTGCGCGACTGGCTCGCCGCCGTTGCCGATCATGGCGCGTGCCTCGACCTGATTGCCGGGGCCGCCGGGACGCCATGCTGTCCGCATTGCCAGTGCCCACGCGTCCATCGCTGCGGCTCGGCCAGCGGCCTGCAGCGCTGGCGCTGCCTGGCCTGCCGGCGCAGCTTCAACGCGCTGACCAACACACCGCTGGCAAGGTTGCGCAAGAAAGCCGCCTGGCTCCCTTACCTGCAGTGCGTGCTGGAGTCGCGCACGGTCCGCGCAGCCGCCAAACTCGTCGGCGTGCACCGCACCACCAG
>Ga0247725_1000058_pt1 | contig 150241 bp, 140 predicted proteins | sample OKSTACKMCFT3sol_FD_183021 | JGI IMG/M metagenome (GOLD analysis project Ga0247725, IMG submission 183021) | Subsurface sediment microbial communities from gas well in Oklahoma, United States - OK STACK MC-FT3-sol | ecosystem: Environmental > Terrestrial > Deep subsurface > Rock core/Sediment...
CTATGTAAGACATCAGGAAAAAATGGAACGTCAGGAACAGGCGGAACTAGCACTGGACTAGACAAAAGGCCCCTTTGAGGGGCTTCACGCAAAGCCACCTTCTTCAGAAGGTGGATTCTTTACTCGCCGCCATCCATGGCGCTCACCCTGTCGGGCCATCGTCGCTTCGCTCCTATGTTCAAAATCGCTCCTGGCGATTTTTTACATTTTGCTGTCCTGCAAAATGCCCTGTCGGACCAAAGTTGCTGCGTTGTTCACAAAACAGCAGGATAGCCGTTTTGCACAGCTTTAGCTGCCAAAGGTGAACATCATGGATGATGTGAGCAAAAAAGGTTCCTGACCTTTTTGTTATTCTCTTAAACTTAGAAAAAATTCATATCAATGCAACTTAATGCCTGCATGATGTTCTTACCAACCGGATATGTTTAAATTTTATACCCTTCAGCTCTGGTGCCAGCTATCTTTTAAGCGGTATTACAGGCTATACTGTCCCGCGAAAAACAGACCAAAAGACTCCGCGAAAAAACGCGAAAAATAGAAAGGAAATAATCAGTGAACCCCATCGTAAAATCATTCCAGTTTGGCCAACACACTATTACTCTGGAAACCGGCGTTATCGCCCGTCAAGCTGACGCGGCTGTTCTGGCCAGCATGGGTGATACCTCTGTGTTAGTCACAGTGGTAGGTAAAAAACAACCTAAACCTGGTCAGGATTTTTTTCCTCTGACCGTAAACTACCAGGAAAAAACTTATGCGGCAGGCCGCATCCCTGGTGGTTTCTTCAAACGTGAAGGCCGTCCTTCAGAAGGTGAGACGTTAATTTCACGTTTAATCGACCGTCCAATCCGTCCATTATTCCCTGAAGGCTTCACCAATGAAGTTCAGGTCATCGCCACTGTAGTTTCAGTTCAGCCTGAAATTCAACCGGACATTATCTCTATCATTGGTACTTCTGCTGCGCTGGCTATCTCTGGTATCCCGTTCAGTGGCCCGTTGGGTGCGGCTCGTGTTGGTTATGTAAACAACCAGTACGTATTAAACCCATCTGAAGTTGAATTAAAAGACAGCAAACTGGATTTAGTGGTTGCTGGTACTGCAAACGCAGTATTGATGGTTGAATCTGAAGCTGGCGTATTGTCAGAAGAAGTGATGTTAGGTGCTGTGGTATTTGGTCATGACCAAATGCAAACCGTGATCAACGCCATCAACGAATTTGCAGCTGAAGCAGCAAAACCGGCCTGGAATTGGGTTGCTCCTGCTAAAAACGAAACTCTGAGCAGCAAAATTGCCGCTCTGGCTACAGCTCCGGTAGGCGAAGCGTACCGCATCACCGAAAAAGCTAAACGTTACGAAACTATTGGCGCAATCAAAGCTGAAGTTTTTGCTCAGATCAAAGCTGAATTAGCTGAAGGCGAAGCCTTCGATGAAACTGAAGCCAACGAACTGTTCCACAACCTGGAAAGCCAGATTGTACGTAGCCGCATCATCAAAGGTGAGCCACGTATCGACGGTCGTGATAACGAAATGGTTCGTGCTTTAAGCGTGATGACTGGTTTATTGCCTCGTACACACGGTTCAGCCCTGTTCACTCGTGGTGAAACTCAGGCTTTAGTGACTTGTACTTTAGGTACTGCCCGTGATGCACAAACCGTAGATGACTTACTGAGCGAAAAAACCGACCATTTCCTGTTCCACTACAACTTCCCTCCGTTCTCAGTGGGCGAAACAGGTATGGTAGGTTCACCAAAACGTCGCGAAATCGGTCATGGCCGTTTAGCTAAACGTGGTGTAGCAGCAGTCATGCCAGATTTCAATGACTTCCCTTACACAGTACGTATGGTATCTGAAATCACTGAATCAAATGGTTCAAGCTCTATGGCCTCTGTCTGTGGTTCTTCATTAGCTCTGATGGATGCTGGTGTGCCTATCAAAGCTTCTGTAGCTGGTATCGCTATGGGTCTGGTGAAAGAAGGCGACGATTTTGTTGTTCTGTCTGACATTTTAGGTGATGAAGATCACTTAGGTGATATGGACTTTAAAGTTGCTGGTACTACAGAAGGTATCACTGCGCTGCAGATGGATATCAAAATTGAAGGTATCACTAAAGAGATCATGCAGATCGCTCTGAAACAAGCCAAAGCGGCCCGTATTCACATTCTGAACGTGATGGATCAGGCGATCAGCACGCACCGTGAAGAGCTGTCTGAGCATGCTCCACGTATCTACACTTTAAAAATCAACCCGGAAAAAATCCGTGACGTGATTGGTAAAGGTGGTGCGGTTATTCGTCAAATCACTGAAGAATCTGGTACTACCATTGAAATCGAAGATGACGGTACAGTGAAAATTGCCGCGACTAACTCGCAAGCTGCCAACATTGCCATCAACAAAATTGAAGCTATCACAGCAGAAATCGAAGTGGGTGCAGTGTATCAGGGTGAAGTAGTTCGTATTGTTGACTTCGGTGCTTTCGTTAACGTTCTGCCAGGCAAAGATGGTTTAGTTCACATTTCACAAATCTCTGATGAGCGCGTGAGCAATGTGGCGGATCATTTGGCTATAGGTCAGAAAGTGGCAGTGAAAGTGATGGAAGTGGACAAGCAAGGTCGTGTGCGTTTAAGCATTAAAGAAGCTCAGGACAAACCTGCAGCTGTTGAGTCTGCCGATGCTGTTGAAGCTCAGTAAGGTTTACGACCTGACCAAAAAAGCGGTGCTGTTTGCAGCACTGCTGGCTCTGGGCGCTTGCGCCCAGAAACCTTCTACTGAAGTGGCTGTGCTGGTAGAAAATCCACTGGCGCCAGAATCAGTTCCTGTTTCTTATCGCACTGAAATTGCGATAGCCCGTATTTCAGAACTGCTGACCAAAGCTGAAGCTACAGATGAACAGCGCGCCCGGTTATTTTACGATCGGGGTGTGATGTACGACAGTGTAGGTTTACGTTCTTTGGCTCGTTTTGATTTCCTGAGAGCCTTACGTTTACAACCTGATATGGCAGATGCCTATAACTTTATTGGCATTCACCATACCTTGGTGGGCAATTACACCGAAGCTTATGAGTCCTTTGATGCTGCTTTAGAGTTGGCACCAGATTATGATTATGCCTATTTAAACCGGGGTATAGCTCTGCTGTATGACAGTAAAATCGATCTGGCTGTTGGCGACTTTGAGTCATTTTATCTGGCCAAGCCAGAAGATCCATACCGGTCATTGTGGTTGTATTTTGCTGATACCAAGTTATCAGCTCCTCAAGCACAGGCGCGTTTAGCGTTGAATCAGCCAAAGTTGGATCAAAAACATTGGGCCAGCTCCATAGTGGCTTTTTATCTGGGACAAATCTCAGAACAAGAGTTATTAGAGATTGCTGCGAATGTCAATTCTGATCCACAGCAACTGGCTGAAAGGTTATGCGAAGTTTATTTTTATCTGGCCAAATGGCATGAACAACAAAACCCAAGTAAAGCGCTGGATTACTATAAAAAAGTACTGGCAACTAATGTGTATGAGTTTGTTGAACATCGTTACGCCCGAATCGAAATGAACAGGTTGCGTGGTTTAGATGCAAGCGCTGCTCCAGTTAATTAACAGACTGATGCAACTCAATAAAAAAAGCCGGTTTTCTGGCTTTTTTATTTTTAAGCGCATTCTGTTTATCCTGATGATCGCTTACTTATCTGGTTGTGAGCCAGCGCTTGAGCATTTGCCTGAGCAGCAATTAATGGATAAAGCTCAACAAGGTAATGGTGCTGCCGCAGTACTGCTTGCGAAAAAGCGGGAACAGCAAGCTGATTTTCCAGCAGCACTAAACTGGTACCAAAAAGCCATAGATGCCGGGTTTAGAAATGAGCTTACAGCCCTTATTACGCTGAAAAAGCAACAGGATGGCTTTTTAGCGGCTGCTGGTTATCTTGAGCAGTACCTGCAGCAACAGCAGGGATTAAGCGGCGCAGAGACTGATTTAGCCGCTAATTATGGCCTTTGGCAGTATGTTCAAAGTCCCACTCATGCCATATCAAACTCACATTCTTCCTGCAGCCTGACGTTACAGCCTGTAGTTCAGTCCAAAGCAGGTAGCAGTCGTCTGCAATGGTTATTACAACAGTGGCAACAGGATCCACAGTTATCTGCGTTGTCTGTGTGTTTTTTACCTGAGCTCAGAGTCAATAGCACAGACTTGCAATGCAGTCACCAATCAGGACAACGCATTCAGTGTCAGTATCAGGTATTAATGCAACAGGTAGCTCAGGGGGACTTTACCCAATTACTTGTGGTTGCAGGAGAGGGGAGCGCCAATTATAACAATGGCATAGTTCAACTATCTGAGAGCAGTTCCTTTGAAGTGTTCCGGCATGAGTTCGCCCATATTCTGGGGTTTATCGATGAATACAGTTTAAGTACGGAAGTCGCGCAAGCTGAATGCAGCAACGACAAAATCAGGCCTAATCTGCTGACAGATGAAAAGCAGCTTCAGTTCTATCTGAAACATTGGCAACTGGAGCCGCATCAGGTGCAGTTATACCCGGTAGATAGCTGTAACAAGGCAGGAAAACAAGCTTACGCACCAGTAAAGACCTTAAGTTTTATGCGCTCCCACGAGGCCGAAGTACCAGATCTGTACGTTGAGTTGATGCAGAAGGTCTTAACCAGGCCCGAACTAATTATGCCGGTGCAGTATTTTTACGCTTATTTGGCCAGACAACAGCAAGATTGGCATAGCTGGAAGTTACTGATGGAACAGGCTGCGAAGCAGGGGTATCCTGATGCACAAGAGTCTATGCACAAGGCGACAGTTACTCCGACAGCTCCGTAAGCTCACGGCTTAACAAATCAGCGTCACCCAAATTCAGCTCAAGTAAACGGCGTAAATGACTGGCTGAGTCTATATCTATTTTGTCACAACGCACACCCACAGAAGAACTATGTAAATGCGCTACCGTGACATCCATCGATAAATCCAGACCAGATTCGTTCAGTTGAAACTGTAACTGAAAGTGCTGACCTAGCTGTAACGCTGAAGAGGCGTCCAGTTGCAACAGGGCACCTTTGAGAGATAAGTCCTGCAATTGGCCAGTGTAGAGAGCTTCATTATTTTTAAGTTGTACCGGACCGGAAAATAACACCCGGCTAAAACGTCTGTTGTCCATACCAAATCCTTCAGTTCGTTGCTTTGAGCATAGTTGTTTTCGGAATGAAAAGACAGAACGGGCAGTTAAATTTAACTGCCCGTACAATGAGTTATCTTAACTGACTTCTTCACCAGCTGCCTGGCGATCCGCATGATAACTCGATCGCACGAACGGGCCTGAGGCAACGTGTTTAAAGCCTAACTCGTAACCAATACGTTTAATTTCGTCAAATTCATCCGGAGAAACGTACCGTTTTACCGGTAAATGATGCTTGCTTGGCTGCAGGTACTGGCCTACGGTCAGCATATCGACGTTATGAGCACGTAAATCGCGCATCACTTCGATGATCTCTTCTGTGGTTTCACCTAAACCGACCATCAGGCCTGATTTGGTTGATACTTCAGGATGAGCTTCTTTGTAGCGACGCAGTAATTCCAGTGACCATTTGTAGTCAGCACCAGGGCGAGCCAGTTTGTATAAACGTGGCGCAGTTTCCAGGTTGTGGTTAAACACGTCTGGTGGGGTTTGCGTCAGAATATCCAAAGCTGCATCCATACGGCCACGGAAATCCGGTACCAGTACTTCAATTTTAATAGCCGGGCTTTCACGACGGATTGAGCTGATGCAGTCGGCAAAATGCTGGGCACCACCATCACGCAAGTCATCGCGGTCTACCGAAGTGATCACCACATATTTTAGCGCCATATCTTTGATGGTCAGTGCCAGTTTTTCCGGCTCTTCTGCACTTGGAGGTAATGGACGACCATGAGCGACGTCACAGAAGGGGCAACGTCTGGTGCAGATGGCACCTAAAATCATAAAAGTGGCTGTACCGTGGTTAAAACACTCGGACAGGTTAGGACAGGACGCCTCTTCACAGACCGAATGCAAACCATGTTTGCGCATGGCGCCTTTGATTTGTTCAATACGGTCTGTGCTGCGTGGTAATTTGATTTTTAACCAGTCTGGCTTACGTAACATTTCGTCACGTTCTGTTGGTAATACTTTGACTGGGATCAGGGCCATTTTGTCGGCATCACGTAACTTAACGCCTGGTTCCATACGAGCTGTTTTGATGGTCATATTACTCACTTAACCCTGTTTTGTGCTCAATCTGGCTCACCGCCAGTTGAGCCACAAATTGTGACTGCAAAGCTTGTTTTGCTTCGTCCACGCTTTGTGGACCTGCAATATCTTTGGTTTGGATCATCTGCATGCCGGCATAACCACATGGATTGATCCTGGAAAAAGGTGACAAATCCATATTCACATTTAAAGCCAGACCATGAAAGGTACAGCCTTTTCGCACCCGCAATCCAAGCGAAGCGACTTTTTGTTCCTGCACGTAGACACCGGGTGCATCGGCTTTGGCATAAGCTGAAATACCGTAAGAAGCCAAAGCTTTGATGATGACTTGTTCAATCAAAGTCACCAATTCACGTACACCCAACTTACGCCTTTTGATATCGAGCAACACATAAGCGACCAACTGGCCAGGACCGTGATAGGTGACCTGGCCGCCTCTGTCGACTTGCACTACGGGGATATCACCCGGCATCAGCAGATGTTCTGCTTTGCCAGCCTGACCCTGAGTAAAGACCGGGTCATGTTCAACAAACCACAGCTGGTCCAGACTTTGTTCTGTCCTTTCATCTGTGTATTTTTGCATGGCTTGCCATACCTGAACATAAGGCTGGCGCCCTAAATCCCGTATCACTAAGCCTTGAGAGTCAACCACAACGAACTCCGGTTCAGTTGAAAGTGCTGATATTATACCTGCTCTGCCAGCAAAAAGGGCAGTGCCACTCGTCAGATCACATAACGAACCAGTTCTAAACGGCCAAGTTCAGTGTACAGCAGTTCCATATGTTCTTTACTGGTGACTGTGACTGCGACACTGACTGAGTGATAATTGCCTTTACTGCTTGGGCGGACCTGTGGATTGTAGTCGTCGGCTTTGGCATGTTCTTGCAGCACAATTACGATATGATCCACCAGTTCTGGTACAGCGACGCCCAGCACTTTAAAGTTTACAGAGCATGGAAACTCTAAAAATTCATCAAAGCGGGTGTCTTTTACTTCAATTGTCATGATGTTCTGCTCACAAAAATAATCTTTGTCTATTCTAACAAAAAGTCCCGGACCTGCCGGGACTAATTTGGATATGGACTGTATTTCCATATCCGAAGTAATTGGAGTTGCAGTCAACGCAGCTGCAGCTTCAAGTACGAAAGATATTACTGAAAACGCATTTTCACCATATCGACTAAACGACTGATGATGCCTGCTTGTTCAATATCTTCCAGCGCCACCAGCGGGAATTCGGCGATATCTTTGTCACCTAATTTCAGATACACAGTACCTAATACCTGCCCCTTAGATATGGGGGCAATCAGTTCCTGATTCAATTTAAAGTCAGCTTTTAAATCTTTGCGCTGGTTACGTTGCAAAGTGATAGGCGTTTCTGCCAGTACACCTAAAGTAATGATTTCTTTTGTGCCTTGCCATACACGCTGTTCAGCAAACTTTTCACCTGCTTTGTAAGGGGAGAAAGTTTCAAAGAAGCGGAAACCATAGGTCAGTAACTTTTTGTTTTCGGCCTCACGGATTTTGGCGCTTTCAGTCCCCATCACCACTGAAATTAAACGCATATCGTCTTTGGTGGCTGAAGTGATCAGGCTGTAGCCGGCCTCTGAGGTATGACCCGTTTTGATACCGTCCACATTCAGGCTTTTGTCCCACAACAAGCCGTTACGGTTGTATTGTTTGATGCCGTTAAATACATATTCTTTTTCTGAGTAAATTTTGTATTCTTCCGGTGTGTCACGAATGAGGGCAACTGACAGCTTTGCCATATCACGGGCTGTGGTACGTTGAGTCTCATCTGGTAAACCATGGCTGTTGGCGAAATTAGTATTATCCATACCCAAACGTGTAGCATGTGCGTTCATCAGTTCCACGAAAGCACCTTCAGTGCCAGCTATATGTTCAGCCATAGCCACACAAGCGTCGTTACCTGACTGAATAATAATGCCACGGTTTAACTCTTCAACGCTGATGGTTTCACCCACTTCGATAAACATTTTTGAAGAGTCTGAATACTGCTTAGCCCAGGCGTTTTCAGTGATAGTAACTGGATCCGATGGTTTTATAGTGCCGTTTTTGATTTCTGTACCGATGATGTAGCTGGTCATCATTTTCGTCAGGCTGGCAGGCGCTAGTAAGCCATCCGCATTACCCTCGGCCAACACAGCTCCCGTATGATAATCAATCAGGATGTAACCTTTGGCGTTCACTTCAGGAGGTTGCGGCGTCATTTGCGCTGCGGTCAGAGGGGCTGTTTGTCCGGCTGCTAAAAAACTGGCAACACCAAAGGAGCAAGCAATAAAAATTCTGGAGTACGTATTCATGAGACCTTTCTTATGTTGTTGAGCTGTGTTCATTCTTAAACGAAATTAGCCGTGGTGTTAGCCACAGCTTTTTTTATCTGTGATGTAAGCCGACGGATACTCGGCACTTCTAAAACGTTCCAGCCAGCTGTTCGCTTCGGCCGCTGATGGCATTGGACCCGCGAGTAACCGGAAAATTCCATTGCCATCGTTAATTTGTGTCGAAACCGACCATTGTTGCTGCAGATCAGCCCCTAATTGCTGTAGTTTTTCTCTGTTACCACTGGCAACCAGCTGAATAAAACAACCGGACACTTTAGGCCCTGCTGATGCTGCTACAGAGGTTGGAGCGACAACAGCTGGCATAGCGGCAGGAGCTGCAACACTACCAGGCCTTGGGCTTGCTGGATTAGAGGCTATAGTGGTTTCTTCAAACTGATTGCTTCTGCTGCCAAGGCCCATGGCATAACTTTCCTGACTGGTCATGGCAGGTGAGGCTAACAGCTCCACCTGAACACGGGCTGTACCTTTGCCCATCATGCCAATTTTATAAGCAGCAGAATAGGATAAGTCGATCACTCTGTCCTGATGGAAAGGACCGCGGTCATTGACCCGCACTATGGCTGATTTCCCGTTATCCAGATTGGTCACTCTGACGTAAGAGGGTAAAGGTAAAGTTTTATGCGCAGCAGACATGGCAAAGACATTGTACGTTTCGCCATTGGAGGTCAGATGGCCATGAAACTTATGGCCATACCAGGAGGCAATACCTGTCTCTTTATATTCCATCAAGTCAGTTCGAGGTGAATAATCCACGCCATAAATATTATAAGGTTTATTGCCACCGCGACTTAAGGCTTCTGCACGGGGTTCCGGGTCAGTCATTTCTAATAAGGTGGGAAGCCGATCCGGATGACTGTCAGTGGCTTGCGAATAGCGGCCTTTGTTTGGTTCTTCCCAACCTTGATTGGTTTGTGTAGAACCTGAGCTTGATTCTGGTGTTTGTGAACAGGAAGCCAGCATCAGGGTACAGCATAAAGCGCTTATTTTTTTTATCATAGGTTCGTTCTACTGCTGAGCTAAAAGTCGTTTATGAGTGCTGATTGACATTAGAATACCAAAACCAGCCATTAGTGTAACCATGGAAGTCCCGCCGTAGCTAATCAAGGGCAGAGGTACACCTACTACGGGTAACAAGCCTGATACCATGCCAATGTTAACAAACACGTAAACAAAGAAGGTCAGAGTAATACTACCTGCCAGCAACTTGCTAAAATTGTCCTGAGCACGGCTGGCGATAATCAAACCACGGGCAATGATAAAGGCATACAGGGCGAGCAGGAATAGTACACCTATCATGCCCAGCTCTTCGCTGAACACTGAAAAGATAAAATCAGTATGGCGCTCAGGTAAAAACTCCAGTTGCGATTGAGTACCATGCATCCAGCCTTTGCCTTCAAAACCACCCGAACCTATCGCAATTTTCGACTGAATAATGTGATAACCAGAACCTAGCGGATCACTCTCTGGATTTAAAAAGGTCAGGACCCGGCGTTTTTGATAGTCGTGCATAAAAAATAACCACATGGTGTAAGACGCAACCGGGATGATCATGGCGATGGCGGTAATAATGCGCCAACTCATGCCGCCTAAAAACAGCACAAAAACACCAGCGACAAAAATAAGAATAGAGGTGCCTAAGTCCGGTTGTTGCTGGATCAGTACTGTCGGGATAGCACACATGACAAAACCAATAATCAGGTGTTTAAATTTCAGCGGCAATGGGTGAGAGGACACATACCAGGCAACAGCCATAGGTACTGCCAGTTTCATTACTTCGGAGGGCTGAAACTTCATAAAACCTAAATCCAGCCAACGCTGCGCGCCTTTGCCTATGTGACCAAAGGCCAGCACCATCACCAGCATAGCTGTACCAGCTAAAAACAGCGGAACGGCCCAAAAACTAAAGGTCTGAGGTTTCACCTGCGCCAGCAATAACATAGCGCCAAAGGCAATCAGAAGTCGTGTACTGTGCGCGGCCATCATATCCCAGTGCTGACCGCTGGCGCTGTATAGGACAAACAAACCGGTGCAGCACAACACCAAGAGTCCGGCAAATAAAGGGCCGTCCAGATGCAATTTCGCCAGAATTCCTTTGTGGGTCGGATCTTTTAACAGGGTCATGGTTGAGCTCCGGCTGCGCTTTGACGGGTAAAGTAATGATCCATCATTTTACGGGCTATAGGACCTGCGTTGGCACCACCACCACCGGCGTTTTCTAAGGCGACAGTGACCAGAATGCTTGGATTTTCAGCCGGAGCGTACGCTATAAACATCGCATTATCCCGGTGGATTTCCTTAATTGCATTGGCATCGTACTTCTGATTGACCGCCATATTAATAACCTGAGCTGTACCTGATTTACCAGCCGCGCTGTAGCTGATGCCTTTAAAGGCATTAAACCCTGTGCCTCCTTGTACCATCACTGTCTGACGCATAGCCTCTTTGGCAATACGCCAGTTATTGTGATCTTTAACTTCCATCGCAGTTTGTAACGGTGCAATCAGACTGGTGTCCTTTCCCTGGCTGCGGAAGTAGCGTCCCATATGAGGAGTGGGTCTTTGGCCATCATTGACCAGAATAGCGGTGGATAACGCCAATTGCATAGGAGTTACGCTCCAGTAACTTTGGCCTATACCCAAAGACACCGTATCACCTGGGTACCAGCTTTGTTTGTGTCTGGCTCTTTTCCACTCTTTAGAGGGCATCAGACCTGCGCTTTCTTCCATTACATCGATGCCGGTGCGGGAACCAAAGCCAAACTTTTTCATGTAATCAGAAATTTTGTCTATACCAAGCTTCACGGCCAAATCATAAAAATAAGTGTCACAGCTTTTGGTAATAGCGGTGTAGACATCAACCCAGCCGTGTCCCCATTTGACATGGTCACGGTAAGGACGGCTGTAATTTGGTAGTTTATAAAAACCAGGGTCGGGAATGCGGGTTTGTTCTGTCACTGTGCCATTTTCTAATCCCAAAACCGCCATATGCGGCTTAATAGTCGAGGCGGGTGGATATACACCCTGAGTCACTCTATTGACCAGTGGACGGTTGGGGGAATTCAGCAGCTCACGGTAATTTTTACCGCTAATACCATGTACAAATAAGTTCGGGTCATAACTTGGGTTACTGTAAAAGGCTAAAACAGCACCATCCCGTGGGTCCATAGCTACGATAGCTCCGCGGTTGTCGCCAATCAGTTCCTGGGCTTTTAGCTGCAGGCTCATGTCGATGGATAAAATTAAATCATCACCAGAGGTGGCTGGTTTAGAGTCCAGAATACGAATCACCCGGCCTCTGTTATTTACCTCCACTTGCTCAAAACCGACCTGACCATGCAGCTGGCTTTCGTAAAAACGTTCCAGCCCTATTTTGCCAATGTCACGACTGGCCGCATAGTTAGCACTAACGCCTTCTTCCTCGAGCTTCGCCAGCTCTTTAGCGTTAATTTTGCCGATGTAACCTAAGGCATGGGTAAAGAGTTCACCAAAAGGATAATGTCGGGTTAAGCGTGCTTCTAAAGTCACACCCGGCAGTCTATGTTGGTTGACCGCAATAATGGCGACTTCCTGCTCTGTCAGATGCTCTTTGATTGCGATACTGACAAAACGTCTGTGGTACTTTACTTCTTTTAAAAACTCTTGCTGGCGCTCTGGCGTAATTTCAATCAGGCGGGCAATTTCAGCCAAAGTTTCAGGAATATTTTTCACTTGCTCCGGAACGAGTTCCACCGAGTGGATAGGACGGTTTTCCGCTAACAAAATACCGTTACGATCGTAGATCAGGCCCCGGTTCGGCGGCTGAGGAATAAGCTTAATACGGTTACCATCGGCACGGGTCATATAGTGTTCGTGCATCACCACTTGTAATTTGTATTGATTAAAAATCACCACACAAAAACAAATCAGTACTACAGCAAAGCCAAACAACGCCCTTTGATTAAACATCTGGCTTTCGGCTGCTGGATCCTGAATTGACGGGCGTTTTTTAATCATGGTTAGTCGCGGTGATAGACAAAAAGAGGATGGCTGATACTCCCACAAATCAGGGTTACAACAAAATCAAACAAAGCCTTTTGACTAAATAGCTGATTTTGTGATGCCAGAACCTGTGTAGGCGGGAGATGATTCATAATAATTATTCGCGATGGTAAGGGTGATTAGTACTGATACTCCAGGCCCGGTACAAGCTTTCTGCCAGGACAACCCGAACCATGGGATGGGGCATCGTCAGCGCAGACAAAGACCATTTACCTTCACTGGCTGCGATACACTCAGGTGCTAAGCCTTCAGGGCCGCCCACCAATAAACACACATCACGGCCGTCCATTTGCCATTGCGTCAGTTTTTGTGCCAGTTGTGGACTACTCCAGTTGGCACCTTCCACCTCCAGCGTGATAATGCGGGCACCTTTGGGAATCGCTGCCAGCATTTTTTCGCCTTCGGTTTCAAGAATACGTTTAATATCCGCATTTTTTCCGCGTTTACCAGCCGGAATTTCAATGAGCTCCAGTGGTAAATCGCGCGGAAAACGACGGGCATATTCCTGATAAGCCGTAGAGACCCAATCGGGCATTTTGGTGCCGACTGCAATCAGCATTAACTTCATGCTGTTAAACGCTCCAGAGTTTCTCTAACTGGTAAAAACTGCGGCTTTCTTCCTGCATCACATGGGCAATCACTTCACCCAAATCAATCAGTACCCATTCCCCTGAACCTTCACCTTCAATGCCTAACACACTGACTCCGGCTTTTTTCGCTTCTTTGACCAGATGATCGGCGATAGAACGGGTATGACGGTTTGAGGTGCCTGAACAGATCACCATGGAATCCGTCACATTGGATTTTTCTCTGACATCCAGGCTGACGATATCCTTGGCTTTCATGTCGTCCAGCTTGTCGAGGACGAAGGCTAATAACTCTTGTGCTTGCACTTTTAACTCCGGGGTCTAAAAACGCGACATGTTAACACTTTTTATTGTGATCTTACATGCCGCTGTACAGCCTTTCTGTTTTTATATATTGCAGCACTTCGGCTGGTATGAACTGAGTTAGTTCGCTACTTTTCTGGTTTTTTTCCAGCAATGTTCTGATCCGGGTTGCACTTAGATCCAGCGGAGGATTATCCAACAGCATAATTTTGCCAGAGTCCAGCAAATGCAGGTCTTGCAGAGAGTTTGTGCCGTAGTGCTGCAGCAGTGCCGGGCAATCACCATCTTCGGCTGAACTACCAGGTCTTTGGCAGACCACCAGATGCGCTAATTGCAAAATATTTTGCCACTGGTGCCATTGTTTAAAATACGCCAATGAATCCATACCCATCACGAACAACAACCCCCCCCGCGGATACTGTTCACGTAATAAACGCAAACTATCGACTGTGTATGACGGGCTGTGTTTATTCAACTCCAGTGGTTGAAGATGCACACCTGGAATATGCTCAATGGCGATTTGCACCATAGCGGCTCTGTGCTCAGCACTAACGCCCGGACTGGCGCGATGCGCAGGCAGGTGGCAGGGCATCAGTTGCACTTCCCGCACAGCGCAATGGGTTAACACATACTGAGCGCAAGCCAAATGTGCTTTATGAATAGGGTCAAAAGTGCCGCCGAACACGGCAAAAGCGCGATCAGGGCGTGACGTCGGCATAACGTTGCTGCAATGAAAATACTTTAGACACAGGGCTGACCAACAAACTGGTTAAATGGGCCAAAGCCAGTTCAGGGCTGCTTAATACACCGGATTTAAAAGCCCGGTCAAAGGCCGCTAGTTCCTGTTGCACGTACCCCAACCATTTAGCGGGTAAACGTGATACTGCTGTTTGGTACATAGGTTGGCGTTTAGGCCAAATTGCATTTTTTTTGAAAAAGTCCGCCAGCGGTTTGCCTTGCTGCTGGGCCAGATGCATTTGCATCAAGGTTGTGACTTCTTTTTGCAATTGCCAGGCAATAATTACAGGCTCAGTGTCCTGCTGTAACAGACGGTCAAGACGGTGCAAAGCTTCATTTCCCTGACCTGCGAGTAAAGCATCGACTAACTGAAACACCGAAAAATGCGACTGATCCGCTAAATGTTGTTCCAATAGTTCTGCATCTATAGTGCCGCTGACCAGACTTAACCCCAGTTTCTCCAGCTCCTGTGCCGCTGCTAATAAATTACCGGCACAATGATGCTGCATTAGGGTAATTGCATCTGGGGTTAAGTGTAGTTTTAATGCAGAGGCGCGTTGTTGTAACCAGCGCTGAAACTGTTGATCGTCCAACGGATAAAACTGCACTTGAACGGCTTGTTCTGCTAAGGTTTTAAACCAGGCGGATTTCGAGTAATCATTGGCGTTTTTAGCGGCGTGTAACACCAGAATTAAATCCGGGTGTAATAACGAAGGCAACTGTTTTAATAGGTCACTGGCACCTGTCGGTAACTTGGCCGGCAGTTCCAGCTCAAAGACACGACGGGGTGAAAATAACGATAAGTTATTCAGTTCCATCAGAAAGTCGTTCCAGCTGAAACTAGTGTCCCAGCTGTAACTTTGCCGTTCTTCAAAGCCGTGTTTTTTCGCTGCAGCACGGATTAAATCTATGCTTTCCTGCTTTTGCAATGGCTCTTCACCAAACACCAGGTAAACAGATGTCAGGCTTTTTTGTAACTGTGCAGCAAGCTGATTGCTATACAGTTTCAGCATTAGTTAATCCTGTTTAACTGACGGATGATGCGGCTGGCTGCCTGACTTCTCAGTTCTTGCAGCAACAAATCCAGCTCTTTGGCTTTGGCAAGCGCCAGGTTTGGGTCGTCCTGATAGTCACGCGTCAGTTCAAACTGAAACTCCTGAATATCCTGTCCTGGTAATAGCACTTGATATTTCACCCGATAAATCAGTTCGTATTCTGCGACCTGACCATTGGGAAATAACGATAAGGTGCGACGCTCCAGACTATCCTGCTGTAGCATCAGGGCTGGTGCTTTAGGGTCGAGTTTTGTCAGCAATTTCACAGCATTACTTTCCAGCTGTTCAGACAACAGACTGGCCAGTTCCGAATGTTTTTTCGCGTCAACGAAAATAGCCGGATAACGCTCAAGCGGCAGGCTACCACGTAAGTGGAAGCCACAGCTGGTCAGAAGCAGGCTGCCAGCAAGCAGCAGCCCTGTCCACATCAGTTTTTTTTTCATTTTATCCTACGGCCAGACTCAGCAGTTTACCCGGCACATAAATCACTTTACGAATAGTGACGCCTTCCAGGAAACGCTGAACATTTTCTTCAGCATGAGCAAGTTCCAGTACTTGTGCTTCTGTCGCATCAGCGGAGACAGTCACTTTAGCCCGGACTTTACCGTTTATTTGCACCACCACCAGTTTTTCATCTTCCACCATAGCAGCTGCATCAGCCACTGGCCATGGGCTTTGCTCCAGTGCTGTTGCAAAACCTAACTCTTTCCACAGGTACTGCGACAAGTGAGGCGTGATAGGGTTTAGCAACTGAATTAAGGTCTGAATGCCTTCACGTTTCACTTGTTTATCGGCGTCCGTCTCAACCGGCGCTTTTTGTACTTTATTTGCCAGTTCCATAATGGCTGCGACAGCGGTATTAAATACATTACGACGGCCGATATCATCAGACACTTTAGCGATCGTTTTATGAATATCACGGCGCAAGGCTTTTTGGTCGGAGTTTAATTCCAGCGATGTCACTGCTGTGTTGAACAGCTCTTTGTGTTCAGCCGCTAAAGTCCAGATCCGGCGTAAGAAACGGTTTGCACCTTCTACTGCTGAATCCTGCCATTCCAGAGTTTGTTCTGGTGGTGCAGTAAACATCATAAACAAGCGCACAGTATCGGCACCGTATTGGTCAATCACCAGCTGCGGGTCAATACCATTGTTTTTCGACTTGGACATTTTGCTCATGCCTGCGGATAACACCGGCTTGCCATCTGCTTTTAAAACAGATGCTGTAATACGGCCTTTTTCGTCACGCTCCGTTGCTACATCGGCAGGCGAGAACCACTCTTTACCGCCGTTTTCAGTTTCACGGTAGAAGGTTTCAGCCAATACCATGCCCTGACACAATAAACGTTTGAAGGGCTCATCACACTGGACTAAACCTACGTCGCGCAACAGTTTATGGAAAAAGCGTGAATACAATAAATGTAAAATCGCGTGTTCGATACCACCAATATATTGATCAACCGGCAGCCAGTAGTTGGCTTTAGCCGGGTCCAGCATGGCTTTGTCATGATCCGGGCTGCAGTAACGGGCATAGTACCAGCTCGACTCCATAAAGGTGTCGAAGGTATCTGTTTCATGCAACGCAGCCTGACCTTGATAGGTCGTTTTTGCCCACTCCGGGTCGGCTTTGATCGGCGAGGTGACGCCATTCATGACTACATCTTCAGGTAAACGTACCGGCAGCATATCCTCTGGTACCGGCACTTGAGTGCCATCTTCCAGTGTCAGCATAGGAATAGGTGAACCCCAGTAACGTTGACGGGATACACCCCAGTCACGTAAACGGTAATTCACTTTGACCTGACCAATACCCATAGCAGTTAACTTGTCGGCTATGGCTTTAAAAGCAGCAGTAAAATCTAAATCGTTAAATTCGGCAGAATTAACCAGCACACCTTTTTCAGTAAAGGCAGCAGTGGTTAAATCACAGACAGCAGTACTGCCAGCTTCGGGCTGAACCACTTGTTTAATCGCCAGACCGTACTTAGTGGCAAATTCAAAGTCGCGCTGGTCATGACCCGGCACCGCCATCACTGCACCTGAGCCGTAATGCATCAACACAAAGTTAGCAACCCAGACCGGTACTTGTTCGCCTGTTAAAGGGTGAATAGCAAACAAACCTGTTGGCGCGCCTTTTTTCTCCATGGTCGCCATATCGGCTTCGGCCATTTTGCCGCCTTTGCAGTCGTCAATAAAAGCCTGCAATTCTGGATTATTGACCGCAGCTTGCTGTGCTAATGGGTGCTGAGCTGCAACGGCAACGTAAGTCACACCGTATAAAGTATCAGGGCGGGTGGTGTAAACCGTCATGGTCTGATCTGAACCTGCGACTTTAAACTCGATCTCTACGCCTTCAGAGCGGCCGATCCAGTTTTTCTGCATGGTTTTAACTTGCTCAGGCCAATCGTCTAACTGGTCTAAGTCTTGTAGTAATTCTTCAGCGTAATCAGTGATTTTAATAAACCACTGCGCCAGTTCGCGCTGCTCAACTAAAGCACCTGAACGCCAACCACGACCATCTATGACCTGTTCATTCGCCAGAACACACTGATCGACAGGATCCCAGTTCACCGTAGCCATTTTTTTGTAGACCAAACCTTTTTCAAACAGCTTAGTGAAAAACCACTGTTCCCACTTGTAGTATTCAGGTTTACAGGTGGCCACTTCACGGTCCCAGTCATAACCAAAACCTAAGCGTTTTAGCTGGCCTTTCATATAGTCGATATTGGCGTAGGTCCATTTGGCTGGTGCTGTTTTATTGGCAATAGCAGCGTTTTCAGCCGGCAATCCAAAGGCATCCCAACCCATAGGTTGCATCACGTTTTTGCCTTGCATACGCTGGAAACGGCTGATCACATCACCTATGGTGTAGTTACGCACGTGGCCCATATGTAAACGGCCACTTGGGTACGGGAACATGGAGAGGCAGTAGTATTTTTCTTTCGAAGCATCTTCTACTACTTTAAAGGCGTTTGTTTGTTCCCATTCCTGTTGCAGCTGCTGTTCAATCAACTGCGGATTATATTGTTCGTGCATTAAAAACCTTCCAACGTGAAGTCAAAACCAGACCGATGAAACCGGCGGGAAAAATTGCCGCTAGCATACCGCAAGCGGGGGGGGCGCAACAACAGGCACTCTGAGGAATATCACTCATGCGCAGCATAAAATATCGCGCAGCACAAAAAGCCCCACAGCAGACAGGCCCGGTTGCGCTTAGTCTGCTGCGGAAGAGGGTAAAGCGTTCAGCACTTTACCCACCAGTTGATTGAGCTCATCGCCATTGCCTATCCAGCGTGCGACCATCAGCAGATCGTGGTCTTTGTCGATGTAAATAATATTTCGGCCAGCGCCCTGAAAAGTCACTGCGGTTTCAGGAGCACTTGGTAAAGCCTTCCGGCCCGGATTTAAGAACCAGTTGGCAAAACCATATTCAGGGTTGGCTGAGCCACCTGTGCTGGCAAGACGGATCCATTCTTTGCTGATCAGTTGCTTGTCCTGCCACTTGCCATCCCGTAAAAACAGATAACCAAAACGGGCTAAATCCCAGGCATTAATAAACATACCGCCACCCCAATGGCCGCCGCCTGAAACGGACTGTATCTTCTGACCATCCAGCTCAATCCAGCTGTTGTCATAGCCATACCAGCGCCAGGTCGATGAAGCGCCAATGGGTGTCATGATCTGTTCGTTTAACACTTGAGGCAAAGGTTTACGCCAGACATACAAGGTCGATAATGCCAGCAGATTGACCCGTACATCGTTGTATTTGTAATAACTGCCCGGCGTGCGTAACGGCCGATGTGGCCAGTCAGTCGGAGTTTTACCTTCAGGCCGGTCCGCCCAGTCGGGTTTACCCCACAAGGTACCTTGCCAGTCGCTGGTTTGACGCAGCAGATGATCCCAGCGAATTTGGCTGTTGTGTGCGCCTTGATATAAATCAACGCCATGCGGCATGTAGCTGCTTACGTTGTCCTGCAGGTTATGAATTAAGCCTTGTTGCCAGGCCAGGCCTGTTACCGTAGTTAGAAAAGTTTTGGTGATGCTGTGGGTCATATCCACAGCCTCTGTATCGCCCCACTGAGCTATCACGGCGCCTTTGTAAATAATGATGCCGTTGGCCGGAGCCCGGGTTTTCATCGGGCCGATAATTTGATCGTAGGGCTCTTTAGCGCCAAAAGTGGTGGCCTGAACTATGGCCTGATCCGGGTCTGCGTTGTTTTCGGCTTTGATGGCGTAATCCACCGCTTGTTGCAGTAGAACGGTATTTACCTTTAATTCGGCGGCTGGTTTTTGTTGCCATTGCCCGGCCGGAGGAAAGTACTCAGCGCTGTTGCTGGCAGAACTAAAGAGTAAAGCCACGGTGGTAAAAGCAAAATAAAGTTTCATTAACAACCCCTTTTATAATTCTGTCTGCAGCCTGAGCTTCAGCGTTAAAAGCCGCAATAGTCTTGCGACTAAAAAACCGGGCTACAGGTTTAAAATCCAGCCAGTTGATTTTGTCCGTCTATACTCACTAGAGTTGTAAGGAGGATTTATGTCCGAATTTAAAGATAAATATCAGAATTGGCTCAATGAGTTAGCCGCTATGTTCAAAGAAGGGCGGCAGCAGCAACTGGATAATCTGGTGAGCTTTGCCGACACAATCAAAGCTTATGCCAAAGCGGGTAAAGAGCTGACGGCTTATGAAACCCAGCTTTTTATCGAAACCTTTAAACGCCAGGCCACTGAGTCTGAACAAGCGCCATCACTCTGGCCTGAAACTCTGTGGTATGAACTTTCACTGATCACCGACAAAACTCAGATTGAATGGCAGGAACTGATGCAGGATTTGGAGCATCAAGGCACCTATCAACAAGGTGAAGAAGTGGGCATGGGGCTGTATCAATGCCAGCAGTGTCAGCAACAGCTAGCTTTTTATCATCCGGCCGAATTAGGTGCTTGTGTCTATTGTGGGGGGACGCAGTTCAGCCGACAGGGCCTGCCTTTTTAAAACCGTCGTCCTTGAAGCTGCAGCTTTGTTGACTGCGCCACTCGCCCCAGTCACATAGGTTAACTATGCTCCTGGGGTCTCAGAGGCTTGTCGCCTCCCTGCAACTCCAAGTTACTTAGGTTTACATCATTCATTTTATTCAATGATTTGTTAAGATGACGGAAATTGTAGTTTTCATCTTTCAACACTGAGCAGGTTGCATGACGCACAACAGCCACAAGTATGCTTTAACCGCCGAACATTTAGGCCCACAATTGGATAAAAACCTGATCCAGCAAGCGCTGGATGTGACGGGTTTATCCAGCACTTTTATTGGTCAGGACAGAGCAAAGGCGGCATTAAATTTTGCCATTGGCATGGATATGCCGGGTTACAACCTTTATGTCATGGGTGAGCCTGCTTTAGGCCGTTACACCTTAGTGCAGGATATTCTGCAGCAAGCTGCCAGCGAAAAAGCCACGCCGGATGACTGGTGTTACATCAACAATTTCGACGATGAGCGTATTCCGGGTACCTTACGTTTAGTGCCGGGTGAAGGTAAGGTGCTGGTCAAAAAGGTCGAAGCTCTGATAGACGAGCTGCTCGATACTTTCCCTGCAGCTTTTGATAACCCAGGGTATCAGCGCAAGAAAAAAGCCATACATCAGGCCTTTGACGACAAATACGAAGCCGCTATTGCTTTGGTTGAACGCAAGGCCTTAGAGCAGCAAGTGGTACTCTATGAAGAAAATGGTGCAGTCAGCTTTTCGCCTGTGGTCGATGGAAAAGCCTTGGATGACAGCGAGTTTGCTAACTTATCTGAAGAAAAACGCCAGTTTTTCTATGATTTAGTCTCCGATCTTGAAACTATATTAAACGAGCAGTTGCTGGAATTACCGCAGTGGAAACGCGAGTTGTCGGAAAACCTGCGAGCATTGCGCCGTGACACTATAGAACAAGCCATTAAGCCCTTGCTAAAACAGTTAGAACACGACTATTCAGGTGAACTGGGCGTATTACGTTATCTACGTGAAATGAAGCCTGCTTTAGTCAAAGCTATGCTGGAACTACTGCCGGAAGAGGCCGAAAGCGATAAGCTGGAGGAGCTGGACATTCGCAGCATTTTTGTTGGCGACTTTGTGCCTAATGTGTTGATGCATCATGAATTAATGGACGGCGCTCCGATCATTTTTGAGCCAAATCCAAGCTACGGCAACTTATTTGGCCGGGTGGAATACAGCTCGATGCAAGGTTCTTTGTACACCAACTACCGCATGATCCGTCCCGGAGCTTTACACAAAGCCAATGGCGGTTATCTGATCCTGGATGCGGATCGTTTGTTATCTCAACCTGCGGTTTGGGATGCGCTGAAACTGGCGCTAAAAAGTGGCGAAATAGTGATCGATACCTTAAGCGATCACGCAGTCACCAACTCCACCATTATCACGCCCAAAGCTATACCATTGAGTGTCAAAGTGGTGCTGCTTGGTTCACGGGATTTGTATTATCTGGTGCAGGATGTGGATGATGAGTTTAATGAACTGTTCCGCGTCTTAGCTGACTTTGAGCATTATTTGCCGTTTAACGAGCAGACAGTGCGTTTTATGTCGCTGCAAATTCAGGATCAAATTCAGCAAATGGAGATGGAAACTTTATCTGCCTGCGGCTTAAAGCAGTTGCTGAATTTCAGTTTTCGTCAGGCCGAACACCAACGCAAACTCTCAGCCCGTTTTGCTGAAGTGCTGGAGCTGGTGCGCGAAGCCTGTTTTTACGCCATTCAGCATGACTCGTCTGAGCTGCGTGCTGAGCATGTGCAAATGGCGCTGGAAGGCAAGCAATACCGCACAGGCCGCATCAGTGAGTCCTTTTTGGAAGATATTCAGGAAGGCCAGATTTTAATAGACACAGACGACTGGGCTGTGGGCAAAATTAATGGTTTAACCGTACTGGAAATCGGTGATACCGCCTTTGGTACACCAGCCCGCATCAGTACCACAGTGTTTGCCGGCTCTACCGGTGTGGTGGATATAGAACGTGAAGTCGAGCTGGGTAAATCCATTCACTCCAAAGGGGTCATGCTGTTAACCGGTTATTTGGGTGCTAAATACGCTCAGCATTTCCCGCTGACTTTGTCGGCCAATATAGCGATGGAGCAATCTTACGGCTTAATAGATGGCGACAGCGCTTCTTTGGCTGAGGTCTGTGCGTTGATTTCTGCTATTGCCGATATTCCTATTACCCAAAGTCTGGCCGTGACTGGTTCTATTAACCAGCATGGTCAGGTGCAGGCTATAGGTGGCGTCAACGAAAAAATCGAAGGTTTCTTCCGTTTGTGTCAGTCCCGTGGTTTAACCGGCAAACAAGGTTGTATTATTCCGGCCAGTAACCAGTTGAATCTGGTACTGAACGAGGAAGTGATCAAAGCGGTTGAACAGGGCCAGTTCCATATTTATGTCGTCAAAGGAGTCGATGAAGCGCTGGAACTGCTGATGGATATGCCGGCAGGTGAACGCAATAGCAAAGGCCAGTATCCAAAACGCACTATCAACTATCTGGCATTGCGTCGCCTGGAAGACATTGCAGCTATAGTCAACGGCTCCGATGATTAACGCCTTAGATCAGAAGATCAGAGCTACCAGCTCTGATCCACAACTCAGATAGTTCCTCGACTATGATGTGAAGAGAAAAAACGTGAAAGCTTTTAACTGGATTTTATTCGACGCCGACGAAACCTTGTTTCATTTTGACGCTTATGCTGGCTTACAGCTGATGTTTAAAGGCTATGGCGTGGATTTCACCACCCAGCATTATGAGGACTATCAGGCACTAAATCAGCCACTCTGGCTGCAGTATCAAAGCGGTGAAATTACTGCGAAACAGTTACAGGAACAGCGTTTTAGCTATTGGGGGCAGCAGTTAAATATTGCGCCTTCAGTGCTCAATGCTGGCTTTTTACAAGCCATGGCAGAAGTTTGTACTCCTTTGCCTGGTGCTGTCAGTTTACTCAATGCGCTGCAAGGTAAAGCCAAACTTGGCATTATCACTAATGGTTTTACCGACTTGCAGCAAATTCGTTTAGAGCGCACTGGCTTGCATAATCACTTTGACATTCTGGTGATTTCTGAACAGGTGGGGGCGGCTAAACCTCATCCGCAGATCTTTACGCACGCCAAAGAGCTGATGGGAAACCCCGATCCGTCGCAAGTACTGATGGTGGGAGATAATCCTGTCGCTGATATCAAAGGTGGCAAAGATGCTGGCTTTTATACCTGCTGGCTCAATCGCTTTAATGCCATCTTGCCCGCAGGCATAGTACCGGATTGTGAAGTTCATTCTTTGTCGCAGTTGGAAGCTTTGTTGATCCAATAAAAGGGGGCAGCATCCGTGTCAGACACCCCGATACTCCTGAGTTTTATACTCTTTTGTTCGATGCTTCAGTTCAGGCTGTGATATTTACAGCGGAGCCTGATTGAGCATGTGTTTTGGTTTGACCACCATAAGTATCCATGAGCTGTTGCATAGTACGGCTAAGCAGCTGGCTGATATTTTCACTCTGATCAGAGCTGCGGCTTACCTTGCTGGCTAAAGACGAAGACTCAGTGTGCTGGCTTTCCCTGAAACTTTTGGCTTCCTGCATAGTCACTTTGCCATCTCCGTCTGTATCTGCACTGTCAAAGTTAGCCAGCAAAGATTGCAGTCCTTGTGTGGACTTGTCATCCTCCTGTTCCAGCTCTTCCAGTAAAGCGGTCAGCTCGTCTTTTGACTTGCCGCTATCTTCTGGTGGAGCAGGTCTGTTCCCCATAGTGCCCTCAGCGCTGTACAGCAGGTTACTGAAGTTATCGCTGAACTCATAGCTGGTCAGCTGGCCATCTCCATCACAATCCAATGCACTAAACAGCTCTTCACTTTTTGTACTGGCTTCGTCGGTTTGCAGGCCGCTGAGTAAACCAGAAAAATCGCTTTGATCTAAATAGCCTTTATTTTGACTGTCTAATTGACCGAATAAATGACCCGCAGCTTCAGTCAGTTGCTCTTTACTGAGTTGCGGTCTGGTGGCATACCCCATGTTGTAGGCATTGTGGCCAGAGAATTGAATGCTCATTCAGGCTCTCCATCAAACGCGACCGGAATTGATCGCCCCAATACAGCTGCAAAGCTTTGACCAAAACAGGTTTAGATCTGTGTATTCTGAGTAAAGTTGGGTAAGGAAAAGTTGGCTAAAGTTTGTCAATGAACGCTTTTTTTCAACAGAACGGATCAAGCAGCCATTGAGCACGACAGTTGTTTGACAAGCTTGAGTGCAGCGGCAAAGTTTTGCCTTCCTGTTTCTGGTCTTTGCATTGGCCGCACTCTGGGTGCATTTTGCAGCTAAGCTCTGTACTATCGGTGTTTTATCAGAGAATGTAAGGCCAAAGTTAAACACCGATGTTGGTGTGAAATAAAGGAGTGATGGATGCGTCAAATCCCTGTGTTACTGCTGCTTAGTCTTTGTCTGGGCGGTTGCCAGCAAGCCTACTACGCTACTATGGAAAAATTTGGCGTGGAAAAACGCGAAATTCTGGTCGATAGGGTCAAAGATGCCCGTGATGCTCAGCTCGAAGGTCAGCAACAGTTTAAAGATGCATTGGATGAACTTAGTCAGCTGTTGAAGTTTCACGGTGGCGATTTACAGCTGAAATACGAAGAGCTGGATGCGGAGTATCAGCAAAGTGTCAAAGCAGCTGAACTGGTCAGCAGCCGTATTAACAAAGTGGAATCAGTGGCTGATGCCTTGTTTAACGAATGGCGGGATGAGCTGGAGCAGTACCAAAGCGCCAGTTTAAAATCTCAAAGCAAACAAAAGCTGGTGACGACAGAAAAACAGTTTGATGTGCTGCTAAAAAAAATGCGCTCTGCTGAAAAGAAAATGCAGCCAGTGCTTAAAATTATGCACGACAATGTCTTGTTTTTAAAACATAACTTAAATGCCAAGGCCATAGGTTCTATTCAGACAGACTTTGCCGGATTACAGCAGGATGTCAGCAGCCTGATTAGCGAAATGAACAAGGCCATCGCTGATTCGAACAAGTTTATTGCTCAGATGCAGGCGGAATAATTGCGCTGATAAAACAAAACGCCGATTAATTAATCGGCGCTTGTTGTAGTTTCGGAGTAGTCGCTGTCCCGGCAGGTTTTAACAGCTCCAATTGGGCTTTGGCTTGTTGTTCTTCGTCTTTCTGTTTAATACGAACTAGAGACGCGTAAAACTGTGCTGCAGTAAAAGACTGAGTCGATTGGATCAGATCGCTGACATCGGCAGTACTTTGCTGCAACATCTGCTTAAAGATCTCCAAATGGCCATTTTTCTGCAATAAAGGTGCTAAGTTGGTTTCCTCAGCTCCGTCTCTGATGGTGTAGTACTTCAGCAATAACTCGGCTCTGGCCGCTAAAGTCAAAACAGGAGCATCTGCAGCACGGACCGGGCTTGTCGTTGTTTGTTCTGTTTTCACTGGCGTTTTTTCGGTTTCCGCTTCTGTTTGAGTCAGAGAATTAAATAAAAAAGCGGAGACAATCAAACCACTAAACAAACCCCAGAAATAGCTTAACAATGGTGTGGGCTTATACATAACAACCTGTCCTGATACGGCATAACAACAAAAGACTGCAGGGATTATAACTGTCCATACCAGCATCAATGCAAACTTTTCTCGGTTTTTCTGTGGCAGAACGACAGATTTATCTGCCAGAGGGTCGGATTTTATCTGGCAGCTATAAAAAGTTGAGCCTTTGCCCTGATCCTCCGCCCTGATATAGTGGCGCCATAAACTCAGAATGTGGTGACCAGATGAAACAATATGCACTGCTGCTGGCTGTGATGACATTAAGTGCAGGAGGATGTATGGGACAAAAATCAGTGGATCAACAGGATTTACGCCGTCAGATAGGGCAAAAACTGATGATCGATTTACGCCACTTTTGCGCTCAAGGCAGCTCAGCGCAATGCAAAACTGATCTGACTGAGTTACCCAAAGAATTTTCCGACGCTATCACTCAACTGCATTTAGGTGGCGTGATTTTATTTGCCAATAACTTAAAAGATACCCACCAAATCCGCCGTCTGACTGCTGATTTACAACAAGCCAGCAGTGATGGGTTGCCCTTGCTGATTGGTATCGATCAGGAGGGCGGTCGTGTGGCCCGTTTGCCGACATCAGAGTTTCCGGCCTTTGCCGGCAACATGGCCATAGGTGCAACTTTGGCATCTTCAGGCACTCGTTATGCTACAGAAGTTGGTCAGGCTATAGCACAGCAATTAAAGTCGCTGGGTATTAACTTAAACTTTGCGCCTAGTGTGGATGTTAATAACAACCCAGCGAATCCTGTGATTAACGCCCGTTCTTTTGGCGATAAGGCTGCAGCGGTGGCTTGGGCGGGCGGCGCTATGCTCAGTGCTATGCAGAATGCCGGTGTACTAGGCACAGTGAAGCATTTCCCTGGCCATGGTGATACTCATGTCGATAGCCACACAGGTTTACCTTTGGTCGAACACGACAGAGCCACGGTAGAGGCGGTTGATTTATACCCGTTCCGACAGCTTATTAAACAGCATCAACCCGCTATGGTGATGACGGCACATATTCAGTATCCGGCACTGGATAACAGTAGTTTAATCACTAAATCCGGTGAAGCAGTGATCAAACCTGCCACGTTATCCCGCGCTATCCTGACCGACTTATTGCGCGAAGATATGGGTTTTGATGGCATCATTATTACTGATGCATTAAATATGGCTGGGATCAGCCAGTTTTTTGACCCGGCACAGGCGGTGATTGAAACCTTTGCAGCTGGTGCTGATATAGCTTTAATGCCTTATGAAATCAAAACACCCTCTGAAATAGCAGCGCTTCAGGTCCTGATTGATCAGGTGGTAACCGCAGTGCAACAAGGTAAGCTCAATAGCGCTGAGATCGCAGAGTCGGCTCAGCGGGTAACCCGCTTACGGCAGAAACTATCAACCCAAACACCACCATTGGTATTGCCAGACCAGCAACGTTTAGCCCAGGATCTGCACCTGGAACAACAACTCGCTCAAGCCAGTCTGACAGTAGTGGGCACAAATAAATTAAAGTTACCGCTTAATTTAGCCGCTTTAAAAGTGCACCTGATCGCCCCCGATCAAACGAAATGCCAAAGCTGGTTGCAGGCGTTGAAGCATTGGGGTGTTCAACCCTTAGCTGTGACCTGCAGTGATTTAACCTCTTCAGAGCAAAATCAGGCATTGGCTCAGATCAAACAGGCTGATTTGGTGCTGGGATCTTTGATATCACCAGCTCAAAGTGCTGCTGAGTTGGGTGTCTTGGCCGACTTACAGGCTTTACCAGTGATGAAGCTGACCGTATCTGAACAAAAACAGCTACTGGTTCAGCTCGTACAACAGGCGAAAAAGCTAGGCAAAAAGACGGTCATGGTATCGTTACGCACCCCTTATGAGCTGGCAGACTTTGCCGATAGTGCGGATGTGCGACTGGCCACTTATAGCTATAACCAAAAGCCTCAGACTGCAGAGCGGCCATTTTCTGGTCCTGCTTATGATGCGGTGATTGGATTTTTACTCGGAACTATTCAGGCGCAGGGTCAGCTGCCTGTGTCTTTGACTGCAGAAGACAAGTCGATTGAAAGGAGATAAAAATGACAGAGGCTATCAAAGCACTGGAGCAGTTAATCAGTACTATGCAGCCCGAGTTGCAGCCGGACATTTACGTATATTGTATCTGGCCTTTGGATAAATGCTGGCATGGGCCTCTGCCATTGGCCACTTTTAAAGAAAAAGAGGGATTGACCTTAGTATTGACCGAGCAGCAAGCGCAAGAGTATCAACTGGATATTTTGTTCAGGGCGCGCTGGATCTGCCTGATCGTGCATTCAGCTTTAGAAGCTGTAGGTTTGACTGCTGCTTTTGCCACAGCTTTAGCTGCTGCAGGCTTAAGTTGTAATGTATTTGCCGGGGCTTATCATGATCATCTACTAGTGCCTGTGCATCAGGCTGAAGCGGCTATGCAGGTCTTAAAGCAATTACAACAAAGTAAGCAAAACAAAACCTAGAAAAGGATAGCGAATGTCATTACAACAAATTTTTGGCTGGGGCACCCTACGGCTGGCATTAGCCGGATTGATAGGTGCGCATGGCTGGCACAGAGCTTTAACCGGAGGCGTGCAGCCTTTTGGTCAGTGGTTGGATAACAATGGCTGGCCTATGGGTATTTTGATCGCTGTGGCTATTACTGCTTTTGAAATCATTGGTCCTTTATTTCTGGCATTAAACCGTTATGTCACTTTGGTCTGTATGGGTTATGTTGGTATTTACGCCACAGGCATAGCTATTTTGCATGCCAAAGTTGGCTGGTTTGTGGTGGGGCCTGGCCGCAACGGTGCAGAATTCAGCGCTTTGCTGATTTTGGTGTTGCTCTCTGTGGCCGTACATCATTGGCCGTCAAGGCGCTAATTCTGCATCCTCTGGCGATAAAAAAGGCCTTGCGATATTCTCTGCGCAGGCCCTTTGATTTTATAAAACTATTAAACTTTTCTGAAACGACGACTCAGAACTAACGCGATGAAAGCAAAGACCGAATACCAGCCAAAGCTACCACTCGAACCTTTAGGCTGAGTGGCTTCAAAGTTTAAAGTCACTTGGGACGAAGCGCCTGCGCTATCGGTAGCTGTGATCAATGTACTAAACTTACCTGCATTAGCAACCTTACCGGCAATAGTGCTGCCAGATAAAGTTAAACCCGCTGGCAAATTGCTTGCGCTGAAACTAATGCTTTGTCCTTCTGCATCATTGAACAACGTTGCCAGGTTGATAGACGCAGTTTCATCAGTAGAAAGTGTCAGATTGGCTGAACCTGTTAATGCAGGTGCAGCATTGACACTTAAATCCAATGTATGAGAGCTGGTTGCTCCTTTGCTGTCTTTCACCAGCACCGTTAACTGATGAGCTTGTCCTGTTGTTAGAGTGCCACTAACAATACCTTTAGTTGAAGCAGTCAGATTTGCTGTTGAGGTGATTTCATAAGTTAAAACTGAACCTTCTGGATCGGCAAAAAACTCATTTAAATCCAGTACAAAAGTTTTGTTTTGATTAATCACTGGCACAACCCAGGCTTGAGCCAAGGCTGGTGCTTTGTTGTGCTCGAATGCCAGAGTAATGTCGGAGTACAGACCTGTATTGTCTGTTGCTCGGACAACCACTTCACTGACAGATAAAGGGCTACCGTCGTAATTCAGAGTACCTTGTTCAGTGACTGTAATGCCTTTCACTGTATTGACCAACGAGAAAGTCAGCGTATCGTTGGCATCCGCATCCTGAATCAGCGAGGCTAGTTCAGTGCTGTAAGCTACGCCTTGGTTAAACTGCATCCGAGCCGGGATTTGAGTCAGATCCGGAGCTCGATTAACCAGATAACGTCTTAGCGCAAGCTGGTTGTCATTATCTTCCAGATAAAGATGCTGGCCCAGCATAAAAGCATGACGTAAATTCGGATAGTCAGCAAAATCAATAGTTTGTTGTTCAACAGCAATACCAGACTCCAAATCCAGCTTAGCAATTTTTATACTGGACCAGCCGTCAGGGATCAGTACCATCCGCTCATCCAGATAATAAATGCTTTGATTAGGCAGGTTATTAAGTGACAGGAGTTTGAACTGGTCATCTATTTCTTTATAGACATATACAGTTGAATTTATATGCAGGTGTAGCTGACCTGAAACATATTTTAACTGTGTGAGGCTATAACCTGGTTGTGGCGCAGTGAATAAGTCACGTTGCTTCAACCTGTTATTGACGACTCTTAACTCTTGCACCGTACCAGTATTTGAATTGTTAACTACTAAATTACCATTCATTTCAGCGGTATATGCCAGATCTGGTAAGGTCGTGAACTCATTAATTCCGGCTGCTGCTGTATCAAGGTAGGTTAAGGTTTTATCGCCTAAACTAAACAGATGCAGCTTCTGATTCGCTTTGATCAATAAGTATGAACCAAAGACTTTAGCACTATCAACGTAGGCAAGTTGGTTTAGATCACTCAGCTTGCTGTTTAAGTCGATTTCTGCCGTTTGGGTAATAGTTTCGCTGCTTTTATCAAAAGTAAGGAAACGGACCTTAGAGTTTCGCACTGCCAGAACTGTTGATTCTCCATGTTTATGTACAGTGGAGGAGTTCCAATATTGTGATACTGGATAGAATTCAGAGCTCTCAAAGAACTGCAGTGACTTAATTTTGCCATCGGCTTCTTTCTTATATAATTCGGCTTCATCTGATGTAGCTCTGAAAAAGTAATTGTCATTCAACATGATACTATCACCAGCGCTCATATCTAGTGGCAATAGAGACATACTTTGTTGACCACGTTTCAGAGTCACTTTTTCTGCACTATTCAGTCCTTGGGAGTAAAAAACCAGACTATTTTCATGCAAGCTAGCGATGCTACCGTTCAATTCAGTTATATCTTTGATTGATAAATCCGAGACTGTGTCTACATCAGTAATGACGGTGCCATTGAAGTTCAAAACTTGTATTCTGTCGCCGTAATTCACATAAAGCGTATTACCGGAGAATACTGAGTTATTATGATAGCCCTGTGGCAATATAGAATCATTACTGGTAATTTTCTGCAATGTGCCATCATTGGCTACATGCAATTGACTGCTTAAATATCCCATCAACAAAAGATTACCCGAGTCTTTTGAATAAGCTACATTTTGTTGATTGGGGACTGAGTTGACCGATACTTCAGAAACCAGATTCAGTTGTCCCAAGTTGTCCTTTTTATACGTTCTGACTAAACTAACTGACAAGTTATAGTTGTAATAACCAGCAATTAATACAGCTTTCGTCTCGTCATAAAGGGCAAATTGCGGCTCCGACGGTAATACTATTGTTGATGACGTAAAACTGGCTGTTGTTTTATCAAAGCTACGAACAGAAACATTAGTGTTTGGATAGGCATTGTTAGCATCGATGTAGCTGCTATTTGCGTCCATTCGATACTGGTCATAATAATAGCCATTTCTTGTTGCCAATTTTGTCAGTGTGCCATCCGTTGCTACTGAGTAAGCAGCGACTTCATTGTATTGGAAGACAAACAAGGTAGAGGCATCAGCACTCAGACTTACATGCTGGACACTGCTCAGATTTAAATCCTGAAGGTCATATTCTTTTAGTGTTGTAAACTGGTCTCCAGTTTGTCTGATTAACGTAAAACCATTTTGGTTGTATGCAACTGTAAGATCTGCCGCCGAAGTCAGGTTTTCCGCCAGATGTAAAAAACCTTCACGTTCAGTGGTTTCTTCAGTAATGGCTAATGCTTCAGGGCTTTCTGTCTGCACTGAGCTGGCAGGGATTTGTTCATAAAACGGAATTTCAAAGGCAGCTAAAGGGCTTGATAAAACAATGGCAACAGCACATGCCACGGATGTTAGACGTAACATCTATATACTTCCTTGTAGTTAATAAATTAATGAGGGAAAGAGGGATAAAATCATACTGTTTAGTACCGAATAAAATCAATTCCCAGATAATTTAATTTTACTTTTTTGTTTCTTATTTCTCTGTTTTTATTTTAGTTTTAGGCCGTTTTGTGTCTTTTTTACCTATCTATCACAATATTTTGTTTATCTTGCAGGTAAAGTTGTTTCTTAAGTTATAGCGCACTTAGACAAATCAGGGGATTGTTACACATCGACAGGCTGTACTTTCACCATTGAGCCAAAAGCCGGGCAATAGGGTGGTGCCGCTGACAATACCGTCGAGCAGACTGGCATTGTCGCTGCATAATAAATCAGTGGCTACTGGCCCTGCGTACATCAGTTGTTTATTTTGAAACAGTAGCAAGAGTGGCGCGGCTATCACCTCGAAGCCAAGCGCTTTTGCTTCTGTCAGTTCCAACATTTTGACAGCTAAATGTGGCTGACGTTGCTGCGTGCGTCGCAGATGATCTTTCGCAAAAGAACTGCAGCTGCAACGAGAGTCTGTGATCAACACAGCTTGCCATAGACGCTCGGGCTGCAACTGCTGATCCAATATGTTTTGCACTTGCGCTGGCAAAAGTGGTTGCTGTTGCCACAGACCCTGTTCATCAAATACGCCATAATGGCCTAAAAAAAACCAGTAAAAAGCTGCAGCGCTGCCTGCAATCCAAACTGCCAGCAACACAACTGCAGCCTTTACTTTCTTGGTTGAACCTGATTGTTTCAACAGCTGAATCTGTTCGCTTCAAGCGCCAGTTGGTTGGCAACCTGTTCAATTTGAGCTGTACTTTGTTTTACTTTTTCGCTGCGCTGCATTTGTGCGGCGGCGCTATCATTCAGATACTGTGCACCCTGCGCCATCTCAGCACTGGCATGACGTTGCTGTTCTAAAGATCCCGCCATAATATCCGCAGAGCGGGCTACAGACTGTGCTTCGCCTGTAATGATATTAAGTAGCTCGTCACTACGTTTTGCCAGACTGACAGTGTGGTCAACCTGACTTAAACAGTGTTGTACTGACTTTACTGAACTTTGACTAGCTTCCGTTAAGTTTTGGATCATGCGCTGAATTTGCTCTGTAGATTGCTGGGTTCTGCCAGCCAAAGTACGAACCTCATCCGCTACTACAGCAAAACCCCGGCCTTGTTCGCCTGCGCGTGCTGCTTCAATGGCGGCATTTAATGCCAACAGATTGGTTTGTTCAGCAATACTTTTGATCACCTCCAGCACAGAGGTAATTTCTTTGCTGGATAACGCCATGCTATCCACTTTTTGTCCGGCGTCCTGCAAAGTCACCGCCAAAGTCGAGATAGCCGCTATGGTTTGATCAACAGACTCTTTACCTGATACTGAACTAAGTTCAGCCTGTTTGGCTGCGCTCAACACTGCGGCTGCCAGTTCGCCAAGCGCCTGAATACTTTGTGCCATTTCTTCAGAGGCCGCGGCTATACGGTTCACCTGAGTGTTTTGCTGATGCATACCTGACACCAACTGCTGGCCATCGTCAGACAAATGCGCGCTTTCGCTGTGCAGTAATGAAACAGACTGGTTAATAGTGTGCACTGTGCGCTGGATGCCATCAAATGCCTGGTTAAACTGCTGAACCAGATGGGAGCGAATATCAGGACAGCGCACCGTCAAATTGATACGGGCGGGGTCAGCAACCAATTCTTTTGTTGTTTCTGAAAAGGCCAGTCCAACCATAGCCTCTTTATACGAATTCAAGCTGATGATAATCAGTACAGCTGATTCAACAACTACATAAGCTGCATGGACCAGCACTATGCTGAGGGTAGCGTCTTCTGTCGGGACTAAATAAACGCTGCCATACTGAGTTTGCAGATACGCAAAAAGCAAATGATGCACAGCGATAGTGCCAGCAGCCACTGCGATGACCAACCAGTCACGAAAAGCGCTCAATACGGCCAGCAAAACAAAAATACCAAAGTGCAGTTCAGTCACACCGTTGGACTGATGAATATGCAAGGCGCAAAACAGCATAAAAGACACACCAAAGGCAATACGCGACAGGCGGTGATCTCTTAACGTTTTGTACAAGACAAAAGGTACGATCAAAGCCGGCAGGCCAATCAATAAAGCTGCACCCCAGGTCTGGTGCCAACTGGCCAAAGCTAAAGCCAGTAGCATCAGCACTAAATTGATGCTGTTCATGATTCGAAAGGCTTGTTGACGGAACGGATAGATATGCATAAAAACCTCATTTAGTCCGGCAACTTGAGTAGCCGGTCACTACTACAGCTGTATCCTGCAACGACCTGTTGATAATGATACGACACAATACTTGCATTAATTTAGCTGTTTGTATACGGCGATTTACTGCACCGGATCAATATCTGAGTTGAATCTAGTCCTGATTCAGACAAAGTGTAGTCCGTCTGAGTAGTTCGTCATCAAAAAATCATCTAGGCCAGACAGAATAGCTTCTTTTTGGAGGAACTATGGCCAACTTAAACAGACGGGATTTTCTTAAAAACACAGCCTTTTTAACCGGAGCAGCCTGGTTAAGTCACGCAGTATTGGGTTGTAGTAGTAGCGCTCCCCAAGCGAAAAACAGTAGCTCTATTGAGTTTTTACATGGCGTGGCTTGTGGTGACCCTTTAACAGATAGCCTGATTTTATGGACTAAAGTGACTCCGGCACAGCAACCAGACTCGGTGCAATTATTGCTGGAAGTGAGCGAGACCACAGATTTTTCTGCGATAAAACATCAGCAGCTTTGTTTGGCCCGTAAGGACGCTGATTACTGCTGCAAAGTGGATTTAACAGGTCTAAAGCCAGGCCGCAGTTATTATTACCGTTTTAGTGACAGCAATACGGTATCTGCTACAGGCCATGGCAAAACTCTACCCAGTGGCTCTGTGTCAGAGGTTCGTTTTGCTGTCTTGTCTTGCTCCAATTATCCGGCCGGTTATTTCCATGTATACCGACAGGTTGCTCAGCAACAGCTTGATGCTGTACTGCATTTAGGGGATTACATTTACGAATACGAGCAAGGTGGTTATGCCACAGAGCGCTCTGTTGAATTAGGCCGGGCTTTAGCTGCAGACAATCAAGCAGAGATGGTAAGCCTGCAGGATTATCGCAAACGTTATGCCTTGTACCGTAGCGATAAAGATTTACAGCAGGCTCATGCCAGCCATAGCTTTATTTGTGTCTGGGATGACCATGAAATTACCAATGATGCCTGGACTGATGGTGCTGAAAACCATCAGCCGAATGAAGGTGATTATCAGCTGCGTAAACTGAACGCGCTGCAGGCGTATTACGAGTGGATGCCAATACGGCCTCTGGTTTCTGGCAAACAGCTGTCTGGTCAGCAGCAAAGCTTAAGCCGCAGTTTTGCCTTTGGTGATCTCGTCGATTTGCATATGCTTGACACCCGTATTGAAGGGCGCAACCTGCAACTGGACTACAAGCACTACACAGATGAAAAATCCGGTGCTTTTGATACAGAGCGGTTTATCGCTGATCTAACCCATCTTAACCGTACTTTACTGGGACCAAAACAGCAGCAATGGTTGCAGACTCAGTTGATGCGCTCCAAAGCCCAATATCAGGTGCTCGGGCAGCAGGTATTGATGGCGAAGATGATGTTCCCCGCCGAGTTGCTGTCTGCTTTTGCTAAACCTGGCCCAGAACTAGTCGATAAAATAGCTCAGTTAACCGCCTTAAAGCAGCGGGTTGCTAAAGGCGATAGCAGCCTGAGTGCAGAAGACAAAAAACGTATTGAGTCTGTTGTTGCTTACAATCTGGACGCCTGGGATGGTTATCCGTACGAGCGTGAGCTGGTTTATAAAACAGCGCAGCAACAGAATAAACAACTAGTGGTACTGGCGGGCGATACCCATAACGCCTGGGCTTCGACTTTACATGATCAGCAAGGCAATAAAGTCGGGATAGAACTCGCCACACCTTCGGTCAGCTCGCCTGGTATTGAAACCTATCTGAAGCTGAACACCACACAAGTGGAGCAGTTAGCCAGCGTACTGCCAACGCTGATTGACGAGCTGGAGTATTGTAATTTACACCAGCGTGGTTATTTGCAGGTGGCGTTTAGCAAAGAGCAAATCGATGCGCAGTGGTTTTTTGTTGATGACATCACCAAAGCGCAGTATCAGACCAAAATGGGGTACCAGCAGAGCTACAAACTCTAGCCGTCAAAACTAAAAATGATAGCCAAAGTAATTGGAGTTGCAGGGAGGCGACAAATCAGCTAGGCCCCAGGAGCATAGTTACCTATGTGACTGGGGTTAGATGGTGCAGTCAACGAAGCTACAGCTTCAAGTACGAAGGCTATAGCGTCTGAAGCTTAACAATCCAACAGAGAACAGACTCACAATCAGCACAGGCCAGTCGCCCCACAGGCTATATAAAGTGCGGCCTTGTACCAGTGGCACTTCAGCCGTTAATACGCCTTCTTCAAACTGCGGTAAACGAGCTTGTTCTTTGCCATCTGCTGTGACTGTGGCGGTAATGCCGTTATTGGTAGCGCGCAGTAAAGGACGCCCCAATTCCAGTGCACGCATCCGGGCTATTTCCAAATGCTGATGCGGGCCAATTGAATCTTCAAACCAGGCGTCGTTGCTAACAGTCAACAGAAAGTCAGTGTTGTCATCAAAGTTGGCAATCATCTGGCGTGGAAAGGCAATTTCAAAACACAAAGCCGCCAGCAGCGAATAGCCATTGGCTTGTAAATTAGGCTGCAGCCAGGCGCCACGACTAAATGAACTCATCGGCAAATTAAAAAATGGTGCCACATGTTTTAGTATGGACTGAAAGGGGACAAACTCGCCAATCGGTAACAAATGATGCTTTTTGTAGCGATTTTGGGTGCTGTATCTGTAATCGCCGCCAGTGGCTTCTTTGCCTGATTTACCCAATACTATCATGCCGTTATAAGCATCACCGTTTTCTTTGTAATCCAGAATACCAGTCACTACAGCCGTATTGTTTTCTGCCGCCAGCATATCCAGATTAAACAAATAAGCCAAAGCTAAGGGCTCTAATTGTGGAATAGCAGCTTCAGGCCAAATCATAATGTCGGCATTCAAGTGTGGGCGGCTCAGCTCCATATACTTGCGCATCGTAATGGCTTCTTGATCCGGATCCCAGCGTAAATCCTGCGCTATATTGCCTTGCACTAAGGCAACTTTGACGTGCTCGCCTGTCTGTTGCCAGCCTTTGACCCCATTTAATGCAGGACTGACGACTAAGACGATGGCGGCTATCGCTGGCCAAACCCATAACTTACGTTGCACGGCAATAGCAACAGAGCCTGCTATTAACAGCATTAAAAAGCTGATACCGGTTTCGCCAAGCACTGGTGCCCAGGGCGCCATCCAGCCATCGGTCTGACTGTATCCTACAGACAACCAGGGGAAACCCGTTAAGAACCAGGAACGGATATTTTCAGTGATAAACCAGCTGGAGGCTAAGACCAGCGGAAACCAAAAGTTACCCCGAAAACGCCAGCTAAACCAGATGGCAAGGGCAGGGAATAGTGCCAGATAACCCACCAGTAGCGCCATAATAGCCAGGCTGGCAATCAGTGGCATACCACCAAAAGTAGCAATACTGACATGCACCCAGCTAATACCCACACCAAACCAGCCTAAGCCATAAGCATAACCAAACAGGGCCGCCTGTTTTGGGGTTTGCGCTAGCAGCAGAAACCAGGCCAGCACAGACAAGGTCAGCAGCGGCAGCATATGGTAAGTAAAAGGAGCAAAAGCTAAGGTATTTAATGCACCCAGCCCTGCTAAAAGCAGGGCTGGAAACCAGGAGGTTTTCGACAACAGCAAAAGTTAGTCCTTCTGTAGCGTTGAAGTGTCAGCAGCGGTTTTGGCGCGGATCACCTGCAACTGCACCAGCCTTCTGTTATTGGCTTTGCTGACTTTAAAGGTCAGATTTTGCAGTTCTATGGTTTCGCCTTTTTCCGGCATATGACCAAAAGCATGTAGCACAATGCCACCTATAGTGCCGGCTTCTTCTTCATCGAAGGTGGTACCAAAACTTTCGTTGAACTCATCGACAGGAGTTAAAGCGCTGACCTGATAGACATGGCTGGCCATTTTTTTGATATCGACATCTTCTTCACTGTCGTGTTCGTCTTCGATTTCACCGACAATTTGCTCGAGGATATCTTCAATAGTCACAAGACCTGACACGCCACCGTATTCATCCACCACTATGGCCATATGGTAACGTTTCTGGCGGAACTCTTTGAGTAAGGCATCGACTCTTTTACTTTCAGGAATAATGACAGCAGGGCGTAATAAGTCGCGAAGGCTCCATTCGGTGCTACCTTGCAACGCATGTTGCAGTAAATCTTTGACCAGCAAAATGCCTTCGATATGGTCTTTGTCTTCATTGACCACAGGATAACGGCTGTGGTTATTTTCCAACAGCAGCGGCATCATTTGTTCGAGACTTTGGTCAACATTGATGGTTGCCATCTGAGAGCGGGGCACCATGATGTCACGGGCGCGCATTTTGGATACATCCAAAACCCCCTGCAACATACTTTGAGTGTCGTTATCAATCAGCTTGCGCATCGCCGCTTCATTGATCACTTCAACCAGATCAGATAAATCCTGTGGTTCTGCAGTAAAAATCGCTGCTATCCTATCCAGCCACGATTTTGCGGCAGAACCCCGACTAGAGTGGGAATGGTCGTCACCCATGAGTGAACTTAAGCTCCAAATAAAACAAAAGAAAATACCCAAAGTCATGTGAGTTGCAGCCAGACATCAATGTCAGTACTGCTGCTTCAGGTACGCAAAGAATTAAAATACCAGTTAATCTTCTAAAATATAAGGGTTCTTTATGCCCAATTGCTGCAAAATCAGAATTTCTTCTGCTTCCATTTCTTCAGCATCTGCGTCATTTATATGGTCAAAGCCCAATAAATGCAAGCTACCGTGCACCACCATATGAGCCCAGTGATGATCGAGTTCTTTGCCTTGCTCAGCAGCTTCTGCGGCGACCACCTGAGCGCAAATGACTAAGTCACCTAACAAGGGCAATTCTTCCACACCAGGCGGCAGCTCAAAAGGGAAACTCAGTACGTTGGTTGGTTTATCTTTTTCACGGTAATCAAAATTTAATTGCTGACTTTCTGCTTCATCGACAATCCGTACTGTGACTTCAGCGACATCCTGAAATGGCAGAATAGCGGCTTCCAGCCAGTGCTGAAATTGGGCTTCTGTCGGCAGGTTTGGTGCTTCGCTGGCCAGCTGTAAATCCAGGGTAATGCTCATAATTTAGTCTTTACTCTTGTTGGCTGAGTCCAGCGCAGCTTGTTTTGCCGCCTGCAGCTCTTGTTGTTTTTTCTCTTCAAAAGCTTCGTACGCCATAACAATTTTTTGCACCACAGGATGGCGAACCACATCTTTGGCTTTAAAGAAGTTAAAACTAAGCTCCGGTACAGCAGATAACACATCCATCGCATGTTTTAAGCCGGAGTATTGGCCTCGCGGTAAATCGACCTGGGTGATATCGCCTGTGATCACGGCTTTGGCGTTAAAGCCAATACGGGTCAGGAACATCTTCATTTGTTCAACAGTGGTGTTCTGGCTTTCATCCAGAATAATAAACGCATCGCTTAAAGTACGGCCACGCATATAAGCCAGAGGGGCAATTTCAATCACACCACGCTCTAAGTACTTTTCGACTTTTTCAAAACCCAACATTTCAAATAAAGCGTCGTACAAAGGCCGTAAATAAGGATCAACTTTCTGCGCCAGATCACCGGGTAAAAAGCCCAGCTTTTCACCGGCTTCCACCGCTGGGCGGGTCAGAACTATGCGGCGCACTTCACCCTTTTCCAGCGCATCAACAGCACAAGCAACAGCTAAATAGGTTTTGCCTGTACCGGCAGGACCAATACCAAAGGTCACGTCGTGACGCTGAATATTGCGCACATAAGCGTTTTGATTGGCGTTACGGCCTTTGACCGCGCCTTTTTTGGTTTTGATGCTGACCAGTTCTTCGTCAAACTGCTGCTCTGTCGGGTCCTGCTGCTGTTGCTGGATCACCAGATGCACTTGCTCCGGACTTAAAGGCACAGCTTTGCCCTGGGCATTGACGGTTTCGCCATACAGAGTTTCGATAATGTGTTTGACTTGCTCTAGCTGGTCAGTGAGACCCACCAAACGCAACTGGTTATCGCGGTAGGACACCTGCACACGGTAACGGCGTTCAATCTGACGTAAGTTATCGTCAAAAGGGCCCCATAAAAAAGCCAGACGCTGAGGTTCAAAAGGGGAGAGAGAAAATTCTAAACTGGTGATGGGGTTATCCAATGCTCAATCTCTTTGTTTAGCCTTCGTACTAGACGCCGCAGCTTTGTTGACTTCGAACGCCAGCCCAGGTCACATAGTGAACTATGCTCCCTGGGACTGCCGTCTTTGTCGTCGCGCTGCAACGCCAATTACTTTGGCTGGCATATTTAGGATCTGAAACTAAGGAGTAAAAGTCGCCACTCCCAATTCGTCTGTTTTTGCCGCTTTCGCTGCCATAATTTGTTGAGGCGATACGTCACGACGTAAATCCATGTCTTTTTCAGTACGGATCACTTTACCTTTTAATGAGTTGGTAAAGACATCTGTGACTAACACATCAACAAACTGACCAATCATATCCGGCGAGCCTTCAAAGTTCACCACGCGGTTATTTTCGGTGCGGCCAGTCAGCTCCATAATGTCTTTTTTCGACGGGCCTTCCACCAGAATACGTTGTTCAGTGCCGAGCATAGCACGGGCAATTTGTAATGACTGCTGGTTTATACGGTCCTGCAGTATATACAGACGTTGTTTTTTCTCTTCTTCCGACACATCGTCCGGTAAATCGGCCGCTGGAGTACCAGGGCGCGCGCTGTAGACAAAGCTGAAACTCATATCAAAGTTGATCGCTTTGATTAAATCCATAGTGGCTTCGAAGTCTTCTGCGGTTTCGCCGGGGAAGCCGATAATAAAGTCAGACGACATACATAAATTTGGCCGTACTTTTTTCAGGGCACGAATTTTTGATTTGTACTCAATGGCGGTGTGGTTACGTTTCATCAGCGCTAGAATACGGTCTGAACCCGATTGCACAGGTAAATGCAGGTGATCGACCAGCTCAGGCACGTCGCGGTACACTTCGATAATATCGTCAGTAAATTCAACAGGGTGCGATGTGGTGTAACGAATACGGTCAATACCGTCTATGGCTGCTACTAAACGCAGTAACTCGGAGAAATGGCAAATACCACCATCAAAAGTTGCACCACGGTAAGCGTTGACGTTCTGACCTAACAGGTTCACTTCACGTACACCTTGTTCTGCCAGCTGGGCAATTTCCAGTAAGACATCATCCAGCGGACGGCTGACTTCCTCACCCCGGGTGTAAGGCACCACACAGAAAGTACAGTACTTAGAACAGCCTTCCATAATAGACACGAAAGCTGTTGGGCCATCGGCTTTAGGTTCTGGCAGGCGGTCGAACTTCTCGATTTCCGGGAAGGACACATCCACCACAGGCGATTTATCGCCGCGCACAGCATTAATCATTTCCGGCAGACGGTGCAGAGTTTGTGGTCCAAAGACGATATCGACATAAGGGGCGCGATCGCGGATGGCCTTGCCTTCCTGCGAAGCGACACAACCACCGACGGCAATAATCAAATCCGGGTTTTTCTTTTTCAGCGGACGCCAACGACCTAACTGATGGAATACCTTCTCCTGAGCCTTCTCACGAATAGAGCAGGTATTTAGCAGGATCACGTCTGCTTCTTCTGCTTCTTCAGTCAGTGTGTAGCCATGAGTTGCATCCAGAAGGTCCGCCATTTTGGATGAATCGTATTCGTTCATCTGGCAGCCCCAGGTCTTAATGTGCAGCTTTTTGCCCATTTGTGTTGTAGCCCGTAAAAAAGTTAACGCCAAGAAAAAGGACGCGCATTTTATCCTAGTAGGGCCTGAAGTGCCAGCAGTGGATACAGACTGCGATAATCAGATAATTTACAGTGACTTTCACAAGGCTCAAGCCTGATAATAGTCTCCGGCAGAGAACAACTCAGAGGATAATGATGGAAAGCTTGGGTGTCATTCAGTTTTGGACCTTTTTGGCTGGTGTAATAGTGATTATCCTGATGCCAGGCCCGAATAGCCTGTTTGTGCTAAAAACCAGCATAGTGCAAGGACCCAAACATGCCTGGTGTGCGCTTGCCGCTGTACTGTTAGGCGATGCGACTTTGATTTTATTGTCTTATCTTGGCCTGGCTTCTGTGTTAGTAGCCTCACCCGAGTTATTCCGCTGGATACGTTATTTAGGTGCTGCCTATTTATTGTTTATTGGCGTACAAATTTTATTAAGTTTGCGTCAATCCAACACCACTCAGGCTGCAGAAGGACCGGCTGTAGTAGCTGCTGCCAGCTGCGCTTCCGTATTTCGCAAGTCTTTGTTATTAAGCCTGACCAACCCCAAAGCTATTTTGTTTTTCCTGTCGTTTTTTATCCAGTTTATCGATGCCAGCTTCACCCCCAACTGGGTACCTTATCTGGTGCTGGCGGTGGTACTGGAAATCATCAGCCTGCTCTACCTGACTACTTTAGTTTACGCAGGAGCCGCCATAGCAAGCTTCTTTAAAGGCCAACCCAAAGCAGGGCAGGCAGGAAATTTACTGTTAGGGCTATTATTTACCGGTTTTGCGGTCAGATTGGCTTTGGCGTAGAAGCTTTTGACAATTCCTCTTGTGACTAAAAAATCTTTACAACAACCTAAGGTGCATCCTAACGGGGGATATTCAGAGTTCCGTTGCTGTAGCTTCTTTCAGAGCTAAAAACAAAAATCCCTCAGCCGAAGGACAAAAAAGCTGAGGGAAAGGTTGGTAACTTTCGGCAACGGATAGGTTCAGAAACTCTGGGGCTTGTTTTTCATCTCAGGCCCACCTCCAAGTTTAAGCCCGTCCTCTGGTCGCAGTCGCAGGCGAAATTTTTGAGGCGACTAAGGCTGGATAACTGACCGCTAACTGGCCAACTATCAGCAAGGCTACAACACCTATCACTAGTAACAAAGGGCTTAACGGGCTCATCTCAAAAGTCGCCACCAGCCAGATGTTTAAGCCTATTGCTCCTGCTGCACCTAAGATCACTCCAGCAAAGCTTATCAGCAGGTTTTCCAGCATAAAGTAGCGCATCACTTGCCATTGGCTGGCGCCTAAAGCACGGCGGGTGCCAATTTGGCGGGTGCGTCTATTGATACTGAACATCGCCAGACCGACAATGCCAAAGCCTGTGATCAGCGTCAGCACAATAATCACCGTCAGCAGAATGGTATTGGTGGCCTGATGTTCCTGATAACTTTCGTCACGGGTTTGTTCCATGCTGGTGACATTACGGATAATGCGGCCTCTGTCACTTTCAGCCAGCATTTTTTCAATCACTGGCATTAACTCGTCACGACGGCCCGGTTCGGTGCGGATAAAAAAGCGGCTGCCTTTGCTGTCCAGTTGTTGCGGCACCAGCATGCTGCGTTCTACACCATTCCAGCCGTTCCATGGCGCCTGCAGGGCTTTGATAATACCTATCACCTGTACTGGCTGATGGTTGTCGATATAAACAGTTTTACCTAAAGCATTTTTCCAGTCGCCTTCAAACATGGTTTCTGCCAGCGCTTTGCTGATAATGGCTTTAGGTGGCCATTTGGTGCTGCCTTCTTCGCGCCAGCCTATCTCTGAGTTTTGGAAATTCTCGCCGGCAATCAGCTCCAGCCCCATGGAATTAATGCCATGTTCGTCCACCATATAAACCGCTGTACCTGTGCCTTCAATATCGTCACCGGCTTTGGTTTGCAGGCTCATCGACCAGCCACCGCCACTTAAAGGTATCGCATTGATTTGAGTGGCATCCACCACACCGGGAGTCTGGCGGATACGCTGCAAATCCTGTTGCAGCGCGGTTTTCAGATTGTAGTTTTGCGCAAACACAGTGTTGCTCAGATAAAAGGTATTGGCTTCATCCAAACCGCTGGCTCTGGCCATTTGCTGACTGCGTTCCTGCATCATAAAAATGGCGTTGACCATAATGGTCAGGGTCAGCGCGATTTGCAGAGCTATCAGCAAAGCACCAATTTTATTGCGCATTAAAGCGCGGAACATAGGGCCAAGTTCTAATTGGGTTAGTAAAGTGGACATGGCAAACTCCTTATTGGCTTTTCAGCTGAACGGACGGCTGCACCTGACAGGCTCGCCAGGTGGGATATAAACCGGCTAATAAAGCACTGACAATAGCCAGACCTATCGCCATAGCCACTAAGGTGAAATCCAGCTGAGCTAAATCGCGGATCCAGTCGCCATACATCACTTTGATGGCTTCAAGCCCCAAAATAGCCAGCACTAAACCCAATAAACCACCGGCCAAGCCTATACAACCTGATTCAATTAAATGCTGAATAAACAAATCGTTACGGCTGGCGCCTAAGGCCTGGCGTACGCCAATCTCACTGGCTTTACCTAAAAACTTCGCCAGCAACAAACCGACTGTGTTCAGTAAGCACACCAACAAAAACATCAAAGACATCGCCATCATCATGCTGGCGTCGTCTGACACTACTTCGGCGTATTCCAGCCACTGCATCACATCCCGCAATTTATTATTGTCAGTGCGGGCAAAGCGGCCGTATTGATTTTGTTCTTTGGCGTAGGCATTCATAAAGCTGAAGTAGGCTTCTTTATCCTGGGCTGTGGGTAATTCCACCCACAATTGCACCCAGATACACTCCGAGTCTAAAAAGGCCTGAAAGCCTGATTCCGTAGGTTTCCAGCAGTTGGTGTTGCCTGAGCGGTCAAATTTTTGTTCGGTGATTAAGCTAAAAGGCACAAAAACTTCTTCCACGTCGTTAAAAGAGCCTGTACTGATATCGTAAAATCGTGGTTTAGGGTTCCATCTGTCGATCACACCAGTAATTTTGTAATCTTCACCCGCCATACGCACTGTCTGGCCTGTCGAGTCTTTGCCGCCAAACAAACGTTCATTCAGTTCGGCGTTAATCACTATCACCCGTTCTTTTTTTAAATCAGCCTGATGGTCCCAGCCACTGCCATATAAAAAGGGCACATCAAACATAGGGAAAAAATCAGCACTGTTGGCGCGGCCCTGTACCATAAAAGGTAAAACCTCTTTATCGGCCGGTTCAATCACCGCCGCCATACCACTTTGAATAGTCTGGCGTTTGGCCTTTTGTGCCTGCCATAAGTAGGTGGCGTCGCGATAGGTTAATTGGGTGGGGGCATCGCCATCATCGCTGTAGGGATCGTTCGGCTGCCAGCTGTCCATTTGCACAAAAAACAACTGCTCACTTTTTTGTGGAATAGGGTTGGCCGACATCAGGTAATTGACGGTAATGGTGGTCATAGAGGCACCGATCCCTAAACCTATGGCGCAGACCATCAACAGTGTCATGCCCCAGGTACGTTTGCAGCTTAAATACGCCAGTTTCAGATAATAGGAAAACATAGCAGCTCCTTAGGCTTCGCCAACCACATGCAGGTTCGAGTTTTGGTTGGTCAGCTCGCTGACATGACCGTCTTTGATATAAATTTGACGTTTAGCGCGGGCGGCCAGGCTTGGGTCATGCGTCACCATTAAAATAGTGGTGCCGGCTTTATTGATGTCTTCCAAAAGGCTCATCACACTTTGTGCCATCTGGCTGTCGAGGTTACCTGTAGGTTCATCCGCTAATAGAAAGCGTGGTGAGGTGGCTAAAGCCCGGGCTATAGCGACACGTTGCTGCTGACCACCAGACAGCTGGCTTGGCAGGTGCTTCATTCGGGAGGCTAAACCGACCTGATCCAGATGGTATTCAATACGTTTTTTGCGCTCGCTGGCATTTAAACCACGGTAACGTAATGGCACATCGACATTGTCGAACAGGTTTAAATCCGGAATAAGGTTAAAGCTTTGGAAAATAAAACCTATTTTCTGATTGCGCATCCGTGAGCGGCCGCTGTCGTTGAGCTTGGCGATGTCTTCACCATCCAACAGGTATTCGCCGCTGCTGCTGGTTTCAAGTAAACCGGCAATATTTAAAAAGGTGGTTTTGCCTGAGCCTGATGGGCCAGTCACACTGACAAAGTCGCCTTCGTTAACATGCAGCTGAATATCGCGCAGCGCATGAGTGGCCACATCGTCCGTGATAAAAGATTTACTGATTTTATTCATAGTTAGCATAAGTAATTCCCTAGCCGAATGGCCATTATTGGTTCAGTTGTACTGTGCTGGCGCCGTTAAAAATATCGGTGCCGGAGGTGATGATTTGATCGCCCGGTTGTAAACCGGCCAGAATTTCGACTGAGTTCAGACTGCGGGCACCCAGTTCAATTGGTGTTTTAATGGCCATGCCATTGCTGACTTTGTAAGCAAATTTGCCATTGCTGCTGTCAAGGAATTGACCGCGGGCCACCTGCATCACGCCTTCGCGGTGTTCCAGCAAAATACGGCTGCTTAAGCGTTGGTTTTGACGCAGGGCTGGCGGTGCTTCTTTGGTAAAACGTACCCGGCCTTTGACCTGGTTTTCAAACACTTCAGGAGAGATAGTCACCAGTTTGCCCATATACAGCTTCTGCTCAGCAGTAATTTCTACTGGCAAACCAATGATCAAGTCGTTGGCATAACTTTCTGGGACTGCAATTTCTACTTCAAACTGGCTTAAATCCACCACAGATAAAATCAGCTGGTTTTTGGTGATATAGCTTTTGTTTTCTACCGCCAGATTACCCAGTAAACCATTGACCGGGGAACGTACCTGTAAGCCATCCACCTGGCGCTGAAAGTCTTCCACCAGCAAACGCTGACGATCGAGCTGCTGGGCTAAACTTTGCACTTCAAAATCCAGGTTTTCTTTATTCAGGCGGGCATCTTCCACAGCGTGTTGGTGCTGCACTTTGGCGGTTTCCAAATCGTCCTGCGCTTTTTCCAGTTCTAATTTGCTGATCACACCTTTTTCAAAACCCTGATCGGCGCGGCGTTTTTCTCTGTCTGCTGTAGTAAGCGTCATCAGCGCTATATCCACGGCTTTTTTGTCGGTTAATTGCTGCTTTTTCGCTAAGATTTTTTGCCGGTCATGGCTGGTTTGTAAGCTGTAAAAAGTGGCTTGCTCTTGTTGTAATCTGTTGTTCAGTTCAGGGCTGTCGATAATGGCCAGCACATCCCCTTGTTTGACTTCATTACCAGCATCGAGCAATAAGCTGATGGTGCCTTCGGCTGTGGCATAAAGTTTTGGGCTGACCGCCGCCACCACCTGGCCCTGAGCGGAGATATCGCGGGTAAAATCTGCGGTTCTGACTGTATCCAGCCGTACGCGCGATAAAGAAACCGACATATCCGATTGTGACCAGCTACGAGCTGCCGGAATAATTTGCCATAACAGCAACACCAGAAGCAGGCTGGTTGAGCCTGCGACCCAGATTTTTTTATTGGTTTTTTTTGGTGCAAGCCGCTCATCCTGGCTGCTGGTATCGGCTATTTTCATGGTGTTTCCTGCACTCTGTGTGTTTGGTGAAGCATTAAAAAATGCTGTGATTACCAATGAGTCGGAACAAGCAGAAAAAAGGTTTGAATGGAATAAAAATAAATTTTTCGGAATAAAAACCGGACTGTTGATTGTTAAGGCGTAGGGGCGACCTTTATGGTCGCCCGTCTATGTGGGCAAGTTAAAATGCAGGGGCGAAAGTATTAAGTCAACAAAGCTGCAGCTTCAAGTACGAAGGGCAATTACCATAAGCGTTGTCTGGTGCTGACATAACCTGCATAAAAAATGATAGCTACACCGGCAAACCAGCTCATAGTCACAGGTTCAGACCAGAATAAATAACCAAAAAGGCCGGCAAAAATCACCGAACTATAAGTCCAGATGCCAATATCAGAGGCTGGTGCTAAAGCATAAGCTTTGGTCATCGCCATTTGGCCTATGGCGGCTAATACCCCCATAAAGCCAAAAGCCCACCAGGCTACAGCAGGTAGTTCCTGCCAGTAAAAAGGTACAGGTACAAAAGAAATAATGGCGGTCAGCAACGAAAAGTAGAACACGATACGGGCTGCAGGCTCAGTGTCCGACATATAACGTATGGTGGTTTTCGTCACCGCTACTAATACGGCCGACAACAGGGCTATTAAAAACAAATAAAAAGCACCGCCGCCGCTAGCGATAGGTAAGGCCAACAATACTCCACCAAAGCCCAGCGCTATGCTAAATAAGGTCAGGCGGCTGGCGGTTTCTTTTAGCCAGAATTTGGCGATCAGCGGCACTATAAAAGGCGACATCAACAGCACCACCATAGCCTGCGCCAAAGGTAACTGGCTGATCACATAAAAGAAGCAGTACATCGAAATAATGCCGGTCACAGAGCGGCTTAAATGCAGATACCAGCGTTTGGTATAAAGCAGTTGTTTGCCTTGCAGCCACAGCCAGGGCAGCATCACCAGCAAAGCAAAAAAGTTTCGGAAAAATACCACCTGGGCATGACTGGCGCTGTCGCTGGTTAGTTTAACCAAAGCCCCTATACCGGCAAAACAAGCTTCAGCCAGTAACAGCAATAAGGCGCCTTTAAGCAGATTGGGTTGCATTGGAAATCACATCCATCGAAGAGGCGCGCATTATAGCAGAGTACAAAATGTAGGGGCGACCTTTATGGCCGCCCGTCTGTCCGTTTCATCGACTGGGGCGAAAGCGCGCAGCCAACAAAGCTGTGGTTTTAATTGCTCAGCGCGCAGCGCCTAATTCAGGTGTTCACTATGCAGCCAATTAATCAGCTCAACAGCAGGCATCGGCTTGGCGAATAAATAACCCTGAATCAGATAACACTGACGGCTACTGAAAAAGGCCAATTGTTGTTCGGTTTCTACCCCTTCGGCAACACAGCTCATGCCTAAGCTGCCTGCCATAGATAAAATTGCTTCGATTATGGTCTCATCGTCCGGGTCTATGCCAATATCTTTGACAAAACTGCGGTCAATTTTAATGGCGTCTATCGGCAGTTCTTTTAAGTATTTCAGCGACGAATAGCCGGTACCAAAGTCGTCCAGAGCCAATTGTATGCCGAGCTGGTTCAGCGCCAGCATAGTGGTAATGGCTTTTTCGTGATCCCGCATCAAAGCGCTTTCTGTCACTTCAAACCGCAGACAGGAGGGCGGCAACTGATATTTGTTCAGCAGCTTTTCGGTATGCTCTGCCAACGACAGCTGCTCTAAATGACTGGTGGATAAATTTACCGACAAATACAAATCTAAGCCAGCCTGACGCCATTGCTGTAAATCCACCAAAGCCCGTTCCAGCAAAGATAAGGTCATGGGAATGATCAGACGCAAATCTTCTGCCATAGGGATAAATTCGGTGGGCGGGATCAGCGTGTTTTTATGGCTCCAGCGCATCAGCACTTCAACCCCTATCACCGACTGACTACGACAATCGACTATGGGTTGATAGTAGTTAATAAATTCGCCATCTTTAAAGGCCTGACGCAACTGAGTTTCTTTCGCCAGTTGCATATGAGCTTTTTCATTCATTTCGGCAATAAAAAACTGGAAGTTGTTGCGGCCTAAATCTTTGGCATGGTACATGGCCACGTCCGCATGCTTCAGTAGTGCATTGGCATCGAGTGCATCGTCCGGGTAAACTGCTATACCAATACTAGGCGAGACGCTGACCGTATGAGTGCCCAGCTGCATAGGTTCACCAATGGATTGCAACATTTTGCGCGCCACATGGCTGATGTTGTCATCGTTTTTATAGCTTTCCAGCAGTACCACAAATTCATCGCCACCCAGCCGCGCTATGGTATCGGTTTCTCTTAAGGTGGCGCGCAAACGTCGGGCGACTTCCTGCAATAATTGATCACCGACATCATGGCCTAAAGAATCGTTCACTTGTTTAAATTTATCTAAATCGATAAAACACAGGGCCAGAGTTTTTTTCGCGCGTTTGGCTTGTTCAATACCATGTTGAATTCTGTCCATCAGCAAAGTGCGGTTAGGTAAGCCTGTCAGTGAGTCATAGCTGGCTAAATAACGTAATTCTTCTTCCGCCACTTTTTGTGCTGTGATGTCGGTAAACACCAGCACAAAAAACTCAACTTTATCTGCATCACCAATAGCGCTGATATTAATCAGGGTAGGGCGTTCTTTGCCATCCGGTGTATGCACCAGCTCTTCGCCTTGCCAGTGCTGATTCACAGTTAAACCTCGTAATAATGAGGTATAAAAACGACGGCGTTGCAAACTGATGCCTAAATGATGAGTTTTAGGGCTCACCAGATACTGATCCACTGAACCAAACACATCGGCAAAAGACTGGTTGGCTGCAATCACACGCTGATTTGCATCTAAAATTACGACCCAATCCCGGGTTTGCTGGAAAGCTTCGCCAAATAAACGGGCTTTTTCCTGGTTGGCTCTGGTTTCTGTGATGTTGCTAAAGGTGCCAATCACCCGCTCTGGCTGGCCTTGTGCATCTACTTCAGCCACTTTACCTATGTCGCGGAACCACAACCAATTGCCGTTTTTATGCTGCATTCTGTAGGTGTGATCAAAGGTTTTATCTGGTGTTTGCATCAGCTTTTGCCAGGCCTGCTGGTATGCGTCTTTGTCTTCCGGGTGCACTAAGGACAAATGCTGGGTCATAGCCAGTGGGTTTAAGGTTTCCTGATAGCCCAACATGCTATAGATGCGTGATGCGAACATAATATTTTTATGCGCGTGCCACTCCCAGGCTCCACTGTCTATCGAGTCCAACGCTTGTTTTAAGCGTTGCTCACTGGCTGTTACTTTGGCATGCGCTACTTTGAGCATACGTTGTTGCTTTTGCCGGGTTCGCAGATAAACCAACATAATGATCAGACTGACAGAAGCGTACAGCATATAGGCCCAATGACTGAGCCATGGCGCTGGTTGCACTTGCAGCCGTAAGGTTGCAACTTCACTCTCAAGGCCTGTCACAGGAGATACAGCCACCACGTTAAACTGATAATCTCCGGGGGTAAGCTGTGGAAACATCACCGAGCTGGAACTTTGTTCCGGAAACACCAGACGCTGTGGACCGTCCAGCCAATAACGGTAGCGCATTTTGCCACTGTCGCGGAAATTCAGACTGGAATAACTGATGGTTAAGCCCTGACTGTCATAAGGCAGAGTAAAAAGCTGACCCGACAAGTCAGTCAATGGACTTTCAATAGGTGATGACAATAAATCCAACTGAGTAATCACAATGCGGGGCTTACGTCTGGGCTCTGTCAAAGCGACAGGGGAGAGTAAATTCACGCCACGGATAGAGCCAAAGGCCATCTCGCCATTACTTAAACTTTCACTGCTTTGCACAATAAATTCGTTGCTGGTTAAGCCATCTTTTTTACTGAATTGTTCAATATGCAGGGTATCGACATTTAACGAGGAAACACCTTGCAGGCTGGAGAACCAGATATGCCCCAATTGATCGCTGTTGACCGCATACACTACATTGGTATTGAGTTTGTTGTTGCTATGAAAATGATGTTTCAGTTGCATACTGGTGGCGTCAAACGCCAGCAAACCAATGTCCGAGGCGCTAAACCACAGCGTATTGTTTTTATCCAGCGCCATCTTGTCAGCAAAACGCATGCTAAAAGACGGGCTGGCTTCGGCCTGATACAGCAACTTTAACTCTGCTGTTTTCTCATTAAATAACCAAATTTTTTCATAAGCCGCCAATACCAGCCAGTCGGGTTGGCCCGGCCATTTGCCAAGAATAATCCGCACATCACTGGCTGAGAGCTTTGGATTTAATTCTGAGATCTCTTCAACCTGACCTGAGTCCGGCTGATAACGATAAATACTCTGGTCGGTCAGCAAGTAAAAGGGCTGCTGTTGATTCAGCCAACTGCCCGGACGGGCCGCCTCCAACACAGATTTATGCTCCGGGTTGATCAACGCAGGTGCTTGCAGCTCTTTGTTCTGAATAGAGAAATAACTTAAACCACTGGAGGAAAGAAACCATAAATCGCCATTTTTGTTCATCGACAGATTCATGATAGTGCTGGTGTGCCAGACCGCTTTTGGATCAGGGTTGACCAGAAAGTTTTGTACCTGCTGAGTGTCAAGATTTAACAAATTTAAGCCATTGCGGGTACCAAGCCACAGCTCATTTGTATTTTTTTCAACAATAGAAATTATTTTGTCATTACTTAAGGTATCAGGACCCATTTGACTGAAATTACGAATGGCTTTGCTGCGTGGATGCCAGTAATAAGCGCCATCAAAACGACTGCCGAGCCAGTAACCGCCTTGCTCATCCTCTTGCAAAGCCACCACATTATCGTCGGATAAGTTAAAGTTACTTTCACTGAACTTCAGCATCTGTTCTGTGTTGCCAGACTCAGGCTCGTAACGCAACAAGCCACGTTCTGTTGCTATCAGCAGATGATCGGACCTGACTTCAATTTGCCAGACATTAGGGCCTGCAATCAGTTCTTTACTGACAGGGGGTTGTCCTGTTTGCAGGAACTGCGTGATCTGCTCCAACTCCAGTTGATACAAACCTTCTACAGTTCCAATCAGCAGTTGGTTTTTATTCAGTTGTAAGGCTTTGACATAGCGTTGATAGTCTGAGCTCTGTCCCTGTGGTAAATGCGGAACCAGACTTAGTGTCTTGGTGCTTTTGTCGTACAGTACTAAACCTTGGCTGGTACCTAATAATATCCAGTCTTTGGTGTTGAGCAGAGTACGGATCAGGGCATCCGGCAAATGGATATCTGCTAGCTTGGCTAAAAGCGTTAGTTGGCTGGTGTCCGTTTGATAGTTGTAAAGATCAGTTCTGCTACTGAGCAACAGGTCGTCGTTGTCTGAATGCGTTAAATTGATAAAACGGTTTTCCAGTGTCATAGCGCCTGGTAAAGAGCCATGCAAATACAACTGCGCTTTGGCTGGATCAAAAGCATACAAACCTGAGCGGGGAGCCAAAGCCCATAAGCGTTGTTTTTTATCCAGTAGCAGTTGAGTAAAAGCCAGACTTTGTAATTGCGCCGAGTCAGCGCCTATCAGCAGGTTGTTATAGCCATCAAAGCGGTTCAAACCTGCGTCTGTTGCTATCCACAAAAATCCCTGACGGTCGAGCAATAAGTCGTTGACCGAACCCTGAGATAAGTTTTGATCCGGAGTCAGTGGCTGCAATAGGGTTTCAGCCAAAACAGATTGGCAGCAGCAAACCAGCAGCAACAGGCCGCAAAGATAGCGCAGTATGGCTAAAACAGGCAAAACTATTCCTCAGTAGGTCGGATTCTTATTATTATCTGCTGTAGAAGGTCTAGAAAATACAGTGAATAGCGCCACAAAGTCCAGCAGAGTTCCAAAGAATTTTACAAAAACTATCAGACAGTTAATAAAGTAGCCAAAGTATTTGTAACAGGCTGAAAATAAATACAATAAAGGCTGAGTACAACTGAAATTGTCTGTTGAGTCTGAGTGCATTAAGCAGATCTCTGACCGTCGGTAACTGAGTGGGACCCAAACGCTGGCGCTGGTTTTTTTGTTGCTGATAGATCACAGGGCCGGCCAGATTAATCCGCAACGCAGAAGCTAAAGCCCCCAGGATCAGTAAATGAGGCAGGCAAAGTTGTAATGGCAAGGCCTGACGCCATTGCCGGAAAGCAGCTGTTATATCCGTTAAAAAAGCCAGTAGCAGAGCTGTGAGCAAGCTGGCGGGAAAACTGGCCCATTGAGTTAACAAAGAGGCAGGTCTGCCGAAATACCGAAAGTTGTTTTGTTTGTCGTTCCACTCCTGGTTACACAGCAGCAGTAAGCGATAAGCTACAACGGCTAATCCTCCGCCTACTAAAAACCAGAAACTCACCCCAATCCATTGTTTGGCGGTGCGAAGCCAGAGCATCTCAATAGTGGCTTTGCATAAGCCAGTGCTGCTTAAACTTTGGGTCTGGCGTAACACCAGAGGTTGTAATAAGTCTTTGGCTCTGCTGTTTTGTTGTTGGCTGATAGCCAGGGCTGTTTTATGGCTTTGCTGGCGGTAATAGACAAAATCCAGACAAAAATACAGCAGTAAACCATCCAGTACTAAAGGCCAGTCGGACAGCCAGTATAAAGGCGCCAGCAAAGCGAGAGTGGGTAACATGACCAAGGCCAAAGCTAAACTGCCGGAGATCAACTGCTGGCTAGTGGCTCTGTGCGGGTCCGGATGAACTTTGACCGCCAACTGTTTAGCAAAAATGCGGAAAAAGGTTAAAGGCTGGTAATCCTGCGGCAATAACACCAGGCTGCCAAGCAACCAAATACTTAGCAGCACCAGTGGATAGACTGAGATATCTTCCAGCCAATAGGGCATTTAGTTTAGCTGCACTGTTTTCAGGTTTTTCAGAAGTTCCAGCACCATAGCCGAACTGTTTTTTGAAGCGATTTCTAAATAAGCTTCAAAAGAGGTTGGCGATTCTTTACCGGCTATATCACTTAAACTGCGGATCACCACAAAAGGAGTCTTGAGCTGATAACAAGCCTGAGCTATAGCTGCACCTTCCATTTCTACCGCCAGCATAGTGGGGAATTGTGCACGGGTTTGAGCAATACGCTCAGGCTGGCACATAAATACATCACCTGTGGTGATTAAACCTTTTTTAGTTTTGCAAAAACCTAAGGTAGTGATACTTTGCTCCGCCGCATTAATCAGTGCTGGATGCGCAGTAAAAGCGGCAGGCATACGTGGTACCTGGCCAATTTCATAACCAAAAGCTGTGACATCTACATCGTGATGCCGCACTTCGGATGAAATCACCACATCGCCTACATTCAATTCCGGGTCAAAACCACCGGCTGAACCTGTGTTGATGACACAGTCTGGCTTAAATTGGCTAATTAATAAGGTGGTAGCGACAGCGGAAGCGACTTTACCTATGCCTGATTGCACTAATACCACGTCGGTATCAGCCAGACGACCCTGATAGAACTCATAATCCGCCAGCTTGACCGTGGTCATATCGCTTAATTGAGCTTTTAAAATTGCAATTTCCGGCTCCATAGCGCCGATAATACCCACAAGTTGCATCTGCCGATCCTCAAGATAAGAAAGGGCAGATGATAACATTGAGCGCTTGCGGCTGTTAAGACTTATGAATAGCTATGGTTTTGGCCTGCTGATTATTGGTTAGTTTTCCGGCCTGATAATCGCGGATCGCCTGCTCAATCTCCGCTGGGGTGTTCATCACAAAAGGACCGTATTGCACCACGGGTTCTTTGATAGGTTTAGCGGCCAGCAAAATAAAACGGGCTTTTTCTTTGGCTGATACCGTCACACTGTCACCATCTGTCAACACAGCGCCGTGATGATTTGCAACTCTTAATCCTTCAACAAAAACTTCGCCTTCAAAAGGATACACATAAGCGTTATGGCCGGCTGTGACAGGTAAGGTCAGTCTTTGGCCTGCTTCTAATTGCACATCCAGATACAAAGGTTCAGTGGACAGGCCGAAAATAGGACCTCTTACTCTATCGTCATTAACCACTGTTTCGCCAGCTATCACTTTGACAAAACTTTGTGCTGTTAAATGCACAAGCGGAATATCTGCGGCCGGAATATCCACATAGGCTGCTTCTTTCATTTTCTCTGCGGCTGGTAAATTAATCCACAGTTGAAAACCACGCATCAGGCCAGATTCCTGTTGCGGCATTTCAGAGTGAATAATGCCTCGGCCCGCTGTCATCCACTGCACTCCACCACTGGTTAAATAGCCTTTATTACCAAGGTGATCTTCGTGCAACATATGGCCATCCAGCATATAAGTGACGGTTTCAAAACCACGATGCGGGTGGGCAGGGAAACCGGCAATATAGTCGTCGGCTTTGTCGGAGCCAAAAGCGTCCAGCATTAGAAATGGATCCAGCCTCACGCCCTGACTTTGGCCCAGACTACGTTTGATTTTTACGCCAGCGCCATCAGAAGCCTGCATAGCGGGGATCAATTGTTTTAAAGTACGGGCTGTCATCTTTATTTCACCTAATAGGAGTTGCTTGATAATCCTATTAAAACAGCTCTTTAATCGAAGCAATAGCGGATAGTTTTGTAATCATTGTTCGAAAAATTTGAATAGTTCCCGTCGCTGGGCGGGCGACCATAAAGGTCGCCCCTACGGATCAATTACCTTCTAATTGAAATAAGCCCAATGCCAAAGCCGTTTTTTGTTCGTGTTTAAGCAACCAGTCTTTACGCTCTAAGCCACCAGCATAACCCGTTAAAGTGCCATTGGCGCCTATCACTCTGTGGCAGGGCACGATAATGGTCAGAGGATTACGGCCATTGGCCGCTCCCACGGCCCGCACCGCTTTGGGGTTATTCAGCGCTTGGGCTATATGACTGTAACTGCGAAGCTCTGCAAAAGGGATTTTACTCAGTTGCTGCCAGACGGCTTGCTGAAAATCAGTGCCGTGAGCTGCCAGCGGTAAGTCAAATTGCTGCAGGTTGCCAGCAAAATAAGCATCAAATTGAGCTTTGCAGTCTTGTAGCAGTGTGTCATTGCTGTGATCCGGTACTTCGCTTAAATCCCTGAACAAGACTGACTCTACACCTTTGGGATTGGCCGTAACCACCAAAGGCCCCAATGGAGTAGCAAATTGCAGTTGTTTCATTCGGTTGTCTCCTTCAAAGCAGGGTGGGATAAACTAAACCAGAGCTGAAAAGTGGCGTAACTGCGCCAGGGAGCCAGCTGCTCCGGTGTGATATCGCCATGACGTTTTAAGGCTTTTTGTACGCCTAGATCTCCGCCTAACCAAATGTCCGGATCGGCAAGTCCCCGCATTTTGCTATAGGCCACAGTCCAGGGTCCAATGCCTTTGAGTTTCAGCCAGTCATCCGGTGTGCTTTCTGGCTCTGCGATCACTGTCGCCGCCAACTGCTTTAAGGTGTCGCGTCTGACTTGCGGCACTTTAAGCATCAGTAATTCATTTTGGCTGATGGCTTGTGGCGTTGGAAACAGCTTTTTCTCTGGCTCATCCGGCAAAGGCTGTGCTAATTCAGCAAGTAAACGATTGAGCTGAGTGCGGGCGCCTTGCACACTGACTTGTTGGCCTAAAATAGCCCTTACGGCCGCTTCAAAGGGGCTCCATAAACCCGGTAGCCGTAAACCTGATTCCAGAGCATCACCAAACACTGGGGCAAGTTGCTGTTCTATCTGCGGCATATTGGCATCTAAATCAGCCAGTTGGCGAATACGTTGCAGTACAGAGGTGAGCTCTTGCTGGCTGGGCCAATGCAGTTTGAGTAACATCAGGCCTTCTTTAAGCGGGCTTAATTCAAACCAGCCATGCACAACACCTTCCGGTGTAGGCCAGCTAAAAGTCCGGCCGTAGGCATCGCCACTGACCCATTCCATACCGGCCAGCGTGCGCTGGCGCCAGAAATCCAGCTGGGCTTGCCAGTTTAGTGGTGGGCGATAACTCAGTTGTAATTCAATCACAGAGGAGTGTCCTGTTGCTTTTTTACGCCGGATTTGGCTCGGGCTTAATAACAATTGTTGTTTAAAGGCGTCGTTAAAACGCCGCAAACTATGAAAACCACATAAAGCGGCAATCTGATGCACAGGCAAACTGCTTTGATGCAGCAGCTGTTTTGCTAAAAGTACCTGCTGATACAAAGCATATTGTTTTGGCGCAACCCCTAAATGCTGCTGAAAAAGTTTGCGTAAATAACGCTCACTTATACCCAGACGCGACGCTAAAGCGGCCTGATCGCCATGCACTAAAGCACCTTCTGCGATGAGTTTTAAAGCGCGTCTGACACTGGTTTCGACACCAAGCCAGGCGGGAGATTGCGGCGCACTGTCGGGTCTGCAACGTAAGCAAGGCCGGTAACCGGCAGAGGCAGCCGCAGCGGCACAGGAAAAGTAGGTCACCTGATGTTCAGCCGGAGACTTAGCCGGGCAAATAGTGCGGCAATAAATCCCTGTGCTTTTTACCGCAATAAAAAACAGACCATCAAAACGACAGTCACGTGATAACCGGGCTTGTTGGCAGATCAGCGGATCCAGCATGCTACGGGCTCTTTTGCAGAAAACTAAACAGAGTGTACCTTGAGTACAAGAAAAAATCTGGCCGGATCCGGCACTGAAAAAACGCATTTTTATAGTGGTTCGCCGAGTCTCAACAGCAGTTTGATCTCAGACGACTATAGTTAAAGCAAAGTGAAGCGAACCCCTGACGCCAGTTCGGCCAGACATTAATGTGAAGGAATGCCGTATGGAACACCACCTTAATGCCCAGCAAGCCATAGGAGCTGACGAAGACCGCTTGTTGTTTGCTGCTGATGCAGAAGTCACAGAAAAGCAGCAAGCGTGCTGGACAGTATTGATAGTGGATGATGAACCTGAAATCCATCAAATCACTTTACTGGCACTGCGCGATTTTAGCTTTTTACAGCACAAACTGAAGTTTATCAGCGCTTACAGTGCGGCCGAAGCAAGGCACATTCTTCAGCAGAACAAGGAGATAGCACTGATTTTATTGGATGTGGTGATGGAGACCGATGACGCAGGTTTAGTGCTGGTGCGTTATATCCGTGAGCAGCTGCAAAACCAGCTGGTACGTATCATTTTGCGCACAGGTCAGCCAGGGCAAGCGCCTGAGCATCGTATAGTTCTGGACTATGACATCAACGACTATCGCGCTAAAACCGAGCTGACAGTACAACGCCTGACCACCAGTGTGGTGTCGGCATTACGATCCTATATCGCCATCAGGCAACTGGCTGATTTAAATGAACATCTGGAGCAACAAATACAAACCAGAACAGAGCAACTGCAAAGCACCAATCAGCAATTACAGCATTCATTGGCTGAGCTCGAAGCAGGTGAAAAAGCTGGTAAACAAGTGCAGTTTAAAATGTTACCGCCCGCCATTTTTAACTATGCCGAGTATCAATTCAGCCATGTGTTGTATCCGTCAGAATTTATGAGTGGCGACTTTGTTGACTACTTTTGTGTCGATGAGCATAAAGTGGTGTTTTATATCGCCGATGTGTCAGGCCATGGGGTGGCTTCGGCTTTTGTCACTGTCTACCTGAAACGTTTTATCAGCTCATTGCTGGAGCGCTATCAGCGCGACGGTTCTTCCTCTGTGGTTGATCCGGCCGCTGTATTAACACAACTGAATCAAGAGCTGCTGAAAGACAAAATCGGCAAATACATAGCGCTGTTTTATGCGGTGCTGGATACACAAACAGCTGAATTGATCTATGCCAACGCCGGAGCCTTTCCCTGGCCTTTGCTGTTGCAACCACATGAGCAACAACCACAGCATTATCTGGAATTGAAAAGTACCCCTGTGGGCATGTTTGACTTTGCCAGTTACCACAATCAGCACTTAGTCTTGCAGCAAAACAGCAGTTTAGTTTTATGTTCTGATGGCATTTTAGACTTGCTGCCGCAGCAAAACACAGAACAAAAACTGCAGTACTTATTGCAACAAAGTTACCAGCACAAGGACATAGCCGATTTATTGCAGGCTTTGGCGATAGACCCAGAGCAGCAGTTGCCGGACGACTTAACAATACTGAAATTAACCCGGCAACAGAGCACCTGAGTGAGGACTGTATGACAGATCAAATCCTGTTCGCCTGCGTTGACCAGTGCTGTTTTTTCAAATTATCCGGTGAGCTGCGTTACACCAATGCCAGCGGCATGGACGACTTAGTTGAGCGGCTGTTTTCTGCAAAAATTCAATGCACTCAATTGGTGGTGGATTTAAACCAGGCCAGTTTTATCGACAGCACTTATATTGGTCTATTGGCGGCTTTAGCGCGTTTTGCCCAGCAGCATCAGTTAGCAAAACCTGTGTTGTTTTGCACTGTACCGGCCATCAATGAGCTACTGCTTAGTCTTTGTTTTGAGCAAGCCTTTGACTTAGTGCAGCAGTCTACTGATCCTGATGTTGACCTTACCAGCGTTCAGGCTGTGCCTTACAGCGATCAACAAAAAGGCCAAATGATACTGCGCGCTCATGAAGCCTTGATTGCACTGAATGAACAAAACAAAACCCAGTTTCAGTCTGTGGTGGACTTGTTAAAACAACAGCTTAGTTAGCCCGTGCAGCAGGCATCTCTCTGGCTATACTCAAAGCGCTTTTTTCAGCAAAAACCAACATCAAGGAGAACATTATGACCGAGGTTCAGGCTATTCCACCCGGTTTTGGCGCTGTATTGCCTTATCTGGTGATCAAAAATGCGGCAGCCGCATTCGATTTTTATCAAAAGGCCTTTGGCGCTGAAACCACATTACGAATGAATATGCCATCCGGCGCTGTGATGCATGCGGAAATGCGCATTGGCAGTGCAGTATTTATGTTCAGCGAACAAAGTGATGACTGGGGCACTAAAAGCCCGGATATGCTGGGCGCGAGTCCTGTCACTTTAATGATTTATGTACCTGACGTGGATGCCTTTGTTGAGCGTGCCGCCGCGGCTGGAGCCACTGTCACAATGCCGGTCTCGGATCAATTCTGGGGCGATCGCAGCGGTTGTCTGCAAGACCCTTTTGGTCACAACTGGATGATTTCTACTCATATTGAAGATGTGTCGGAAGAGGAGATGGCAAAACGTGCAGCGCAGATGTTTGGCTAGCTCTCTGTTTGCAGCGGCAGAGAAAAGACTTGCGTAAAGTCCCTCGTAGATTGTACCCGCCGCAAGGCGGCAGTACAACAGCGAAACTTCTTCTGTGCACCAGCTCACACCTTCAAATCAATCTGCTGTAATAAGCCGACATCTTTATCTTCAGTGATAAAAATGGAGCTGCGCTCCAGCCGACCTCGTACTTCGTCTTTGTGGCGCAAGCTAAAAGGTGTTGCGATAGAATCGACACTCAATGCCGCCACGCCCATTTCTTTTAAGCTATAAAGGCCTTGATCTTCGGGGCGCCATAACCATAAACTTTGCCAGATAGGGTCTTGTTGATCGATCAGGCCGTTTTGTTCTTTATCATAAGCAGCCAGTTCAGCAAAACCCTGGCCTGTAGTGGGACCAAATAATTCTTTACCTGAATCGACAGCGCCGTTGTTATTACTGTCTTTGGCGAGATAATACTGACCTTGTGCAAGTTGCTGAATACGCTTGGCATTTTCGCTCAGATTAAAGGCTGAGCTTTGTCCGCTCAGTTCCACAGGATGGCCGTTAAAACTCATCACTAAAGGGTCTTTCATTGGCTGTTCTGTGCGTTGGCTGCAGCTGAATTCTTCGTAGCTCATGGCAAATTGCATCGACCAGCTAAAGCTGCCGCCATCCTCTAAAGTCACTGAGCCGGAAAAATCGGCACTAATGGCTTCATAGCGGTAGGACCATTCGCGAATAGTGACGCCAGTGGCATTTTGGTTTTGTGCGTGCTCCGCTAAAGTGCTGTTATCAGCCCCTTTTAAAGCACGGTTTAACTCAGCCGGGTCGACCCAACCTTGCAACTCTTCGCCTGTTAGTTGCTCTAATAAAAGCTTGATGGTGCGAATCGAATACACGGCGTTAAATAAACCTTGGTCACTATCACTGTCACTCTCAGTCGCTGGATCGGCGGATGCTGCAGGCATAGTTTCAGCAGAAGCGCTAGTAGCCGAAGGTAACAGAGAAGTCTGAGTTAAACTTCTGTTATCCTTTGTTACAGTTGAGTTGTCGTTTCGCTCTGGACTCTGGCTGCGGCCAGCATAAAATAGCTGCTGACTAGTGGATGTCTGTTGTTGCTTGATGCTGAGGATTTGCATGTGTAGCTCCCTCTCTTGCTTGGGCTTGACGACTGTATCGGCAGTGTTGTTTAAAATTTAACCAGGATCGCTATTATGTTAGAAAATTTTTTCCGTCAGTTGACGACAGATCCAGACAGCATCAGCTTTTCGCAAAGCATAGACTTGATAGAAAGCTTATATGACTTTACTGAAACTGCGTTTCGTAATGGAGATAAACAGAATGCGGCGGGGGAAAATAACGGCTCCTGCAAGATTTTTGCTTTTGCTTTACTACACCGTTTGTCAGAGCCTCAAACTTTGCAGATGTTTGGTGATTATTACCGCAAAGATGTGCTGGCAAGCCCTACAGGCACCGACCACCTTAATATCAGGCAGTTTATGCAGTATGGCTGGGATGGTATTGAATTTGCCAGTCAGGCGTTAAGCCCAAAATCGGTTTAAACAGATTTTACTTGTGGCAGTTTGCAGATGCGATTCATGGTGGCTTGAATTTTTTGCGGCGTAAAAGGTTTGGCCATAAAACCGCTTGCTCCACCTTCGACACTACGTTTCACATTTTCCACTGTGCTGTGTGCTGACATAATCACCACATGGCACTTCGGGTCCAAGGCTTTGATGTGGGTTAACAGCTCGTGGCCATTACTATCCGGCAGTTCAATATCTAAGAAAATTACGTTTGGTTGCTCAGTGCTGATCGCTATCAATGCCTGTTGGCCTGTGCTGGCTTCCGCCACTTTTTCGGCACCCATAATGCGTAAGTTTTGATTTAAGAAATAACGAACTGAGCTGACGTCATCAACGATCAGAATAGAGGATTGCTCCAGAGTCATGCACAACATCCTTGCTTGAGGCATTTAACTTTGGTTGAGCATGCAGCGATCCAGAGAAAAGCGCAATAAATAAACGATATTATTGCAATAAAGCGGGATTAAGAACGAAACTGGCTTGGTAGCAAGCCTGTCCAGCGTTTAAATGCGCGGCGGAAGTTATGTTCGTCGGAATAACCCAGCCGGTTGGCCAGTGTTTTATTTGACATACCTTGCACTAACAAAGCCTGTTGCGCCGCACAAGCTTTAACCTGATCCTGTAGCTGTTGGTAGCTGGTGTGTTGTAGCGCCAATAGACGTTTTAAGCTGCTCAAACTTAAACCCCAATGCCGTGCTGCGTCTTCCTGCGATGGCGATTGGCGTAATACAGTAAAAAGCCATTGTTCCAGTTGTTCAGTAAACGCAGCTTTTTCTGGTATCGACTGCTGCAAGTACAGGCACCAGTTCTGTTGTTGTTGCCAAAGAACAGGGTTGGCGTCAGCAAAAGGATGCTTTAGCAGTGCAAGGGGCAAGGACAAACAATTTTGCAAACAAAGTTCTGGTGTCAGTTGCCATTGATGCTGGTATAACCAACTGGTTTCATAATCCATACCCGTTGCACTGATACTTAGCCTTGATGTATCACCCAGCTGTTGTTTCACTAAACCCAGTAAGTAGTGAAGCATCAGTTGTTCTATAAAAGCCTGTTGTTTTCCCAGATCAAAAGAGGGTCGTAGCACTAAGCGTAACTGCCCCTGCACTCGTTGCAAACGTATATAAACCAGAGGCAAAAGTTGTGAGCGGTAGCGGTAAAAGCTCAGTAACGCTTGCTGTAAATTGGCACTGTGTCTGAGCATCAGCAGCAAAGGTGAATGGCTGTGATGTAACCAGCTTTGGGCTGTTAAATACGCCAGCTCAGGCCCAGGCAAGGCTTTTTGGCAATTACTGACCAGTTGCAGATACTGCGCAGGGCTGATTTTAGTGGTGGCTTTGCGTAAATCTTGTTCAAATAACTTAGTGCCTTTGAGCAGGGAGTCTAAGGCAAAACCTCGACGCTGACACAATAAAATCATATCCAAAGCTGCAGTGCTGAGCAGCATGGCTTTGTCATCAAAGGCCAGCAAGGCTTTACTCACACTAAGCTCCACAGGGTTTTCTGCTGTTTCTGCCTTTGTAATTGTTGCCAGAGCTGGGATAGCAACCTTTGGGGTTGAGTGACGTGCTGCATGGCTGTGATTTCAGTGATGGTCCAGTGCAGTTGAGTTGGTAAATAGGTCGTGAGTTCTCTGCTGGCATTTTGCAACAGACTCTGCGCTATCGCCTGATTGCTTTGTGGCATCAGAATGACAAATTTATCGCCGCTGTAACGACAGACTAAATCACCGGATCTGAATTGCAGCAGCGTCAGTTCGCTGAGCTGTTGCAGCAATAAATCGGCAGCCGCCATGCCTTGTTCCCTGTTAAAACGTGAGAATTGGCTGATATCCACTAAGGCCAGACAAAAAGGCTGCTGGTGCTGTTGTTGTAGCTCCAGTTCACGTTTCAGTACAGCCAATAAATACTCTGGTTTATACAGTTTGGTTAATGGGTCAAGTAATTGATAATGGCGTAAATGCAGCTCGCGGCTGGCTAATTGCCTGTTAATAAAAGCTTGTTCTTTATGCCAGCCAATCAGGCCTAAAGTTAAGATCAGCATGCCAACAGGAGCCGGAATAGACTCAAGCCAGCTTAGTAGTCTGTGGCTATCCGGGTACTGGAAAAACTCGTCGAGTAAGTTCAGCTGGTAGGACAGTACCAACAATAAAGAACCGACATAAAGACCATTGGTAACCGGACCTGCCGGTCTGCTGTACAGCACTAATAATAACCAGGCAAGAACGACAGCCAGACTGCTGCCTTCGCCTAAAATATCCATCCAGTCGATGTCGGCCGCTGTTTTTAACTCGCCATAATTCACTGCCAGCAAAATACAAAGCAAAAAAAGTAGCGCTGTCAGCCAGAGTTTGGCCGGGTGCTGTGAGCTAAATCCCATCTCGACTCCTGCTTATGAAAGCATGGAAAAATAAACTCAGTTTGACCTTTGGATATGACAATGCCATGACAGAAATAAACGCAGCAGAGCTAAGCAGACCCCGGGTCAACTTAGCTCAGGCATAGCAGCTTTGACACGCTGAGTTGTCATAAAAACGCCGCAGAATAAAGTCCAATCACTATAAACATTTTCAGGAATTGGGGTTCTTCTTATGCAAACGAACACAGTGTTTCGTCGCGCTTTATTGGCCAGCAGTATCAGTTTGATCTGCGCTTCAGTGATGTCGGCACAGGCCGCTGAATTAACAGGCCGGGTGGTGGATAGCCGTCAGGTATTATTGTCTGGTGTGCAGGTCAGTATTCCGGCATTAAAAATCAGTAAAGTGACAGGCCATGATGGTCGTTTTGTGTTTTCTAATTTGCCAGAAGGTCAGTACCAACTGCAATTTAGTTATGCCGGTGTGCCGCAGCAAAAATCAGACGTTAACCTGAGTTCAGATCAGGCGCTGGGTGATATCACGCTGGCAAAAGTGGAATCCGGCATTGAAAAACTGGAAGTACAAGGTCAGCTAGCTTCAGCAGGGAAGGCCTTAAGTCAGCAACGTTTTGCCAGCGGTATTGTCAGTGTGGCAACGACAGACGAACTGGGTCAGTTCCCGGATAAAAACGTCAGTGAATCCTTAGCCCGTTTAGCAGGTTTGTCTGTAGAGCCGGATCAGGGCGAAGGCCGTTTTATCCGCGTGCGTGGTTTAGCGCCGGATTATAATACTGTGACCTACAACGGCACTCAGCTGGCTGCGCCAGAATCAGGCCGCCGTGCCGTGGCTTTGGATGTGATCCCCTCAGATTTATTGTCCTCGGTTGAAGTCACCAAAACCATAGCACCAGAGCAAGCTGCTGGTTCTTTAGGTGGCACTGTCGATATCAAAAGTATCTCCGCTTTTGACCGCAGCTCGGATTTTTATACCTTTAGCGCTGAAGGTAGTTACAACCAGCAACAAAGCGAAACCAGCCCAAAAGTATCAGGTTTATACAGTAGCATTTTTGATGTAGCCGGTGATAAAGATGCTTTAGGTGTAGCACTTTCCGCAAGCTATGCCGATCGTAAATTTGGCTCAGACAACGTCGAGACTGGAGGTAACTGGGACATTGAAGAACAAGCTTTAGCTGAGTTTGAGCAGCGCCAGTATCAAATCAGTCGTAAACGTATGGGCTTAGCACTGAATTTAGATTATCGCCCTGAAGGCGATACCGACTACTACCTGCGGACTTTGTACAGCAAGTTTACCGACGATGAAGTGCGTCAGAGTTTACTGACTGAATTTGCAGAGCCAGTGCAAGCAGGCGCAGATTCCGCAGGTGAGCTGGTGCGCGGTATTAAAGCCCGTGAAGAAACTCAAACCATCAGCGCTCTGGTGCTGGGTATGCAACAGCAGTTAGCAGACTGGCAGTGGAAAGCCGAGGTTGGAGCCAGCAAAGCCGATGAAAAAACACCTTTTAGTCTGGCTGATGGTCAGTTTAAGCAAGAGTTTGACGAAGGTTTAAGTTTTAGCGGCACAGACAAGCTGCAGTTACTGGCGCCTGAATCTGCTTACAGTGCCGAAGACTACGAGCTGGATGAAGTCGAAGTCGCTGACACTTTCACTGAAGAAAAAGAGAAAAACGCCAAGTTTGATCTAAGCCGCGAATTGCTGCAAAGCTGGGGCGCGCTGGAAGTCAAAGCTGGTGTGAAATGGAGTGACAGAAGCAAAGTTGCAGATGAAAGCCTGTGGCTGTTTGAAGATTTAGAAGACGCTGGCCTGAGTAAATTAACCCTGGCTGATTACCCTATGGGCAATGCAGATTATGGTTTAGGGCGGTTTGGTCCTGCCATCAATCCCGGCTTGTTATTGTCGGAATTAAGCACCTTAGACAGAGATGATTATCTGGACCCGGTGGAATCACAAATTAATGATTTCAGGGTGGATGAAGAAATTAAAGCAGCTTATCTGCAAGGCAACTGGCAAGGCGAAAACTGGCAGGTCATTGCAGGCAGCCGTTTTGAGCATGACCAACGTGACGCTGTAGGTAGTAAATACGACGCCACAACAGAAGAATTCAGCCCACAATTATACAGCGGCTCTGAATCACACTGGTTACCAGCAGTCATTAGCCGTTACAGTCTGTCGGATCAAACCCAGGTTCGAGCAGCCATTACCAGTTCTTTAGTGCGTCCAAGTTTTGCTCAACTGGCACCTGCTTTTGTGCTGGAAGAAGATGATGGTGATGTTGAAGCCAGCTTTGGTAATCCGGCACTTGAGGCCTTAACTTCAACCAACCTGGATTTAGGTGTGGAGTACTACCCGGATAAGTTAGGCGTCATGTCAGCCATGTTGTTCTACAAAGACATTAAAGACTTTATCTACGCCACAGACCTGGCAGGTCAGGGTGAATACGAAGACTTTAACCACGCCGAAACCTTTATCAATGGCGATGATGCCACTTTGTATGGTCTGGAGCTGAACTATGTGCAGCAACTGCAAGGGGTCAGCGAGTTTTGGGATCACTGGTTAGTCTCAGCCAATTTAACCTTAAGCCGCTCTGATGCGCAAATCAGCTGGTTTGATGATGGCGAGCTGCAAACCCGCGATATTGATTTACCTAGTCAGTCGGATAAAACCGCCAATATGGCCATTGGTTATGAAGACAACAGCTGGAGTTTGCGTTTAGCGGCCAATTATAAGTCGGATTATCTGGTGGAAGTCAGCGAGTTTGACGACCCGGCTTATGACTTATTCAGCGACAGCCAGTTGCAATGGGATTTCAGCGCTAAGTGGAAAATCGACCCGGCCGTGCAGTTGTACTTTAATGCGGTGAACTTAACAGACGAGCCTTATTACAACTACACAGGCACACGCGCCTTTAATGCTCAGTACGAAGAATATGGCCGTACTTTTGCCGTCGGTATTCAGTTAACCAACTGGTAAGGATGGCGCATGAATAAGAAATCATATGAAAACCTGCGGGGGCCAGTTGCTGGCCTGCTGCTGGTGTTAAGCTTTGTGGCCGGTGCCAGTAATACTTCAGTACCTGAAGGAAAAAACCGGTATCAGGCCAGTAGCTTTGCCGATCGTATTGTACTGTTACCTGCAACAGATTCGGCCAGCAGTCAGGCGGTCGGTTGGCGCAGTAACATAGCGAAAAGCCAGCTGCAATGGGCTAAAGCTATTGATGGCCCAGCGCTGGAGCTTAATGCAAAAACGCTGGATGTCAAAGGCACTTTAGTACAAACCGACAATGGCCCGGCTTATTTTTATAAAGCCGTGATGTTGGGCTTACAAAGCGATACCTTGTATGCCTACAGAGTCAAAGGCGAAGGCAACTGGAGTGAGTGGCTGCAATTTCGCACCGCCAAAGCAGAGTTTGAGCCTTTTAGCTTGCTGTATTTTGGTGATGCGCAAAATAACTTAAAAGCGCATTTTTCACGGCTGGTGCGCAGTGCTCAGCAGCAAGTGCCGCAGGCTAAACTGATGCTCCATGCAGGTGATCTGGTCAATTCCCGTTACGGCATTTTAGATCACGAATGGGGTGAATGGTTTGACGCTATCGGCTGGGTGGGCGCTATGACGCCGCAGCTGATTGCCGCTGGTAACCATGAATACCTGAAAAGTGAGAATGCCAAAGGGGAGGAACGCAGGGAGCTGGCCGCACAATTTACCGCGCAGTTTCAGAGCCTGAGCAATGGCCCAGCCGCTTTGCAGGATACAGTGTTTTACCACGACTATCAGGGCGTACGCTTTATTGTGCTGAATTCCACCGCAGCAGTGGAAGATGAAAGTCTGGCTAAAGTGCAAGCCAACTGGTTAAAGCAGGTGCTTTCGAATAATCCGAACCGCTGGACTATCGCCATCTATCATCATCCAATGTTTTCGGTGTCTTTAGGCCGGGATAACCCGAGATTACGTCAGTACTGGCAGCCTTTATTCGACCAGTACAAAGTCGATTTGGTGTTGCAGGGCCACGACCATGTCTATGGTCGTTATCAGCCTGAGAACAAAGGCCCAGTCTATATGGTGTCCGTGGCTGGTCCAAAAATGTATCTGGTGTCAAAACAGGCTCGTGCCCAAATGGCTCAGGTTGGCGAAGATACTCAGTTATTTCAGCAACTTGATATCAGCGAAAACCAGCTCAAAGTAAAAGCCATGACAGTGACAGGCCGCTTATACGACAGCTTCACGTTAAAGCGTCAAAGCGATGGTTCGAACCTGTTGCAGCAACAATTTAAAGCCAAAGTCGCCCATTGCAGCGCTAAAACCATTAATGACAACAAATGCTGGCAAGGCACAGAATTCAGCGCTGCACAGAGCGCCCCGGAGAAAAAATGAAATACTCTTTAATCGCCACCTTAGTTTCAGCTGCCATGCTGATGGCCTGTCAGGCGCAAAGCCAACATAGCGCCGCAGTTGATTCGGCTGCTACTGTATATGCTGAATTAAATACCACAGCAGGGCAGTTTCAAAGCTCTGCTACTGCCTTAGTCTGGCAGGATGGCAAAGGTGCAGTGATCGAACAATGGCCTGGTGTATTTCGCCGTTTAAAAGCTTTGCCCCAAACCGATGGCTCTGTGTTACTGGCTGCTATTGAAACGGAAAGCAATCAGCTGCACTGGTGGCAACTGCAAGGTAAAACAGTACAGCGCTCTGGCAAGCAGTTGGTCAGCCAACTGGTGGTGGACGATGTATGCTGGTATCAAAGTGCAGAAAACAAACAACTTAGCCTGTTTTTAATAGGTGACAGAGGTGTGGGTGAGCAGTGGTTGCTGGCGCAGGATTCCAAATTTTTAGCTGCGCCTTTATCTATCCGTACTCTAAACCTGCCCACAGATGCCACAGCTTGTGCTGTGGATCAGCAAAAGGGCACCTTGTATCTGGCAGAAGGTGCCACAGCGCTCTGGTCTTATAATGCCGAAGTAGAAGCCGATGAAGGCCGCAGCCTGATTGACGTGCAGGCACCATTAGGCAAATTAACAGCTGAAGTGAAAGCGCTGGAATTCACTGCCAACGGTACTTTATTAGCCTTACAGGAAGAACCTGCTTTGTTGCAAAGTTATCAAACCCAAGGTGATGCTTTGGTGTGGCAACAGAGCAAAGCCATCCCCGCACTGGAATCCGCAGAGCAGTTAGGCCTGTCTGCCGGCATCTTGTCTGTGGTCAGTGAAGAGGGTCAGCATACACAATTAAAAGATGAAGCCTATCAGGCTCAAGCTGCTGTATTACCAGAGCGTGCCACGTTGCCTATGCAGCAGTTAAGCCCAACCTTGGAAACCGTGGCCGTCAGCTACAGAGGGGATGCCATAGACGATCCTGCCGTCTGGCAGAATAAGAAAAATCCTGACAACAGCCGTATTTTAGCCACGGATAAAAGAGCCGGTGTGGCTGTTTACACTATGAAAGGCGAGCAGCTGCAGTTTTTAAACGTAGGCCGGGTCAACAATATTGACCTGCGTTATGGCCTGGAGTATCAGGGTAAAAAACAGGATATAGCTGCAGCTACCTTAAGAGCGGATAATTCGGTACAGCTGTTTGCAATAGATGCAGAGGGGCAGGTCAAAACAGCCTTAAAGTTCGCTACACCTTTTACTGATATTTATGGTTTGTGTTTGTATCAGTCCAAACGCAGTGGCCAGACTTATGTGTTTGCCAATGACAAAGATGGCACAGTATTGCAGTACCAGATTAGCTCCAGTGGCCAGAACTGGAGTGCCAAAGAAGTGCGGCGTTTAAAAGTGCCAAGTCAACCTGAAGGTTGTGTGGCTGATGATCAGAATGACCTGCTGTTTTTGGGTGAAGAGGATGTGGGGATTTGGCGTTTTTCCGCTGATGCCAAAGCGGATACCCAAGGCGAGCTGGTCATAAAAGCTGATGGCGATGTACTGGTGGCGGATATCGAAGGTTTAGCCCTGTTGCCTGGAAAAGCTGGAAAGCCATCCTATTTATTAGCCTCCAGTCAGGGCAATGACAGTTATGTGTTGTATCAAACCACAGCCCCTTATAAAGCTGTAGCTCGTTTCAGAGTGCGCTTAAATGCAGAGCTGGGCATAGATGGCAGCTCGGAAACCGATGGTCTTGAATTAACCACTTTGTCTTTAGGCAAGGGCTTTGAGCAAGGCGCTGTCATAGTGCAGGATGGCCGTAATCGTATGCCGGAGCAGGGCCAGAATCTGAAGCTGGTGCCTTTAGAGCAGGTATTGGAATTACTGCCTGCTCATGGAGAACAGAATAGATAGCGCTCAACAAAAAGGCCGGTGTTTGATTAAACACCGGCCTTTTCACACGTCCTGCCAAATTAAAATAAAAACAAAAAATCAAAACTTAACATTTACCTTTTTTCGCTTGTCCTGGCGGGCAATGTTTGCCGTGACCATGACCTTCGACTACGACACCAGGCACCAGAACTTTAGGTGGTTCAACTGTGACACTAGGACCTCTGACTGCACAGCCTGTTAAACCTGACATCATCACTACTGCAACAACTAAAGCTGAATAGATACGCATTTTTTTCCCTTTTATTTAAACTTACCCCTTTAGCTTAGAGCGAATTTCAATACTTGTACAATCTGAAGTGTCAATCCGCTCAGTCATCATGACGATGGTAATGGCGTTTATGCTTTTTGTGCTTTTTATGATAATGCCTGTCCTGGTAATAATGGCGTTCCTCAACCACTATGACGCTTGGTCTGGGCTCCACTATCACAGCTGGTCCGTAATAAACCGGAGGCTCAACCCAAACCGTAGGGCCTCGTACCGCACAACCTGTCAGTGTTAGCAGTGCGGCTATAGTTGTGGTCATCAACAATGCTTTTTTCATCATAAGCTCCGTCTGTTAATCTGACAGGTAGTAGTCAACTGTCGCTACTACTCTGACTTTTTTAATATAAGGGGTATTGCTGTCCCGATCAGTAATGCTGAATTGGCCCTGACTTGCCGTTTTGATTTTGCCCAGTTTACTGTCCGAATCAGCGGCAAATTTAGTGGCGACCTCACGGGCGTTGCGAGTCGCCTCCTCAATCATGTCGGGTTTTAATTCGTTTAAACCACTGAAGATAAATTCGGGTTTACTGTCGTAATCCTGCCCTGCTATGGCGATACCGGTTTTACTTAATTCCAATAACTTCGCCATCGCCTGATGCACTAAATCGACATTGCTGCTGTACACAGTCACGGTAGAGCTGGCGGTGTAACGCATCTGATTGGCGTTGGGATCGTAATAACCTGCCTGACGATCGACAATTTGTGGTACTGCAATAGTGATTTCTTTTTGACTAAAGCCCTGCAACTTTAAAAACGCCTGAATTTGCTCGTTTTTGCGTTCAAGATTGGCAACTAATGTTGTCAGGTTATTGTCGACATCGTTAAATTTAATAGGCCAAATGACGCTGTCTGCGGCTACTTCACGCTCCGACAAACCTTTGACTTGCACTACACGCTCCATCGCCCTGAATTCAATCAGGCTGCTGGCTAAGATGGCGCTACCTGCGACCATACCTGCGGCTAGTATTGCGGCAGCAACCCAAGAGTGGGACTGTTGCATATAAACTCCTGTTCTTTAGATAAGTTCAGTGTATGCAGAGTAGCTGAATGGCTGATTAATGCGTTGAACACTGGGTTACAGATAGGAAAAACATGCTGGTGCCTTTGCATCTGGCCCTTTATTATGGAAGCCCAGACTTCTATTCCAGGTGAGTTTTTATTATGCAAATTGAGCAAAGCCAAATCACTTTGACCACACCAACCGGGCCTATGTTGGTGTATCAGTATCAGCCGCTGGGCGCAGCCACAGCAGGTAAAACTTATGCTGCAATTTTGTTTTATTCAGAGATTTTCCAGCAAACTGCACCTATAGCCCGCAGTGCCGCTATGCTCGCCAGCCATGGTTTTGTGGTGCTGGTGCCTGAGATATTTCATGAGTTAAATCCATTAGGTACAGTGCTTGCCTACGACGATGCAGGCAAAGACAAAGGCAATCAGGATAAATGGACTAAAGCGTTGGAAAGCTACGATAACGATAATCAGGCCATGTTGGATTATTTAAAGACGCTGCCCTATGTCCGGCCGGAGGTGGGCGCTATGGGGGTTTGTATTGGTGGTCATCTGGCATTCAGGGCTGCGCTGAATCCGGCGATTAAAGCCACCTATTGTTTGTATGCCACAGATTTACACAGCGACACTTTGCCTTGTGGCGAAGGCCAGCAGACCCTGGACCGTGCCGTTGATATTCAGGGCGAATTGGTGATGGTCTGGGGCAAACAAGACCCTCATGTATCCGCACAAGGACGGCAGAAAATCTACCAAAAGCTGACTGAAGCTAATCTTCGTTTTAGCTGGCATGAATACAATGCCCAACACGCTTTTATGCGCGATGAAGGTGAACGTTACGACGCAGCATTAGCGTTACAGAACTATCAGCAGGCAGTAGCTTTGTTTTTTCGAATGTAATATATTTGTTTAATAATTGTGTTAATATTGTTTTGTAAGGACAGGGAATGTTTAATCAATGTGTTAAATTCATCGTTACTTTGGCGTGGCTGTTTTCCTCATTCAGCCTGATTGCAGGCTCCACTGATATCACAGCCTTATTGGCTAAACACGATACCTACTCCAACGTGAAAATTGCACCTGATGGTAAACATCTTGCTGTGGTGGTGCGGCTGGAGAATAAAAGAGCATTACTATTTATTCAACTGGACGGATTTAAGCCTGCTGGTCAAATCAGATTCCCAGGTGATATTGAAGTGGGTGATTACCACTGGGTGAACAATGAGCGTGTTGTGATCAGCCTGGCCGAAGCTTCTCCCTGGGATGCCGAACCTAAGTTTTATGGTGAGCTTTATGCTGTGAATTATACGGGGAAAAAAGGCGAGATGATTTTTGGCTTCAGGGTGGACGAGAGTACAAACTTTAGTCGTATCCGATCGAAGGAAGCAAAAAGAGCCTGGGGGGAAGTGATCGACACTCTACAAGATGACGATGACAACATTCTTATTTCCAGTACCCAATGGACGGTAAGAGGGGAGCATCACTCTGAATTACTGTTGCTCAATACCTATACAGGCAGGTCTAAAAAAATTGCTGTTTCGCCAGCACCAAACAGCCAGATCCTGACCAACAGTAAAGGAGAAATCCGTGCCGCCGTGGTGCTGACAGAAGATTACAGTAGCGAGCTTTATTACTATGATCAGAAGAAATGGCATCAGATCCCATCGGATAAATTTGGCGAAAGGCTGACTGCTATAGCGGTCAACAATTCGGATGATGGACTAATCATTCTTGATCAATTTAATGCCAGGCAGCAGGGACTCTCGGAGTTGAAGTTTAAGGATGCCAGCAGACGTTTAATTTATCGCGACCCCGTTGTCGAGGTTAGCTCTGTTGCACTTACCCAACTGGAACGCCAAGCCTATGCGTTAAGAGTGGATGATGGTAAGCCTGCTTACCTGATTTTGGAGGGGCAACAAAAAGAAGCCCAAATATTCAAAGAGTTAGTTGCCGCTCTGCCTGGAAGTGCAGTGCACATTACCAGCCGGACTGATGACGATAATATCTGGGTGGTCTTTAGTTATAGTGATGATCACGCCGGTACTTATTATCTGTATCGAAAAGACAAAAATTCTTTAGTCGAACTGATGCAGCGTAAACCGGAATTGAGCCATATCCGATTTGCAAAAACAGAACCTGTTCAATTTAGTGCTTCTGATCAAACCAAAGTGCATGGCTATATCACCAGAGCAGCCAAAGCTGACAGCACATCTATGGTGGTCCTTGTGCATGGCGGTCCGCATGGTATTCGTGATTATTGGGGTTTTGACAATGAGGTTCAACTGCTGAGTCAGGCTGGTTTTAACGTGCTGCAGGTGAATTACCGTGGCTCTGGCGGCTATGGGGCTGATTTTCTGAAAGCGGGTTATCGCCAGTGGGGCGGGGCTGTGCAGCAAGATATTATTGCCGGGACTCGCTGGGCTATCAGTCAGGGTTATGCTGAGCAAGGGAAAATATGCATTATGGGCACATCCTTTGGTGGTTATTCTGCAGTTCAGTCTGCAGCCATAGAGCCTGATTTGTTCAGCTGCGCAGTAGCGGTATCTGGAGTTTATGAGTTGAATTTAATGAAAACTGATGGGGATGTGCCGCTACGCTCTTTTGGTATTTCTTATCTGGATGAAGTGCTGGGGACTGATCCGCAGGAACTGAAGTTATTTTCTCCTGTCCACAGAGTCGCCACGCTAAAGGCGCCTTTGTTGTTAGCTCATGGTAAAAAAGACAAACGGGCTCCGATGTCTCAGGCTGAAGCTTTACGTGAGGCTCTGGATAAACACAATAAAACCTATAAATGGCTTGAATTTGATAATGAGCGCCATGGTTTTTATGACCCGGAAAACAGGCAACGTTACTTTGAACAGGTGACTCAGTTTATTCGTCAGCATACCCACTGATCAGTCCAGATCCGGTTTCAAGGGGTTGTGAATGCTCAGCTCTGGGGTAAAATAAAGGTTATCTGGCGATAGCCTTTATTTATCTAGTTGAGAATCTATGTTTTGTCGTGAATTTGCAGAAGGTCGGTGCCGCTCCTGCGCTCATTTAGCTGAACCTTATGCTGCACAGTTGGAGACAAAGCAGCGCTCTTTGCAACAACTGTTGGAACCCTTTCATCCTGAAGTTCTGTTATTACCCATAGCCAGTGAAGAACAAGGTTTTCGGACCAAAGCCAAAATGGTGGTGTCGGGCAGTAAAGATCAGCCTGTGCTGGGTATTCTTACTGACCGGATAGCTGTTGATTTATCGGCTTGTCCTTTGTATCCACCTTCATTTGCGCCAGCTTTTGCTCTGATCAAAAGTTTTATACAACGCGCAGCCTTAACTCCTTACCAGGTGGAACAAAAACAAGGCGAGCTGAAATTTGTTCTGCTTAGTCAAAGTCAGCACTCCGCTCGCTTTATGCTGCGTTTTGTGTTGCGTTCTAAAAACTGTCTTGCGTCGATTCAAAAACACTTACCCTGGCTGCAACAGCAATGGCCAGAGTTAGAGGTGTGTTCTGTGAATGTGCAGCCCGTGCATATGGCGGTGCTGGAAGGGCCTGAGGAAATCCTGTTAACGGCGCAGGATGTCTTGCGGGAAGAGTTAAACGATATCCCTCTGTATTTAACCCCACAAAGCTTTTTTCAGACCAATACAGCCGTAGCTGCAGCTTTATATGCTACCGCCAAAGACTGGGCAGAAGCTATTCCCGGAAAACGACTGTGGGATTTATTTTGTGGGATCGGAGGCTTTGGCTTACATCTGGCGCGGGATAACAAATGGGATTTAACTGGTATTGAAATCGCGCCTAAAGCCATCGCCAGCGCAACACGCTCAGCTGCAGAATTGGCGTTGACCGGAGTGACATTTCAGGCGTTGGATGCCGCTGCTTTTGCAAAAGCCTCTACCTGTGCTCCTGATTTATTAGTGGTGAATCCGCCCAGACGTGGTTTAGGAGCCGCGCTTTGTCAGTCTGTTCTGGCGCTACAACCTGCCTGGCTTATGTATTCCAGTTGTAATCCTCAGAGCCTGGCCAGTGATTTGGCTATGCTTAGCCAGGATTACCAACTGTCAAAGGTACAGTTGTTTGATATGTTTCCTCACACGGAGCATGCGGAAGTGTTAACCTTGTTACAAAGACGTCCGTTGTAAGTAACTCAGTAATTTATATATTTTTGTATTTTCCCTGTCCAAGATCTAAATCTGCTGCTAATTTTTTATCAGTATTTTCATTTCCCTGTTTTTAATTTATGTCCGTGGAATATTGTTCTATCGCGGACTTGTTAAGGAGAGTGTTGTTAATGCGCAAGAACCTGCCTGTGACTGACAAAGAACGTACTTTTCCAAAAGAGCAGCAGCTCATCTCTTCAACGGACATTAAAGGTACAATTTTGCATTGTAATGATGCTTTTGTGTCTATAAGTGGATTTAGCAAAGAGGAGCTGGTCGGTAAACCTCACAGTATTGTGCGGCATCCTGATATGCCTGAGGCGGCTTTTAAAACTATGTGGGGCTATTTACAGCAAGGTAAACCCTGGATGGGGCTGGTTAAAAACCGCTGTAGAAATGGAGATTATTATTGGGTCAATGCCTATGTCACTCCTGTGACTGAGCATGGCCGGGTGGTAGGGTATGAATCGGTACGTACTTTGCCCAGCAGGGCTCAGGTCGAGCATGCAGAGCAACTGTATAAAGCGATTAACGCGGGTAAAAATACCGAAAAGGCGGCATCGGATCTGGCTGCAGATTTACGCTGGGCTGTGATGCCACTGTTGGCGGTGATGCTATCTTTGGTGCTGTGGTGGGCTATCGGATCTACTGCAGCTGCTATCGCTTTTATTATCACGGCCTTATTTAGTTATGGTTTAGGTGTGTATCGCCTGAAGCAATCGTTAAGTGGTTTAGTGGAGTTATTGCCCACTCCTTTTACTGATCCATTAGCGGTGGCGTCTTATGCAAAACATCAGGGGCGATTAGGGCAGTTGGAAGTCGCTTTACTTGCTGAGAGTGCGCACTTAAATACAGTTCTCACCCGGATTGAAGACGCGTCGACCAAAGTGGCGGTGCAGTCGGAGCAGGTCAGGCATTTATCTGTCGATGCAGCGGACAGTATTCGTAAGCAGCAGATGCAAACGGAGCAAGTAGCCACAGCCATGAACCAGATGACGACCACTATTGCTGAAGTATCTTCTCATGTGCAGGATACTGCGAGTAAAGCGGATGATGCTGATGCGTTAGCTCGTTCAGGTTCGACTGTGGCGGGACAAACCCGTGGCGCTATGCAGCAGTTACAAAAAACGGTCAATGATATTAGTCAGTCGGTGGCAGATTTGGCTGAGCAAACCAATAAAATAGTTGGCGCAGCCCAAATCATTGAACAAATAGCTGAACAAACTAACTTGCTTGCGCTTAATGCAGCTATTGAAGCGGCGCGGGCTGGTGATCAAGGCCGAGGATTTGCTGTGGTGGCCGATGAAGTCAGGCAACTGGCTTCCCGCACTACTGCATCCACTAAAGAGATTTATGAGATTATTCAGCAGCTCTCTGCAAAAGCCAAAGCGTCGGTGCAGGTCGCGGAGAGTGGTCGTAAGGACGCTGAATTGGGTGTGACTCAGGTTGCTCAGGCAGAAAAAGCGCTGGAAGGTATTAGTGTCGCTGTCAGCAGTATAGCGGCTATGGCCGGACAAATGGCTGCAGCTGTGGAAGAGCAGGCTCATGTAGCTGAGGATATTAACCAGCAAATTGTCAGTATTTCCGATTTAGCCACTACCTCATTAAATCAGGGGACTGCAGTCAGCGAGAGTGGCAAGGATTTACAGAATACCTCAGAGCAGTTGCACGAATTGGTAGAGAGGTTCCGCAAAGTCTAGAGCCTGTTCACTAGTACATTTAATCAAACTGAAGTTGCAGTTTGCAGCAATAAACTGCAACTTCAGATACAGCGAGCTTAACGACAACCACAGTGCTTTTGTTTCATCCTGCTTTGATTCAGGTTTTGGATGACAGGCAGATTGACGGTTGTTTGATGCTGAAGCTAAACAAACTATATCCCTGCTCTGAGTGCTTTAACTGATAGACCACGCCATAGTCTTGTTCTGTTATTGTTGGTGCAGTGAGCTTGCTGAGTAAATGAACCAGTTCAGGCGTGGTATTGCTGTGTCCCACCACTAACACTGCAGCATCCTGCTGCTGAATTCTTGTGACAAGATGAGCTAAATCAGCTGCATTGTAGAGGTCGATTTTTGCGCCCGGTTGTGTTAATCCAATCTGTTGTGCTGTTTGCCGCGTGCGCTGATAGCCGCTGTGGTAGATAGTCGACAGCGAACCGGGTATTAGTTTTGCCATAGCTTGTGCTTGCGCTACGCCACAAGGACTCAGGCGAGGATCCTTGTCCTTTGACGTTAATTTTTCTGCATGGCGCAGCAGATAAATCTCGCTGGGAGCTGCGCGCAGAGTCGATGTGAAGCAGCCCAAGAGTAGAACTGCGACAAAAACTGGTACCTTGTTCAACACGGCTTCCTCATTTTTGCTGTTTTGTCAGTGTTAAAAACTAGTGGAGCATGCCAGATATGCGAAACATACACCAGTCGCTAAAAAGAAAGGTTCACGACAAGGCTTTTATTTTTTACACTAAGGTTGTTTTTATTCCGGATGCTGTGTAGTGGAACCTGTGTTAACTTTTTTGACCTCTTACCCTGAAGCTGTGAGGATTCAGGTGCAAGCTCTTATTGCTCAAAATCGTTTGGCTGAAGTGCTGGCAAGCCGTTATCCCGAATCATCACATGACATTCAGAATGACAAAAGTCTGTACCAATTTACTCAGGAGCTGAAGCAACGTTTTGTCAAATCCAGCCCACCCGTCAGTAAAGTCTGTTTTGATGGCAAAATACATCTGGATAATAGCTTAGGTTTACATAGTTTTGTCAGCCGGGTGCAAGGCGGAAAATTAAAGGCTAAACAGGAAATCCGTATTTCGGCTTTATTTAAGCAGCTACCTTTCCCTCTGTTAAAGATGGTTGTTGTGCATGAATTGGCGCACTTACGCGAAAAAGATCACAACAAAGCCTTTTATCAATTGTGTCAGCATATGGAACCCCAGTATCATCAACTGGAATTCGACTTACGCCTGTTTTTAACGCTAAGGCAGCTGGAAGGAAAAGCCCTATGAGCTCTGGTGATGCAGTTTTTGTGTATGGTTTATTGACTTTTCCTGAAGTGGTTTATGCTATTACAGGTCAGCGTTACCGCATGCAGCCAGCCAGTCTGGTTGATTACAAAAGCTATGGCTTAAGCCAGCAGCCAGGAGAGACGCCTGCACCGGCGTTAACCCGCAGTCCTGGGCATTTACAGCATGGACAGCTATTGCTGGATGTTTTACCGCCAGAGCTGGATAAACTGGACTTTTTCGAAGAGGTGGATTCAGGTTTGTATGTACGCCAAAAGGTTAGGGTTCAGTCTTCTGGCCAATGGCTGGATGCCTGGTGTTATGCCGCCGGGCCAGCTCTGCTGCCTTATCTGGAAGGAGAATGGTCTTTGCAGCAAGTGAGTGAAGAACATAAAAAGCATTTGATTACGCAGTTGATACCGTCGATGTTAACGACTTATCATAATTTATCTGGCTGTAGCGGCACTAAAACAAAGGCATCCCCTTTGCCTGAGGACTAACACATTGAAATTAATCCAATTACTGGTGGGCGCATTCCTCGTCCTTTCCCCCCAGTTACTGGCGGCTAATGTTGACGAACTGGCTACCAATTTTGACTGGCATTTTCGCCAGACATTAAAAAAGAACAATATTCCTGGCGCTGCCTACGCTATTGTCAAAGACAACAGAGTCGTAAAAGTCGGTGCTTATGGTGTGCGCTCCGTGGGCTCCAAATCGAATATTGATGCCTATACCGTATTTAGATTGGCGTCTGTATCTAAAACTTTTGCTGGTCAATTATCTTCTTTGCTGGTGCATCAGGGCCGTTTCCAGTGGGATGATCCTGTCACCCGTTATGTGCCGTCTTTTTCCTTTAAAAGTCCGCGCCACACCGGTGCTTTGAAGGTAGAACATTTGTTGTCGCAAAGTGCAGGTCTGGTGCCTAATACCTATGATGATTTAATTGAAGCTAATCAGACTCCTGCTCAAATTTTACCTAAGTTCCGTTATTTAAACCCCCGTTGTAATCCGGGCAAATGTTATGGCTATCAAAACGTCTTATTCAGCCTGATCCGGCCTGTGATGGAAAAAACCACCGGCAGCAGTTACGAAAGCCTGATGGAACAAAAACTGTTTAAACCACTTAAAATGCCCACGGCTTCAGTGGGATACTCTGCCTTTTTAGCTTCGAAAAACCGCGCCATGCCTCATGTCAGGGTTAAACGTGGCTGGGCTGAAACCAAAGTAAATCCCAGCTATTACAGAGTCAGTCCTGCTGCCGGTGTCAATGCCAGTGTGATGGACATGAGCCAATGGTTAATGGCGCAGTTAGGGCAGTATCCAGCGGTATTAAGTCCAGCTATGCTGCAAGATGTGCGGACCAAAAGAGTAAAGGTGGCCGATGATTTAGGAGGCCGTACCTGGGGTCAATACGTGACGACCTCACATTATGGTTTAGGAGTGCGTATTTTTAACTTTGGCGGCCATGAGGTGTATTACCACGGCGGCTGGGTGAAAGGCTATCGTACCGAAATGGCTTACTCCAAAGAAAAGGGAGTAGGTTTTGTTGTACTGATCAACGCTGAAACCAATCTGGTTGGCGATTTATCTACCTGGTTCTGGTCGAATTTATTAGCGGTCAAACCTAAGCAGAAAAAACGTATGGCAGCTCAAATGCAGGATGAATGGCAATTGGAGATGGACGAGGACGTTCAGTGGCAGGCCCCTATGCTGGCTGACTGATGCTGGACAGATGCAAAGCACTGCTATACTCATGCTGATTAAATTGAAGTAGTTCGTACATAAGGATAGATGCCCGATATGTCGATGGGAACCATAAGTCAGTCTTCGTATAGTAAAACCGTAAAAACTATCCTGAGCAAAATTCATGATGCCACAGCACTGAATGATTCAGTGTATGAAGTCGCTACTGATTATTTTCGTCACGCAAAGCAGCAAGAGGACAAACTTACTCAACTGCAGATGCAGGTGCGTAAGTTTGAAAAAAAACCAGAGCTTTCCAGCGCAGAACAAAAGCAACTAGCAGAAGCACAGTCAGCATTAAAACTTTATGTCCGCATGTTGGATGATAGTCGTCTGGAGCGCTATCGAGCCTTAAAGGCCTTATGTTTGCAAGTGTTACAACTGACTGAAGGCGAAAGCTTTGACGAAACAGTCCAGATGTCCTCTAAGTTTTTGGGGACTATTCAGCTGCTTGCTCCCAGCAACGGCAAATATGTGGCGTCGGTGAATCAAAAGTTTAAGCATTTATACAAAGGCGTTTTAAGTTTGCGACTGCTGGATCGTTTGCTGCTGGACGACGAACTGAACAATAACTATGTGCAGGCGAAAGTGCGTGCCTCCAAAGAAATGCTGGATAACTCAGAGGCCGCTTATCAGGCTGACTATTCTCCTTTTCGTGATGATGTGCAATTGCCATTGTTAATGGCTGCTATTTTGCAGGATATCGGCACCTATCATCCGGACGCGCTGGCTATCTTGAAAGGACCTGAGGGCGATCTGGATGAGTTTCGGGTGCTGGATGATACAAGTCGGGTTGCGCTATTAAAAATTAATTATCAGGAAACCTTAAGTTATGTGACAAAAGGGTTGGCCTGTGATCGTTACGTCGGTAATTCCAAAGAAGAGCGGGAGCTGTTTAATCAGAACGAGCAAGACAAACTGAATTTTGTTTACACCTTGCTTAAAAATGCGATTAAACCCGAAGGTGGTGTTGGGAATCTGCTGAAAATCCCACAGATTTATACATCAGTCGTCTTGTCGACCAAATTAAATCACAGCTATGAATCATTGCCTAAAGCGGCTCTGGTGCTACAAAGTGGTGTGGAACGTGGTTATTACCATAAAGCTGCTGTGGATGCGCTGCTTAAAATTACCGGCTTGTTTCCGCAAGGTTATGGGGTGACTTATATTCCAAAAGACTCCGATAAACGTGATCTGGACAGATATGAGTATGCGTTGGTTGTGTCTTTGTATCCGCCAGCTTTGGATATGCCGATCTGCAGGGTGGTCACCCGCAGTATGACCTTTAGTAATACCGGGACTAATGTGGTGGTTAGTGTGGATAATAATCTGTATTTTCCAGCGGCCCGAAAAAAGTTAGAAAAAATGAGCGAAGAGCGGTTGCTGGAAATACTGAGCAAGCTGGTCTCTAATTTTGAAGAACGCAAAAATATGGAGTTAATTCCAAAGTGCTGGTTTCCTGATGAGTATTTTTCTTACAGTAAAAATCAAAACTTATGGAATAAAGTGACTACTATCCAGAATTGATCGTGATGCTGTGCCGTGAAATAAAAAAAGCCCGGCTGGATAGCCGGGCGAAAAATAGCGGTTCAGGGAGATAAACAAAACCGCTTGCGCTAGAACTCCTCACAATACAAACCTATTGATGGCCAGAAGACTCATCATTTCGTGATGGCGTACATACTGCAGCTAACAACATGGACCACAGCCATTAGTATTGGTTCAGTCTCAGGTGGTATCAGCTTCTCAACTGGTTAATGGCTGAGCAAAAGGCGGAGCAGCAGAAGGGGTCAGTTGCTTTGAGCATCACTGCATCCGTCCTGCGTTGACTTGTGCTCAGCATAAAGATGGATGCAGATGAAAGATAACGTTTTAACTCAATAGCCTCTATCGGTTTAATTGATAAAGCGACTGTTGAGTGTCAGTAAGATCAGCAGAGATGCATCACAAGCAAAGTATTTTCTATTGCTCTGTCAACGATCTAGGGCCCCAAGAGGTTTTTTCCTGCTCAGACTCAGCTATTTTTCCTATATAAGTCTAAATAAAAGTTCAGACTGATCTGAGGCGAGCTCGCAGCAAACATCTGTTTTTGCTCCGGTTTAAACTTCCAGGCTAAAGGTGTCATTTCCAGCAGGTTTAACACCATATCAGCAGGTAAATGTGTCAGTTGCAATTGAAGTTCGTGACGCTGCTGATGTTCAAAGCCGGCTATGGCTTCAATCTGATCGCTATGCAAGCGCACTGAACTGTAAACCTGCTGTTTAATTTCGATCAAATGCTGTGGAGCCGGAGTGACCGTGAGTAACAGGCCATCCGTTTTTAATACCCGTGCCAGTTCGTCAGGCTCGCAAGGTGCACAGAGTTTTAAAGCCGCATCAAAGCTTTGGTCGGCAAAAGGCAAATGCCAGGCACTGGCGACACAAAATTTGATCGCCGGATAGCTTTTAGCTGCTTTTTTGATAGCGGTTTTAGCAATGTCCAGACCATACAATCCGAGTTCTTTATTCGCTAAAGCCTGCATCAATCTATTGCTGTAATAACCTTCGCCACAACCTAAGTCCAATAAGCTTGCCTGTGCTGGCAACACTTCGGAAAATATCTGATTTACTGCATCAGATAATGGCTGGTAGTACCCGGCGTTTAAAAAGTCCCGGCGGCTTTGCATCATCAGTGCGGAATCGCCCGGCACTTTAGAGTTTTTTTGTTGTACCGGCAATAAGTGCAAATATCCCTCTTTGGCTATGTCAAAGCTATGGTTGGATGCACAGACAAAGCTATTGTGCTGTTGCGTCAGGTGCTGCTGGCAAAGTGGGCAACGATACATACAGGCGTCTCCGGTTTAATTCAGTTGTAGCAAATCCCAGCGGGTACCATATAAATCCTCAAAAACAGCCACAGTACCATAAGCTTCTTCGCGAGGTGTTTCGAGGAACTTCACCCCTTGTTGTTGCATTCTTGAGTGATCGCGCCAAAAATCGTCGGTATTTAAAAACAGAAAAACCCGGCCGCCACATTGATTGCCAATCTGTTGTTTTTGCTGTTCGTTACTGGCTTTAGCGAGTAACAGTGCGGTTTCAGTTGCACCTTGAGGCCGCACTACCACCCATCTTTTATCCCCTTGCGGGCTGTCTTCCACTAAATCAAAACCAAGTTTTTGAGTGTAAAACTGTATCGCTTCGTCGTAGTCAGCGACCAATAGACTTATTAAACCTAAACGTTGTTTCATCATGTCGACCAGGGGACGGGTTAAAAAGTGGCGTTATGCTACCGACCTGCGGCCTGGGATACCAGTAAATATTCTCTCTTCACAGGCCTTTGGCTGGGCAGACAAAGAACTGAGTTGGTATACTGCCTTCTTTAATCGATCCCTGTGGAGAAACGAATGTCTGGCTCAGAACTTGAACTCTGGACTTTGGATGAGTTGTGCGATCACGCCTTTGTAATTTTTGAAGAGTTAGCAGAGGAGAACTTGTCTGCTACAGATTATGCGCTGTATCAACAACATGCGGTTGAATCTGCTTATGTAGATTTAGTGCCAGCCACTGAGGATTGGGTGGATATGATTGCTATGGACATAGACCCGGAACTGCATGTGGAGGCGCATATTGGTTTGTCAGAGATCAATGGTGTTGCTGAGTTGGTGCTTGCCCGCATTTTGTTGAGCAAAGAGAAGTTTGAAACTTTATGCCATGCCCGTTGGCGTGGACAAGACTAAAACGAGCTAAAAAGTAAGCCAAGCCTCGGATTTTATATCATTTTTTGGGATTTTTCGTTTGCGACTGGCTATCTTGCGCCTACACTAAAGAAGTGTCAGTGATCGGATTTCAGGATCTGAGATAAACGAGGCAAAGGTTTGAGTCTTACCCGATTTGATTTTAGTAAGTTATTTGAACTCAATGTTTTAGTGATTGAGTCTGATCTTGCGTCTGGCCATCAGTTAAAGCAAAGCCTGATCGGCCTGGGTATCAAAAAGGTGGAACTGAGTCGCACAGCTCAAACGCTATTAAACGGCGAGGGCACAGCACCTTATGATGTGATCTTTCTGGATGATGATGCAGAACCTGCTTTAGCTGGTATCGATTTGATTGAGCTGTTGCTCAATCAACATAGTATCAGCCCTTTGTGCCGTCTGGTGGTGTTGTCGACAGCAACAGAGCGGCAAAAATATGCTGTGGATTATCCTTTTCATCAAATTGATTTTCTCGACAGACCTTGCAATAAATTTCATATGGATGAGCAACTGAAATTGCATGTCCGCTTAAAACCTTTTATGGATCAAATTCTGCCACTTGTGCATAAACGCCGTTATGTTGACGCCTTTAAATTGATAGGCGAGTTGCAGCATAGAGCGGGGCTGGATACTCCGGTGTCGGTACTGAAGCTCAAAGCAGAGATGTTATTAGAGCTTGGAGTCTGTGACGCCGCTTCTGCACTGATTAAAACCGCCTGTGCTAAACAGCAAAGCTGGGCTTTATGGTTACAGTTCTTATTAGATTACGAACAGGGAGATCTGGAGTCTTGTTACAGCTTTTTAGCCAGTAGCAGTGATGATTTACAGCCTTATCAGGAACGAAAAGAAGTCTGGCAAATTTATCTGGCACTGGAAAACGAAGATTATGCAGCCGCTTTTGAGATAGCTTCAAAGTTTCCGGCCGCTGGCATGTCAACCCAGATCACTCAGTTAGTACAGTTAGTGATGATGGCATCAGGCAAGGCTGAGCAGGCGATAGATTTAGTTGAACGTAAAAGCCGTCTTGCTGTGAGCGGTTATCAGTTTTGTGCTCTGACTGTGAGTTTGTGCAAGCTGTTATTGTTTTTAATGGCCCAGACAACGGAACAGCAGCGGAGCTCACAATTACAAACACTGCTACAGCAGTCTTTTCGCCAGTTGATCGCAGACAAAGAAGCCAGTCAGTTTGCGGCTGAAATTATCTGGTTACAGGCCAGTCTGTTGGCTCAGGCAGAGGGGAAAGAGGCGGCTATTGCGTTCTTAGAGAAACAAAAACAGCATTTATCGTCCATGCAGATGTCAGTCGCCAGTCAATGCCATGGGGCTACTCTGATGGCTGATCTTGGTAAAATGAATGCGGCATTTGATTTACTGTATCTGGCGAATAAAACTTTAAACAGACTGCCGCACAGCATGCATAAAGTCTATGCAGCCTGCGTTCATCAACAAGCTTTTCATTTCATTTATGCCGCAGCAGAACGTGGGCATATTTATGCACAAATGGGGTTACGACACGAAAAAGAAGGCGAATTGCGCCCTGCAGCGCAAATGTACTACAAAGCCTTTCTGGCAGAACCCGATGATTTAGCTCATCAGGAACATTTGGCAAACTTGCTCAGCCAGTTAAAGCTAAGCAAGTTTAAAACCTTTGTGCTGGATCAATTTAACCAGCGTTAGAGGCGTGATTAAAGCTGTGCTCCAGCACTAAAGCCAGACGCACGGCAGCTTGTTGCAGACGTTGCTCCAACTGCGGCAGATGCTGTTGCTGGTAGTTTTCATCGATAAGCATGCCTGGCTTATAACCCTGATAAATCAGTTTCACCAGCATCACGGACTCATTGGCCCAATCCATTACGTTGACGTTTTGCCATTCTTGTTGTTTCGTCTTTAGCGCCTGATACAAAGCCTGCTGTTTGGTCGCATCCTGATAAGAGGCCGCTTCCAGAATACGGCTATCCCAGACTCCATGTAAATTCGATGGTTCACCTTCGAAATACACCGCGGTTCTATTACCACCTAAATCATCAGCATAACCCGCATGCAGAGGCTGATGTAAATCTGCAATAAAATGACCGACAAAAAGCAAAGCCTCCAGTTGAGTTTTTGAGGGGGCAAAAGGCGTTAGTTTTTTCCGCTGCTGTTCAATGGCCGATAAGACACAACCTTCAGCAGGACAGTGTTGCATAGTTAATTTGCTGTCAGAGCGCTGAATATTGACGTAATGCCAGACTTTGGTGTGCTGATATTCTGGCAGAGAGCGGACCTGGTCCGGCCAGGAGCAGGCTTGGGTGAAATCTTTTTGTTCATGCAACTGCATCAGTTGCTGCACTTTTTGCTGGCTGACCGGGCTTAATAACTGATAAGCCATAGAGCAGACCATCTGATGACCTAATTCACCAAAAGCAAATACAGGGCTACAAAACAAAGCCAAAGCTAAAACCAGACTACGCATAAAGTATTTCCTTATTCATCCACGAGTTGAGTGACTTGCCAGTGTGCAAGCGGACTTTGTGAAAGCAACGGCGACAGCTGTTTTAAGCAGTTTTCCATGTCTTGTTTCAGCGTAAAAGGCGGGTTAATCACCAGCATACCGCTACCTGTCATACCAAAACCCTCAGCATCTGGCTGTGGGCAATATTCTATTCGTAGCTGATTGCGAATTTGTGTATCAACAATGGCATCAATAAAGCTTTCGACCGCCTGACGTTCAATCACCGGATACCAGATAGCATAAGTACCTTGCGGGAAACGCTGGTAAGCTTGCTGTAAACCTTTGATTAAATCCTGATATTCAGTTTTTAACTCATAAGGTGGATCAATCAGCACTAAGCCGCGTTTGGACAAAGGCGGCAACATAGCGCGAAGGCCTGCCCAGGCATCCATTTTTTCAATACGGCTATGACGACGACGCTGAAACTGACTGGCCAGTATAGGATGATCGCTTGGGTGTAATTCGGTGGCCTGAATAGTATCTGTAGCGCGACAGAGTAAATCGGCAATTTTGGGCGAACCCGGATAAAAGGCTAAATCGTCGTTGTCGTTTACCAGTCTGATGGTATTTACATAAGCCTGGATATCCGCATTGCTGCCCTGATAGTTCCAGAGTTTGCCTATGCCGGTTTGGTATTCAGCCGTTTTTTGCGCATGTTCGCTGTGCAGGCTGTATAAACCAGCTCCGGCATGAGTATCATGGTAGCAAAAAGGTTTCTCTTTGCGTTTTAAGTAATTCAGGATACAAATCTGCACCAGATGTTTAATCACATCAGCGTGATTGCCTGCATGATAACTATGACGATAACTCAACATAAGCTCACTCTTTTAAAACTATTTTCGCGCCGACAGCGCATTAAAAGCGCAAGCATACTGCGCCAGAGCAGAAAGGCAAGTATTCTGTGAGCCAGAAGTTGCTTGGGATTCTGGCTGTTGCAGTGGTAAAATCTTCTCTATTCGCGACACCGCAGCTACAGGATCTCCCTTGAATCGCAAAACCCCAGCACCACAGCATAAAAAAAATCAGCCTGGTTCAGAGCTGCAAAAACCCTGGACTAAGGTAAAACCAGCGTCAGGTAAAACAGCTGAAGCAAAAACTGCGGCGCCTAAAGCTGTGTCTGCCAAAGTGTTAAAACAGAACCGTCAGGAAGAAGCCAAAATTTATGGTGAAAATGCCTGTCGTGTCGCCTTTGTGCAGCGCCCGCAAGCTTTAGTGCGTTTGTATTTAAGCGAGCAAATGGCGCCTAAATTTGCAGATTTGATGAAATATCTGGCGGCTAATAAAAAAGCCTACCATGTGGTGTCTGAAGCTGAGCTTGAAAAAGTTGCAGGCAGTCAGCATCACGGTGGTGTGGTACTACTGGTCAAACGTAAAGCAGTGATGTCACTGGCGACTTATTTAACTCAAAACGGTCGTAAAAAGCAGGATTGTTTGTTGGCCTTAGATGGTGTCGGTAATCCGCATAATTTAGGAGCTATAGCCCGCAGCTGCGCTCACTTTGGTATCAGTGGCATCGTAATGAAAGACCCTGAATTACTGGCGCAGGGTGCTGCTGCCCGCACTGCTGAAGGTGGTGTTGAGTTTGTAGAGGGGTTAAGTTGTGACAACCTGCCTTTGGCATTGCAGTTGTGCAAACAAGCAGGTTATACCCTGGTGACCACGTCAAGCCATGGTGGCGTCTCGCTGTACAGCAGCCAGTTGCCAGCCAAAGTCGTCATTGTGTTTGGTGAGGAAATGTTTGGTGTATCTCAGTCTGTGGCTAAATCTGCTGATATTGCGCTGCAAATTCCAGGCACTGGCAAAGTGGAATCGTTAAATGTGAGTGTGGCTGCCAGCCTGATTCTGGGCGAATGGTACCGTCAGCAGCAGTAAATCAGTCAGTAAGTCTGAGCAATGATAGGTACATCTGGTTGGGGGCTACATATGGATTCAGAGTATTAATCTTAATAAAGAACCCGGGGCAGGGGCTGTTTTTAGGGTTAAATAGGGGCCTGCCGCCAGGATCAAGCTAAGGCAAATAAAACTAAGTAAAAATCCGGTGACGCTTTGTTTGTTGTTGTCCATCATCTTTGTGTCCGTTGAAATCCAGAGACCATTGTGCTTTCACTATTGGTTATTGTTTTCGAAAAAGTGATAAGCGGCGATTTTAGGGGATAGAAGGTCATTACAGAGCTGCTGGGTGTTGCACCCGTCTGGCCTTGCGCGTTTTGAGGTCACTGGGTTATATGGTGGTAACGAATTGGGAAAGGTGAAAGCAGGATGAAACAAAGCGCGTGGTTAGTTGTATTTTTTGCTGTATTGATATGGTCTGGTATTGAACCTAAAGACCAATTTACCTGGTTTCTGGAAGTGTTGCCTGCCTTGATTGGTCTGGTTGTACTGGCTCTGACCAAAAACCGTTTTCCTCTAACATCTTTGTTGTATAGCTTGATTCTGCTGCACTGCATTATTTTAATGGTGGGAGGTCATTACACTTATGCTGAAGTACCACTGTTTGACTGGATCCGGGACTGGACAGGCGGCGAGCGCAATAACTATGACAAAGTTGGGCATTTTGCGCAGGGTTTTATCCCTGTGATTATTTGCCGTGAAATTATTTTGCGCAGAGCTTTAATTTTTGGTCAAAGCTGGCAATGTTTTTTCAGCGTCTGTTTTTGTTTAGCCTTCAGTGCTTTTTATGAATTGATAGAGTGGTGGGTGGCTTTGTTGTCAGGCGAAGATGCGGCCGCATTTTTAGGGACTCAGGGTTATGTCTGGGATACGCAGTCCGATATGGCCTGGGCTTTGACTGGCGCCCTGATTGGCTGGTTTAGCCTCAAAGCTTTGCATGATAAACAATTGCGGCAGTTACGGACCGAAAAGGGGCAGAGCCAGGCTCTGCCCTGATACTCTGTGTTTAATCTTTATTCAGGCTGACAGGGCCATTGATCTGGTCAATTTTCAGCTCACCCGAACCATCGTCCAGTAAGGTAAAACCCCCAGTTTGTTGCACATGGATATCGCCTGAACCATCGCTAACACTCACCATCCCTGTGACTTGCTGGATGTCGATATCACCGGAGCCGTCCTCGACCTGCACCGTCCCAGCCACTTGCCGGATGAACAGATCACCAGAGCCATCTTCAACCTTCAGATTACCACTTAACTGGGTCAGACTGACATTGCCTGAACCATCTTCCAGTACCAGATGACGGCCACCTTGCACTGTTAAATTGCCTGAGCCGTCTTCAATCATCAGATCTGCGTTCAAGCCCTGAATATCAATATCACCTGAACCCTCTTCCAGAGTCAAAGCCAGTTCTGCCGGAACCCGAACCACCAGATCTGCATAAGCTGAAGAGCCAGTACAGATCCCAACACAAGGCCCTCCAACAGCTTTAAGTACAGCCGCGGAGCCTTGCTTTTCCAGAGATAAAGTAAAGGGTCTGTCTTCACTGGCATATAAATCCGCAGTTAGTTCTATTTGACTGAGGCCCTGGACCCCCATGATTTTCAAATCACCCGCTTCAGTTTCAGCTTTTAATTCCGTTAAACCAGCGGCATTGAGTTGCAACTGACGTTTTTGGTGTTTTAGATCTTCAGCGGCAGCACTGTGGCCTACGTGGATCACACAAGCACTGAGCAAAAACACGGGCATACAAACTGCTATTAATTGTTTCATCACAAATCCTTAAAAAAACATCCTTAAAACTACTATTAGTGTGCCCCTGGTCTTTGGGAATTGCAAAAGAATGGAACCTGTAAAAGATGTTTAAAAACATATGCTTATAAATTGTTACTCTTTGCTTTTAAATGTTTCAGTCGTTTTATATAGCTTTTTGATATCGTGACCAGAGTAATACAACTCTTTCTACGTAGAGTTGAGTTTCTGTATAAGGAGGAATGCCTTGATATTTATCCACAGCACCAGGCCCAGCATTGTACGCCGCCATTGCCAGCTTGATGTTGCCTTTGTAACGTTTGAGTAAAGAAGAAAGGTAAGCAGCACCACCTTGAATATTTTGCTGCTGGTGCCAGACATTTGTGACACCAAGGTCAGTAGCAGTCTCAGGCATCAGTTGCATTAAGCCGGCAGCGCCACTTTTAGATAATGCTTTGGCATCAAAGGCAGATTCAGCGTGGATCACGGCCCTTAATAAGGCTGGATCCAGCTGATGTTGCTTTGCTGCACTGGTTATTTCCTGCTGATATTTCTGCAGAAACAAAGGAGTGTTGTGCCAGAGCACTGCGCTTTGCACACTACAGGCGAAACAATCAAAACGGAGCAGCTGATAAGGCCTGTTTTTCGGAGCTCGGTCGGAAAATGCGATAATCCCATTGGCTTGCCGGTAACGGTATACCGGCGGATTTTCAGCTACAACAGCAGGGGGCAGCATCAAAAAAACACTCAAGGTCAGGGCTTTAGCTGCTTGAAGTTTCAATTTATGCCCCCACTTAGATATCAGCTTATTCAGCATAGTCATTCTTTGCACTTTTGTGTTCTCTATCAGCAAAGAAGGTCTGCAGCTCAGAACCTGATGTTTTTCTTATTGTCATACAGGCACTGTAGATTAAAGTGAAAAAATAGATAAGCATCTGAGTTTTACAATCATAAAAACAGATTAGGTTTATAGATTTAATTCGTTATCTCTAATCGTGTGGAACAGTTATTCTTTGTTCCATCGAAGCGAGTTCATTTTTAGTAATCAACCAACATGGAGTAAGACAATGTCTTCAATTATCAACAGCACCATCAAGCCATTTAAAGCGACAGCCTTCCATCACGGTAAATTTGTTCCAGTTACTGAACAGGATCTGTTAGGCAAATGGTCAGTCGTTGTATTCTACCCAGCTGACTTCACTTTCGTTTGCCCAACTGAATTAGGTGATTTAGCTGATTTCTACGCTAAGTTCCAGGAAATCGGTGTTGAAGTGTACTCAGTATCTACTGACACGCATTTCACTCACAAAGCGTGGCACGATGCTTCTGAAACTATCAAGAAAATCAACTACCCAATGATCGGTGACCCAACAGGTACTATCACTCGTAACTTCGGTGTGATGATCGAGGAAGAAGGTTTAGCTTTACGTGGTACTTTCGTGATCAACCCACAAGGCGAAATCAAAGTTGCTGAAATTCACGACTTAGGTATCGGCCGTAGCGCTGCAGAACTGTTCCGTAAAGTTCAGGCTGCACAATACGTTGCAAACCACGACGGTGAAGTATGTCCGGCTAAATGGACTCCAGGTGAAGCGACTTTAGCTCCATCTTTAGACCTGGTAGGTAAAATCTAAGTCTGATTCATTCATCAGATCCCAAAGTAGTTGATGTTGCAGTTAGGCGACAAAAGAACGAGACCCCACGAGCATAGTAGTCCTATGTGATTGGGGAGAGTGAAAGCAGTCAACAACACTGCGGCTTCAAATACGATGGGAAAAGGGGCTGAGTTCTCAGCCCCTATTTAAAATAAATTTGTGAGTTTTGCTCACCAGAATTTACTGGTACGGCGAAGCTTTGTCCAAAAGGGCAGTGGCAATCCACCTCAAGGTGGCCGTGACTGTGGCTATAAGAAAGGGGCCAAATATGTTAGATACCAATTTAAAGAACCAATTAAAAACCTATTTGCAAAACCTGAAAAGCCCGGTGGAGCTGGTAGTTGCGTTAGACGGCAGCGATAAAGCAGCCGAGTTAAAAAGTCTTGCTGAAGATATCGCCAGTTTAAGTTCGCTGATCCATTTAAAAGATGAAACAGACCCTGCAGTATTGAAGCCATCTATGCTGGTGCGCTCCACTGTTAAAAATACTGAAATTCGGTTTGCTGGTGTGCCCATGGGCCACGAGTTCACTTCATTGGTGCTGGCTTTATTGCATTCAGGCGGCCACACCATTAAAGAAGAAGCTGCTGTGCTGGAGCAAATTGCTGCACTGCAGGGTGAGTTTAACTTTGAAATATTTGTGTCGTTAAGCTGTCAGACTTGTCCTGAAGTTGTGCAGGCGCTGAATTTAATGGCGGCAGTAAACCCTGCTATCAAAACCACCATGATTGACGGTGCTGTGTTCCCTGATGAAGTCAGCAAACGTAATATCATGGCTGTACCAACAGTCTATTTAAATGGTCAGCAGTTCTCTCAGGGAGCTATAACCCTGACCAACATTCTGAACAAAGTCGACAGCGGCGCTGCGGCTCGTCAGGCTGAAGCGCTGAAGACCAAAGACAACTTCGACATGCTGATTGTGGGGGGCGGTCCTGCAGGTTCTGCAGCTGCTATTTATGCAGCCCGTAAAGGTCTGAACACAGGTATTGTTGCCGAGCGTTTTGGCGGTCAGGTAGCGGACACTGTAGGTATTGAGAACTTTATTTCTGTTAAAGAAACTGAAGGTCCAAAATTGGTGGCTAATTTAGAGTCTCACGTTCGTCATTACGAAGTGGACATTATGAATAGTCAGAAGGCCGTGAAGCTGGGCAAAGACGAATTGTTTGAAATCACGCTTGAAAACGGCGCTGTGCTGAAAAGTAAAAGCATAGTTCTATCTCCTGGCGCCCGTTGGAGAGAGATGAATGTGCCAGGTGAAAAAGAATACCGTGGTAAAGGCGTAGCCTATTGTCCGCACTGTGATGGTCCTTTATTCAAAGGTAAAAAAGTTGCAGTCATAGGTGGTGGTAACTCAGGTATTGAAGCTGCGATCGACTTAGCTGGTATTGTTCAGCATGTGACAGTGCTGGAGTTTGACAGCAAGCTGCGTGCAGATGCAGTACTGATCAAAAAAGCAGAGTCTATGGGCAACATCACTATTATCACTCAAGCACAAACCACAGAAGTGCTGGGTGATGGCCAACGCGTGGTGGGCTTACAGTACACAGACCGTACCAATGGCGAAAGCAAAACTGTGGAACTGGCCGGTATCTTTGTACAAATTGGTTTAGTGCCAAACACTGAGTGGTTACGTGGTGCAGTAGAATTAACGCCACGCGGTGAAATTATTGTCGACAGCCATGGCCAGACCTCATTAAAAGGTGTGTTTGCAGCAGGCGACGCAACTAATACACCCTATAAGCAAATCATTATTGCGATGGGCAGTGGTGCAACAGCGGCTTTAGGTGCCTTTGATTACCTGATCCGCAACTAATTGCTTATACTGTTTGAAAAGACCACTTCTATCGACGTGGTCTTTTTTTATGCTTGTAAAATAAAAGCGATTTAGGTTAAATGAAGCTGTTTTTGAAATAGCAACAACAGGACGTTGATATGTTACATCAGGGAAGACTCAAAGATTGGAATCCCACTCAAGGCCGTGGTTTGATTCAACGCGATAAAGCAGGGCCAGATATCAGTATCTGCAGCAGTGGTTTTCGAAAGAAACCAGAGCAGCTGCAAAACGGTGACAGCATTTTTTTTCAGATCGAAGTCGACTCAGCAGGACAGCTCATAGCAGTAGGAGCCTATAAAGCCGGCCAGCATTTTGTGCCTGCTCCAGACTTGAAAAAACCAAGGCTTTCGTCTTTGCCATTTCAACGCCTGTTGTCTGGCTTGGTCAGCTTGTCTATTTTGGCATGGCTGGGTTATCAATCTGTGTATTTGTTCAGTGCGCAGGCCTCTTTGCCAGCTATGACAGGGACGGATGAGAGTGCAAAAGAACAAAAAGCTACAGTTTTATCCGACAGTCCGGTCTGGCCACCGATACAAACTCAGAGCCTTACTCAGTTTCAATGCGAAGGTAAGCAGTATTGCACTGAAATGCAGTCTTGCGAAGAGGCCGAATTTTATTTAAAAAATTGCCCTGATGTAATGATTGATGGGGATCACGACGGCATTCCGTGTGAGCAACAGCATTGTGGTCGCAGTCGTTTTTAGGTCTCAGCTTACAGCCTGGCGTTTATCAAATAAGCTTTTGCCGTAGCCCACCGCAAAATAAATCATCAGGCTATGGAACACCATCACGGCGGCGTAAGTTAAAGCAGCGTCGGTGAAATGCTGAACAGCGATTATACCGGCAGGGCTGCTGAACGTTAGCACGGCCTGTATCAACGCATCGCTCAGGATAAGCGCATAAATCACCTTTTGACTTTGCTCTGTTGTCAGTACTGCACTCTGTTTTTTACTGTACTGATACACCAGAAACACTGTCAGTGCCGGCAGTAATAATACGTCCTGCACAAAACCCAATTTAATGGCTGAAAAATAGTTGGCTAAAGCCAGAACCAATAAAATCAGGATCTGAATAGCGAAAAAGCGGCTGATGATAAAAGGCAACATAGATCACACCTGAGCAGAACAAAGAATATCAGCTTAAAGTATTGTTGATGAAATGGCGCTTCGACTTAAGTCTAAGATGTTGCTATGGCTTGTACTGTTGAGCCTGTAGCAATAACCACCTGATTACGGCCATTGTGTTTAGCCTGATACAAAGCCACATCAGCGTTTTGTAACCAGCTTTCCCAGTCACTGGCATGTTGTACAGTCGCTATACCTATAGACGTGGTCAGCGCTGAACCATCTGGCAGAGTCAACTGATGCCAAATGGCATGGCGGATTTTTTCGGCCAAACGATGTAAATCGGCCAGCTGGATTTCTTTGATCAGTAAGACAAACTCTTCACCGCCATAACGAAATACAGAGTCCTGCTGACGGATCATTTGTTTCAACAACGGTACCAGCTGACTTAAAATTTGATCGCCAGCATGATGACCAAAATTGTCATTGATACGCTTGAAGTGGTCTAAATCCAGCAGCATTAAACCGCTGACTACGCCTTTTTGTTGAAACTGCTGGATGGCATAAGTTAATTCGTCGGTCAGAGAATGCCGGGTGGCCGCTCCTGTGAGCGGATCTGTAGTAGCCAAACGCCTTAATTCCTGACGCTGCAGATGGGTGCGGTAAGCAAAAATATACGCAAAAATACTGGTGACTAAGGTCGTAGTAATAAAAGCCAACAACTGAAAGTTAGTACTAAAAATAGCGGAGTGTTCAGAAAAATGCAGCGAGACAATAGCGCAGACCATTAACAATAACAGCAATAAGGCTTTGATAGGCGCCACTAAAAAGAAGATAAATACCATCAGAGGATAGATCCAGAACAGCACATCCTGTCCTAGTTTCATACAAACAAGCACTGCTCCGAAACAGAATACGGCGGCCATCAAAAAGCCAGGCTTTTCCGTCTCTCCGGTACGCCACGCCATCCAGACCGAAACTGTACTGACGGTAATCATCAGTATATCTACCATGCCAACCAGATAGTCTTCTGTAGCCATACGGTATAACGCATAAGGCAATAGCGTACAGCTGGCGATCAGACCCACCAGCGTAATCATAAACAGATGGAAATCATGCTTTAGGCGTTGTAACAAGAGCTACCTCTGGTGTTCCATATCGTTGGATGGCCTGGATATAAAATCTGTTTATTCGTTTGCTCCTTACTCTGACAAAGAAAGCAGATGAAAACAACCTTATTGTTTTATCTGCTTTTTTTGTATTGTAAAGTTCAGCACTGTTAGTTTTTAAAACGTAATGCCAACTGCTGCAAAGCGTCCAATTGCTGCACTATTAAGCTTTGAATACGTTCATCTGTCAGTGTGTTGTCTGCATCGAAAGTATTGGCAAAGGCATTACAGAAGACTTCCGGTTTATTCACTAAATGTAAGTCTAAAAACACACAAACCTGGCGTAAATGGTACTGAGCTCTTGAGGTGCCCATACCTCCGCCTGATCCCATAATAGCTGCGACTTTACCAGCCATTAAGTTGTTGTTGGGCTCACGCGATGCCCAGTCCAGTGCGTTTTTCAGCGCGGGTGCAATAGAGTAATTGTATTCAGGGCAGGCCAGCAAAAAAGCATCTGCTTGTGCAAACTGAGCCAGCAGGCGTTCTACGGCGGCAGGTTTAGTGGCGAGATCTGAATTATAAAAAGGTACATCCGTTAAATCAGCCAGTTCAATCTGCATGCCTTGTGGTGCATGAGCTATTGCATACTCAACTAAAGCTTTATTGGTGGATTTTGCTCTTAAGCTGCCGCACAGAGCCAGTACTTTGAGTCCGGACATTGGATTCTCCTTAGTGTGAAGTTCTACTCTACACTAAGGCTGAATCCGTGGTATGACAACCTGATTTAAAACAAATCTGAATTTAAAAATGGGATCATCGCCAGAATTAAGGCTTGATGATAGACAGAACTGCGGCTTAATCTGTTTTGAGTCAAGAGGGCTATGGCGCCACCTTTTTGTTTGATATTGTTCTGATTAAACATGGCATCCATCACCTCACCCAGCTCTTTGCCTGCTTTGAGTTGCAACAAGGCTGCTGGCGGCAACATTAAACTGGCAGAGCGTGCCTTGCCTATTTTTCCCTGATGTTCAACCACCATCCAGGCGAACGTAAGCTCGCCATCTAAACCCGCTTCTATCGCAACACGGTAATCTGCCTTGACGCTTGCCAATTCAGCCACACGATTCATGGCGCCCAGTAAGGTTTCATCGCTGCTCATTGGCTGATTGGCGACACCACTGGCTACCGCTATGCCTTGCACATCCAGAGTTTCAGCTGGGAACACCTCAGCAAAAGCAGAAGCAACAGCTTTGATTTTTGCCGGATTGGCGGAAGCTACTTTGATCACTAACATCAGCACACCTGCTTATCAAACGCTCAGATACAACAAAGGCGGCCAGAGCCGCCTTATGTTCAGTCCGCAGTATTAACCTGCTAAACCGACGTATACGTGTTGTACGTCATCGTCGGCGTCAATGGCTTCCAAAAAGGCTTCCACTTCAGCACGGGCGGCGTCATCTAAAGTCACAGGGTTATTTGGACGGTACACCAGCCTGGCTGAGGTGACGTTAAAACCAAAAGCAGGCAACGCTTTGCTGACGGCGTCTAAGTCTGTTGGTTCAGTCAGGAAAATACTATCGCCTTCTTCACCTTCTTCAAAATCCTGTGCACCGGCTTCAATGGCTGCCACTTCTAAATCGGCGTCTGGTGTGACGGCGTGAGCCACAATTTCACCTAAGTATTTGAAGTCCCAGGACACTGAACCTGAACCACCCAACTGACCTTTACGGAACAACACACGGATACTTTGAGCCGAGCGGTTTTTGTTGTCTGTTAAACATTCAACAATCACAGGCACCTGATGTGGCGCAAAGCCTTCATAAACTACAGTTTCGTAGTTGGCCGGGCCGTCCAGTAAACCAGCACCTTTTTTAATAGCACGTTCTAAGGTTTCACGTGGCATAGAGGCTTTTTTCGCAGCTTCTACCGCTACACGTAATTTAGAGTTCATATCAGGGTCTGCGCCGTTACGTGCTGCAACCATGATTTCTTTGGCTAATTTGGTAAAAATACGGCCTTTTGCAGCCGAGGCATCTGCTTTATGTTTAGCTTTCCATTGAGCGCCCATTGCTTCTCTCTCGTATCTGTATCAGTAAAAATTAATGCTGGTGACCACAATCATGGTCACAATGTTCGCCGTGTTCATCATCAAAATCGTCGTCGCCGTCCTGATGTTGCATCACGCCCCAGCCATCATTGTGGCCGCCAAATTTCTTGGCGAACTTATCCAGTTCAGCCTCACGTGCTGTGACTGCGGCATGTTCTGGCACCATGGTCTGACTGACAATCAGCTCCCATTGTTCCAGGTCGTTGAAATGTAATTCCACTTCGCCTTGCAGTTCTGACGCAACTAAAGCCGCCATGGCTTTTTCTGCTTGCTCTTTATTTTTAAACACCAGATAAAAATCAATGGCCAGGGGCTGGCTTAAATCTATTCCGGCGTCCATTAAGGCTCGCAGCATATCGCCATTGCCGTCATCAGGAAATTGCATGGTCCGCTCTCCACATTAGTTTAATAGGCCGACCCGGTAGGCCCAGTGCGGCAAGTGGCCGGATTATAGCAATATTTTCTGCTGTCTGTGTATCGCAATCTGGTGCTGAGCTTGACCCCTCTCATGGATAGTTGCAGACTCAGGCTTCATATGATCACTGAGATTGTGCCGATGAAAAATTTTTGTTTTGTTTTGCATGTGTATTTTTTGCCATCGAAGCAGGGCCTTCTCTGATGCTCGTGTATTTAGTGCGCCATGCCACAGCGCAGGACAGAGCTTTAGGTCTGCCCGATCCCAGCCGTCATTTGGTGGAAAAAGGGATTAAACAAACACTGAAGCTGGCAGATTTTTGTAAAAAGCAGCTAAACGCACCGCAGTTGCTACTGACCAGTCCTTTAGTGCGGGCTGAACAAACAGCGCTGTTATTGCATCAACATACGCACTGGCCTGAGCCTCAAAAGCAGGCCTGGTTGATTATTGATACTTTGCCTGAAATACAGCACAAGGCGCTGATGGAACTGCTTAAACAGGGTGTAGAGTCTGTCTGTTGTGTTGGTCATGAGCCTGATATTTCAGCTTTACTGGCCTTGCTGCTTAATAGCGAAGCGGAACATTTTTTTATTAAAAAGGCGTCCATCACAGCCCTTGAACTGACACCAGATCAAGCTGTATTACTCTGGTCTCTGCCCGTGGCTTTGTTGTAACGCTCCAAGGCCAAAAGTGGATGCTGTTCTATCGCAGCTTGTTGAATAAATTGTTGTAGCTGAGGAAAAAAACTCAAAAATACCTGTTCAGTTGACGTCTGAAGCTGCGGTAGTTCATCCGCTATTGCAGCATAACGGGCAGTGAAGCGGCCACCTGACGCCATGCGGCGCAGTGCCTGCTGTATCCCTTCAAGTCGCGCGTAGTTGCCAAACCAATCTTGTTCAGTCACGGCTTTGAAGGTTCTGGCCATCGCCTCAGGCATCTGTGGTAAGTCATGCTGCAGGTTAAAGTACAACTGATGTTTATAGTCTGTAAAATCTGAATCATAAAAGCGCGTCCAGTGTTTGATCAGACAAAAATCAAACAGCATATCCAGAGCTATAGGTGCAAAACGCCGCATCTGTGGGCTAAACAGTAAGCGGGCCGCTCTGACCTCTGGATGGTGATCGGTAAACCAATCCACGGCTCTGTGATTATACAAAGCTGCGGCCATCGCAGGGCTTAAAAGCTCTAATCTGGTGCCGTGGAAAAAGTCGCCCAATAAATTGCCAATGCGGGAATGAGGTGTGGGTTGTGCTAACAGCAAATGGGCCAGATAATTCATGAGGCTACGGCATTTCAATTCGTAAAAACTGCCTCTAGTCTAAGGCAAAAAAGATGTATTTGCTGCGCTGATCCGTTATAAGTAGGTGTCTTTACATGAAAAGTATCACAAAGGAATAGGTCCGATGAAACAAGGGGTTTTGTTGATTGCTCTACTGGCGCTTGCTGGATGTAGCAGCATCAGTCCAGAGGAATGTCAGGTTGGTGACTGGTTTGCCATTGGCAAAACAGATGGCCAGCAAGGCATTGCCAGCAGTAAATTTCGCAGCTATCAGAAAGAGTGCGCTGAACATGGACTGAGTTCTGATTTCCAGGCTTATCAACAAGGTCATGCCGAAGGGGTATTGTTGTATTGCACTTATGATGAGGGTCGTGAGTTAGGCCAAAGTGGGGGAAGCTATAACAAAGTCTGTGTTGGCGCATTGGAGCCTCAGTTTCGTTTAGGTTATGACCGTGGCCGCCAATGGTATCAGGCTGAATCTGCTTTATTGAACTTACAAAAAACCTTGCAGCAAAATGCTGACACTATTGATCAGCTAGAACAACGCATTGACGATAACTCGAAAGAGCTGAGCGTGCTCAAAGACAAACAACAGAAACAACAGCTCCTGGATGAAAACCGCAATTTACAGCAGGAGTTGCGTCAGTTAAATCAAATGCAAGGTCAGCTGCAACGCGATTTAAAGCAAGCTGAACTCCAGTTCAGTTTGATCCAACAAGGTGGCTAAGCCATGAAATCTATCTGTAGCTTGTTGTGCATTGTGTCGTTATTCACACAGGCAGCGCCTATGGATTTACTTTGGACCAGCGAAAAGCTGCTGATTGCAGGGCAACAAAGTCGTCTGCCACATGATCCGCCATGGCCGGTAAAGCAGGCCGACCTTGTTGCTTATAGTATGACAGGCGTGATACCGGAAGGCGTGAAATGCCAGTTAGAGCTCAGACTGCAGCAAGAATTACTGCTGAGTTTACCTTGCTCTAAGCGTTATATATTGAAGCGGCCTCTGCGTATCACCCCTGGCATCAGAGTGGAATTGTATTTACACAACACCAACCTGTTCAGTCCAGGGGAGACAGTAACACTGCGCAACAGGCTCTCTTTAGAAGTTGCCGAATAACTTATTTAATTTCAGTATCCTGAGTCAGCCACGCCTGAGCGACGCCTGAACTTAGGATCACCAGAGCACCTAGCCATTGTAACCACGACATGGGTTCAGCAAAGAGCAACCAGGCAGCAGTAATCACGACTACAGGCTCCAGATAAGCCAGAGTGCCAAAGACCCGGGTAGGTAAGTGCTCAATAGCCTGCAAAGCACAGATCAAGGCTAAAAATCCGGGAAATAAACCTGCAATCACCAACCAAATCCATTGTTGCGCTTCAGGCCAGGGTTGATTGACCATGAAAGGCAGTACGCAACAAGAGCCCACCAACAGCTGATAAAAACTTTTGTGATACAGAGGCACTGTGTCTGGCACTTTTTTGTTGAGCAAAATAAAAGCTGTGTAGGTAATCAAAGACGCCAGCGCGTACCACAGGCCTTGTTGCTGCTCAATGCGACTGTCGATCTGAAATTCCTGTAACATAGCAAAGCCAAAGAATGCCAGTAGGATCAACAGAAAAGTACGGCTAGTCAGGCGCTCTGCAAACAAAAAATGAGCGATGATGGCTGAAAGCGCCGGGGCCAGATACACCAGCAAAATAGCTAAGGTCAGAGAAATAGTCTGAATAGCAGATAAAAAACACAAAATAAAACTGGCCAGTAACACACCGTTGAGCAACACCAGCAGTGGTGGTCTGGCTATGATGAACCTGAGCTGGCCTGTCAGCGCAAGATAGAGAGCCAGGATAAACGCACCGAAACCCAGGCGGTAAAAGGTCAGACTGGCAGGAGCTACTTCACTGTAGCGCGCTATGACACCAATAGTACCCATCATCATGGCAGCTAAAGCGGCCATATAAAAATAGCGGTAAGACGAGAAGTTCATGCAGGTAGCAAACCACAAATGGGTCATCAGGGGCGCCACTGTAGCCAGCCGCAGCAAACAATTCAAGTGAGACTGTTCAGACCGCTTTATGCCTTGCCGAAAAAAGTTGTGTATTTCTGCCCTCTACAAAAATGATTCGCTTTTTTCTGTACTAAATCAACCACCTGCCTATAGTTAACTAAACACTAAATCAAATTAAGTTCAGGGATATGGAGTGCGGTTATGTTTGGTTTTAATTCTAATTCAGACAACATCCTAAATGCCATTAATGCAACCCAGGCTGTGATCCAGTTTTCGCTGGATGGACGGATTGAGCATGCCAACAGTAACTTTTTAGATCTGATGGGCTACCAGTTGCATGAAGTGCAAGGCAAGCATCACAGTATTTTTGTGGAGCCTGGTACTGCTAACTCTGCGGCTTATCAGCAGTTTTGGGTAGATTTACGTGAAGGTAAATCTCAAACGGCTGAATTTAAACGTATTGCTAAAAGTGGCAGAGAAGTTTGGATCCGGGCTTCTTACACGCCTATTGTCAAAAATGGCAAAGTGCATAAGGTGATTAAGTTTGCATCCGATGTGACAGAGCAGGTTGCCAAACAGGCCAATTTTGAGTCGCAGTTGCAGGCCATTCACAGAGCCCAGGCGGTGATTGAATTTGATCTGGATGGCAAAATTCTGTTTGCTAACCCTAATTTTCTGAGTTTGATGGGCTACAGCTTGAACGAGGTGACAGGGCAGCATCATCGTATTTTTGTCGCTCCACAAGAGGCTGCTTCAAGCCGTTACAGTGACTTTTGGCGACGTTTAAAAGAGGGGCAGTATCAGACGGCTGAATACAAAAGATTCACCAAAAGTGGCAAAGAAGTCTGGATCCATGCTACCTACAATCCGATCAAAGGACCTGATGGTAAAGTACTGAAAATCGTCAAGTTTGCCAGTGACATCAGCCATGAAGTGGAACAGAAAAAAGAGTTTCGGCTGCTTTCTATGGTCGCCAATGAGACGGACAATGCAGTGCTGATATCCGGTGCTGACAGACGGATCCAGTATGTAAATAAAGGCTTTAGTCAGATGACGGGCTACAACCAACAGGAAGTACTGGGTCATATTGCCAGAGAGTTTTTGGTTGGACCCAAAACAGATCCTGTGACTAAAGAGCGGATTGAAGCGGAGTTAAATGCTCCACGGGCTTTTTATGATGAAATTGAAATTCATCGTAAAGACGGCTCTTCTTTATGGATCTCCGTGACCAGTAACCCTGTCTACGATGAACAGGGTCAGCACAGTCATTACATTGCTATTCTGGCAGATATCAGCAAAGTAAAATCTTCAGCTTTGGAATATCAAACCCGATTTCAGGCGATTAGCCAGTCGAATCTGATGTTGGAGTGGAATAATGCCGGGCAACTGATGGAAATCAATGATTACCCGCAGCGGCAATTTAAGTTAAACAACGAACACTTCAGCCGTCTGGTTGCAGACTGGCGTAGTTTTTTGACTCAGGAGCAGGCCGCCAAGGTACTGGCTGGACAGAGTGTAATTTCTGATATTCATATAGAGTGCAATGGCAGACAATTAGGCATCGCCGCTACTTTTTGTGCTGTCAGAGATACACAGGGCGAGTTGCAGAAAATTATCATGTTTGGTGCTGATATTTCGGAGCGGTTACAGGTGGTACAAACCAGTGATTCTGTGATGTCTGAACTGGTGAACTCTGGCCAAAGTATCAACAATATGGTGTCTTCGATTAATTCCATTGCCGATCAGACCAACTTACTGGCGCTGAACGCCGCTATAGAGGCCGCCAGGGCAGGTGAGGCTGGGCGGGGATTTTCTGTGGTTGCTGATGAAGTCAGGAGTCTGGCATCTAAAGCTAGTGCTTCGGCCAGTGAAATAAATTCAGTGGTAGGTAAAAATCAGTCGTTACTCACTAGTTTGTCTGAAACCTTAAATAAACTGAATAAAAGAGCTTAAGTCCTGAGTCTTCTATTTATGGCTGGATAACGAAACAAAGGGAGCAAAATGGCTCCCTTTCGATTGTTAAGGCAAATCAAACCACAAGGCTTTGACTGGACCTTGGGTTGCCAGAGCTTTCAGTTCAGTCTGTTGACTGATCTTTGCGCCATCACCAGGTTGCATTGGAGTGCCGTTTAACTCTAATTCCCCAGTAATTAAATGCAGGTAAAAGTTACGTTTGGCAGTCACAGGTAATTCAATCACATCATGCTCACTTAGCAAAAGCTGTGATAAATAGGCATCCTGCTTGATTTGAAGCGTACCGTCGCGGCCGTCCGGCGATATCACCAAAGTTAAGCCTGGTTCAGCTTTAAAGTCTTTTTGCTGATAACCTGGTACACCACCAAATTGGTTTGGCTGGATCCAGATCTGCAAAAACTTTAAGTTGTCTTTATCACTAGCGTTAAATTCGCTGTGGTAAATGCCTTTGCCTGCGCTCATCAATTGGAATTCACCTGCGGGTAAAGTTTTGACATTACCGGCTGAATCTTTATGAGCAATTTGTCCTTCCAGTACATAGCTAATGATTTCCATGTCCTGATGGCCATGGGTATCAAAGCCTGCAGCTGCATCAACTTCGTCATCATTAATCACTCTTAAGGCTGAGAATCCCATATGAGCTGGGTCGTAATAACGGCCAAAAGAGAAACTGTGTTTGCTTTTTAACCAGCCGAAACTGGCTATACCGCGTTCGGCAGAAAGTCTTAATTCAATCATGATATCCCTCGTTCTTGAAGCTGCAGCCCGGTAGGCTACTTTGGGCAAGACTCTCTCTGTGGCAGAGAGAGTCTCTTTAAGTGGATTATTAGTTCAGTTTCTTCGCGATAATGGCGTCGATGGAGGCTTTGCCCGCACCGCTGAACAGCAGAGAGAAGCTGGCGGCTAACAGAGCTAAACCAAATTCGTAACCGTTATTGCTCATAAAGAGGCCGTTGGCGAAGTGCACTTTAAAAATGGCAACTAACATGGCGATAATTAAAGTCACAGCCGCAGGGCGGGTTAACACACCAAACACCAATGCCAGACCACCAAAAAACTCAGCCGCGCCTGCTAAAAACGCCATCAGTACACCTGGTGCCAGGCCTATACTTTCCATCCAGCCGCCAGTGCCTTCTAAACCGTAGCCGCCAAACCAGCCAAATAATTTCTGAGCACCGTGTGCAGCAAAAATAATACCGACTGGTACTCGTAAAGCTAAAGCGCCAAAACCTGCGTTTGTACTAAAAATTTGTTGTAAAGTTGCTTTGTTCATACTATTCACCTTTAAATAAATTGACCGTTAATTAGGGTTGTCAGACTGCTTTAAACCGCTTGTCAGTTCCGATGTGTGTACTTTAGATTGGCTTGCATTTTTAAAAAAGCAGAATAAACTGAGTTGAATGTTCAAAATATTTGAATATGAATCTGTGAAGGATCCACTTTAAGGTTTTTATGGCTAATCATCCTATTTTGACGCTGGACGCTTTACGCGCCATGGACGCAATTGACCGCAAGGGCAGTTTTGCTGCGGCGGCTGAACATTTATACAAAGTACCGTCTGCTTTAAGCTATACCATAGCGAAGCTGGAGTCTGATCTGGATGTACAGCTGTTTGATCGTTCCAAGCAAAAAGCTCAACTGACTCCGGCAGGACAGCTATTGTTGCAGCAAGGGCGAGAGCTATTACAGGCAGCCAGTCGGTTACAGGATGCGATTAAGCAAGTCGATACCGGCTGGGAGACCCAGTTTGTTATCGCCAAAGACAGCATAGTGCCTTATCCACCTGTGCTGAGTTTGATTAATGAATTTATGATGCTTGGCAAAATGACCGAAGTCAGTATCCGTGAAGAGGTATTGGGTGGAGGCTGGGAAGCATTGGAAACTGGTCGCGCACAAATGGCAGTGGGGGTGTCGGCCGATATGCCCAAAGGTAAATATGAGCTGGTGCCTATAGGCGAGGTTGAGTTTGTCTTTGCGTTATCGCCTTTGCATGAACTGGCCAATATCAACCGACAGATTGATTTAGCCGATGTAGAGCAGGAAACGGCTATTGTCGTTTCAGACTCAGCTTTAGATGCACCTAAACGCAGCTCAGGTTTATTTACTACCCGCAGAGTGCTTAGGGTCAGCTCTATGCAGGCCAAAATTGCCGCGCAGGTGCAGGGCTTAGGGGTTGGGTTTTTACCTAAACATTTGATCAGAGACGAGCTGGCCAGAGGCTTATTAATAGCCAAAAAAACCAGCATTCCACGCGAAAAAGCCATGCTGTATCTGGCCTGGCAAAAACAAGGCCAGGGTAAGGCGCTGCAATGGTTTAGTGAAGCTTTTAGTCAGTACCCATGGGCACCGGTCTGGACGGGGTAAAGAGTGAAAAAACTTCAATCCAAACGGTATATTTTTGCTGTATTTCAATACATTGATTGGTTAAAGTAGCGCCAATTTTACCGCCTGATTAAAAGGGTCAGCAGCTTATGTTATTAACCTTAGTGATTTGTTATTGGGTATTTTCTGTTGCGTTGGGGCTCTGGGCTGCATTGAGAGTTAAAAACACCCGCGATTTCGCTGTCGCAGGCCGGCATCTGCCGTTTTATATGGTGACAGCCACAGTCTTTGCCACCTGGTTTGGCAGCGAAGCTGTGCTCGGTATTCCTGCTACTTTCATTGATGGCAGTTTACGTGACATAGTGGCCGACCCTTTTGGTGCTGCACTTTGTTTAATTCTGGTTGGGGTGTTTTTTGCCGCCCCTTTGTACCGGATGAAACTGCTGACTATTGGTGACTTTTATAAAAGACGTTATGGCCGTTCAGTGGAGGTGCTGACGACTTTAGCTATTGTTTTGTCTTACTTAGGTTGGGTTGGCGCTCAGTTAACGGCTTTAGGTCTGGTGTTTAATGTGGTCTCGGACGGTGCTATCAGCATGACAGCCGGTATGTGGATTGGAGCTGGCAGTATTCTGATTTACACCCTGTTTGGCGGTATGTGGGCTGTGGCTATTACCGACCTGGTGCAGATGATAGTCATAGTGCTGGGGCTTTTATACATAGGCGGTGAAGTGTCGGATATGGTTGGCGGTGTGTCCGTGGTGGTAGACCACGCGGCAGCAGCGGGCAAACTGGAGTTTTGGCCGGAAGCTGATTTAAAAGCCATTATTGCGTTTATGGCTGCTGCCTGCACCATGATGTTAGGCTCTATGCCACAGCAGGATGTGTTCCAGCGGGTGCAGTCTGCTAAGTCGGAGAAAATTGCAGTTTGGGGTTCTATTCTCGGTGGCTCTTTGTATTTCCTGTTTGCTTTTATTCCACTGTTTATTGGTTATGCCGCCACTATAGTGGCGCCGGATATGGTGAAAAATCTGATGGCGTCTGACTCACAACTGATTCTGCCGCAATTGGTATTGCAACATATGCCATTGATTGCTCAGGTGATCTTTTTTGGTGCTTTGTTATCTGCCATTAAAGGTTGTGCTTCAGCCACCTTGTTGGCGCCTTCGGTGTCTTTTGCTGAAAATATTCTTAAACCATTGTTACCCCCGATGCAGGATAAACAGTTGCTGCGACTGATGCAGGCTGTGACCCTGGTGTTTGCTGCTTGTACTCTGGCTTATGCACTCAATAGTGAATCCACCATTTTTGGCATGGTGGAAGATGCCTATCAGGTGACTTTAGTTGCCGCTTTTGTGCCGCTGGCTTTTGGTGTGTATTGGCGCAAAGCCACCAATCAGGGCGCTTTAATGGCTATAGCTTTTGGTGTCAGCACCTGGCTGGGTATTATTTTCCTTGGCCCTGAAGATCCTTATGTGCCAGCCCAGTTTGCCGGATTGCTGGCCAGTATTGCCGGTATGTTGATTGGCTCTTTGATGCCTCAGTATCTGGAGCACGATCACGCTGTACATGACAAATTACACCGGGGTGAAATGGCACATACAGGGTCAGAGCATGGCTGAATTTCTGCAGCAAATTAAAGCCGTTGTTTTTGATTTAGATGGAACCCTGGTCGATTCGCAGCTTGATTTTACTGAGCTGCGTCGTCGTCTAGGCTGGCCTGAGCACACTTTGATCCTGGAGCATTTAGCTACTCTAAGTTGCGCTATTGAGAAACAGCAGGCCGCGCAAATTATTGTCGACTTTGAGCTCGAAGGCGCGCGTAACGCCAGTTGGATGCCCAATGCAGATCTGTTGCTAAAGCAGCTGAAGCACAGACAAATACCCATGGCTATTTTGACGCGCAATATGCGTCAGGCCACAGAACTTTGTATGCAGGCGCTGGATATACCTATTGAGTTGGTTCTGACACGCGATGATGCACCTGCTAAACCTCAGCCTGAAGGGTTATGGCTGATTGCCGAACGTTTGGGCGTGATGCCGGATGAAATCCTGTATGTCGGCGATTATCTGTTTGATATTCAAACCGCTCGTAATGCCGGCTCTTATTGTTGTTTATACCGCTACGGTGATAACCATATTTATGCGGAGCAAGCTGATTTAGTGGTCGATGACTTGCTGGAGTTGTTAGTGCATTTGCAAAACTAAGTCACTACTTAGTTAAAGATCCTTATCCAGCATCTTTGGCAGGCGGCGGTGTTTTTCTTTGGCTTCTTTAATAGCGTCACTAAAAGCCGATGCCAAAATGCCTGTAGGCACTGCAATCATGCAAATACCAGTGACAGCGGTAATACCTGCCAGAATTCGGCCAAGCACTGTGATGGGGTAGACATCGCCATAACCCACGGTCGTTAAGGTGGCGACAGCCCACCAGGTGGCGCGTGGGATAGAACCAAAAGCTTCGGGTTGAATATCGCCTTCCACTAAATACAGACAAGTGGCGGCAAAGAGCAGGATAATGACGCCAAAAATAGCACTGACTAAAAGCTCATAGGTGCGGCTGCGCACTGCTTCAGCTATACATTCCAGCGCAGTGGAGAACCGGCCCAATCGAGCTAAACGAACGACCCGTATTAATAACACCAGACGTAAAATCACGCCACCATTGCCCAGATAAAGCGAAAAGGCGACAAAAATCGCCAGTAAGTCGGCCAGAGCAAAAAAAGAAAAGAAATGTTGCCAGCGATTTTTCACAGAGTCATTTTCAACGCAAGTCCAGAGCCTTGCCAGATACTCCAGTAAAAACAGCGAGCCCAAAGCCAGCTCTGTCACTCGAAACCACTGCTCATGCCCCTGACGAATACTGGGCTCTGTCTGAATAATGGCCAGAAAAATACCTGCCAGTATGACAATCGCGATAGCTATGTTCAGCGGTGACATACCATTGCCTGAATACAGCACGGGGTCGAGCTGATGCGCCAGACGGGAGCGGAGTTTGTGTAACAGACTTTGATCCTGCATAACGTATCCATAGAAAAAGCTATAGCTGATTGTCTGAGCAAGTTGCTGATTTAGCAAGGTGTTCTTCAGAATTTGGATCTAAAAATCAACCAGAACCTGCTGTAAATCGCCCATCGCATCTTGCTGTAAGGCCTGTTGTCTTTCCTGCTCAGTTAAAATACCCACAAAAGGAGTGCGGCGGCGTAACTTACGTAAATAGGGACTATCTTCTGTAATACCTGCACAGAATTGTTCGGGCTGCTGATACAACTCCAGCACTGAAACCCAGTGCATGTAAGCGCCATAACCCAGCTGGCCGTTGTCGCGTCGCTCCTCCAGTTTGGCGTTAACCTGTGCCAATAAAGCAGGCTCTGCTAATAATTTGGCGGCAATAGCCTGATGTAGCACCAGAATTTGCCGGTCGATGTTTTCATCTTTAATACCGGTTTTTTTCACCCTGTAGGGTTTGTTTCTTTTATTACTTTTTGGTGTCCACATCGCTTGTATTCTTCAATGTTAATTAATCAGAACCCAAAATAATTGATGTTGCAGCGAGGCGACAAGCGAACGAGACACCAGGAGCATAGTAGTCCTATGTGACTGGGGCGATGAGCGCGATCAACAAAGCTGCGGCTTCAAGTATGAAGGGGTTAATGGAATTCTCTGGAGTAGGACTTCAACGAGCCAAGTAGTGGCGTCAGATCGGTTAAACGTCCGGCAATGATATGAATCACGCCATCTTTTTTCTCAAGAATGCCATTGACCTTCAATAGCTTAGATTTTAAGTAAGCCTGGCGCTGCGCTGAAGCTGTGGCCGACCAGACCACTAAATTACTAAAACCTGTACCATCTTCCAGCGTAATAAAAGTCACGCCTGACGCTGTGCCTGGGCTTTGTCTTGCTGTAACCAAACCTATTACAGTTACCACCGACTTATGGTTCAGTGCGCTAAGCTCTGCGGCCTGCACAAATTTACCCAACAGGCCTTGTTGTTTTAATAACTGCACGGGGTGAGTGCGTAAACTCAGGCCGGTACTTTGATAATCTTCTACTACTTCAGTCAGTTCAGAGGCCATAGGTAACTGATACTGAGTCTGATAAGGCTCAGCCGCCAGTAAAGGTAGTTTATGCTGTTGGTCCAACAGCTGCCAGCGTGCCTGATAACGTTGACCTGACAGTTGTTGCAAGGCATTGGCACTGGCAAGGGCGGTTAAATCACCATCACTCAGGCCAGACTGCGCTACTTCGGCCAGTTGCTGATAACCGCTCTTTGGCCTGTGTTTTAACAAAAGCTGTGCCCCTTGTTGGCTTAAGCCTTTGACCAGTCGTAATCCTAAACGGATGGCAAAACCAGACTGAGCTGTGGCGGGCACCATTAAGTGATCCCAATCCGACTGATTGACACAAACCGGCAGCACTTCGACATTATGTTGCCGCGCATCCTGGATCAGTTGGCTGGGGGCATAAAAGCCCATTGGCTGGCTATTGAGCAAAGCCACATAAAAAGCCACAGGGTAATAATGCTTTAAATAAGCCGATACATAAGCCAGTACCGCAAAACTGGCTGAATGGGATTCAGGAAAACCATATTCACCAAAACCACAAATTTGCTGATAAATACGTTCGGCAAACTCCAACTGATAGCCTCTGCTTAACATGCCATCGATCAGTTTTTGTTTAAACTGAATAAGCTCACCGGTTTTTTTCCAACTGGCCATAGCACGGCGCAGCTGATCGGCTTCCCCTCCTGTAAAACCAGCGGCCACCATCGCCAGTTTAATCACCTGCTCCTGAAAAATAGGCACACCTAAAGTACGTTCCAACACTTGTTGTACCGCAGCAGAAGGATAAGACACAGCTTCTTCGCCATGGCGGCGTTTTAAATAAGGATGCACCATATCACCCTGAATAGGGCCTGGCCGTACTATGGCTATCTGGATCACTAAGTCGTAATAGCTCTTGGGGCGAAGCCGGGGCAACATCGACATCTGCGCTCTTGATTCAATCTGAAATAAACCTATAGTGTCGGCTTTTTGAATGGCTTTATAGACTTCAGGGTCGTCACCAGCTTTGGTGATGGCCGCTATGCTTAAATCCTTATTCTGGTAACGTCTGACCAAATCAAATGCTTTGCGAATGGCGCTTAACATGCCCAAAGCCAGTACATCGACTTTCAATAGCTTTAACGATTCCAGATCATCTTTATCCCACTGGATCACTGTGCGATCGGCCATGGCGGCATTTTCCACCGGCACCAGTTCGTACAAAGGCCCCTGCGATATGACAAAACCACCAACATGCTGAGATAAATGCCGTGGCATGCCGACCAGTTGCTGCACCAACTGCACCAGTAGCTGTGCTTGTTTGGCATCAGGATCGAGCCCAAGCTGAGTCAGTTGGCTGCTCCAGTGTTGATTTTTATCTCGCCTGTGCAGGTTTTTTAGAAAAAACTCCACCTGATGTAGCTCAAACCCAAGAGCTTTGCTGATATCGCGAAAGGCACTTTTAAAGCGATAACAAATGACAGTAGCAGCCAAAGCTGCCCGCTCGCGGCCGTATTTCTGATAAATATACTGAATGACTTCTTCACGACGTTCATGTTCAAAGTCGACATCTATATCCGGAGGTTCAGCCCGTTCTATCGAGATAAAACGTTCAATCAATACCTTGATCTGGCGTGGATCCACAGCAGTTATTGCCAGGCAATAACAGACAACAGAATTCGCTGCTGAGCCACGGCCCTGGTATAAAATCTGCTGTTTTTGCGCAAAGACGACCAAATCATGGATAGTTAAAAAGTAATAGGGATAATTCAGTTGTTCTATTAAATCCAGCTCTTTGTGGATGGTCTGCTGGATATCTTCTGGCACACCATCAGGGAAACGTTGCTTCTCACCAGCTTTGACCAAATCCCGTAAATGCTGCATAGCGGTTTTGCCTGCGGGTACCAGCTCTGTCGGGTACTGGTAACTTAATTCATCCAATGAAAAGTGGCATAAATTCGCTAGTTTCTGGCTATTATCCAAAAGTTCAGCCGGAAATAACTGCTGCAATTTTTTTATCGGTCTTAAACTTTGTTCGGCGTTACTTAATAGCTGCCGCGCCATATCAGGCACAGCTTTAGCCGCTTTAATGGCGCTTAGGGCATGTTGTAAAGGCAAGCGACTTGCCTGATGCATCAGCACTTCACCTACAGCGCAGCAGGGCAGTTGCAGCTGCTCTGCCAGTTGTTGGCAATAAGGCAAATAAAACTGATCCTGGCTTTGTAATTTGCGGCTGGCTCCCAGCCATAAGCGTTCGGCGTGATGTTGAATTAACCAATGGCCCCAGTACAGATCCGTTTGTTGATCGCCACTGGGCAGCCAGAGGATCTGACAATGCTGTATACGCTGAATATCCCATTCGGCCAGCTGATAACAGCCTTTTTCGGCGCGGCGTCTGGCCTGAGTAATAATACGGCATAACTCGCTATAAGCGGCTTTATCCGGACAAAGCAACACCAGCCGTAACTGTGGGTTTAATACCAGCATAGAGCCAATAATCAGCTTCAGTGGCAATTGTTTTTGCTGGATCTGATGGTGAGCACGTACTACGCCTGCCAATGAGCATTCATCGGTAATAGCTAAGGCTTTATAGCCTAAAGCAGCGGCTTGTTGTACCAATTCAGCCGGGCTGGACGCGCCGTGCAGAAAAGAGAAATGACTCTGGCAGACTAATTCAGAGTAACTAGAGTGTTTGCTGGCTGCAGGGGGCTTCATCAGCTGAAATACCCTTGCAGATACAACTGTTCCGGTTGCTGCAAATCCCGGAATAACCACAACCATTGGCCCTGTGCATTTTGGCCGACATAATAGTCACGGTGCTGGCTCTGTTGTTGCCACCAGCCACTACTTAAACGTTCAGGACCATAATAAAGCTGTAACTGCTGCTGTTGTTCTGCATCTAACACCAAAGGCGGGTCAACTAAAAATGCCGGGCGCACTGCAGCTAAGCTACCTTCAATAGATGTTTGGGGTTCTAAAGCAGTTGTATAGCGGTTGGCTTGCTCTGGCAGAAGATCATTGTTCAGGCAAGGGCTTGCGATCTGATCTTTACCCAAACGAGCCTGCAGTAACGACAAGAGCTGCAAAGCAGAATACAGCTGCTGTTTCCCGGCAAACAGGGTTTTGTACTGAGCGTAACGCGGCCCGGCGCGGCGGAGTATCAGTTTGAGCTGGATCACCGGCTTGTTCAGCTTTAACCGTTCCAGCTGCAACTCGCAGAGCTTTAGCCATTCTTTGCTTTGGTATTCGCCCTGAGCTGAATGCAGTTGCAACTGTTGTTGCTGCCCCTGACGTTGTTGTAAGCAAAGCTCCAACTGGTAGGCCAGCTGATCCCTTTGTTGTAAATACAACTGCAATAAGCCAAACAGATGCTGTAAAGGACCAAGTAACTGATCGCTGCGCTCCATCTCGTACAGCAGGTCCAACTGTTGCTCAAAGTGTTCTGCCGGCTGAATAAACTGCAGCAGCGCGGGTTTTGTGCCTGTGAGTTGTTGTAAATAGTGCAGCATGTCTACCCCAAAACGCCGCACCAGTTCCGCCTGTGGGATCTTTAGTACATCACCCAGTTGAGTCAGCCCAAGCCGCTGTAATTGTTCCTGTAGTTTGTCTGGTAGTTGGGCCTGTTGCAGTGGTAAAGCCTTGAGTTGCTGCTGAATTTGCTCGTTTTGCAGTAAAAATTGATCCCAGCCTTGCTGCGCCAGTAAACGTGCCACTAAGGGTTGTTGTGCTGTGGCAAAATGATACTGATAACCTGCTTGTTGCAGCACTTGTTGCAGTTGCTGCCAAAACTGCATAGCACCGCCATACAAAGCCAGCATGGGACTTAGTTTCAGTACTAAACCGCAGTTGGGCTGTAGTGCTATATCAGCGCAGTATTGATACAACAGCTGAGCGAGTTGCTGTAGTTGCTGCTGTTCTTGTGCTGCGTTGTGTGGGATCAGTTGTAATTGGTGGCATAAAGCTGCGGCTGAAGCCAGGCCCATGCCCAAAGTTAAACCTGCTTGTCTGGCTGCCTTGTTTAATTGCAGCAACTGATGGTCAGCGCCTACTATCGCTAGCGGAGCTGTTAAATCCAGATGATGACTCTTGCCTTTGTCTGATAAGGTTTTAGTTGCAGGCGTGTTTGAGTGCAGCACGAGCAACTTATCCAGCTGCAATTGCGGGAAATATAAATACAACCAAAACTCCATCTGAGCAGACATCAGCACCAGCCTCAACTGACTCTGGATAAAGGGGGATGGGAAGAGTGCTTTTGGTGTAATTCCGGCTTTATAAATTGCGGATACAGCTCTGCCCATGGCAGTAGCACTTCCTGCTGTTGCCAGCCACCTTTACGTTTCAGAATACGGATCTGTAAGCCAGTCGTTACCGGAGTCAGCTGTAAACTTAAAGCCCAGGGTAAAAGTTGTTGTTCAGCCATAGCTGGGCGGAAAAAATACAACTGGCTTTGGCCTTGTGCTGCGGCTAATTGCAAACGTTTAAGCTGGGTTAAATTTAAGTTGTTTTGCCACAGCAGCACATCGGTACAACTGCCACTTTTTAAGCACAGCTCTGCCGCCCAGAGCGCATCAGCAGAGCGGGGTGCATTCAATTGCAAGACCTGATGCAAAGGCCGCTTTTGTTGTAGTAAGTATTCAGCACAAAGTGCTGCAGGTGGATTGATCCAAACTTGCAGCAGATCCGATCCGGATTGTCCTAGCGCTTTTGAGATCAATTGCAGTTCAGCACAAGCGCCATGGCTTTGTAACTCAACCACGTTATGCTGTGGCCAGCCACCGCCCAGAAGCCGATCCAAAGCGGGAAAACCTGTGCTTTGGCAGTGCTCATAAGGCGCTTCGGTCTGATTCGCATGCCAGATCAGTTGTCTGTTCTGGAGCTGTTGCAGCAGTGCATTCATGATTTTTATCTCAAAGTGCTGTATATAAAAACAGTATAAAAGATCTGGTTTGGATCGCAAGGGTAAAGTCAGAGTTTTCTGATCTTTTGCTTTGGGTCGATCAGGGCCCTGGACTTATGTTAATGTGCGCGACTTTTCTGCCCCTCTTTATCTAAATTGCTTTGCGCCAGGGCGCTGATCTGACTTAGGGTACTGTGATGACTGAAACCTCTAAATTTACCGCCAAAACCTGGATTTTGATCCTGAGTTTAGTGCTACTCGCTCTGACTTTACGGCCTTCTATGGCCTCTATCGGACCTTTATTACCTTTGATGCAACCAGAATTGCATCTGTCTTTTACTCAGGCTTCGTTACTGACTATGTTGCCTGTACTGGCGATGGGCTTAGGCATCTTTTTTGCGCATCAGTTGGCGATATGGTTTGGCTCTTATCAGGTGGTGTTCTGGGCCTCCATTGCCATAGCCGCTGCTACAGCGCAGCGTTATTGGGCTGTAGGAGCTTTAGATTTAACTCTAAGTGCGATAGTGGCGGGTTTAGGGATTGCCATGGTACAGGCTGTGGTGCCTGGGGTGATTAAACAAAAATTCGGTACTAAAGCGCCTTTAGTGATGGGCTGGTATATCTCCGCCATTATTGCCGGTGCGGCTTTAACGGCCTCTTTAGCAGCGTTTTGGGCCGATTGGGCACAGAGTTGGCGGGTGGCTTTATCCGGTTGGGTGGTTTTATCTGTAGTGGCTTTGCTGTTGTGGTTTTCACAAAAAAACGCTATTGAAAATTTGCCTGTGGTGCAATCGCCACAAAAACCTCTGGGTTTTGCCAACTACGGCCGGGCCTGGACCTTAGCGATGTTTTTTGGTTTGGTCACTTGTGCTTTTACCTGTGTGTTGGCCTGGTTACCTGCGTATTATGTCGAGCAGGGCTGGAGTGAACAAAAAAGTGGCTTGCTGCTGGGGTTGTTGCTGTGCATGGAAGTAGTATCCGGTTTTATCAGCCCGTGGCTGGCTAGTCGTAAAGCCGACCGTCGTGCTGTACTGCTGGTTCTTTTAGTCCTGATGGCGACAGGTTTTTCCGGTTTAGTGATAGCACCTGCGCTGGGTTTAGTTTGGGCTTCGCTGTTAGGTTTAGGTATTGGTGGGTTGTTTCCTTTGTCTTTAATTGTCTCTATGGATCATCAACACCAACCTGCCTCTGCCGCCAGTCTGACGGCTTTTGTGCAGGGGATAGGCTATACGCTGGCGGCTTTTTCGCCGCTGATTGCTGGTTTTATCCGTGACTTTAGCCAAAGCTTTAGTATCAGCTGGTTATTATTAGCCGCCATTGCAGTGCTTCTGATGGCGATGGCGACACGTTTTAACCCGGCGTTTTACAGCACAAAATTTCAATAGGCTTTTTTAGGGAGTCGACCATGCAAGCCAATCTGATGCTATTACTGGCCGCGGCGATCTGGGGTTTAGGTTTTGTTGCCCAGCGTTTGGGTATGGAGCATTTAGGGCCTTATTCCTTTAACGGCCTACGCTTTTTGATTGGCGCTTTGAGTTTATTGCCTTTGATCTGGTGGTATCAACGTCAGGGTAAATTGCAGCAGGTCGACTGGAAACTGTTGTTTTGGGGCGCTGTGCCTGTTGGAGTTTTACTTTTTATCGCCGCATCATTGCAGCAGGTTGGGCTTTTATATACGACTGCCGCCAATGCAGGTTTTATTACCGGGCTTTATATAGTGCTGGTGCCGCTGTTGGGGATTTTCCTGAAGCATAAAATCAGTGGCAATATTTGGCTCGGTTGCGCTATTGCTGTCTCAGGTTTGTATATATTGAGTGTTGGTGATAATTTTTCAGTCAATTTCGGCGATTTATTGCAGTTGATAGGTGCATTGTTCTGGGCTGCCCACTTACTGACTATTGACCACTACAGCAAAAAAGTGCCGCCAATTTTATTAGCTTGTCTGCAATTTGTGGTCTGCGGTGTTTTGAGTATGCTGGTGGCTTTTAGCATTGAAACACCCACAGTCACCAATGCATTATTGGCCTGGAAGTCGGTGCTTTATGCGGGTGTGGTGTCAGTGGGTATCGCCTATACCTTACAAGTGATGGCACAAAAACATGCTCATCCGGCTCATGCGGCTATTATTTTAAGCTTAGAAACTGTGTTTGCCGCTATAGGTGGAGTCTGGCTGTTAGGTGAAGAGCTAAGCAGCAGGGCGCTGACAGGCTGTGGTCTGATGCTGCTGGGGATGTTAGTGTCGCAATTGCCACTACGCTGGTTGTTGCGTTCTAAGGCTTTTACTTAGGAAGCAGGTGATGACCAAACCAGAGTTGCAGCAGCATTACCAAGCCTTGTGGCAACAGTCTTTAGTTAAATTTGAACAACAGCAGCTTGAGACTGACGCTCTGTTAACAGCCAGAGAGGATAGCCGTTATGGCGTCACTTTGCTGGCCCGTCCTTCTGAGCAGGTAAAACAACAAATCCGGCATCATCTGGCAGAGCTGATGCAGCTGGAGCCACAACAGTATTATTATCCGGCTTCAGATTTACATTTGACGGTCTTATCGCTGATTTCCTGCTATGCAGGTTTTGCTTTATCGCAGCTAGATACAGCGGCTTATGTTGAATTAGTCAAAGAGGTGATAGCGGATACAGGCCCGTTCCGGTTGGATTTTCAGGGGATCACCGCATCGCCTTCTTGTGTGCTGGTGCAGGGCTTTTTTGATGATCAACAGCTCAATCAGTTAAGAGCAAAGCTGCGCTCTGTCTTTGGGCAATCGATTTTGCAGCATTCCATTGACCAGCGTTATGCCATTCAAACTGCTCATATGACAGTATTACGTTTCACTCAACAACCTGCCAACCCCGGGCTGTTTCTACAGAAAATCAAAGCCTTAACTTCCGTGGATTTAGGCTCTTGCCTGATTAATGAGCTGGAACTGGTGGGTAATGACTGGTATCAGCGCCAACAAAATACAGTGTTACTAAGTCGCTTTGATTTAAACAAATCAGCTGTTAATACTGCAGTTTAAACAACAGTTCTGATAAATCAGGTTGCCAGCAAAAATCTTTAGCAACCCGTCCATTTCTTACTATCACACCTTCGGCCAGCAGCAATTGTTGTTGTGTTAAAGCCTGGGGGGTACCTGCTGCAAACGCCAACTGACCACCCGAGCGCATCACTCTGTACCAGGGCAGTTGCAGTTCATCCGGTGCTAAGCCCAGCGTTTTTCCGACTAAGCGGGCACGGCCAGGCAAGCCTGCTAAATCGGCAATTTGACCATAACTGGCAATTTTTCCGGCCGGAATTTGTAACACCGTTTGCCAGATTTTTTGTTGTTTGGATGGCGTTTGTTCAGGCATAGCCGCAGATCTGTCATTATTTTTTGAAGGACAATGCTACAATGCCGCCGCCTTTTTTGCCGGAGTTTTTTATGTTTACCACTATTGACGGTATTCGGCTGCGTATACCTACCGAAGAACCTGTTACGCCAGAAAGCAGCGATTGCTGTGGTAGCGGCAGCTGCTGTCCTTGTGTCTGGGATTATTACCGTGCACAGCAAAAAGCCTGGCAGGTACAAAAAGAACAAGAGCAAAAACAACTGCAAGAGCAGGAGTAAGAGCCATTTTGCTGACCCTTACTCCGTTGTCCGCTTAATAAGCTTTATTGACCACAGTACGGCCTATAGGGGCAAGGCTTAAAGTGGCCAGCTTTAAGTGAGCTAAGCCAAATGGAATGCCGATGATGGTGACAAAACAGGCCACAGCATGAATTAAATGCCCCAGGGCCAGCCAGAATCCGGCAAACACAAACCAAATCACGTTACCGACAAAACCTAATGGTCCAGTGCCGATGTCAGAAATGCGGTTTAAGCGTTCGCGGTTGACATGCTCGTTACCAAAAGGCCAGAACGCCATTTCACCAATGACAAAACAGGCGCGGCCAAAAGGAATAAACACAATACTTAAAAAGCAGAGTAAACCAATACACCACCAGGCCAGCCCCATTAAAAAACCACCCATCACAAACCAGAAAACATTAAATATCAGTCGTAAAGCACCCATGGTCGTTCTCCTTTTTTCACTTATGCCAAAAGGGTTACAAGATTGGGGCCAATTTTAATTGTGATATAAATCATAAAGATAAAGTTAATGTATGAAATTTAAACCGTGAAAATCACCATTTAATAGTGAATTTCACCGCTGTTCAGACTGGACTAGCCACAGGAAAAGCTTGCTGAGTTCTCTGGCAACGGCTTTAATAAGGCCGTTTTAAGACTAATGCCCAAATTAATTGGAGTTGCAGCGCGGCGACAAGTGCACAAGACCCCAGGAGCATAGTTCACCTATGTGACTGGGGCGAGGGCGGGAAGTCAACAAAGCTGCAGCTTCAAGTAAGAAGGGGATAATAACTACAGTATTCGCGGATCCCTATGACAACTACAACTCTTCCTGTGCAGCGGCAGCTGCTCGGCCATCCCATGGGCCTTTATGTCTGTTTTTTCACCGAAATGTGGGAACGTTTTGCCTTTTACGGCTTAAAAGCCCTGTTGTTTTTATACCTGACCAAACACCATTTATTTTCTGATGACGATGGTTATATTCTGCTTGGCACTTATGCCGGTTTAGCCTACGCCTTGCCGGTGGTCGGTGGTTTATTGGCAGATAAATACCTTGGAATGCGCAAAGCCGTTACTTTTGGTGGCGCTTTAATGGCGGTAGGGATGCTTGGCATGGCCTATAGAGGTCACGCCGCTACCCCAGAAATGGGGTTTGATAATGTCGCGGTGCAAATTATGTATTTGTCGCTGGCCTTAGTTGCAGTGGGGGTAGGTTTTTTAAAACCGAATATTTCCACCATAGTAGGGCGCTTGTACCAGGATAACGATCCGCGCCGTGACTCTGCTTTTACCATCTTTTATATGGGCATCAATATGGGGGCCTTTATCTCCAGTTTGTTTGTTGGCTGGGTGGGTATTGAATATGGCTGGGAATATGGTTTTGGTTCTGCCGGCATAGGCCTGATTTTAGGCTGGCTGGTGTTTGTCACTCAAACTAAACATTTGCAGGGCCAGGCTGAACCTGGTCGTCCTGAGCTTTTGGACGAAAAACGTTTTGGTATTCGCCGTGAAACGCTGATTTATATCGGTGCTTTGATTGGCGTTATTGTGGTGCAGCAAATACTGCAAACCCGTTTTGACTTCGGTGCTTTAGCGGCCATTTTAGGTCTGGCTGAAGGCACTGAAATCACGGCTACTGAAGTGGTGGCAATTCTGATGACCATAGCCTTACTGATTTGGTGGTTTAAGTTTATTTTTGTTGAGTGCAGCAAAGTCGAACGCGCCAATATGATAGTGCTGATGGTGCTGATTGGTATCTCTGCTGTGTTCTGGGGCTTGTACGAACAAACTTATGGTACTTGGCTGGCATTTTCCGATCGGGTGATGAACAGCTACACCTTCAACCTGTTGGTCAGCGACTTTACGCCTAACGCTTCACAATTAACCTCAGTAGGCGCCTTGTTTATTTTTGCTTTGGCTATTCCTTTTGCCTGGCTTTGGCCTGTGCTGGATAAAAAAGGCTGGAACCCATCTGCCCCTGCCAAATTTGGTTTTGGTTTGTTGTTCGCAGGTCTGGCGCATTTTGTATTGCAATACGCGGCACTGAACCCTGAAGCCAATGGTTTAGCTGGTTTTTGGTGGTTTATTCTGGCCTATCTGGTGCTGGAAATAGGTGAGATGGTGTTATCGCCTATAGGTTTATCTGCTGTTACTACCTTGTCGGTCAGCCGTGTGGTCAGCTTAATGATGGGTGTCTGGTTTTTAGCTTCGGCTTTTGGTGAAATGTTAGCGGGCCGTTTTGGTACTTTAGCGTCAATGCCGGCAGGCACAGACACAGGCACGGCCCTGGCTATTTATGCCGATGTATTCGCAATTTTAGGTTGGGTTGGGGTAGGCTGCGCCATCTTTATGTTTGCCTTAACGCCACTGTTGAATAAACAAATTCGTCAGGCACAAAACAACTGATGATTTAAACTAAGCGCACAGATGAAGGCCGGGTTTAGACCCGGCCTTTGTGTTTGTGATTATCTCTGCTCTGGCGTTTCAGTTGGAGTAGGCATCACCAAAGCCCGGCCTGTCATACCTGCCGGAAAGGCTGGCGAGTCACAAACCCGCACAGTGTAACTGTAACCTACAGGCTTAGTTACATCAGGTGTGATCACCAGCACTTCGTAGTCGTTAATATGCACCAGATGCTCAGGCTCTGTCAGTTTGCAACTGGACGAGCCAAGGCTTTCGATATGGTAGTTAAAAGACGCCACCAGTTTATTCAACCACAGCATAGTGGGTAATTTAAAACCTCTGTCGCCCATTAAATAGCCGTCTTCAATAAAGATCTGAAACTCCGGGACTTTGCTATGAGGCCCTTGTTGCTGCTGTTGCAACTCTGCTTCACGTTGCTTTATTTCTGCCAGTTGTTTTTGCATCGCTTCAGGGCTGTTTTGTTGCTCAGTCGTGGTCCAGTTTAAAAATTGCTCCGGATGGCCGCTGAAATAGCTGAATAAAGTAAAAGTTAAAATGATTGTAACTACTGGCAGGTAGATAATACGAGCAGTTAAAGTCCAGACCGGAAAAACTTCATCATCCAGCAGATGTTTCGAAGGAACGCCAAAAGGTCGCAACATCAACAGCAGCATGACTTTAATCAAATGCAGCATGGAATAAAACTGCAAGGTCAGCATGCTGCCAATTAAGGTCCAGGCCGGGGCCAGCAGTAAAGCCGCTAAGTTGACGCTGTAAGGTACTATATCAGGCCTTACGCCTATCACACCGTTGACCAGAGATTCGGCATAAGCAAAAGAAAAATTCAGCACTATGGCGTAGAAAGTCAGGATACAGGCTTTGCCCAGCAGGCTGTGCCACCAGATGGCAAAGCGTTGCCACATTTCTTTGGCTGTCGCGAGCAGTAATAACACAGAGCCTATTTTTGCCAGAACGCTGTTGTCTGCCCCAAGTAACAAAAACAGCAGAAAAAACACTGTGGCCAGTAAATAACCCCACTGGGCAAAATGTAACTGCGCTAAACGGGGAAAACGCTCATCCCATGCTTGCATAAGTAGTTGATCCATCGTGTTGTTTTTATGCCACTATTGTTAGCACGATGTGGCTTTTTGCTCAATCCGTCTGACAAAAGAATCAGACATACCACTTGGCTTAAATTTCCCACGCTGAACTAAACACAGTTGCACCAGAGGCTTTCCATGGATAATTTAACGCCTTTGTGCATCACAAATGAAAACTACAACGAAAAACCCCAAGGGATCCTATGAAATCTGTTTATTTGCTTAGTACCTTAGCCTTGGCTATCAGTTTTGCCACGACTGCCGACGAAGGCCAGTGGCAGCCACATCAACTGGCTGAATTACAAAAAGAATTAACCGCCAAAGGCATTGAAATACCAGGCAAACAACTGGCTGATTTAAGCCAGTATCCTATGAATGCTATTGTCAGCCTTGGCTACTGCTCGGCTTCTTTTGTTTCACCAAAAGGCCTGGTGGTGACGAACCATCACTGCGCCTACAACGCCATTCAGAACAATTCGACCAAAGACAATAACCTGATTGATAAAGGCTTTTTAGCGAAGACGATGGCCGAAGAGCTACCGGCTGGTCCGCAGGAACGTTTGTATATCACTGAAGCTGTAACCGATGTAACTGCCGAAATTACCGGCAAGCTGGCTGCAGATTTATCCGGCAAAGCGCGTTATGAGGCGATAGAAGCCAACCGCAAAGCGCTGATTAAAGACTGCGAAAGCGATGCGAATTACCGCTGCTCTGTGGTGAGTTTTCACCATGGCATGGAATACTTTCAAATTAAACAGCTGATGCTGCAGGATGTACGTTTGGTGTATGCACCCTCGGAATCTGTAGGGAATTACGGTGGTGATATAGATAACTTCGAATACCCACGTCATACAGGCGATTACACCTTTATCCGTGGTTATGTCGGCAAAGATGGTAAACCAGCACCTTATTCAGTGGATAACGTGCCTTACCAAAGCAAAAACTTCTTAAAAATTAATGCCAGTGGTGTACGCCAGGGCGATGGCATTTTATTGGCTGGTTACCCTGGCCAAACCAGCCGTTACCGTTTAGCCGATGAAATCTCTTTTGCCGCCGACTGGCAATATCCGGCTCAGGTAAAAACCTATCAACAAATGATCAACACCATTGATCGTTTAAGTGCCGCTGACGGCGACCTAAAAGTGAAATACGCCTCCACTGTCAAAGGCCACAATAACCGCATGAAAAAACTGCAGGGTTTATTGGATGGTTTTAAAGTGACAGATATTCAGGCCATTAAAGAAATGCAGGAAAAAGCCTTGCTGGATTGGATTAAAGCCGATGCAGAGCGCGCGCCTTACCAGCAAAGCATTGATGCATTAAAGCAAGTAATAGACGCCGAACAGGCTTTTACCCAGCAAACTTATTACTTTGAAGCGGCCAAACGCAGTGATTTATTACAAGCCGCTATTTTGCTGTACCGTTTAGCGCAGGAAAACCAAAAGCCGGACGCAGAACGGGAAATGGGCTTTCAGCAACGTGACTTAAAAATGATCGAAGGCCGTTTAGCCCGGATGGAGAAAAGCTTCCACCCGACTATGGATATCGCCATTTGGTCAGAACAGCTCGCAGAGTATTTAGCTCAGCCTGATGCGGTGCGTGTAGCAGAGTTAGACGCCGCTTTAGGTTTAACTGCTGGCATGAGCCAGGCACAGGTTGCTGAAAAAATCACAGCGCTTTACCCACAAAGCAGCTTAACCAGCACCGAAGGGCGTAAAACCTGGCTGGGTAAAACACCAGCTGATTTTGCGCAAAGTGCAGACCCCTTTATTCGTATCGCAGTGGCTATTTCTGACAAAAACCTGGCTTTAGAAGCACAGGATAAGGAGTTAAAAGGCCAGTTATCCAAAGTGCGCCCAGCTTATATGCAAGCCATTATTGCTTACAACAAAGCACAGGGAAAACCAGTGTACCCAGACGCCAACAGCACCTTGCGTATCACTTATGGCTCAGTAGACGGTTATCCGGCCAAAGACGGTGTCTATAAAACGCCTTTTACTTCAGTGAAGGGGTTAATCGCCAAACGTCAGGCGGATTACCCCTTTAACGCGCCACAAAACTTAGTGGATGCCTATCAGGCAGGTAAAACAGCTGGCTATTTTTATGCTGACTTAGCTGCCCAAAGCAAAGAGCCTTGGTTCTGCGGCATTTTTAACTGCCCAAAAAACGAGGTAAAAGCCTTTAACTCAGTGCCGGTCAACTTCTTATCCAGTGCCGACACCACAGGCGGCAACTCAGGCTCTGCAGTGATGAACGGCAAAGGCGAGTTGGTCGGCTTAAACTTCGATTCGACTTATGAATCGATCACCAAAGACTGGTATTTCAACCCGGAAATCACCCGCGCTATTCATGTGGATATCCGCTACGTACTGTGGATGATGCAATATGTTGATAACGCTGATAATTTATTGGCAGAGATGGAAATAGTCCGCTAATTTCTCGCAGATCCGGGGTCAGATCCATATTTACGAAGTAAATTGGCTCTGACCCCAGTTTCACGAACCCGCTAATCAGAGTCTTTTTTTACCTGATATTCAATTCGTAGGGGTTGGGGAGAGCTTTGCGCCTTGCCTTCTTAAATTACATACGGATCTTCATAGGCCTTGTACCCGCCCGTCTATGGATACTGCGGTAGCCATAGACGGGTCGGGACAAGCCACGCCCCTACAACCCTCCCGCTTATGATTCAAGCTGAAACCATCCAAACCTTCACCCGTTCAGCAATAAAGACAACGGACTTTTCACCGCATTACCACCACGGTTTAAAACGTGGGTATAGATTTGCGTGGTTTTCACATCGCTATGGCCGAGTTGCTCTTGTACTGTTCGGATATCAACACCTGCTTCTAATAGGTGAGTTGCAAAACTATGACGTAATGTGTGACATGTAACATTTTTTGATATTTTCGCTAATCGTGCCGCTACTTTTATAGCGCGTCTGACCGTAGTTTCATCCAGATGATGCCGACGTATTAACTTTGATTCCGGATCGAGGCTAAGTAGGCCAGACGGGAATAAATAATGCCAGCCAATCTCTTTTGGCGCTGCCGGATATTTTCGGGCCAAGGCAAAAGGTAACCAGACTCCTGCATAAGAAGGGTTATGCAGATCAGTCTGAAAATGCTGTTTTACATGTTCAATTTGTAATTTCAGAGCTGGAATAAGCTCGGGTGCCAGCGTCACCCGGCGGTTTTTATTACCTTTGCCTTGCCACACCAATACCGACAAATAATCAAAATCAATATCCTGCACCCGCAGCCGAACTGCTTCCATTAAGCGCATACCCAAAGTAATTGGAGTTGCAGGGAGGCGACAAGAGCGTGAGACCCCAGGAGCATAGTTTACCTATGTGACTGGGGCGAGAGCTTGAAGTCAACGAAGCTGCGGCTTCAAGTACGAAGGGGATAGGCCACTACCATACATCAGCTGAGCTAATAGTTTGTATTTAGGCTCAATCAAAGCAAGCAACTGCTGAACCTCAACACGAGTAAGTACCACTGGTAATTTCTGCGCTACCCGAGCTTTATTAAAATTAAGGTTCTGCGACAGCGGCCGCAAAATAATATGGCTATATAAAAAACTCAGCGCATTCAAAGCTGTAGCCTGGGTTTTAATAGCCACAGTGCGCTGATTGGAGAGGTAAGATAAAAAACTCTCCACATCTGCATCCGACAGCTGGTTAGGATGACGTTTGTTGTGGAACAAAATATAAAACCTGATCCAATACAAGTAGGTTTCGACGGTGCGCTTGGCATAACGCCGCGACACCATATACTCCCTTATGTAATCCAAAAAGGGCGAGGCCATTTTTTTGCTCCTGAATAACTGTTTAAATAAACAGTGGTTCAGCTCGAGTAAAAAATCCACCAACTAGCGTACTGCTTGTATAAATTTTGTCGGTCATAAATTTACTGATTTCAGAAAAAGTTGTTGAAATAGAGGTACATCGGCGTTAATTTGGGATGAGTAAAAATCATGAAAGAAGGCAGAAAAATGTTCGACTTGCGGGCAGAAACCCTTCTATTAAATTGTTAGCAGTCTTCGGGTTGTTGTGGCTGTATAGGTTTTCTGTCTGGCATTGCTCGCGTTTCGTTTTCTAAGCGGGTAAGCCAAAACACAAAGTTCGCCAGTTTGTGGGGTAGTTGTTGGCGGCCAGAGCGGTAGCGTTGTTCCTTTGGCTCATTAGCTCCGTTTGCAGCAAGTTTTAAGGTTCCAGTTATGTCGTTGTATCGTACTTAGCTGGTTAGGTTTTGAATTTATGGGTGCAGTTGCTTCGGTCAACATCGCGTGGCGGCAAAGCCGCGAAAGTTCGGTGTTTACTGCTAACAAGTTACTGCACCGGAAAAATTACTCGCTGGCGCTCCCAATTTTCCGGTGAGCAATGCGTTATAAAACACAGGGATAGTCATGCGTTTTTCCATCGGCAATTTACACAGCGGTCGTATTGAAATACAGATACTTAGATATGAAAGAGATGCCTCTGGATGTATCTATGATGATAACTGGTTATCGGTGATTGTTGATTTGTCATTTGGCGGTTTTAAAGGTTGCTTTGATGCAGCTTTTTTAACAATGGATTTGAAGTCTTTTTTAACTGAGGCAGAAAAGCTCTATAGTAGTTTGAAAGGCACCGCTAAATTTGATTCTATGGAGGGCCAGCTTGTTTTTACTCTTGAAGGAAATGGCAGGGGTGGTATTTCCCTGAATGGTATAGCGCTTGATCAGGTCGGCACTGGTCACGAGCTGAAGTTTTTTGCTGAACTTGATCAAACTGAGCTTGAGGTTTCCTTAATAGAGCTAAGAAAAGTAGTTAATGAATTCCCAGTTCGAGTTTTATAACAAGCGCCTTAAACATCGCGGCCTGCGGCCGCTGGACTCGCAACAAGTTGCTCGCCGTTTAGGCGAGTGTTAGGGAGCCTAGTAGATAATGGAATATAGTCTGACAGATACAATAGACCTTTTTAACAACCTCGATCGTCTGGTTGATGGAAAACAGGTTTCAACTTATAGTCGCAGTAGAGTTTCAGCATCTTGTTTTGCGTTTGCACTTGATACTGGAAGGGGCATAAATATTCTGCTTGATCATCAGAGTGTCCACTGAAACACTCACTATGAGCAAAAGTAGCGGGAACTGGCTTCCTGTTGGCTATTTTATTAAATAACCTGAGCTCAGGTGAATGAGTGTCGGCGCTCATTGATTTAACTAATAAAATCAAGCTATTAAAGTTACAGCTTTTAAAGGCCTCAAGAGGGGCCGCTTATCTGGACATAGCAATCTGCGTTATTACTCTACCTGCTTTAACAGAGCTAAACATCAATATACATAAGATGTGCCGCAAATCCCTGTCGCTGGACAAGGGCAATTCTCGCAGCCTGTGGTTGATGATGTTAACTACAGAAGGAGTGTGTCAGGTTTATAGTGATGACCCTGAGGGAAGTGATTGGATTATTTAATCAGCGGAAGCGCAGATACAACACCTGCTAGTTTTGTCAGTTGTGATATTTCATGCAAATCATTATGTTCCGGGCTGGCTGCGTCTATTTGTCATTTCGCCTGATGCGACCGGAGTACCTCAATGCATACAGATAAACGGCAAAAATCCGTATTGATCGCAAACGAAGTGCAGCATCAGGCTGGTGCCGCGCAGCTCTTGTCATCCGAGCACGCGAGAGTCGCCTCGTCTCAGTCTCTGAACTCTGTGGTTGAGTGCTTATGGCCACTGACTCGTTTGTGTTGGGCTGCTTGCCTGGCATTTACTCTGATGTTGGCATTGATCGCATTTTCCTACAGCTGGCAGCACTCATGGCTATATGAATTATTTGTCCAGGTCTTTTTTTCCGGTGCAATGATTAGCTGTTATCTGCTGATGTCTCCAGGCGGTCAGTCGATTGGGGCGCTGCTGGCGTTGAAACGCTGGCGTGCGTTGTCGCTGATCAAGTTTATTTTGGGGCCTGGCTTGATAGCGTTGCTGCTGGCTATTTTTTATTGCTACTGGCGATTTGAGCCTCTGGCGGCACAATCCAGCGAAACTATTTCGCTGGCATCGACAATCGGTCTCTTGCTGTTGTTGGTAGCTTTTGGACCGTTGTTTGAAGAAATTTTATTTCGACAGTTGTTGTTAAAGACGCTGATACAAAAGTTCAAGTCAGTCTGGTCAGCAGCGCTGTGCAGTGCTTTGGCGTTTGCCATTATGCATTCAATATCGACGGAACAACATCTCTGGCTTGGCATACAGTTACATCAGTTGCTGTTATTTGTGGCTGCGTTGTTACTGAGTTGGATTCGTTTGCGTTACGACAGCCTTTGGCCAGCTATTATTTTGCACGTGGCATATAACCTTGGCGTTGTACTTATGTCGTTTTATCTGGCGGCCTAAACTGGAACTGAAGTCAAATAGCAAGCGGATACCAGGTGCTTAAAAACCTGTTATCGGCTGGATAATAGTGCTGCAGACGTGCGGATTGGGAAAAGTAGAGCATGGTTTTCTGCTTAATTACTGCTTCAAAGTAAAAATAACAGGGCAATTCTCGCAGCCTGTGATCGCAGGAACGCAAATGTTGACCTGTGTCGCAAAGTAAGGTGTTATATAAATTGTTGAAATAGAAAAGGAGTTCTTATGAAAAAGTTATTGATCTGTTTAGCGACTGTGGCGCTTTTTAGTGCAAGTACTTTGGCTGATGATTTTGACTACGATGCCTTTGTCAAAGCCTATTACCATGCTCAGGTTATGACTCAGCAGCCAAATGCAACACAGGAAGACCTTGAGCATTATTTATCATTTCTGACCGATGATATTGGCAATCAGCACTTCCCTAATGCGCCAGATGACTCCAGAGAGCCTGATGGTAAAGCAATGATGCGTAAGGGGATGAGCCGTTATCTCGGCGTTAATACCGAGTATAAAGCCGAGATCATTGACTATCAGTATGGTTATAACGCTGTTTCAATAAAGCACAAATTCTCAGCCAAAGGGAAGCGCTCAGATGGTTCAGATTTTAGCTACAGCAAAGTAGCCCTGGATGTACTTGAACTTGAAGATGGTAAGGTGGCTGTGATGCGCAGGTACAGTAAATAATTCACATAACACGCTACTTTTATTGCTGGCTAACACGCTGTATTATTTGTTGTTTCAGGCCTCGGCCAACTTCACACTTTTGTGTGCTTGCCTGCGGACTTCTAAAAGACAAGGAGAGTTTTTTTGAATATAAATGCGACGCTGTATGGTGAATTCATAATCCTATTTGCGCTAACTATGGGGGCTTTGTGTTACTACCTTGGTCGTCGCAAAACACAAAGTCCTGGTTGGGTTGGCGGGTTTGGTGCGCTGCTTTCTCTCATTCCACCTCTGGGCCTGGTTTATTTGCTGGCATTGGTGCTCAAAAAAGATGTAGCTTCAGCAGCAGACTAACCTGTTTTATAACCAGCTCAGTTACAAAGGTGCAGCGTGGACAGGCTCTTAAAGGCTGCACGAGTTTCTCAGGTTAGCTGTGTAGGAAAAAACAATGGATGTTATTGATATAAAAGCTTTTGTTCCAAGTGAAGATTATGAGGTTTCCAAGTCGTTCTATTCAGAGATCGGATTTAAAGCTGACTATGTTTCTGAAGATTTAACGCTTTTTCAAAACGGAGATTGTCTTTTTTTCCTGCAACGATTTTTTAATGCAGATTTAGCTGCGAATTTTATGCTGCAACTGTGTGTATCAGACATCGAATCAGCATACCGTCTTTGTTCACAATCAAAGCACAAAACCAAGATTACTCCAATTCAGCAAGAATCCTGGGGGAAGGTGTTTTATCTGTGGGGGCCTGTGGGTGAGCTGTTGCATGTTACAGAGCTGGTTAGCAGATCACAGATTTGAGTAGCTCTGCGGGTTAACAAGCAGAGAAATATGCTTATCTAGCCGAAGAGGGAAAAATGAAACTTCTGTATACAATCCTATGTTCAGTGGCCGCTTTACTGGTCGTTATGTAGTACACAAGTTTCTTTCTGTCACCCGGTATCCGCATTGTGAACAGTTCGGCAATTGGCTTTGCTCAGGCTGAAATTGATTTGCCCGCTAGCCATTAAGATTTTGGTTCTATTGCTGGCGGGTCAAGCAATGCACTGCATTATTCGTTGACACAACCAAAGGATGGCCTGTACAGCTATACCATCAAATTTACCGATTCTGTTGAAATAACCGGCAGTTGCGGGTACGTTACTGACAACGAATTCAATAAGCGTGTTGTTATTACTGTAGAAACTGACTATCAGATTCGCTGTGAACGGCAATAGAGCAGGTTCAGTCAGTAAGGCAATTTGTCATTGGGTTTTGGATTTCAGCCAGGATCATAAGTGGCTTGAGATAATAGATGTTAAGGACAACAAATGGATTTTCTTAATCGTCACCTTTGGCTGAAAAGAACCTTGATGTTTCTCGCTATTTTAGTGGCTGCACCTTTTGCAGGTTATTTATTGCTATTTATTGAAGTCGTTGGGTTGGAAGTAGCCTTTACTTGTCTGCTGATACTGATAAATCCATTTTTAACCTGGCTTAAAATGCATGTCGATGACATCAGGGCTACCTTTCGCGCCATTTCAAACAACGTGCACAAACATATCATGGCAAGTCCTGCGGTGTATTTTTCACATGCGGCGAGCAGTACAGCGTTATTTGCCATCACGGGAATGATCTTTGTATCTGTAGCCGTTTGGCTGCCGTTATTTATAGTGGGCGCGCGCTATGCCTGATCTGCATGAATGTCAGATACATAGAACAAATAGCCTCTGTCACAGGCGTTTACTTCGTATAGCGACACAGGATACTCCAGTGCAGTGCATGCAGATAAATCTCAATACTTCAGAGCTTTAGCGTATCTCATTGATCAAACCCAATAAGCTCAGTAAAGAAAATTGCACAGTTTTTGTCATTACCGTCCTGGCCCCTGAAATTCTGTTGTTACAGTCAAGTCGTGGTCATCAGGTTTAACCGTCTGATTTTGATATGTATATAGTGTTTATCGTTAACTTAGTTAAGATTTTTTGTCGCTGCGACCAAGAGCGACCAGCGCCCTTACTCTGCCTGCGCTCTGTCGTGTGCGGCATTCAGTGACTGCTGCTCTTTGTGCTAAAATGCCGGCGTTTTTTAGCTGAGCCTTTAAATCAGGAGTTGTAGTGTCAGCATTATCATCTTTGTATCCGCAGCCTTTATGGCAATGGTTTGCACAAATTTGTGCCATTCCTCACCCCTCTAAACATGAGCAGGCCTTAAGCCAGCATATCCAGCACTGGGCACGTGACAAAGGTTTGGCTGTTATTGAAGACCAGGTCGGCAACCTGATCATTAAAAAGCCAGCCACTGCAGGTTTTGAAAATCGCAAAGTGGTAGTGATCCAGGCGCACCTGGATATGGTGCCGCAGAAAAATGCCGACAAAGTTCATGACTTCACTAAAGATCCAATCGACGCTTATGTAGATGGCGACTGGGTAAAAGCCCGCGGAACTACACTAGGTGCAGACAACGGCATCGGCATGGCCTCGGCTTTAGCTATTTTAGGCAGCGACGAGATTGAACACGGGCCTTTAGAAGTATTGCTGACGGTGGATGAAGAAGCCGGTATGACAGGCGCTTTTGGTGTAGAGCCTGGTATGTTGGACGCTGAAATACTGATCAACACCGACTCAGAGCAGGAAGGCGAAATTTATATGGGCTGCGCCGGTGGCGTGGATGCTGAATTTACTGTGCCTGTGCAGTGGCAAGCCACAGCAGCTGGAGTGACAGCTGTTGATTTAAGTTTAACGGGTTTAAAAGGTGGCCACTCTGGTGTGAATATTCACCTGGGGCGTGGCAATGCCAATAAGCTGTTGGCGCGTTTTTTAGCTGACCATGCCACAGCACTGGAATTGGCTATCGCCAGTTTTAGCGGTGGTTCTTTGCGTAATGCGATACCTCGCGAAGCGACTGTTAGTCTGACAGTTCCTTCTGCAAAACTGACTCAGTTACAACAGGCTGTAGCCCAATTTGAAGCTTTGTTGCAGTTTGAATTAGCAGCCGTTGAGCCAGCGTTAAAACTGAGTCTGACCGAAGTCGTGACTCCGACACAAGTGTTAACCGCTACTACACAACACACTCTGGTCCACTTACTGAATCTTTGCCCTAACGGCGTGATGCGAATGAGCGATGAAGTGGCTGGTGTGACCGAAACCTCACTGAATATGGGCGTGATCAGCACCAAAGACAGCAGCGTTCAGGTGCTGTGTTTAATCCGCTCTTTAATTGACAGCGGCCGTCAGCAAGTCGAGAGCATGTTAACTTCGCTGGCGCAGTTATCAGGCGCAGCAGTCAAATTCAGCGGGGCTTATCCTGGCTGGAAACCTAACCCGGATTCACCAGTGATGGCGATAGTGCGCGACACCTATCAGGATATTTATCACAAAGAGCCGGTAATTATGGTGATCCACGCGGGTTTAGAATGTGGTTTATTTAAAAAACCATATCCGGATATGGATATGGTGTCGATAGGCCCTACTATTCGTTTCCCACATGGGCCGGACGAAATGGTCAATATCACTACTGTGGGCCAGTACTGGGAATTATTGCTGGCGGTATTAAAACGTATTCCAGAGCGCTGTTAACCTGAGCGCCCTGAACTCAAAGCCCCACTAATTGGGGCTTTTTTTTGCACTGGTGACAGCGGCACTAACGTGATTTCAATCAAAGTCTAAGCTATTGTAGCAACAAGCTTTTCCCGATAAGCTTTTCGCGACAGAGAGTGGAACCACCCGTTATTATTCTGGCACAAAAGGAGGATACAGATGCCTTGGCAATGCCAACATTGCAATACCACTATTGAAGATGACGACTTTGAAGTCTGTTGGAATTGCAACAGTGCACAGGGTGCGCTTGTTCCTGAAAAGGCGGCAGGTCAGTTTGTGCCTGATTGTCTGCGCTGTAAGAAAAAATTGAGCTTTATCGGCACTAAAAACTTCCATGAAGGCACACGTTGGGGCATCTTAGGCGATATAGGTGAGTTTTTTATTAACAAAGAAAACCTTGATATGTACGCCTGTAAATCCTGCGGCAAAGTTGAGTTTTTTATTGCCGGTTTTACTGAGCGTCAGAGCTGATAGCTCTAACGGCTTTAGTTTTAAAGGGCAACAGATGAATCCGGATAAAGTGAGACGCGAAACAACAATCAAGCTGACAGATTTGCCCAATATTGGTAAGGCAGGGGCAGCTGATTTGTTAGTTTTAGGTATCCTTAAGCCGGACGATCTTAAAGGTCGTGATCCCTATCAGATGTACAGGCAGCTTTGTGAGATCACAGCACAAAAGCACGACCCTTGTGTTATTGATGTATTTATCTCTATTACCCGCTTTATCGAAGGGGATGAGGCAAAACCCTGGTAGTTTTACACCGAAGAGCGCAAAAGTATTGTGGCTAATACAGCAGGCGGGGCAGAGCGTTCATTATGAAGCGCTTCGCCTATAAAAAATTTCCAGAGTGAGTAACCCACAGGAAGCACCATTTTGATAGGAAGACTGTTCGACAAATTAGTGTTTGCAGTGGCGCTTATTGCAGCGCTGCAGCTGCCTTTACTGGTTGATCATTATCATCAGTATTTATCTGGCTGGTACAAAGCCATTCAATCACAGGTGGATGGTTACGAAACCACAGCAAAAGCTCATCAGTTTGCTGATGCTAAGGCCATGATAGACAACCATCTGACGAACCCTGAACCCAGTGTGCGTGCTGATGCGGAACAAAAACTGCAGACCATAAGTCTGCTGTCTGAGCTGCGTCTTGGTATGGAAACCTTTAGCAGTGGTACTCTGTTCGGGAAAATTGGATTTATGCTGCATCCTGACAGAATTCATCTGCTAAAAGATGTAGTGCAGAATTTTAAACCTGGTATTCCACTCCATGCCAGTGGTCTGGCTTTTGCTGTGATAGGTGCTCTGGTGCTGAATTTTTTGATTATGTTGCCGTTCCGGCTGATGAGATCACGCCCTTCAGTTGCACAGCGTTCGATCTGAGAGTGTGATCGGGAAAAATATGGCCTTGAGATTTAGCCGTCAGCGAATACTTAGTGATTGCTGACGAGCAACAGAGAACAGGGTTTCTCGTGGCGAACTCTTAACAACGCAAATGGAAATGGTTCGCAATTGCTTTGCAATTGAGATCTGTTTTCATTTAGAATTCAGGCACTATATTCAGAGGAAAGTGCCATGTCGTTGTTTAAACTCCATAAAATATCCTTAGTTGCGCTGGCTGTGGCCACAAGTTGTTATTCTGCAACCCTGTTGGCAGATGACAGTAAAGCCAAAGCCGAAGAAGACATTGAAGTGATCACGGTAAAAAGTAAGCGTGGTTTAATTTCTTATGTCAGCGCTTCAGGCGCCAAATCGGACACTCCTATTATCGAAACTCCGTTGTCTGTGTCCGTACTGACGGAAGAGCGTATTGCCGATTTAGGTGCGCTGACGGTACAGGATGCTTTAGGTTATGTGTCGGGTTTATACAATGGTCCTTATGGTCTGGACACCCGAGGCGACTGGTCTGTGATCCGTGGTGTGTCGCCGGTGCAGTATCTGGATGGTCTGAAATCTTTGTTTGGTTATTACAACAACGTGCGCACCGAACCTTTTGGCTTGTCGCAAATTGAAATACTCAAAGGCCCAAGTTCGGTGTTGTATGGCCAGGGTTCTATTGGCGGTATAGTCAATTTAGTCAGCAAAAAACCTGAAGCAGCCACCAGCGGTCAGTTATGGGCGCAGTTGGGGAATTATTCACGCAAACAACTGGCGGGCGATATCACAGGTTCATTGAATGACGATGAAACACTGCAAGGCCGTTTAGTTGGCGTATGGCGCGACAGTGATACCCAGACTGATTTTGTACCGGATAACAGCAAAGCCTTAGCGCCGTCTTTTAGCTGGCAGGCCAGTGACGACACTAAAGTGACTGTGCTTGGCAACTGGCAGAAAAAAGAGTCCGGTTCCAGCACGCAGTTTTTCCCTCATCAGGGCACTATTTTGCCTAATGAGTTTGGCCAGATCCCAAGCAGCCGTTTTGTCTCCGAGCCAGGTTTTGACCGCTACGACACTGAACAACAAGCCGCTACTGTGATTGTTGAACACAATCTGACGGATGACTGGGATTTACGTGTCGCCAGCCGTTACAGCGACAGTCATGCCGATTACGACACTATGTATGGTTGGCCTCCAAAGTTTGAGGATGATAACCGTACTATCTCCCGCGTGGCTTATTTGAGTAATGCTGATGCCCGCTCTGTTACCAGTGATGCTCAGTTGCATGGCAACCTGCAAACCGGTGCAGTAGAGCACCAACTGGTGATGGGGTTTGATTACCAAAACGCCTACACCGACAATGACTCCTTTTATGGGGCAGGTGGTTTATTAGACTTGTACAACCCTGTGTATGGTCAGGTGACAGATTTGCCAACAGATGCGGATGTGACCGATTATGCGGCCAACAAGGTGTATCAGAGCGGTCTGTATCTGCAGGATAATATGAAAATTGCCGAGAGCTGGATGGTGTCGGCGGCGCTGCGTCGTGACCGCACTGTCAGCCGCACTGAGCGTGCTGACGCTCAGTCGCAGTATGCCACGACCGGCCGTTTGGGTCTGATGTATCTGATGGATGGCGGCGTTTCACCTTATATCAGTTACAGCGAGTCTTTTGAGCCGCTGTTAGGTTCGGATGCTTATGGTCAGGCCTTTAAGCCTCAGACCGGTGAGCAGTGGGAAGCGGGTGTGAAATACCAGCCTGACAATACAGAACATTTGTTAACTGCCGCTGTGTATCAAATCAAAGAGCAAAACCGCACTACAACTTTAGCGGCCGATCAGTTGGATGACGAGGGATTGATTAACCCAAATGGTCAGGTGCAGGGTGGTGAAGTCACGGCCAAAGGGGTGGAGCTGGAAGCTCAATTGGCCTGGCAGCAACTGGATATTTATGCCAGCTACGCTTACACCGACGCTTATGTCAGCCAAAGTAATACCTTAGGTGAAGAAGGCGCGACTTTATCGGCTGTGCCTGAACAACAGGCCTCTGTCTGGGCAACCTGGCGTTTGGCTATGGTCGATGGTTTGAAACTGGGTGGTGGTGTGCGTCATGTAGGGAAAACATCAGATGGCAGCGCTTATGTGGCTATGAATGGTGTGGTACTGAATGACCCGCTGACCACTCCTTCTTACACCTTGCTTGATGCCATGCTGGGTTATGAAATGGGTGATTACGATCTAAGTCTGCAGGTGCAAAACCTGACCGACAAAACAGTGATCACTTCTTGTCTGAATCGCGGTGATTGTTTCTATGGTCAGCGCCGCTCAGTTAGTGCAAACTTACGTTATAAATTCTGATCAATAACTTAAGCTCCACCTTAACGAAAACCCCGGATCCATAGCCGGGGTTTTATTTTATCCGGGATAAAAAAAGCCCCGCGGTTTGTACCAGCGGGGCTTTTTACTGACTGTTGCTAATTAGTTCTTAGCAGCTGCAGCTTTCTTTTCTTTCTCTTTTGCGATCACTGTGTCAGCCACGTTTTGTGGACATGGTGAGTAGTGAGAGAATTCCATAGAGAACTGACCACGACCAGACGTCATAGTACGCAGAGTAGAGATGTAACCGAACATCTCAGACAGTGGCACGTCGCCTTTGATACGTACGCCAGTCACGCCAGCTTCCTGACCAGAGATCATGCCGCGACGACGGTTTAAGTCACCGATCACATCACCTACGTGATCTTCCGGAGTAAACACGTCAACTTTCATGATTGGCTCTAACAGCTGAGCACCAGCTTTAGGCATAGTTTGACGGAAAGCGCCTTTCGCTGCGATTTCGAACGCGATGGCTGATGAGTCAACGGCGTGGAAACCACCGTCGAATACTTCAACTTCTACGTCTAATACCGGGAAGCCCGCTAAAGTACCAGTGCTCATCATAGAGGCGAAGCCTTTTTCGATGGCTGGCATAAATTCTTTTGGAACGCTACCACCTACTACAGTAGAAACGAACTTGAAGCCAGAGTTCTGCTCGCCCGGACGGATGCGGTAGTCGATTTTACCGTATTGACCTGAACCACCAGATTGCTTCTTGTGGGTGTAGCTATCTTCTACTTCACGAGTGATAGTTTCGCGGTAAGCTACCTGAGGCTGGCCTACTACTAATTCCACACCGTAAGTACGTTTTAAGATATCTACTTTGATATCTAAGTGCAGTTCACCCATACCTTTCAGAATGGTTTCGCCTGAATCCGGATCTGTTTCAACACGGAAAGTTGGATCTTCAGCAACCATCTTACCGATGGCGATACCCATTTTCTCAACAGAACCTTTGTCTTTTGGTGTTACAGAGATAGAGATTACTGGCTCTGGGAATACCATTGGTTCTAAAGTACAAGGTGCTTTTGGATCACACAGAGTGTGACCAGTCTGAGTGTTGTTTTTCAGACCAACCAGCGCAATGATGTCACCAGCCTGAGCAGTAGTCAGGTCAGTACGGTCATTCGCGTGCATCTCAACCATACGGCCGATACGCTCAGTTTTGCCAGTGAACGAGTTCAGGACTGTGTCGCCTTTGTTCAGTACACCAGAGTAAATACGGATAAAGGTCAGGGCGCCGAAACGGTCATCCATGATCTTGAACGCTAAAGCGCGGAATGGCTCATCAGCAGAAACGATAGCGAATTGGCCAGTTTCGTTACCTTCTTCGTCAGTCAGAGGCTGTGGATTAACTTCTGTTGGTGATGGTAAATAATCAACAACGCCATCCAGAACTAACTGCATACCTTTGTTTTTGAAGGCTGAACCACAGAAAGTTGGGAAGAAAGCCAGATCACGTGTACCTTTACGGATACAACGTTTAATGTCTTCGATAGATGGCTCTTCGCCTTCCATGTAAGCCATTAACAGATCATCATCCTGCTCTAACGCAGTTTCGATCAGTTGTTGACGGTACATTTCAACATCATCAGCCATATCAGCAGGAACGTCAGTCACAGTGTAGTTTTCTGGTTGGCCAGAATCATCCCAGACGTAAGCTTTTTTGCTTAACAGGTCAACTACACCAACAAAAGTATCTTCACGACCAATTGGCAGAACCATGATCAGCGGGTTTGCACCCAGAACTTTTTTCACCTGTTCAGTTACACGGATGAAGTCAGCACCGATACGGTCCAATTTGTTTACGAAAATCAGACGAGATACTTTTGCGTCGTTCGCATAACGCCAGTTAGTTTCTGATTGAGGTTCAACACCACCAGAACCACAGAATACACCGATACCACCATCTAATACTTTCAGAGAACGGTACACTTCAACTGTGAAGTCAACGTGGCCTGGTGTATCGATAACGTTGAAACGGTGGCCTTTCCAGTAGCAGCTTACTGCAGCTGACTGAATAGTAATACCACGCTCAGCTTCCTGTTCCATGAAGTCAGTGGTCGATTCACCTTCGTGAACTTCGCCCAGCTTGTGGATTTTACCGGTCAGTTTCAGGATACGCTCGGTTGTAGTGGTTTTGCCGGCATCAACGTGGGCGAAGATACCAATGTTTCTATATAAGGATAAATCTGCTGACATAGTCATCTCGATTAGCTAGTGGTTGTAAAATAGGGCGACAATATACAGGAAATTATTTTAATTTGCCCGAAAAAAAATCAGTGCGATCTTCTGTTTTTTAGAATTCACCGTCAACTGCATTTTTATGAACTTTTAGCGCTTAAAGGCAAAGGGCTTTGAAGAGCGTGATCTTGCTCTATAGGAGTATTACCTGCTTACCAGATCCTGCATTTAAATAAATTGCAATACGGCTAAGCCAATAGCACCAGTGATAGCTAAAAGACTATGCTCGATTCGGTACTCAAGTTTGTTTTCTTGCGAAATAGCTTTGGATGGAAGCAGCAGATAAACCAGATTAATCAACAACAGCGCCAATAACATCAGCTTGGCAACAAACAACACAATTTCATTCAGCACTTTTTACTCCGTTACTTACATTTATATTCATTTTACGATGACAGCTGTATTTTGGTTTTATTTCTGTGAGTCAGACCAAACCAAGCCGGTTAGAATAAAAATGCCGCCAGCATAAGGTGTGGAGGTGTCTGGTCCAATGTGACAAATTGCCGCATTAGCATGGTTAAGCATCAACTAAAAAGTTCCCTCAATAAGCTCCACTGCGACAATATGCCGCATCGGCTGATGCAACACTGCTGTGTAAAAATAATGCTTGGATGACTTTCTGATTTTAAGGCGCTATTTGATGCAATTCTTTTATTTCCCTCGTCGAACTTTGCTTAGTCTTGCCTGTCTGCAGGCTTTTTTTGTGCTGTCTTTTTCCGCTCTAGCTGACGAGCAAAACAAAACTGATACCGCAGCTGAAGGCAGTCTGGAACGCTTATCTGTCTATGGTCAGCGCCAGAGAGACACTTTTGGCAGTAAATCGGGCATTTTATTGAAGGAGCTGCCGCAGAGTATTCAGCTTTTGGATGTAGATCAGATGCGGGGGCAGGGGCTGGTGTCTGTTGGGGATTTATTGCGCGATATCCCAAGTGCGAATCCGGGGTATTCCAGAGTTGGGCCTTATCAGTCTTTTAGTCTGAAAATCCGCGGTTTTGGGGCCGACCAGATGCGTAACGGGATGCGCCAGCGTTATTTTGAAGATGTGGATGCCTCTGCTCTGAACAGCATAGAACGGATGGAAGTATTAAAAGGCCCGTCTGGTGTGCTTTATGGTCAGTCGGCTGTGGGTGGGGTGATTAATCTGGTCACTAAAGCGCCGGGCGCAGATAACAGCGGCAGTGCAGGCTTGAGGTTCAGTACTGATAATCAAAAAGTTGCCAATGGGGATATCAGCAAGGTGTTGTCTGATTCTGTGTCATTACGCTTAACAGGCGAGCTGGAGCGCTCAGACACTTTTGTCGACCGCCAGCCGATGGACAGAAATAATATCAGTCTGATGCTGCAGCATAAGGTAGGAGATCTGGCTACAGGTCATTTTGTCGCTGAATATATCAAACGCGAAACCGACCGTTATGTTGGTTTGCCTGTGTCTGTAGTCTTGTCTGAGCAGGATGAAGAGGTGCTTGATATCAGCACCCAATTGGGTGAGCCGGGTTTTACCAGCCTGCGCTCCTTTGCACCTTTATATCAATACTGGCTGGATATCCAACTCAATACCGACTGGACTTTAACGCCCCGTCTGCAGTATCAGGAATTTAATACGGTGTTTGGTCAGGTGAATTTACGTGCCCCAGTCACAGCTCAGCCAGAATTGATCAGCCGTACCGGCCGTCAGGGCCGCGAAAATGATGACTACCAGATAGCGCAGCTGGATTTAAATGGTCGAGTGATGACAGGTGCTCTGGAGCATAAAGTACTGTTAGGTTATGAAGCAGGCCGTGAACGGGGCCGTTTTACCCAGTCCAATATCCGGGCTGGTACTTTAAATCCTGTCGATATTCATAACCCGCAGTATCAATACGATACCCAAGAGCCAGTACTGGATTTTGCTTTTGATAATTTTTACAACCTGGATTCTGATGCCTGGTACCTGCAGGATCAAATCAAGTTAACCCCAGAGCTGCAATTAATAGGAGCTGTGCGTTACACCGACAGTAAAGCGGGTAGTGGTGCCTGGGGCAGCGCAGCTGATGAGGTGCCGGTGTCGTCCACTATCTGGCAACTGGGCCTGACCTGGCAGCTTAACGATCAACTGACACTATTTACTGGTCACAATACAGGTTTTGACGTTGAAAGCAGCGCAGCTGCACGCAGCAGAACAGGGGATGCGCTGGAGCCGGAAGAGTCCGCTCAAACTGAGCTGGGTATTCGTTACAGTGCGGATGGGGTCAGCGGCAGTCTGGCGCTATTTCGGATTGAACGCTTAAATGCGCTGACGACAGATCCTGTGGACTCAGATTTTAGTGTGAACAGTGGCGAACAGCGTGTCGACGGTGTGGAGTTGGAAGGGAGTTGGCAACTCAGTTCTGCGCTGCAATTACAAGCCGGTTACGCTTATATGGATGGCGAAATCATTGAAAGTAATGATGGCGATCGTGGCAATAAGCTGGGCGATTTGGCGCGTCATCGGTTGAACTTCAGCGCTAACTGGCAATATGACAATGACTGGTCGGCTTTTGTGCAGGCGAGTTACAGCAGTAGCCGGCCTTTAATTACAGGCTCTGCCTGGCAACTGGATGCATACCGCCTGATTGGCACCGGGTTGCGTTATCAGCAAAGTAACTGGTCCGCTCAACTGGCAGTCAATAACCTGCTGGACGAGCTGTATTACACAGCCTCAGGTAATGGATTTGTGGTGTATCCGGGCGAGCCTCAGCAAGCTAGTTTGCAACTGATATGGCAGTGGTAACAGATGACTGAATTAAATACTTCAACTGTGGATAAAAGCGGTGCTGGTGCTATGCGCGCCGTGTTTTTCTGGCATGGCTGGTCTGCCTTGATGATAGCGCCAGTGCTGCTGGTGTTGTTGCTCACAGGCAGTGCCTATCTGTTTGATCGTGAATTTGACCAATGGTGGCAACAAGACGCGCTGGAACTGACACCTGAAGGCACAGCCGCTACCTTAGCGCAGCAGCAGGATTTTTTACGCCAGCAGTATCCGGACTGGACCATCAACAGGGTGGTGTTACCACAACAATCTGCTCACGCAGTGCGCTGGCAACTGACAGCATCTGATGCGGCGCATTTAATTTATCTGGACCCTTATCGTTTACAGATAAGAGCTGATATTGACCCTGCAACTCAGCCTATGGCGATAGTGCGGCGTTTGCATGGTGAACTGCTCTCAGGCCCTGTTGGTGGTTATGTCATTGAATGGTTTTCCTGCTGGACTTTGTTTTTACTTTTGACCGGAGCCTGGCTATGGTGGCCGAAGCACTGGCGTCTGGCCGGTGTGTTAGTGCCGAGAAAACGCAGCGATGGTCGGGTGCACTGGCGCGACTGGCATGCTGTATTGGCGTTGGTCAGTTCGTTAGCTTTGGCTTTTCTGGTCATCAGTGGTATGCCCTGGTCAACCTTTTGGGGCAAGCAGTTTGCGCAATTAGGCCTGGATTTGAGCCCTAAGTGGCATTGGGTGACACCATCGCCTAATTTTCATTTACCTGACAGTGTCAAAACCAGAGCGGCTGATCCACATCACGAGCACAAAATGCAAGCATCTGAAGTGCATGTGACAGGCGGAAAAGAGTCCTGGGTAACAGAACATCATCCTACACCTGTAAGCACTATGCAGCATCAGCCTCAGATCGCGGATATTGGCAAAGCTGAACCTTATCTGGCGAGGCTGGCACTGGATACTTATGGCTCAGGTGTACGGATTTTTTATCCGGCAACTGATAAAGATGTATTTAAAATCAACTATGTGCCTGATAAAGCCCAAGGTCAGCAGACACTTTATATAGACCCAGTCAGCGGTGAATTATTGGATGATATTGGCTGGCAGCGTTATTCGGCTTTAGCCAAAGTGGTGGAGTGGGGCACTATGACTCATTTAGGCCGGCAATATGGAGTATGGAATCAGTGGTTGAATCTACTGTTTTGCTTGCTGGTGCTGGCGGCTCTGATTGCAGGTTTAACCTTATGGTGGCGACGCAGAAAACCAGGGCGCTGGTTACCACCTTTACAGAGCACTGACCGCTTACCATTGGGTTTAAAGCTAAGTTTGCTGGTACTGGTGATTCTATTTCCGCTACTTGTTTTGTCGCTATGTGCGTTTATGTTGGTGAGGTTTTGGCGAAGTAGAGTAGCAACATAGATAGGTTGTACTACAGAGCAATACAAAGACTGACCTGAGAAGTCTGATGTGGCAGCAATGAGTTAACTAAAGTAGCTATTATTCTTTTGCTAGTTCAGGTTGCCTCACAGAGAATGTTAGTTGTTATAAACATTACCCTCTAGGCGCCACATCAATACTGATCATTGATATAGAAGCATAAATCCAAGTTGACAGGACACTTAAGGGTATTGTTTTTAGCGACTACTCCACTGCATGGCAGAGGAGTTTCAGTGTTACCACCGATAATTTAACGCCAAACCTGTGCCTTGCTGACTGACGAACGGCATGACGTGCAGGTCTGAATTCTCGGTAAAATAATAGCTGCTGGCAAAGCCAATCAATGCCCCTGCCAGTACATCGGAATAATCATGTTTGTCCGAATTGACCCTGCTTTGCGCTGTCCATGCTGCTAAAACGTATGCGGGTATCCCCAGCTCATTGCCATATCTGCGCTGAATAAAAGTAGCTCCCTGAAATGCCATGGCGCTATGGCCGGATGGAAAAGCGTCGTTGTCTGAACCGTCAGGTCGACTTTTATGTATGGTATTTTTTAATGCATAGCTGCTCAGAACAGTCGCAGCGAAACTTTTGTAAAACTGCGTCTCTCCGTCCTGATCTGCATAATAACGGGTCATAGCCCAACCGCTGACGGGCAGAGCGATACGAAGCAGATTCGCTGTATTTTCAGTGCTGCTGGCATGCAGTGGCACTGAGCAGTGAAGGCCGATTAATACAGAGGTTAACGACCATTTCAGCAGAGCTGGAATTCTAGCCACAGTACTATTTCCTTATTCAGTTAGTCTTTTTTATCGTTATATATTCCACATCGATCTCAGGGGATTCCAGAAAATCTTTTTCTACTTCACCGTGAATTTCAATCAAATCGTTTTCATCAAACTCACCAGCCGGGAAATCTTCAGGCTCAATCTCGACCCGAATTTGATGGGTGCCATCAGAAAACCAGTATTTCTCGTGGCTGAGTTTTTCAGTGAGATAACCTGTCAGGCGTATGCCCTGGTTGTCTTTTGGGTTATCCAGAATCGCTTTAATTTGTTGCTGAACTGCGGCTTGTGGCCCTTTGTACTGAGCATGCAACTGAAACGATGCTAGTGTTAAAACAGCAAAAATAAATAATGGTTTCATGGTAAATCTCCAATCAAATAAAGCTGAATAAGCAAGGCTGAATGCTGCGCTTTGCAGCTTTAGCGCCATTAAAACACTGCATGCGTGAAGTGAACGTGAAGTAGGTTCTGTAGTACTCCACGTTGCCACACAGAGTCAGTTAGTTATTCGAGTCACTAAGAAGCATGATGATTCGTTATCCAGCCTTAATCATCCAGTACACAGGCGGATAAACGCACGCCATCAAAACTGCAGTCCAGTTCAAGCCATTGATTCTCAAAGCTGCTCAGGCTGTTATCTGCATCCTGATAACCCCAGATGCTATTGTTCTGTACTAAACCTGTCAGTTCTATACGTGCTGATACTCCGGCTTTTTCCACTTCTTTCACTGTGATGTTACCATCCGCTCTTTGTACGGCTTCAATTTGCAGGTACTGACTATCCAATGTCTGTAACGTCAGGCCATCCTCCAACTCCGTCAGGCTATTCACTGCAAAACTAAAACCATTGAGCTGTAGATGAGTACCATCAAAGGTCATAGTGCCAGTAACTTCTACTCTTTGACTGCCTGGAGTGCTGATGCTTTGGTTGTTAAATTCAACTTCAGTCAGCACACTTTGGTTATTCTGCTGCTTTAATGTCACTTCGACATAGCGGCCTGGCTGCAGCTCATTGGCAGAACCTTGTTCGAAGCGGGTGGCCGTGGTGACGTTAAAGCTATAGCGCTGGTTCAGCTCAAAGCTGGTTTTGCTTTCGTTAACCCAGCTGATCACGCCGGAAATTTCAGTTTCTGCAGTGTCAGGGAATTGTTCGAAATCAACTTCGCTGGCTTTTAAAACACCATTGCTAAGCTGGCCATAGACTTCTGCCCAGCGGCCTGAAGCTACTGCACCATCTTCAATCATTGCTGCTGAATAATCGACTTGTTGCCCTAATATGCTAAAGCGCTGAGTGCTTTCATTCAATTCGCTGATTTGGCCTTCCAGCTCGATATAAAGTGGCGTTTCTGCTGAAGATAATTTAGTCACTGCTGTGACTTCGCTATTTTGCAGTGGATTTAAGCTGACCAGTACAAAGTCTCCTGCTGTCAATGAATGGTTAGTCAATTGCAGGCTTTGGCCATTGATTTGCAGCGTATCGCCCTGAACTGCACTGATAAAACCTGCCAGATCCGGATCGAGTTCTACCTTGTGTTGGCCTGAACTGTCGCTTGTCACCCGAACTTTGGAACCGCTGGTTAACACAGACGGTGCTAAATTCTGTTTGGCATAGCTGACAGTGCTGGAGCTGAAGTTAAAGCTTTGCCCTTGCACTGTGAATGCGCTGCTACTGACGCTATCAACCGTACCTATAGTGGTTTTAGTGGTGGCAGGCGTGATTATCGGATTAGTGCCATTGCCTTGGCCCGGTGCTGCTGTTGTATTATCTGAGTTGCTATTCGAGCTGCCGCAAGCCGCCAGACTTAATACAGATACCGCTATCATCAGGTTTTTCATGTGTTTCATATAGACCTCTTTGGTGTGTCAACATAGACTGATGGCGGCAAGTGTAGGTAAGCCTGAGTGAAGTGTTCGTGAAGTCTTTGGTGGAAAATAAATGAAAGTACTGTTAGTGGACGACAACCAGCAAGTGATGGAAACCTTAACCGACTATCTGGAATTATCAGGTGTTCAGGTCGATTGCGCTTACAATGGCCTTAGCGCTTTAGCTCTGCTGAAACAGCAGAGTTTTGATGTGATAGTGATGGATATTATGATGCCAAAGCTGGATGGCATCAGCACGGTGCAGCACATCCGTCAGGAATTGTTGTGTCAGACGCCGGTCTTATTTCTGACGGCCAAAGACGGTTTGGTGGATAAAGAAGCGGCCTTTGAAGCTGGAGGCGACGATTATCTGGTGAAGCCTTTTGCCTTAAAAGAGCTGCAATTGCGGCTTGAGGCCTTAAGTAAAAGAGGCGTGCGGCAGGATTTAACCACGCTGGTGTTGGGTGATGTAAAACTGGACCTAACTAGCTTGTCTGCGACTAAAGGGGACCGACCTTTGAAACTTAGCCGTATTCAGCTGCAAATTCTAAAACTGCTGCTGCAAAAATCTCCTGCTGTGGTCAGTCGTCAGTATCTGACAGAACAGATTTGGGGCGATGAAGAGCCGGCCAGTGATGTGTTGCGCAGCCATGTCTATGCCATTCGCAATCAGTTGAGTCCGAAGCAGGAAAGACCTGTGTTGGAAACCTTACATGGTCAGGGGTATAAGCTTGTTTTATAAAGGCAAAAGTAGTTTTTTCCGCCGAGTGACGCTCATCACTTCTATTCTTAGTCTGGTGTTTATTTCGTTATTCTGGCTGGTGATTTTAGTGGCTGAAGATCAAATGGAAGTCATCAGCCTGGATCACTGGCTGGACGCAGAAGCCCGAATGTTTGAACGAGATTATCAATTGCAGGGGGCTGCGGCTGATTTACCTAATCACTATGAATTTGACAGCTACTGGAGTGAAGAGCCTATGCCACTCTGGCTGAAGGAATACACTACTCCTGGCTACTACGAGCATCATTTAGGGCCTGAAGATAAGCATTTTCTGGTGCGGCAGCATCCATCAGGCAAGGGCCTGTTTTACGTGGTGTTTAAAGACAATGCCGATGATTATTTGGACGAATACGAGTCCAAGCTGCATCTTTTTACCTTGTTATTTGGTTTCGCCATCATGCTTTTAACGGTTTGTTATGGTGTGTATATGGTGCGGCAAATGGCGGTGCCGCTGCGTAATGTCGTTAGCAAAATCAAACAGATGTCGCCTGAGCAGCCTTCTTTTGTCGTCGAGGCGCGCTTTGAAGAATTACGGACTATAGAGCAGGCGCTGTTTGACAGCAAAAAGCATATAGCGGCTTTTTTTCAGCGAGAACAGGAGTTCAGTCGTTTTGCTGCTCATGAGATCAGAACGCCGCTGATGGTATTACAGGGCTCCTCCGAATTACTGCAAACTATGCTGGCAGAAGAACCTCGTTTTCAGAAAGCTCTGCTCAGAATTGAGCGCGCCTGCCAGGATATTGCTTTATTGACGGACACTTTTTTGTTATTGGGCAAAGAGACAATAGATGCTCACCATTATCAGCAGCTTGACTTAGAAACAGTGTTGCGTGAGCAATTGCCACTGGCGCAAAGTGCAGCCATTTCTGACACAGCCAGCTGGACCATACAGGTTCATCAGAATATACAGCTTTGGGCGCCACAAAGTTTTGTGCGGGTGGTGCTGATTAACTTATTAAAAAATGCCTTTATTCATGGCAATGGCGAGCTGCTGGTTGAGCTGAATGAAAGCCAATTAAAGGTCAGCAATAGCAGTAGCAAAGAGCAGGATAGTCAGGGCTATGGTTATGGTTTGGTCATAGTCGAGCGTATTTGCAGTCGTATGGGCTGGCAGTTGGACATACAACATCAGTCAGTCGACTTTTGTGTGCAAATCAGTTTTTCGCCAGAGCCGAAGGATACTGTGTAAAAACAAAGGGCCAGTAGGCCCTTTGTTCGTTTCAAAGCCGGATGTTAAGCCAAAGTCGGGTAGTCGGTATAACCGACCGGACCTTTGCCATAAAACAGTTCTGGTCGTGGCTGGTTTAATGGCGCATCTGTTTCCAGGCGTTTTGGTAAATCCGGGTTGGCAATAAAAGGAATGCCAAAGGCGATAGCGTCTGCTTTGCCTTCTGCTAACCAGGCGTTGGCCTCTGCTTTGCTGAATTTTTCATTGGCAATCACAGGACCACCAAACAGCTGTTTAATCAGTGGTGTAATGCTGTCCTCTGCCGGATGTTCGCGGGTAGAGATAAAAGCAATACCACGTTTGCCCAGTTCAGTCGCCACATAACCAAAAGTAGCAGTGCGGTTCGAGTCACCCATATCATGTGCATCCATACGAGGTGCTAAGTGCACTGCCACTCTGTCTTTACCCCAGACTTCAATACAAGCGTCTGTGACTTCCAGCATTAAGCGAGCGCGGTTTTCCAGCGAGCCACCGTATTCGTCATCCCGTAAGTTGGTGCTATCCTGCAGGAACTGGTCCAGTAAATAGCCGTTCGCTCCGTGCACATGTACACCATCAAAACCTGCGGCTTTCGCATTGATTGCACCCTGGCGATAGGCTTCAACGACCTCTTTGATTTCGCTTAAGCTTAAAGCCCGTGGCTCATCAAAGTCTTTCATTGGACGCACCAGACTGACATGGCCCGCCGGACGCACTGCACTTGGGGCTACAGGTTTTTCGCCATTTAAATAAATCGGATCGGAAATGCGGCCAACATGCCACAGTTGCAGGAAAATACGGCTACCTGCTTTGTGGACTGCGTCAGTCACCAATTTCCAGCCGTCAACCTGAGCTTGGGACCAAATACCTGGTGTATCCGGATAACCGACCCCCATAGGAGTCACCGATGTGGCTTCGGATAAAATCAAACCTGCACTGCTACGCTGGCTGTAATACTCCGCCATCATGGCATTAGGCACGCGGCCTTCATCAGCACGACAGCGGGTTAAAGGCGCCATCACAATACGATTTTTCAGGGTTAAATTACCCAGGGTGATAGCATCAAATAAAGTTGGCATCTGTCATTCCTTAAAGTTGATCGGTTAAGCGCGCCAGAAAGTGTTGGATAACCTTTTCATTGCGCGAAAAAAAATTCCACTGACCTACTTTCTTACTGCTGATAAAACCAGCACGTTGCAAAGTGGCCAGATGGGCAGATACGGTGGACTGCGACAAGCCTGTTTTCTGGTCGATTTTGCCGGCACACACGCCAATACTCAGTGGGTGCTCCTGATCGGCAAAATAGACTTCAGGTTGTTTCAGCCAGTTTAAAATGTCCCGTCGCACCGGGTGGGACAGGGCTTTGATCATCTCATCGAGTTCTGCAGAGCTCATGGTTTTATCCATATCCATATATCGCGATGTGGCGAAATATATATCGTAAATTTTCGATATGCAACTTTTATTTTATTCTGGTCGGTACATTAATCAGGCTCACAGCCGTAAACAGAGCGAAACACTAGCAAGAGACAGCCTGTTAGGTAGTAAAGAACCACTGAAGTTATCATACGTAATACGGCGTTTTTTTAACCAGGTTCAGAAAAAATAAACAAATATACTTCTGATCTCTTTATCGACGGACAGCGTTTTCTATTGCGGGTTTTATGTTCAACTAAAAGGAAATCAGAATGAAATTTCGCTCATTATTGAATTTAACCGTTCTTTCAGCAGCTTTAGTTGTCTCTGCTGCATCCTACGCTTCTGCTAAAGCAGATATTGTCGATACCGCTGTAGCCGCAGGTAGTTTCAATACACTGGTGACTGCAGTTAAAGCTGCAGATCTGGTCGATACCTTAAAAGGTGCTGGTCCGTTTACCGTGTTTGCACCAAACGATGCTGCATTTGCTAAGGTTCCTGCTGCAGATTTGGAGGCGTTGTTAAAAGATAAAGCAGCACTTGGTAATGTACTGACATATCATGTGGTTGCAGGCAAAGTGATGGCCTCTGATGTGGTGAAGTTAACATCCGCCAAAACAGTACAAGGCCAGGAATTAAAGATTGCCGTGAAAGATGGTGTGGTTTATGTCGATGGTGCTAAGGTGATCAGTACAGATATTGAAACCAGTAACGGCGTCATTCACGTGATTGATTCTGTTGTCTTACCTAAATAACCGTTTTTAATCAGAGAAAAGGAGCCTCGTGCTCTAATGCCAGTCAGTTAAGCTGACTGGCATTATTTTTTGTACGCATATTTGCTGGATTTCCTTTTGATTTGCCTTGGATAACTTCGCTCTTCGCGCCTGAATGGTAAGACGTAAAACTCAGCCTGCT